>ENA-ORMO01000605-ORMO01000605.1-human-gut-metagenome-genome-assembly--contig:-NODE-605-length-49429-cov-4.299004_pt1 | contig 49429 bp, 55 predicted proteins | sample MGYA00242106_ERZ509001 | MGnify/ENA primary metagenome ERZ509001 (study PRJEB26280, sample SAMEA2338736) | human gut metagenome | biome: human gut; feature: human-associated habitat; material: faeces...
ACTGCAAAATAAGAAGAGGAAATGCAGCAGAATTATTTTCAGGGATACGGCACATTGCTATTAATATTTTGACGAATGATAAGGTATTCAAGGCAGGGTTAAGACGTAAGATGCGAAAAGCAGCCATGGACAGAAACTATCTCGCGTCAGTCCTTGCGGGGAGCGGGCTTTCGTAATCTTGCCCTGCCTGCTCACCTCCTCCAGGCACTTCCACTACATTATGACCTGCTCGGTGCCACCGCTCCTTTTCACTATGACGTTAACCTCCCCTCCTTGACACCATGCTTTTGTCTACATTCTACGCAAACGGCAACTTTTATAACCAGTGTAAAAATAACGTGCCGCAATAGTCATACCTATTAATGGTAAAAAGCTGTCACAATTCATAAAAAACCTTAATATACGCCACCCTAAACATAACCAGCGTTAATGTAAGGTTTTTGTGTGGACTGGCTTCTTGATGTTTTTGCAACCTGGCTCTACGGCTTAAAAGTAATCGCGATAACGTTAGCGGTCATCATGTTCATCAGCGGGCTGGACGATTTTTTTATTGATGTCGTCTACTGGGTACGCCGCATTAAACGCAAGTTGAGTGTTTATCGCCGCTACCCGCGAATGAGTTACCGCGAACTGTATAAACCAGATGAAAAACCGTTAGCGATTATGGTTCCGGCGTGGAATGAAACGGGCGTCATCGGCAATATGGCCGAGCTGGCGGCGACCACGCTCGACTACGAAAACTATCATATCTTTGTTGGCACCTACCCCAACGACCCCGATACTCAACGTGATGTTGACGAAGTGTGCGCTCGCTTTCCGAACGTGCATAAGGTAGTCTGCGCGCGTCCTGGTCCCACCAGCAAAGCCGACTGTCTGAACAACGTGCTGGACGCCATCACCCAGTTTGAACGTAGCGCCAATTTCGCTTTTGCTGGTTTTATTCTGCATGACGCCAAAGATGTGATTTCACCGATGGAATTGCGTCTGTTCAACTATCTGGTCGAGCGTAAAGATCTGATTCAGATCCCGGTGTATCCGTTCGAACGCGAATGGACGCACTTCACCAGCATGACTTACATTGATGAGTTTTCAGAGCTGCATGGCAAAGATGTTCCGGTGCGTGAAGCCCTCGCCGGACAAGTGCCCAGCGCAGGCGTCGGCACCTGTTTCAGCCGCCGCGCCGTGACCGCTCTGTTAGCTGACGGTGACGGTATTGCTTTCGACGTGCAGAGTCTGACTGAAGATTACGACATTGGTTTCCGCCTGAAAGAGAAAGGTATGACGGAAATTTTTGTCCGTTTTCCGGTGGTGGACGAAGCCAAAGAACGCGAGCAGCGCAAATTTTTACAGCACGCACGGACGTCAAACATGATCTGCGTGCGCGAATATTTCCCCGATACCTTTTCGACTGCAGTTCGACAAAAATCTCGCTGGATCATCGGCATTGTTTTCCAGGGCTTTAAAACCCACAAATGGACCTCCAGCCTGACGCTGAACTACTTTCTCTGGCGCGACCGCAAAGGGGCAATCAGTAACTTTGTCAGCTTCCTCGCGATGCTGGTGATGCTCCAGCTTTTGCTGTTGCTGGCGTATGAAAGTTTGTGGCCCAATGCCTGGCATTTCCTTTCTATTTTTAGCGGCAGCGCATGGTTAATGACCCTGCTGTGGCTAAACTTTGGCTTGATGGTTAACCGCATCGTGCAGCGGGTGATTTTCGTCACTGGCTACTACGGTCTGACGCAGGGGCTGCTATCTGTCCTGCGTCTTTTCTAGGGCAACCTGATTAACTTCATGGCCAACTGGCGCGCGCTAAAACAGGTACTTCAACACGGCGATCCACGTCGCGTCGCGTGGGATAAAACAACGCATGACTTCCCCAGCGTGACTGGCGATACCCGCTCGTTGCGCCCGTTAGGCCAAATTCTGCTGGAAAATCAGGTCATCACTGAAGAACAACTCGATACAGCACTGCGTAATCGCGTCGAAGGTCTACGCCTGGGCGGTTCAATGCTGATGCAGGGGCTGATTAGCGCCGAGCAGCTGGCACAGGCGCTGGCAGAGCAAAACGGCGTGGCGTGGGAATCCATCGATGCCTGGCAGATCCCGTCCTCGCTGATTGCCGAAATGCCAGCCTCCGTAGCGCTGCATTATGCAGTACTGCCGCTGCGTCTGGAAAATGATGAGTTAATTGTCGGCAGTGAAGATGGTATTGACCCGGTTTCGCTGGCGGCCCTGACGCGTAAAGTCGGACGCAAAGTGCGTTACGTCATTGTTCTGCGGGGACAAATTGTCACGGGGTTACGTCACTGGTATGCACGCCGACGCGGTCACGATCCGCGGGCAATGTTGTACAATGCGGTTCAGCATCAGTGGCTCACGGAACAGCAGACCGGTGAAATCTGGCGGCAATATGTGCCGCATCAGTTCCTGTTCGCCGAAATACTGACCACGCTCGGTCATATTAATCGTTCAGCAATTAACGTGTTGTTATTGCGCCATGAACGCAGTTCTCTGCCGCTCGGCAAGTTTTTGGTCACCGAAGGCGTTATCAGCCAGGAAACGTTGGATCGCGTCCTGACAATTCAACGCGAATTACAAGTTTCGATGCAATCACTATTACTCAAAGCAGGTTTAAACACAGAACAGGTTGCGCAACTGGAGTCCGAAAATGAAGGAGAATAACCTTAATCGCGTCATCGGATGGTCTGGTTTACTGCTGACGTCTTTATTGAGTACCAGCGCACTCGCAGACAATATCGGCACCAGCGCAGAAGAGCTGGGGCTGAGCGATTATCGCCATTTTGTTATTTATCCCCGTCTCGATAAGGCGCTGAAGGCACAGAAAAATAACGACGAAGCAACCGCCATCCGCGAATTTGAATATATACACCAGCAGGTGCCGGATAATATTCCGCTGACTTTATACCTTGCGGAAGCCTATCGCCATTTTGGTCATGATGACCGGGCGCGGCTGTTGCTTGAGGATCAACTGAAACGTCACCCAGGAGATGCCCGACTTGAGCGCAGTCTGGCGGCTATTCCGGTTGAAGTGAAAAGCGTTACGACTGTTGAAGAACTGCTTGCCCAGCAAAAAGCGTGCGACGCTGCGCCGACCCTGCGTTGTCGCAGTGAAGTCGGGCAGAATGCCCTGCGGCTGGCACAATTACCTGTCGCCAGAGCGCAACTGAACGATGCGACGTTTGCTGCATCGCCAGAAGGAAAAACGCTGCGAACCGATCTGCTGCAACGGGCAATCTACCTGAAACAATGGTCCCAGGCAGATACGCTATACAATGAAGCACGCCAGCAGAACACATTAAGCGCGGCAGAACGCCGTCAGTGGTTTGACGTGCTTCTTGCCGGGCAGCTGGACGATCGGATCCTGGCACTGCAATCACAGGGGATCTTCACCGATCCTCAGTCATATATTACTTACGCGACCGCGCTGGCTTATCGTGGCGAAAAAGCACGCCTCCAGCATTATCTCAATGAAAATAAGCCGCTGTTTACCACGGACGCACAAGAGAAAAGTTGGCTCTATCTGTTATCTAAATACAGCGCCAACCCCGTTCAGGCATTGGCGAATTATACGGTGCAGTTTGCCGATAACCGCCAGTATGTTGTTGGCGCGACGCTACCGGTGCTGTTAAAAGAAGGTCAGTACGACGCAGCGCAAAAACTGCTCGCCACCCTCCCCGCCAATGAAATGCTTGAGGAGCGTTATGCTGTCAGCGTGGCGACCCGTAACAAGGCTGAATCTCTGCGTCTGGCACGATTGCTGTATCAGCAAGAACCGGCAAATCTTACCCGCCTGGATCAACTGACCTGGCAACTGATGCAGAACGAGCAGTCACGCGAAGCTGCCGATTTATTGCTGCAACGCTATCCTTTCCAGGGCGATGCGCGTGTCAGCCAGACTTTAATGGCGCGACTGGCGTCTCTGCTGGAAAGTCATCCTTACCTGGCAACGCCGGCGAAGGTGGCGATTTTATCGAAACCCTTACCGCTGGCGGAGCAACGTCAGTGGCAAAGTCAGTTGCCGGGTATTGCAGATAATTGCCCGGCAATAGTTCGCTTGCTGGGCGATATGTCGCCTTCCTACGATGCTGCCGCCTGGAACCGTCTGGCAAAGTGTTATCGGGACACGCTACCCGGTGTGGCGCTGTATGCATGGCTTCAGGCCGAACAACGACAACCGAACGCCTGGCAACATCGTGCGGTAGCCTATCAGGCGTATCAGGTTGAGGACTACGCCACCGCACTGGCGGCCTGGCAGAAAATCAGTCTTCACGACATGAGCAATGAGGATCTGCTTGCTGCTGCCAATACCGCCCAGGCGGCAGGAAATGGTGCAGCTCGCGATCGCTGGCTACAACAGGCAGAACAACGTGGACTGGGAAACAATGCCCTCTACTGGTGGCTGCATGCGCAACGTTACATTCCTGGTCAGCCGGAACTCGCACTGAGCGATCTCACGCGCTCAATCAATATTGCGCCTTCTGCCAACGCTTACGTTGCGCGGGCGACAATTTATCGCCAACGTCATAATGTCCCGGCGGCGGTGAGTGATTTGCGCGCCGCGCTGGAACTGGAACCGAATAATAGCAACATCCAGGCAGCGCTTGGTTACGCCTTGTGGGATAGCGGTGATATCGCACAGTCGCGGGAAATGCTCGAACAGGCGCATAAAGGGCTTCCGGACGATCCGGCACTGATCCGACAACTGGCCTACGTGAACCAGCGTCTGGATGACATGCCTGCGACGCAGCACTACGCCCGGCTGGTGATTGATGACATTGATAATCAGGCGCTGATAACCCCACTGACCCCAGAGCAAAATCAGCAACGCTTCAATTTCCGCCGTTTGCATGAGGAGGTCGGTCGCCGCTGGACGTTCAGTTTCGATTCTTCTATCGGCTTGCGTTCCGGGGCAATGAGCACCGCTAACAATAATGTCGGCGGCGCAGCGCCAGGGAAAAGCTATCGTAGCTACGGGCAACTGGAAGCCGAGTACCGCATCGGACGCAATATGCTGCTGGAAGGCGACCTGCTCTCAGTTTATAGCCGCGTCTTTGCCGATACCGGAGAAAACGGGGTGATGATGCCGGTGAAAAATCCGATGTCCGGCACCGGTCTGCGCTGGAAGCCGCTGCGCGATCAGATCTTTTTCCTCGCCGTCGAACAGCAGTTGCCGCTGAACGGGCAAAATGGCGCATCCGATACCATGCTGCGCGCCAGCGCCTCATTCTTTAATGGCGGCAAATACAGCGACGAATGGCACCCGAACGGTTCAGGCTGGTTTGCCCAAAACCTGTACCTCGATGCGGCGCAATATATCCGCCAGGATATTCAGGCGTGGACGGCAGATTATCGCGTCAGCTGGCATCAGAAGGTAGCTAACGGACAGACTATTGAGCCTTACGCTCACGTTCAGGACAACGGCTATCGTGATAAAGGCACTCAGGGCGCGCAGCTTGGCGGAGTCGGGGTCCGCTGGAATATCTGGACCGGCGAGACGCACTACGACGCCTGGCCGCACAAAGTCAGTCTCGGCGTCGAGTATCAACATACCTTTAAGGCGATTAATCAACGTAACGGAGAGCGCAACAACGCGTTTCTCACCATTGGAGTGCACTGGTAAATGCGTAAGTTCATTTTCGTATTGCTGACACTGCTTTTGGTCAGCCCTTTTTCCTTTGCGATGAAAGGTATTATCTGGCAACCACAAAACCGAGATAGTCAGGTTACCGATACCCAGTGGCAGGGGCTGATGAGTCAGTTACGTTTGCAAGGCTTCGATACCCTGGTTTTGCAATGGACCCGTTACGGCGATGCATTCACCCAGCCAGAACAGCGCGCGTTATTGTTTAAGCGTGCCGCAGCTGCGCAACAGGCTGGCCTGAAGCTGATTGTCGGGCTGAACGCCGATCCGGAATTTTTTATGCACCAGAAACAGTCGTCCGCAGCGCTGGAAAGCTATCTTAATCGCCTGCTGGCTGCCGATCTCCAGCAAGCCAGATTATGGAGCGCCGCGCCTGGCGTAACGCCGGATGGCTGGTACATCAGCGCGGAAATTGACGACCTGAACTGGCGCAGCGAAGCTGCCCGTCAGCCTTTGCTAACATGGTTAAACAACGCGCAGCGGCTGATTAGCGATGTTTCAGCAAAACCGGTTTATATCAGTAGTTTTTTCGCCGGAAACATGTCGCCCGATGGCTATCGCCAACTGCTGGAACACGTTAAAGCAACCGGCGTTAATGTTTGGGTACAGGATGGCAGCGGCGTGGATAAACTGACCGCTGAACAGCGTGAACGTTATCTACAGGCCAGCGCCGATTGCCAAAGTTCCGCCCCAGCAAGCGGCATTGTTTATGAACTGTTTGTCGCCGGCAAAGGCAAAACCTTTACAGCGAAACCGAAACCGGACGCAGAGATCGCCTCGCTGTTAGCGAAACGTTCCTCTTGCGGTAAAGACACTCTCTATTTCTCTCTGCGCTATTTGCCCGTCGCGCACGGCATTCTCGAGTATTAAATCTCCTCCAGGTAAGTCGGGTACGACCTGGCTTACCTCTTTCGCTCTCGTCAGAATTCCATCAAGATTAATTGCTAAAAAGCGTGCTAAAGAAAGAAGATCGTTATCGGCGAACGGGCCGATCACTCATGCAGGAAGCATAGATCCTTTGAGCGGAGTTTCTGATATCTGAGGAGTGCGAAATGCAATTGAGCAGCAGTGAACCTTGCGTGGTGATCCTGACCGAAAAAGAGGTAGAGGTAAGCGTCAATAACCATGCTACGTTTACCCTTCCGAAAAACTACCTGGCCGCCTTCGCGTGCAACAATAACGTCATTGAACTCTCAACGTTAAATCACGTATTAATCACCCACATCAACCGTAACATCATCAACGATTATCTGTTGTTTTTAAATAAGAACTTAACCTGTGTAAAGCCCTGGTCGCGGCTGGCAACCCCGGTTATTGCTTGTCATAGCCGTACACCGGAAGTGTTCCGGCTAGCCGCCAACCACAGCAAGCAGCAACCCAGCAAACCCTGCGAAGCGGAGTTGACGCGCGTATTGCTTTTTACCGTATTGTCTAACTTTCTTGAGCAATCGCGGTTTATTGCCCTACTGATGTATATCTTACGCAGCAGCGTCCGCGACAGCGTCTGCCGCATTATTCAAAGCGATATTCAGCATTACTGGAATCTGCGAATTGTCGCCAGTTCGCTATGTTTAAGCCCCAGCCTGCTCAAAAAGAAATTAAAAAACGAAAATACCAGCTATAGCCAGATTGTCACAGAGTGTCGTATGCGTTACGCCGTACAGATGTTATTGATGGATAACAAAAATATCACTCAGGTGGCGCAATTATGTGGCTATAGCAGCACGTCATACTTTATCTCTGTTTTTAAGGCGTTTTACGGCCTGACACCGTTGAATTATCTCGCCAAACAGCGACAAAAAGTGATGTGGTGAAGGGCAAAGCGGAAACGGATAAGACGGGCATAAATGAAGAAGAAATGGCGCGCCCTGCAGGATTCGAACCTGCGGCCCACGACTTAGAAGTTCCTAGAACGACATTTTAAGTCAACAAATTACCGCGCCATCTCTGCGCTCACACGTCCCACTACCTCAAAACATGTAAAGCCTTGCAAGCCATTGTGAGGCCTTATGTGTCTCAGTTTTGTCCCTCTTTTTTGTACTAAAAAACATAGCAATTGAGGATAAACCTCATGCTATTTTCGCTTATATGCCTTTAAAGGCATGGCGCTTAAATAGATAAAAACACCACAAAAGCATAAAAAACCACACAGTAAAACCGCAACATAAAACAATAACAGATAATTAAACCAAAAACAGATAGCGCATTGTGATAATCATTCAATACTAAACAAAATATAAACAGTGGAGCAATATGTGATTGACTCATTAAGTTAGATATAAAAAATACATATTCAATCATTAAAACGATTGAATGGAGAACTTTTATGCGGGCGAAACTTCTGGGAATAGTTCTGACAACCCCTATTGCGATCAGCTCTTTTGCTTCTACCGAGACTATATCGTTTACTCCTGACAACATAAATGCGGACATTAGTCTTGGAACTCTGAGCGGAAAAACAAAAGAGCGCGTTTATCTAGCTGAAGAAGGAGGCCGAAAAGTCAGTCAACTTGACTGGAAATTCAATAACGCTGCAATTATTAAAGGTGCAATTAATTGGGATTTGATGCCCCAGATATCTATTGGGGCTGCGGGCTGGACTACTCTCGGCAGCCGAGGTGGCAATATGGTCGATCAGGACTGGATGGATTCCAGTAACCCCGGAACCTGGACAGATGAAAGTAGGCACCCTGATACACAACTCAATTATGCCAACGAATTTGATCTGAATATCAAAGGCTGGCTCCTCAACGAACCCAATTACCGCCTGGGACTCATGGCCGGATATCAGGAAAGCCGTTATAGCTTTACAGCCAGAGGTGGTTCCTATATCTACAGTTCTGAGGAGGGATTCAGAGATGATATCGGCTCCTTCCCGAATGGAGAAAGAGCAATCGGCTACAAACAACGTTTTAAAATGCCCTACATTGGCTTGACTGGAAGTTATCGTTATGAAGATTTTGAGCTAGGTGGCACATTTAAATACAGCGGCTGGGTGGAAGCATCTGATAACGATGAGCACTATGACCCAGGAAAAAGAATCACTTATCGCAGTAAAGTCAAAGACCAAAATTACTATTCTGTTGCAGTCAATGCAGGTTATTACGTAACACCTAACGCAAAAGTTTATGTTGAAGGCGCATGGAATCGGGTTACGAATAAAAAAGGTAATACTTCACTTTATGATCACAATGATAACACTTCAGACTACAGCAAAAATGGTGCAGGCATAGAAAACTATAACTTCATCACTACTGCTGGTCTTAAGTACACCTTTTAACGAAGTTAACCAGATTTTCTCCCCGGTGGTATTGTATAACCCCGGGGAATTTGTTTACAGTTACAAGTAGGCAATATCCACTAATTTTGTAAGCATTTAACCTATGTCATAACGTGTAATCTCTTACCGCAACACAAGACCTCAATATATTCAAATCTTATCTTTATTCCGATATTCAGAGACACAATGCGAAAAATAATCACTCATTTCAAAGTTGTTTTAACGTTACTTCTACCAGTAACCGTATCTGCCCAGCAGATACAGTGGCAATCCTGTATGGCCAGTCAATTCAACCACTGGTTTGGTGAGGAAAAACCGTCTCCTGACTTACTATGTGGTTATTTGTCTGTTCCATTAAAATATACAGACACAGGCGGAGATGCTTCTTATGAAAAAAAATCACAAGTCAAACTAGCGTTGACAAAATTGCCGGCAAAAAGCAAGCATAAAGGAAGTATCCTGATAATAAGTGGTGGTCCCGGGTTACCAGGCATAAATCCTTATATTAACTTTGACTGGCCAGTCACAAATCTTCGTGAGTCATGGGATATTATTGGATTTGATCCTCGAGGCGTCGGACAGTCCACTCCGACAATAAACTGCCGGCAATCAGATACAGAGACTCAGGAAAACATAACCGAAAAGCAACAAGTATTAAATAAAATTAATGCCTGTATCCATAATACCGGAGCCGAAGTCATTCGCCATATCGGCTCTAACGAGGCTGTATACGATATTGATCGTATTAGGCAAGCCTTGGGGGATAAACAACTGACAGCCGTGGCGTATTCGTATGGAACTCAAATTGCAGCCTTATATGCAGAACGTTTTCCCTACAACGTAAGATCTATCGTTCTTGATGGAGTCGTCGATATCGATGACCTGGAGGACAACTTCACATGGCAACTCAAACAGGCACAGAGTTATCAGGAAACGTTTGATCGCTTTGCATCCTGGTGTGCGCGTACAAAAAGTTGCCCGCTTTCTTCAGACAGAGATAAGGCAATAACTCAGTTCCATGAGCTATTATCAAAATTACATCACAAACCTTTATTAGACAGTAAGGGAGAAAATATATCTTCAGATGAACTCATATCATTAACAACAGACCTTCTGCTATGGCGTTCATCATGGCCAACCCTTGCAACTGCCATACGCCAGTTCTCTCAGGGGATTGTCAGTAATGAAATTGAAACTGCGCTCAGTGCTCCGATAGCCTCAGAAGAGTCAAGCGATGCTTCGGGGGTAATCCTCTGTGTAGATCAGGGGGATGAGCAATTAACACCAGAAGAGCGAAAATCCCGAAAAGACGCTCTTGCGAATGCCTTCCCGGCTATTAACTTTGACAATGGACGTTCCGATTCACCTGATTTTTGTGAATTATGGCCAATACATAGCGACCTGAACAAAACTCGCCTGAAAAATACTGTTCTGCCCTCTGGTTTACTGTTTGTAGCACACAAATACGACCCAACAACGCCCTGGATTAATGCCCGTAAGATGGCAGAGAAATTTTCCAGCCCGTTACTAACAATAAATGGTGATGGGCATACATTAGCTCTCACCGGAGTTAATTTATGTGTAGATAAAGCAGTTGTACATTACCTGATCACTCCACAAAAAATAGAAAATATATACTGCCCAGGAAATTCTGAAGCAGAAATACAATAATTTCAAAATATTCCGCTATTTGCTCCCAATGCAAAACATATATTGCATTGGGAGCATATTCATATTTTTGTTATTATTGTATGAAATCGTCTCATGTACACGGTCCTTTTTTCGCCGAAAACTGATATTACTTTAATCAAAAGTTGACGTGCCAGATTCGAAGTAAATTTATAAAATATCAAATCAATATACATTTTGCACCTTCGAGATAGTAATGACTGTTACTGTAACATGAGTTACAAACAGCTTCATACCCAGAGCTACTGATGTATCAACTCGATTCAACAATACCCGATATTTATTCCCTGCCTCCAGCAACGATCTTTCTTCCTCCGTTGCGATTTCCAGATCTACAGCATCCTGCAGTGGCGCAATATACTCACTGAATTCCTGGATGTAGAACTGTGTGGTGACGGTCTTCCAGCCATTCGGCTCCTGCTGTATCGAAGCATACCAGGCTATTTCAATATCGCTATGCTGCGGCAGCATTTAACCCCTTGTAATTCATCGCCATAATTGATTTAATTCACAAATAAAACTATAACATGGTGAAATTAATGAAAAAAAACACAGATGATGGGGCTAAAATTTACACACCACTTACCCTAAAGCTTTATGACTGGTGGGTTTTGGGAGTATCAAATCGGCTTGCATGGGGATGTCCTACAAAGGAACACCTTCTTCCACACTTTCTGGAACATTTAGGTAACAACCATCTGGATATTGGTGTTGGAACTGGGTTTTACCTTACTCACGTACCTGAGAGTAGTCTGATATCTTTAATGGATTTGAACGAAGCTAGCCTGAACGCGGCATCTACAAGGGCTGGGGAATCAAAAATTAAACATAAAATTAACCATGATGTTTTTGAACCTTATCCCGCGGCGTTACATGGTCAATTTGATTCCATTTCCATGTTTTACCTTCTTCACTGCCTGCCTGGAAATATATCTACAAAAAGCTGTGTAATACGCAATGCGGCGCAGGCCTTAACTGACGATGGAACTCTATACGGAGCCACAATTCTTGGCGATGGAGTTGTGCACAATAGCTTCGGTCAAAAACTGATGCGCATTTACAATCAGAAAGGCATCTTTTCAAACACAAAAGATTCCGAAGAAGGCTTAACACATATACTCTCAGAGCATTTCGAGAATGTTAAAACCAAGGTTCAAGGTACTGTAGTAATGTTTTCCGCTTCAGGGAAAAAATAGCATCCAACCGCAGCACGTTCTTGCATAAGGCGTGTCTGCGGTTTTTCAACTATTCAGATACATCACTCCCATCACATTCATTCCTCCGCATCATAGGCATATAGGCTATATCACCTTGATATTTTTCTTCTTCAGATAAAAACTGTTATCTATGTATACTTTTAAACCCAATCCGTGTAGAGTCTCTGCATAAGATAGTTTGCAGTTGCCACTTCAGCTTGCGCCATAAACCGCCTGATTTTTGCCGCCACCTGTTAGCATTCCTGTATACCTGAAACGACAATGTTTATCTACGAACTTTAAGAACACCCAGGATAAAAATTGTCAACTATATCATATATAACACATTACTAATTCGAGGCTATATGAACAGCATACTGATAATCACTTCTCTCCTTATCATATTCAGCATTTTTAGTCATGCCCTAATAAAATTAGGGATTGGCATATCCAATAACCCAGACAAAACCGATGTATAAGTCAACATATCCTGAATCAGACATACAATATCGCAATGAAAATCAATAATATTTTAAGGAATATCTTCATGAAATCAAAAGACACCCTAAAGTGGTTCCCTGCGCAGCTTCCTGAAGTAAGAATTATCCTAGGGGATGCTGTAGTGGAAGTAGCAAAACAGGGAAGACCTATCAATACCAGAACATTGCTTGATTACATTGAAGGAAACATAAAGAAAAAATCATGACTGGATAACAAAGAATTATTACAAACAGCGATATCAGTTCTTAAAGACAACCAAAATTTAAATGGTAAAATGTAATATAATAAACTTACTTTTTTATCATTTTTCCACTTTAACAACATTTTGCTCCACTTTTCCACGATCAAACAACTTGAAATCTGGTTAAAATAACACGCAACACTATTCTTCTTCCTTGAGTCCGCCCGGAACTCGAAAAACAAACCGAGTTAAAGCCATTTTTCACAAAATCGATTTTGGGTCTCACCAAAATTACGGGGTTGCATACGCATTCGTTTATTTTCGAACGTGTACATACAAATATGCACAAAAATAATCAAAATTATTTTCTGAGATGCATTATGATATGAACACCAATTTCGTATAGAGTCTCACTATGTCTCGAATTTTTGCTTACTGTCGGATATCAACGCTGGATCAGACCATCGAAAATCAACGCCGGGAAATCGAAAGTGCAGGTTTTAAAATCAAACCTCAGCAAATAATCGAAGAACACATTAGCGGCTCAGCAGCAACCAGTGAGCGTCCTGGTTTTAACCGGTTGCTTGCTCGCCTGAAATGTGGTGATCAATTGATTGTGACAAAACTGGATCGCCTTGGTTGTAATGCAATGGATATCAGGAAAACAGTGGAACAACTGACCGAAACAGGTATCAGAGTGCATTGCTTAGCATTGGGGGGCATTGACCTGACCAGTCCAACAGGAAAAATGATGATGCACGTAATTTCAGCAGTCGCTGAATTTGAACGAGACCTTTTACTTGAACGCACTCATTCCGGGATAGTAAGAGCCCGCGGCGCAGGGAAACGTTTTGGTCGACCACCTGTGTTAAATGAAGAACAGAAACAGGTGGTATTCGAACGAATTAAGTCAGGTGTAAGTATAAGTGCCATTGCCCGGGAATTCAAAACCTCGCGGCAAACCATTTTAAGAGCCAAAGCAAAACTTCAGACACCTGACATATAAAAAATAATCTCGGTGTGAGATGCTTTACGTCTTCCAAGCCCCCTTCCTTGCCGTAAATGGAAAGATACATCTAATTATAGAATTTATATGTTTTACCCTACGGCAGTGCTGGCCATTCAATATCCTGTGCAGTTGACGTATCAACACGGTTCAGCAACACCCGATACTTTTTCCAGGCTTCCAGCAATGAGGTTTCTTCCTCCGTTGCGATTTCCAGATCTACAGCATCCTGAAGTGGCGCAATATGCTCACTGGCTACCTGCATCAGGCTGTTTTTTGTTTCTTCCGCCTCTCGGATCCGGAACAGTTTTTCTGCTTCTGCATCTTTCACCCAGGCTGTGCCGTTCCACTTCTGAAACTCCCCTTCCGGCGATAACCAGGTAACATTTTCCGGTAACGGACCGAGTTCAGAAATAAATAACGCGTCCCCTGACGCTACGTCATAAACCGTTTTACCCCGATGGTCTTCAACGAGATGCCACGATGCCTTATCACTGTTGAAAACAGCCACAAAGCCAGCAGGAATATCTGGTGGTGCAATATCGGTACTGTTTGCTGGCAGACCTGTATGAGGCGGAATATATGCGTCACCTTCACCAATAAATTCATTAGTTCCGGCCAGCAGATTATAAATTTTTATGGTCCGTGGTTGTTCACTCATTCTGAATGCCATTATGCAAGCCTCACAATATAGTTAAATGCGATGTTTTTGACGGTGTTTTCCGCGTTACCAGCAGCGTTAACGGTGATGGTGTGTCCATGTGAACCAATCGCAACGGAGTGCGTATGAGCACCAATACCGACAGTATGCGCGTGTGCACCTGCAGATGCTGCTGTGCCGGACAGTGAATGGCTATGATTACCATCTGTACTGGTATTCGCTAACCACCCCGTAGACATACCTACTGAGCCTTGTACACCCCAGGTATTTTGACCTGAGCTTGTATAACCATATTGATAAGTATCTTTAAAAACACTGGGGTTAAATCGACGGCCATCTCTATGGCTGTGATTACCAGCTGCATTCGTGCTGCCACTTAAACTATGGGTATGCGCACCAGTGTTATTCGTGGATTTAGTGCCGTAATCAAACGACGATGTGGTTTTCGTCCCCAAATCCGTACTGGATGCGCTGGCGCTGTGGGTATGCGATTTAATGCCGTCCTGTTCCTGAGACAATACGGCCCGACCACTGGCAGGTTTGCCCTTAATCGTCCAGCCACGCATATCAGGGATCACGCCTGACGGATAAGCGGCTGCAAGTTTCGGGTATGCAGATTTGTCAAAAGTCTGCCCCTGCATCAGGGCATAGCCAGACGGAACGGTATCTGATGGCCACGGGATTGGTGCGCCAGGCGGATAAAACTGCTCTGATGGCGTATAGAGTGAATAAACTGTACCGTCCGTTAACCCTTCCGGCTTATTAGCAGAATATGCTGGTGACGTATGAATCGTCACGCTGGCATTACTGGTATAATCCCATTGAATATTTACACCAGTCGCATAATTTCCGATTGCAACGTAAATATCGTAAGTATCACCAGATGTATTGACCCAGGCAAAATTTGTAAACCCTGTCGATGTGCGCTGCCATAAAGCACCAGTAATCCCCTTCGGATTACCATTACCTGCACGTAAAACAAGTTCAGATATACCTGCCTGTTGAGGTGACCCCACGTTAAATCCAGCGCCACCAATCAACGTAATTGAAACAACAGAACTCGCCTGTGGCATGGTTACCGTTGCTAATTTGAACCAACCAGCACCACCGCTGAATGACATTGTTGTTGAGTTAAGCGTACCAATATCTTTCGGCGTCAGTGTTATATCCGCTGAAAGCGCCTTACCATTCACCTTACGGGCAGAAGGTACCCGACCATTCGCATTGTCATTAGCTGCTTTCACTGCTTTCGGTGTCGCAGCAAGCGTTTCAGATGTGCTGTTGGTTGCACTACTGAGCTGGACAATTCCTTTTTGTGCTGTCGTAGCGTCCTGTGCGGTGTATTTCCCGTTAGCCAGGTCATACGCGGCCTTAACGGCTTTTGGCGTTGCCGCCTGTGACTCGGAAGTGCTGTTGGTCGCACTGCTGAGCTGTACTATCCCCTTTTTCGTCGTGCTCGCATCCTCAAGCGCCACGGCGGATGCAATATCCTCTGCCCGTTTTGCTGCTGTCTCGGCGCGCGTTGCCGCGGATTCCGCCGTACTTTTGCTCTGTGCTGCCGCTGCCGCACTGCCAGCAGCCTCTGTCGCCTTCGTGGATGCCGTCGTGGCGCTGCCCCTCGCTGCTGACGCCTGTCTGGTCGCCTCATCTTTTGAAGCAGACGCAGATGATGCCGATGACGCCGCCGAACTGGCGGACGATGCGGCAGCCGTTTTTGAGGATTCTGCGCTGGTTTCCGACGCTTTCGCGTTCGTTTCGGATGTCTTCGCTGCGGAAGCAGACCTCGCTGCTGCGCTGGCCTGTTCAGTGGCTTCGCCAGCCTTCGTTGTGGCTGTTGAAGCGGATGATGCGGCGCTTTCTGCCGATTTTCCGGCGGCGGTGGCACTGACTGCTGCCTCCTCTGCCTTAATGGACGCCTCACGGGCCGATGATGCAGCTGCTGTCTCAGAGTCTGCCGCAGCTGAGGCGCTCTGTTCCGCTGCCGTTTCAGAAGACCTGGCATTCGTCTCGGACGTTTTTGCCGCCTTCACGGAATTTCCTGCCGCCGTTGCCGAGGAGGCTGCACTGCTGGCGCTTGTGGAGGCGTTCGTTTCTGATGATTTTGCCGCCTCTTTGGAGGCCGCCGCATCTCTGGCTGAAGTGGCGGCTTCTGACGCTTTCGTCGTCGCAGTGGATGCAGAAGTGGCTGCTGATTTTTGTGACGCTGCAGCATTCGTTTCTGACGTTTTCGCCGCACCGGCACTGGTGGCCGCCGCGCTTTTTGAGGACTCTGCAGCGGCAGCACTTTTTGATGCTTCAGTGGCCTTTGTTGATGCCGTTCCTGCGCTGGAAGACGCCTCCTGAGCCGAAGTCGCGGCCTGTCCGGCTGACGTGCTGGCTGCACGCGCTGAGCCTGCAGCATCAGTCGCATGGGTTGCCGCCTCACGGGCAGATGTGCCGGCATCACTGGCTGACTTCTTCGCGGCTGCCGTGTTCTGTGCCACCGCGGACGCGTTACGCGTCACCTCTTCCACCATCAGTTCAAAACGGCGCAGAGCCTCCGGACGGGCATCATCCTCCGTCATGGCACCGAGAAAATCATTCAGCGTACCGGGTCGGGAATCTTCATACACGGTGATGGTCCCGGCATGTGACGGCGGGAATCCTTCCACCAACAGAATAACGCTGTACTGACCGTACTCAACGTCCATGCTGTAACGCCCGGCTTCATCCGGATTTTCTGAGGCCAGCGTGTTCACCACCACCGTGGTGCTGTTACGTTTTGCTTTCAGCTGGATTGTGCAGTTCTGTACCGGTTTTCCTGTGCCGTCTTTCAGTACACCTGAAATCTTTACTGCCATATTCACCCCACAAAAAATCCCGCCTGAACCGGCGGGCTGTCATAACACTGTGTTACCTGGCTAATCAGAACTTATAACCGACACCCACGATGAAACCGTCAGTGCGCCAGTCGCCACTGCCGGAGCCTTCATAAGCAATATCAATGGCCACGGATTCGGTCGGGTTAAACTGCACGCCAGCTCCCCACGCCAGAGACGTGTTGCTGTGGCGACCGTCATCACTTCCGGTCAGCACGTCGTGCGTTTTCCCCTTGTTGTCAGTTACGCGGAGATAATCCCCGGAGAAAGTCGACACACGGCTGTAAGCCACACCCGCCATCGCATACGCGCTGAACCATTCATTCACGCGCACAGACGGCCCCGCCATTACGCTGAACCAGCGGTTACGAACGGAATCTTCATGCCAGCGAGTATCGCTGTAATGGGTCAGCTGGCGATTCTTGTCTCCTGCATAGCTGAATGACGTCACCAGCCCCAGCGTATCCGTAAACTCATAACGGTATTTCACGTTAATCCCGTTCAGATCATCACTGCCGGGAACGTTGGTCCGGGCATGAAGATACCCCGCGCTCAGCGTGGACTGATGTTCAGACGCCCATGCAGGCGCACCGGATACGGCCAGACAAATGGCTGCGGACAAAATGGCGGCACAAACTTTACGCATAATTACCTCTCGCTTTTCTGCAATAAAAAAGGCGTCATTCCTGACGCCATTTATTGGGGTTATAAATATTTCAACGAATACTGATGCCGGAAGCCGCTTTTTTGGTCACAATCACCGTACAGTCGGTGATATTGCCTGCCCCCTGATTGCCTTTCTGGAAAATCTTAAACTCCAGAGTGACGCTACCACCACCACTAGGCATATCAATAACTGCACTGTAACTACCGGGAATGGCCCCTTTAGTTTCTCTGGATGCGATTAATACGCCGTTTTTGCGAACTTCAAAACCATAACCCGTGTATCGCGTGCCTCCTGGGTTATTTCCGCTCCCCGGATCGTCATACGCTATACCGTTAAAAATAATGGGCGGAATAATAATCTGGCGGTCAAAGTTATGATCATCGCTGATGGTGACTGTAACCGTACCGTTTGGTGTTTCCGTGTTACCCCACGTACCGACTTTTTTCGGGAAGGCTTTTGATACAGCTTTAACGAAATCCCCTCTGACCTGGGTCGCCTCCAGCATGCCCTTAATCGTACAGTTTTCATTTACCGTGACATTGTTGAGCGTTCCTGAGTTCGCATTCACACTACCACTGATATCCGCATTTTTAGCGGTCAGCTTTCCGTCTGATGTCAGGGAAAATACCGGAGGACTGCCACCGCTGGTAATGGTGGGGGCTGTCAGGCGCTTCAGGAACACGTCGTTCATGAATATCTGGTTGCCCTGCGCCACAAACATCGGCGTTTCATTCCCGTTTGCCGGGTCAATAAACGCGATACGATTGGCGGCAACCAGAAACTGGCTCAGCTTGCCTTCCTCCGTGTCCTCCATGCTGAGGCCAATACCCGCGACATAATGTTTGCCGTCTTTGGTCTGCTCAATTTTGACGCCCCACATAGCATTCCATTTATCGTTAGCGTCCTTCCACTCTTTCGAAAACTCATCCAGTCTGCTGGCGTTATCCTCCGTCAGGTCGACTTTTTCCAGCAGCTCTTTACCGAGATGGGATTCGGTTATCTTGCCTTTGAAAAAATCCAGGTAACCTTCCGCATCATCGCTCGCCCGACCGACGGCCTCCACGAATGCCGATTTGCCAACGGTGTTCACACTGCGGATATAAAAGTAATAATCATGGCCCGGTTTGATATTGATACTGGCGGCTATCCAGTACAGCCCCGTGCCAAGGTAGCGGGCTGTGGTTTCAACCTGCCTGATATCGGTAATCCGCGTTTCCGAGAACCAGAACTCAAACTGTACCGTCGGATCATAAACCGCAAGATGCGGCGTGGCGGTTATCTGAAAATAGCCCGGCGTCAGCTCAATCCGCGACGGCGCTGCCGGGGCGGCAATCCGGAACGATACCGACGCCGGATCGCCCTGCTGCCCCCACGCATTTACCGCCCGGACTGTCAGCCTGTAGTTCCCTGGCGCCAGTTGCGTGAAGCGGTATGTGGTTTCCGTCGTCCGGGCCGTGCTGACCAGCCGCTCACTGCCGTCATCCGCTGTTACGGTCAGACGGAGCAGGAAGCTCACGCCCTTCACCACCTTCGGCGTGTCCCAGCGCGCCAGCACCTGATATTCCCCGCTGTCTGCGGTGACTTCGGCGGTCAGGTGCTGCACCGCTGGCGGCGTGACACCATTCACCGTGCCGCTCTGGTCGCCGTCAAAGTGCGCCCCGTTATCCACGATGGCTTCTTTTTCCGGTACATGCTGCACGGCGGTGATGGCATACGTGCCGTCGTCGTTCTCACGGATACTCACGCAGCGGAACAGGCGCTGGCGCAGCGTCGGCAGCTTCAGCCCCCACACGCTGTATTCAGCAACGCCGTCAGGAACACGGCTCACTTTCACCTTCACGCCGTCGGTGACGGACTGAACCTCCACGCTGACCGGATTGCCACTTCCGTCAACCAGGCTTATCAGCGTGGTACCGGAGGATGGCAGCGTGATTTCACGGTCGAGCGTCAGCGTCCGGGTCTGGCTGTTTACCGCCAGCACGCGACCACCGGTGCTGATACCGGCATAGTCATCATCGCAGATTTCAATGACATCGCCCGGTACATGGCGAAGCCCTTCAGCACCCACGCTGAAGTCCACGGTCTGCGTTTCCAGCAGTTCCGTTTTAATCAGCCACAGCCCGGCGCGGTGCGCCTGCCCCCGGCTGGTACAGCCAAAGGCATCCATCTTCGTGACGTTACGACCGTAACGGGCAATGGCCTGCGCATCTTCAACAAGCTCTGTCGCCGTCTCCCAGCCGTTATCCGGGTCAATCCAGTTCACCTCAACGGCATTATGGCGGTCCTTCAGGGCGCTGAAACTGTAGCGGAACGGCGCGCCATCATCCGGCATCACCACATTACTGCGGTTATAGGTCCACACCTTATCTGATGGTCGGTCCTGCACGAACGTCAGCGTCTGCCCGTTCCATACCGGCATACAGCGCATCGCCGAGCAGAAATCACTGAGCACATCCCACGCCTTACGCTGCGTGGTCAGGTAGGCATTACAGGTGATGCGCGGCTCCGTGCCGCCAAAACCGTCCGGCACTGACTGGTCGCAGTACTGGCCGATGACATACAGCGCCCATTTATCCACATCCGCCGCACCAAGACGTTTCCCCATGCCGTAGCGCGGATGGGTCAGCATATCCCACAGACACCAGGCCATGTTGTTGCTGTATGCCGGTTTAAACGTTCCGTCCCAGATACCGCTGTATTGCCGCGTCTGCGGGTTATAGTTCGACGGCACCTGCAGAATGCGCCCGCGCAGATGATAATTACGGCTCACCTGCTGGCTGCCGAACTGCTCCGAATCCACCTGCACGCCGACCAGTGCCGTGTTCGGGTAGCCCTGTTTCACATCGATGATTTCGGTGTATGACGACCAGAGCGTTTTGTTCTGCAGCTGGTCTGTGGTGCTGTCCGGCGTCATCCTGCGCATCCGGATATTAAACGGGCGCGGCGGCAGGCTACCCACCACCACCGAGGCCAGATACTGCGAGGTGGTTTTGCCCTTAATGGTGATGTCTTTTTCCGTCACCCAGCCACCGTTACGTTGTATCTGAACCAGCAGACGGACTTCCGACGGATTCCTGTCACCCTTTGAGGTGGTTTCCACCAGTGCCTGTACACCGAAGGTAAAGCGCAGACGGTCGATGTTTGCAGACGTAATGGTGCGGGTGATCGGCGTGTCATATTTCACTTCCGTACCCAGCACCGTCTCGGAGCCGGAGGATTCAAACCCCTCCGGCGGTGTCTGCTCCTGCTCACCGGCACGGAACACCACCGTGACACCGGAGATGTTGGTATTCCCCTCAGTGTCCAGCACCGGCGTACTGTTCAGCAGCACGCTTTTTAATCCATCCACCGGACCTTCAACCGGCCCTTCGCTGATGGCATCGATCACACTCAGCAACTGCGTGGACTTCAGGTTGTCCTTCGCTTCGCGCGGGGTATGCCCCTTACTGCTTCCTTTACCCATTCCTCACGCTCCATAAATGACAAAACCGCCCGCAGGCGGTTTCACATAAAACATTTTGCATCAGCGACCAATCACCACAACCTGACCACCGTCCCCTTCGTCTGCCGTGCTGATCTCCTGAGAAACCACGCGTGACCCCACGCGCATTTCCCCGTACAGAACAGGCAGAACATTGCCCTGGGCAACCATGTTATCCAGTGAGGAGAAATAGGTGTTCTGCTTACCGTTATCCGTTGTCTGTGTACGGGGAGTTCTGGCTTTCGGTGCCAGCATCTGCGCCACACCACCGAGCACCATACTGGCACCGAGAGAAAACAGGATGCCGGTCATACCACCGGCCCCAATGGCTGCCCCCCATGCTGCAAGGGTGGCTCCGGCGGTAAAGAATGATCCGGCAATGGCGGCAGCCCCCAGGACAATCTGGAATACGCCACCTGACTTGGCCCCGGCGACTCTGGGAACAATATGAATCACAGCGCCATCAGGCAGAGTCTCATGTAACTGCGCCGTTAACCCGGACGTGCTGACGTCCCGCCCGGCAATCCGTACCTGATACCAGCCGTCGCTCAGTTTCTGACGAAACGCCGGGAGCTGTGTGGCCAGTGCCCGGATGGCTTCAGCCCCCGTTTTCACACGAAGGTCGATGCGGCGACCAAATCGTTGTAAATCCCCGTAAAGGCAGATGCGCGCCATGCCCGGTGACGCCAGAGGGAGTGTGTGCGTCGCTGCCATTTGTCGGTGTACCTCTCTCGTTTGCTCAGTTGTTCAGGAATATGGTGCAGCAGCTCGCCGTCGCCGCAGTAAATTGCGGCGTGATTCGGCACCGATGAACCAAAACAGCACAGCAGCACATCGCCCGGCTGTGCCGCTGACAACGGCACCTGATACAGCCCCGTCGCCTCCAGATTATCCAGATAGAGATTCTGGCCGTTACGCCACCAGTCATCCTCACGATGAAAGTCCGGCATCTCAATCCCCGCCAGATGATAAGCATCCCGGAACAGTGTGTAACAGTCCGTCACACCGTGCTCAAAGCGCCGCCCGGTGAGATGCGGCACACAGCGGAACTTATGAATCGTCCCCCGGCAGACCAGCCACCACGGCAAATCACTCTGCACCTGCAGCCGCCGGTCGGCCTCACTCAGCCAGGGCAGACCACCGGGGTGGCTGTGGACCAGCGCCACAATCTCACCCTGCATTTCTGCCTGCAGCCAGTCTTCCGGCGACATACGGAAATACGCCTCCGGCTCACCGGAGATATTCACGCAGGGGAAATATCTTTCCCCCTCCGGCGTGCTTACCACGAAGCCGCACGACTCCGCTGGCGCACATCGCCGGGCGTGCGCCAGAATCGCTGATTCTGTCTGTGTCATGGGATTTACTGCGAAAGTTTGTTAATGGAAAGGAAGCCGCCAAAGTTGCCGACGTTATTGCGGAACTTACAACCGCTCAGGCATTTGCTGCATTTATCCTTCGTGATATCGGACGTTGGCTGGTCATATTCATCCGCGACAGCCGGACCGCTATAACCGCACTCGTCACCGCGATAGGTCCAGGTGCAGGTGTTGGCCAGCATGATACGTCCCGGAAAAACAGCGCCATCCGTTTCCGTCGGCGTGGACAGTACAAAGGAGGCACTCACCGCGCTCAGTTCGCTGCACTGCTCAATGCGCCAGCGGCTGATCACCTCCTGCTCCGGATCGGCATAACTGTTTCCGTTGACGAAGTTCACCGCATCCAGAAAACGGGCGTAAACCTTACGCCGGACCACCGTTCCGCCGACCAGACTCTGCATATCTTCCGCCATCCCGGTGACCATACCGTACAGGTTAGAAACCGTCAGCGTGGGGCGCGTACTGGTGCCTTTGCCATTCAGTTCAAAACCGCTCCCCTGAATGGGATACGGCTGATACTGTCGCCCCTGCCAGGTGACCGGCTCACCTTTTTCGTTCTGCTCATTACAGAAAAAATAACGTTCTCCACCGACCTCTGTCAGGTCGATTTCCCAGAGCACCACGCTGGCCGACTGCTCCGCACGGGTGCATTCATTCAGTGTTTCCTGCCGGATATCCTGCATCAGTTCACCACCTGTTCAAACTCTGCGCTGAACTCAACACGCAGCATACTGACCCGCGACGACCATTTTGCGCAGGTCACCTTTATCTGCCGCCACTCATAAGGCGGCGTCCACAGAAAGGATTTCCAGCCCCCGTGCTCTTCCAGAAACGACTCCAGTACCGTGGCCTCCTCACGGGGGACAGAAAGCGTCACGCTGTACGTTTTCAGGTTGGCATTCAGCCCGGCAGGCGCTCGCTGAGAATAGCCATCACCAAAGCGCACCTTTCTTACAGAAGGGACCGAAGCCACATCCATACCGGGTTTCACTTTCCAGCGGAAGGTCTTCATCGTCCACCTCCGGAGAACAGGCCACCATCACGCATCTGTGTCTGAATTTCATCACGGGCACCCTTGCGGGCCATGTCATACACCGCCTTCAGAGCAGCCGGACCTATCTGCCCGTTCGTGCCGTCGTTGTTAATCACCACATGGTTATTCTGCTCAAACGTCCCGGACGCCTGCGACCGGCTGTCTGCCATGCTGCCCGGTGTACCGACATAACCGCCGGTGGCATAGCCGCGCATCAGCCGGTAAAGATTCCCCACGCCAATCCGGCTGGTTGCCTCCTTCGTGAAGACAAACTCACCACGGTGAACAATCCCCGCTGGCTCATATTTGCCGCCGGTTCCCGTAAATCCTCCGGTTGCAAAATGGAATTTCGCCGCAGCGGCCTGAATGGCTGTACCGCCTGACGCGGATGCGCCGCCACCAACAGCCCCGCCAATGGCGCTGCCGATACTCCCGACAATCCCCACCATTGCCTGCTTAAGCAGAATTTCTGTCATCATGGACAGCACGGAACGGGTGAAGCTGCGCCAGTTCTGCTCACTGCCGGTCAGCATCGCTGCCATATTCTGTGCAATACCATCAAAGGTCTGCGTGGCTGCACTTTTTACCTGCGACATACTGTCCGTGGCGCTCTCTTCCCACTCACTCCAGCCGGACTTCAGGCCTGCCATCCAGCTCCCGCGAAGCTGGTCTTCAGCCGCCCAGGTCTTTTTCTGCTCTGACATGACGTTATTCAGCGCCAGCGGATTATCGCCATACTGTTCCTTCAGGCGCTGTTCCGTGGCTTCCCGTTCTGCCTGCCGGTCAGTCAGCCCCCGGCTTTTCGCATCAATGGCGGCCCGTTTTGCCCGTTGCTGCTGTGCGAATTTATCCGCCTGCTGCGCCAGCGCGTTCAGGCGCTCCTGATACGTAACCTTGTCGCCAAGTGCAGCCAGCTGGCGTTTGTACTCCAGCGTCTCATCTTTATGCGCCAGCAGGGATTTCTCCTGTGCGGATAGCTGGCGACGTTGTGCCGCCTCCTCCAGTACCGCGAACTGACTTTCTGCCTTCCACAAATCCCGGCGCTGCTGGCTGATTTTCTCATTTGCTCCGGCATGCTTCTCCAGCGTCCGGAGTTCTGCCTGAAGCGTCAGCAGGGCAGCATGAGCACTGTCTTCCTGACGATCGCCCGCAGACACCTTCACGCCGGACTGTTTCGGCTTTTTCAGCGTCGCTTCATAATCCTTTTTCGCCGCCGCCATCAGCGTGTTGTAATCCGCCTGCAGGATTTTCCCGTCTTTCAGTGCCTTGTTCAGTTCTTCCTGACGGGCGGTATATTTCTCCAGCGGCGTCTGCAGCCGTTCGTAAGCCTTCTGCGCCTCTTCGGTATATTTCAGCCGTGACGCTTCGGTATCGCTCTGCTGCTGCGCATTTTTGTCCTGTTGAGTCTGCTGCTCAGCCTTCTTTCGGGCGGCTTCAAGCGCAAGACGGGCCTTTTCACGATCATCCCAGTAACGCGCCCGCGCTTCATCGTTAACAAAATAATCATCCTTGCGCAGATTCCAGATGTCGTCTGCTTTCTTAAACGCAGCCTCTGCCTTAATCAGCATCTCCTGCGCGGTATCAGGACGACCAATATCCAGCACCGCATCCCACATGGATTTGAAGGCCCGCGCAGTCCTGTCTGCCCAGGTCTCCAGCGTGCCCATGTTCTCTTTCAGGCGGCGGGTCTGGTCATCAAACCCTTTCGTTGCGGCCTCGTTCGCCGCCTGCAATGCCCCGGCTTCATCGCCGGAACGCTGCAACTGAGCAACATACGCAATCTGCTCCGCCGTCACGTTATGGAACTGGCGTGCCATCGCCGTCAGCCCCGACGTCGGGTCTGTGGTCAGCTTCCCGAAGGCTTCAGCGACCTTGTCCACCTCCACGCCGGATGCAGAGGAGAAACGCGCCACACTCTGGCTGATGGACGCAATCTGAGCCTCACCGCTTACCCCCGCCTTAACCAGTGCGCTGAGTGACTCGCTGGTCTGGTTAAACGTCAGCCCTGCCGCCTGCCCGGCTCTGGACAGGACCAGCATACGATCTGCCGTCAGCCCCGACTGATTGCCGGAAAGGACCAGCGTTTTGTTGAAATCGGACAAGGTTGAGTTGCCCTGATACCAGGCATACGCCAGCGCACCGGTCGCCACCGCCAGCGAGGTGGCCCCCACCATCGGCAGGGGGATCGCACCGGCAAGCCCCCTGAACATGGGGATCATCCCGCCGAAGGAGTCCTTAACCTGACCACCCTGTTGCAGCAGGATCAGCCACGGACTTTGCCCGCCTGCAAGCTGCGTGGCCACGTCGGTGAACTGTGCAGGCAGCATACGCATGGCGGCTTTATACTGCCCGACGGAAATCCCCGCTTTCTGTGCAGCCAGCGCCTGTCGGCTCAGCGACTGTTCAACGACTGCCGCTGTTTTTTTCGCATCACTTTCCGTACCGGAAAAATGACGCCTGACTCTGGCCATCTGCTCGTCAAATCTGGCCGCATCCAGACTCAAATCAACGACCAGATCGCCTACCGGTTCAGCCATACCGGACTCCTCCTGCGATCCCTTCTGATACTGTCATCAGCATTACGTCATCCTCCGTCATGTCCGCCACATCCGGGGAAGTAGGGATAACTTCATTCCCGTCCGGGCCAAAGCGGACACCTCCGGCAAGCCCTGCCGCTTTCTGCATCAGCACATCATCTTCAGGCTCTTCGTCAGCCTCGCGCCGGTTCAGCAGACTGAAATCCAGCGGATGCATATCCGGATCGCTGAAAAACAGGCTGAGCACGGTGTACGTCAGCCCGGAAAAGTGCATATCCAGCAGAACATCATGAAAATAATGGGTACTGTAAAAGCGGTGCCAGTCGGCATACTCCGTGGATGACATCCCGGCAAGCATGGCACGCCAGTCGGGTCGCCCCATCTCACGCGCCAGTTTCAGGGCAAAACTCAGCTCACCGTCGAACACTTTCCCGCAGAAACAGGCTCTGCGGGCCCGGCGACCTCTGTCTGTTCAGGGGCATTATTCACAACAAACTCATACATACCAGACAGCCGGTACACCACGTTTTCAGCATGAGAAATTGCCTCCGTGGGCCAGGTGGTAAGCACTTCCTGCTCAATCTGTTTAACGGCTTCATTCATGGACGGCATCTGCGTCTTCTGCGGATGGTTATGCCACAGGGACATCGCCACCAGAAACGCGCCGGTTCTGATGGCGTCTTCCACAGTAAACTTCCGGTTGCTGTCTGACTCCGCCTGTTCTGCCTGCCGTTTCATCAGGGCGAGATGCTCAATACGCTGCAGGGCTGACAGTTCAGAAAGCGTGACGGTCACGCCGTTATGTTCAAATGATTCGGTTTTCAGGAACATCGCTGACTCTCCGGATTAACTGTCGGTGACAGTGATTTCTGCAACCGCAGCAAGTTCACCATTACCGGATACAACCGGAATGTTGACCTTACCTGCAGCAACGCCTTTCACGGTGATGGTCATACCACTGACCGACACGGTGGCTTTTGTTTTATCCGCTGACACCGCACGGAAGCTCTTGTCAGTTGCGCCCTCCGGCTGGAATGCTACGGTCAGCGTGGTGCTCTGCCCTTTCACCACCGAGGAGCTGGCAGGCGTCACAGTCATACCGGTTGCCGCCGTCACCGTACTGCGATCTTCTGCCATTGACGGACGGCCCACATTGGTGACCTTCACCGTACGGGTGATCACTTCCTTCGCCGTCACCGCCTTACCGATACTGCTGACCCAGCCACGGAACACATCGACCGTGCCGTTCGGGAAGCGGATTTTATAGGCACGGGTATCACCTTCATTAAACCACGCCAGCAGCGCCTGCTGCCCCTGCTCTCCGGGCATCCACGCCAGCGTGAAGCTGGTATCTCCGGCGGATTTCTGCCCCTGCCCGGTCGCGGTCCAGTCCGCATCTTCATCATCGAGATAACTGTCGTCATAGGACTCAGCGGTCAGTTCGCCGGGCGTCAGGTCTTTAACTTTAGCCAGACGCGACCAGTCAACGTCTGAAAGCGGGTTCGCATAAGGGTCGCCGCTCCCGTTATAAACCCACAGGGTGGTTCCGGCACCTTTCACCGGTATTGCTGGATTTGGTACAGGCATATCGTCCTCACATTTCATAGGTAATGACATAAGTCAGATCGGCAGAACTCCACAGGCCCGCATCATCGTCGCGCCGGTAGTCATAGCCACTGGCCACCATACTGGTGATCAAATCTGACAGTGCCGGGATATCGCTCATCACCGGATAAATCCGGGACTCCATCCACGCATCCAGCTCTGAATCCGGCACCTGAGCAGGCAGGAAAACTTCGATATGCAGTTCCGCCTGCCAGGTATCGCTGTCCAGCTCTTCGCCCGTGTATTCAGCGCCGGTGAGATAAACGGCAACTGCCGGAAAATCCGCCTCATCAAAAACAGCGGGGCGACCATCAAAAAACGTCGCCCCGGTGTCATGCTTCTCCAGTGCATCCAGTACGGCTGCACGGAGTTCAGTATGTTTCATCGCTTTATTACCATCCTCAGTTGATGCTGCAGCGCATAGCCCAGCTCTTTCGGAAGACGCTCACGCCGTATCCGCTCAATATTCTGTTTAAACGCCGTGGTCAGCGGCACCGCCATCGGGATTTTCACCACATCAATGGGGTAACGGTTTTTCCCGGCCACACGCTGCATGACATGCCAGCGGCCATTTTTCAGTTGCTGAATAAACGCGCCGGGAATACGACGGTTTCCCACCACAAGCACGCTGCCGCCACCTTTCAGGGCTGAACGCTGCCCCTTTTTACGACGCCTGCGTCGGGACAGGACAATCCGCGCGTTACCCAGCTTTATTACGGGCAAATCCCCCCGGTTAACCTTGATTCTGGCCTGCGGATTTTTGACCGTGGCCCTTTTCAGCCTGGCCCTTTCCTTTACCAGTTTCCGGCGTACCTTTGTCTCACGGGCAACCTGTGACGCCGACTGCGATATCGCGGATGAAGCAACGCGGTTAATGGCCATTGCGGCGGCACCAGGCACCGCCGTTTTGCTGATACGGCTGAGGTTTTCAATGGCCTGCTCAAGACCTTTTATGGCCATACATCCCCCTTTCAGCGGCGACGGTTAACGGCAGGCGGGACGCCCCGCCCAAGCCAGAGATGACAGCTTCCACCATCATCCGGCGAAACCCGGTCTATCCAGAAGTTTTCCTCACCGATGGTCAGCGTGTCTCCACGCCGCAGCTGCCGCACATCATCAGTCCGGACAAACAGGGACGGGCTGGAGCCTTCAACGCGCACGCCCTGTCCGGCATAGCTGATATTTTCAGGGTCATCAAAAACACCACGTATTACTGCGCCGGACTGCTCACCGGATGTAATGGTGGCTGACGTTCCCATGTACCCGCGTATCGTTTCATCGGCGCGGACAATGGCAGCATCGAACAGGTTATCGAAATCAGCCACAGCGCCTCCCGTTATTGCATTCTGGCCAGGCCGCGCTCTGTCATTTCGGCTGCCACACCGGCAGAGACACGGAACGCCGTTCCCGGCAGCACAAATGCCACAGCCTCATCCCGCGTGGCGTGAAGTGCATCAGTATGCAGCGTCACCAGTGCCACAACCGTGACCAGATCAGCCGTATCAGTCACGGTATCCGGCTGCGCTGATACAACCTCATTTTCATGTCCGGTCAGCGCATTTTCCGGGCTGACAGATGTGTCCTGACCAGCAGCGTCATCCGTGTCATCAAGCTCCTCTTCCAGCTCTGCCACACGGAGTGCCAGTTCTTCTTTCGTCCCCGTCAGGCTGACATCACGGTTCAGTTGCTCACCCAGCACCTGAAGACGGGCAATCAGTTCATCTTTCGTCATGGACTCCTCCACAGAGAGAAAATGGCCCCGAAGGGCCATGATTACGCCAGTTGTACGGACACGAACGCATCAGGGTCAGCCAGCAGCATCAGCGGTGCTGACTGAATCATGGTGAACTCACGCGCCGGATCGCCGGTGGTCACCCAGTTTTTCGGGTAGCGGGCAGAGGCGTTAATACCTTCGCGCTGTGCGTCCGCATCCTGAATGCAGCCATAGGTGCGCAGACCGCGTGCCTGAGTGTTCCCCAGCACCATCGTGTTGTCCGGCAGGAAGTTCTTTTTGACGTCGTTTTCCACGTACTGTCCGGAATACACGACGATCGCCGTATCGCCATACATCCCCTTATAGGACACCGCTTCGCCCAGGTCTTTTACCGCTGTCTCCAGCTCGGAATTAGAGCCGCGACGGGTATCCAGCTTCTCCTTGACGGCTTTGAAGGAACGGAACAGCGCCCAGCCTTTCGGATCAAACACGATGATATTCACCACACCGCTGGCGTTCAGCGCGTAGGCTTCGATATCGTCGGTCGGGTCATACGTGGACTTGTCACGCTTGCTCCACTCCGTACCGCCGGACTGCGTGATGTTGTTCGCCACACTGCGGCCCATATCCACTTCAACCGGATCGAAGGCTTCACCGGTCATGGTATATTTGCCCTTAAGCACGGCAGAAACGGCCTGCATCTCTTCGACCTGAGCAATGGCCAGCTCTTCGTCTCGCATGTTCTGCAGGATGATGCGACGGCGGCGGTAAGCCGGGTCCGCCAGATTCTGTGGATCTTCATCCGGCAGGCGACGCAGGGTCATCTGCGGATTCACCTCATGCTTCGGCTTGACATATCCCGGTGTAAATTCAGAGGTGGAGCCGCCACGGGAGCGGATAACCTCACCGGAAACAATCGGCGAAACGTACAGCGCCATGTTTACCAGTCCCGGAATTTGTGAGAGATAGACTTTCTCCGTGGTGAAGGGATAGCTCTCACGGAAAAAGAGACGCAGAAACAGCGGATCAAACTTAAATTTCTTCTCATTTGCCGCCAGCAGCTGGGCGGTTGTGTACATCGACATAAAAAAATCCCGTAAAAAAAGCCGCACAGGCGGCCTTTAGTGATGAAGGGTAAGGTTAAACGATGCTGATTGCCGTTCCGGCAAACGCGGTCCGTTTTTTCGTCTCGTCGCTGGCAGCCTCCGGCCAGAGCACATCCTCATAACGGAACGTGCCGGACTTGTAGAACGTCAGCGTGGTGCTGGTCTGGTCAGCAGCAACCGCCAGAATGCCAACGGCAGCACCGTCGGTGGTGCCATCCCACACAACCAGCTTACGGGTGGAGGTGTCCAGCATCAGCGGGGTCATTGTAGGCGCTTTCGCACTCAATCCGCCGGGCGCGGTTGCCGTATGTGCCGGGTCACTGTTGCCCAGCGGCTGGTAATGGGTAAAGGTTTCTTTGCTCGTCATAAACATCCCTTACACTGGTGTGTTCAGCAAATCGTTAACGGCATCAGATGCCGGGTTACCTGCAGCCAGCGGTGCCGGTGCCCCCTGCATCAGACGATCCAGCGCAGTGTCACTGCGCGCCTGTGCACTCTGTGGTGCAGCTGCCAGAATGCGGCGGGCCGTTTCCACGGTCATACCGGGGGTTTCGGCCAGCACGCGTGCCTGTTCTTCGCGTCCGTGAGCCTCCTCACAGTTGAGGATCCCCATAATGCGACTGTTTTCTGCCGCAACCGCTGCGGTGATCTGCGCGTTCACGTCCGGCTGCGCCGCGCTGGCGTTCTCGCCCTCCGTCGCTTGCACCACGCCAGTAACGTCAGCCTGCGAAGCAGTGGCTGAAACAGTTGTTGATTGAGTCTCTTTGGTCATTCGCCCTCCTGAGAGACGGGATTTACGTGCATCCAGTGCATCACGCATGACGGTGATCGCATCGGTACTGTTAACAAGTTCATCAGCCAGTCCGGCATCAATGGCCTCCTGACCGCTGTACACTGCAGCCTCGGTATCCAGCACAGCCTGCACGGACAGGCCGGTATATGCCGACACCTTCTGTGCAAACATCCGGCGGGTTGCATCCATCCGGGACTGCAATGTTTCCCGGACATCATCCGGTAGATGGCTGTAGGGGTTGCCATCCACCTTATGGCTACCGCTGTAAATCAGCGTGATTTCCACGCCCTGTTTCTCCAGCGCAGCGCCGTAATTACTGTGAGCCATCATGACGCCGATGGAGCCTGTCCGGGCGGTCTGCGTGACCAGACGCCGGGAGGAGGCACTGGCAAGCAGCTGACCTGCGCTGCAGTTCATGTCATTGGCCAGCGCCCATACCGGCTTTATGTCACGCACACGGGCGATGATGTCAGCGCAGTCAAATGCCCCTGCCACCATCCCGCCTGGCGTATCCATATCGAGCAGAATGCCGTCCACCATCGGGTCGCTGGCAGCCTGTTGCAGACGGGCGATAATGCCGTTGTAACCGGTCATCCCCGAATACGGCTGCAGCGCCCGCGTCCGGCTGACCAGCGTGCCGGACACCGGCAGCACGGCGATGCCGTTCATGACCTGATAACTGCGGGCCTGTCGTGGTCCGTCATCATCAACGGATAACGCCAGCGCCGCGGGTGCCTCTCCGGCAGTCAGGCTGTCGCCGGATACCGCATCCGTCAGGCGGCTGATCCCAAGCTGGCCTGCAAGCGCACAAAAGAAAACCCGCGCATAGGCGGGTTCAAGCATCAGCGGCTCATTAAAGGCCATACTGGCAATATGCGGGAGATTACGCAGCTCTGCTGTCACTCTTCTCCTCCTCTGTTGATTGTCGCAGCCCGGATTCAAATGCCGCAGCCGCCCAGGCGGGCGGTTTAAGACCGGCTGCACGGCGCTCCATCGTTTCACGGACCTGCTGGGCAAAAATTTCCTGATAGTCGTCACCGCGTTTTGCGCACTCTTTCTCGTAGGTACTCAGTCCGGCTTCTATCAGCATCACCGCTTCCTGTACTTCTTTCAGACCATCGATGGCCATACGACCGGAGCCTATCCAGTCGCAGTTCCCCCAGGCACTTCGGGCTTCCTGAAAACTGAAGCGCGCTTTTGGAGGTAACGTCACCACGCGGCGAACGATGGCCTCTTCCAGCCAGCACAGAAACATCTGGCTCGCCTGACGGGATGCGACGAATTTTCGCCGCCCCATAAAGTACGCCCACGACTCGTTCGCACTGGCCCGTGCCGTGGAGTAGCTCATCTGGGCGTAATTCCGGGAAAGCTGCTCATACGAGACACCCAGCCCGGCAGCGATATACCGCAGCAGTGACTGCTCAAAAACGGAGTAGCCATTATCCGTGTCCTGAGCCGTCTGCAGGTTCAGTGAGTCACCCGGCATCAGGTGAGGCACTTTTGCGCCTCCCAGCCGGACCGGTGCTGCGGCGTAATACGCGGCAATTTCACCAATCCAGCCGGTCAGCTTGTCCCGCTGCTCCTGACTATTCGCGCCAAGAATAAAATCCATCGCTGACTGCGTATCCAGCTCACTTTCAATGGTGGCGGCATACATCGCCTTCACAATGGCACTCTGCAGCTGCGTGTTCTGCAGCGTGTCGAGCATCTTCATCTGCTCCATCACGCTGTAAAACACATTTGCACCGCGGGTCTGCCCGTCCTCCACGGGTTCAAAGACGTGAATGAACGAGGCACGACCGCCGGGTAACTCACGGGGTATCCATGTCCATTTCTGCGGCATCCAGCCAGGATAGCCGTCCTCGCTGACGTAATATCCCAGCGCCGCACCGCTGTCATTAAGCTGCACACCGGCACGGCAGTTCCGGCTGTCGCCGGTATTGTTCGGGTTGCTGATGCGCTTCGGGCTGACCATCCGGAACTGTGTCCGGAAAAGCCGCGACGAACTGGTATCCCAGGTGGCCTGAACGAACAGTTCACCGTTAAAGGCGTGCATGGCCACACCTTCCCGAATCATCATGGTAAACGTGCGTTTTCGCTCAACGTCAATGCAGCAGCAGTCATCCTCGGCAAACTCTTTCCATGCCGCTTCAACCTCGCGGGAAAAGGCACGGGCTTCTTCCTCCCCGATGCCCAGATAGCGCCAGCTTGGGCGATGACTGAGCCGGAAAAAAGACCCGACGATATGATCCTGATGCAGCTGGATGGCGTTGGCGGCATAGCCGTTATTGCGTACCAGATCGTCTGCGCGGGCATTGCCACGGGTAAAGTTGGGCAGCAGGGCTGCATCCACACTTTCACTCGGTGGGTTCCACGCCCGCAACTGCCCACCAAATCCGCTGCCACCGCCGTGATAACCGGCATATTCACGCAGCGATGTCATGCCGTCCGGCCCCAGAAGGGTGGGAATGGTGGACGTTTTCATACATAAAATCCTGCAGGTCCCCTGCGTCGCTGTGTCATGCCGGTCTGCACTTCCAGCTCCGCAATGTATTTTTTCAGGTCAGACACGGAAGTGGCCGTAAACTCCACCCTTCGTCCGTCTTTCTGTACCGTTGCCACCCGTTTTCCTGTCATCAGGTCATGCAGTGCCGCACGGGCAGCGGCAAGTTCTTCCTGTCGCGTCATTCATCCTCTCCGGATAAGGCACGGGCGTAATCTGCCAGTGTTTTCTTGTTGGTTGCTGCACCATCCTCTTCCTGCAGGCTCGCCAGCAGTGCACTGAGATCCAGCTGCCAGCGGGAAATACTGATGCGCAGCGCCGCCAGCGCATAAACGAAGCAGTCGAGCGCCTCATTGCGTCGCTTTTTGCTGTCCCACAGTATTTTTTTCCTGCCATCCACCCATTTTTCGACCTGCTCTTCAGCAGTCAGTTGCTGCGCTTCGGTCAGATCAAAAATATCCGGGTTATTCGGGAAGTGAACGGCACCGGGAAGCGGTTCATCCCCTCCCGGCGTCAGTGTGAAGCGGTTATAAATCTGCTCTTTCGCGGTATCCGTACCGATTTCGGTAAGGTAAACCCCGTTTTTGTTTCGCTTACGTGGCATGCTGGCCACCGGCTTTCCGTAGACGGATGCCCCTTTAATGGGGATCACCCGGAACAGCCCATGTTTTTTCGAGCGTTCATACACGATGGTCGGGTCAATCCCGCCAATATCCCAGCAGATACGGGATATCGACATTTCTGCACCATTCCGGCGGGTATAGGTTTTATTGATGGCCTCATCCACACGCAGCAGCGTCTGTTCATCGTCGTGGCGGCCCATAATAATCTGCCGGTCAATCAGCCAGCTTTCCTCACCCGGTCCCCATCCCCATACGCGCATTTCGTAGCGGTCCAGCTGGGAGTCGATACCGGCGGTCAGGTAAGCCACACGGTCAGGAACGGGCGCTGAATAATGCTCTTTCCGCTCTGCCATCACTTCAGCATCCGGACGTTCGCCGATTTTCGCTTCCCACGTCTCACCGAGCGTGGTGTTCACGAAGGTTTTACGTTTTCCCGTATCCCCTTTCGTTTTCATCCAGTCTTTGACAATCTGCACCCAGGTGGAGAACGGGCTGTACGCTGTCCAGATGTGAAAGGTCACACTGTCAGGCGGCTCAATCTCTTCACCGGATGACGAAAACCAGAGAATGCCATCACGGGTCCAGATCCCGGTCTTTTCGCAGATATAACGGGCATCAGTAAAGTCCAGCTCCTGCTGGCGGATGACGCAGGCATTATGCTCGCAGAGATAAAACACGCTGGAGGGATCATCCGGCGTCCATTTGAGGCCAAACGGCGTCTCTTTGTCGCCAAATTTAAGGTACTGTTCCTCCCCGCAGTGCGGGCAGGCAACATGAAAACGCATAAAATGCGGGGATTCACTGGCTGCACGCTCAATCTGACAGGTGCCTCTCACTTTGGGCGTGGAGCCACGGATGGACTTTGGCCAGACCGAGCCTTCAATACGCTTGTCACCCAGGAACGTCGGAGAGCCTTCCTGTTCAATATCATCATCAAAGGCAGCAAGTTCATCATAACCCGCCACATCCACTGACTTTTCACGGTAGTTTTTTGCCGCTTTACCGCCCAGGCACCAGAAACCACGCCCATTGGTGAAACGCTTCATGGTGAGCGTGTTATCCCGGTGCTTTTTGCCATACCACGGGGCCAGCGCCAGCAGCGACGGAATATCGCGGATGGTCGGCTCAACGTGGGTTTTCATAAAGTTCTCGGCATCACCATCCGTCGGCAACCAGATAAGGGTGTTGCGCTGCTTATGCTCTATGAAGTAGGCATAAACACCCAACAGCATTTTGGAATAACCGACACGGGCAGACTTCACCACATTCACCTCGCGGATGTAGTCGCTGCCCATCGCATTCATGATGGCCCGCTGAAAGGGCAGTGTTTCCCAGCGCCCTTCCTGGTATGCGGATTCTTTCGGGAGATAGTAATTAGCATCCGCCCATTCAACGGCGGTCTGTGGCTCCGGCCTGAACAGTGAGCGAAGCCCGGCGCGGACAAAATGCCGTAGCCTGTTAACCTGACTGTTCGATATATTCACTCAGCAACCCCGGTATCAGTTCATCCAGCGCGGCTGCTTTGTTCATGGCTTTGATGATATCCCGTTTCAGGAAATCAACATGTCGGTTTTCCAGTTCCGGAAAACGCCGCTGCACCGACAGGGGGATCCCGTCGAGAATACTGGCAATTTCACCTGCGATCCGCGACAGCACGAAAGTACAGAATGCGGTTTCCACCACTTCAGCGGAGTCTCTGGCATTTTTCAGCTCCTGTGCGTCGGCCTGCGCACGCGTAAGTCGATGGCGTTCGTACTCAATAGTCCCTGGCTGGAGATCTGTCTCGCTGGCCTGCCGCAGTTCTTCAACTTCCCGGCGCAGCTTTTCGTTCTCAATTTCAGCATCCCTTTCGGCATACCATTTTATGACGGCGGCAGAATCATAAAGCACCTCATTACCCTTGCCACCGCCTCGCAGAACGGGCATTCCCTGCTCCTGCCAGTTCTGAATGGTACGGATACTCGCACCGAAAATATCAGCCAGCTGCTTTTTGTTGACTTCCATTGTTCATTCCACGGACAAAAACAGAGAAAGGAAACGACAGAGGCCAAAAAGCTCGCTTTCAGCACCTGTCGTTTCCTTTCTTTTCAGAGGGTATTTTAAATAAAAACATTAAGTTATGACGAAGAAGAACGGAAACGCCTTAAACCGGAAAATTTTCATAAATAGCGAAAACCCGCGAGGTCGCCGCCCCGTAACCTGTCGGATCGCCGGAAAGGACCCGAAAAATGATAATAATTATCATCTACATATCACAACGTGCATCTACGCCATCAAACCACGTCAAATAATCAATTATGACGCAGGTATCGTATTAATTGATCTGCATCAACTTAACGTAAAAACAACTTCAGACAATACAAATCAGCAACACTGAATACGGGGCAACCTCATGTCAACTAAGAACAGAACCCGCAGAACAACAACCCGCAACATCCGCTTTCCTAACCAAATGATTGAACAAATTAACATCGCTCTTGAGCAAAAAGGGTCTGGGAATTTCTCAGCCTGGGTCATTGAAGCCTGCCGTCGGAGACTAACGTCAGAAAAGAGAGCATATACATCAATCCAAAGTGATGATGAATAAACATCCCGGTTTCTTCCACCATCGCACCGGAAAAGCGACTATGAGGGTAACCCTGCGTCTGTCAGCACAGTAAAACCCGGTGTGCATCGTTTTTGATTATTCCCGCACACTCACGCAGAAGGAATTCCCCGTCGGGCTACGGTCATGGTTAATGCGGGAATACGGCGACGATACAGCGCAGCTAAAAGGGTAATGGACAGAAAGAGCGGTTTATTTCATTCCACAGGATTCTGAGTGCCCCCCTCCTCCAATAGGCTGAGCATCCACCTATATAGTTTTAATTTTCATCAATCCATTTAACTATCGTTTAATTGTTGTCACATAGGATTCTGCCGTTTTTAACAATGCAGGATAATAAGATGAAAAAAATGTTGTTTTCTGCCGCTCTGGCAATGCTTATTACAGGATGTGCTCAACAGACGTTTACTGTTGGAAACAAACCGACAGCAGTAACACCAAAGGAAACCATCACCCATCACTTCTTCGTTTCGGGAATTGGACAGGAGAAAACTGTTGATGCAGCCAAAATTTGTGGCGGCGCAGAAAATGTTGTTAAAACAGAAACCCAGCAAACATTCGTAAATGGATTGCTCGGTTTTATTACTTTAGGCATTTATACTCCGCTGGAAGCGCGTGTGTATTGCTCACAATAATTGCATGAGTTGCCCATCGATATGGGCAGCTCTATCTGCACTGCTCATTAATATACTTCTGGGCTCCTTCCAGTTGTTTTTGCATAGTGATCAGCCTCTCTCTGAGGGTGAAATAATCCCGTTCAGCGGTGTCTGCCAGTCGGGGGGAGGCTGCATTATCCACGCCGGAGGCGGTGGTGGCTTCACGCACTGACTGACAGACTGCTTTGATGTGCAACCGACGACGACCAGCGGCAACATCATCACGCAGAGCATCATTTTCAGCTTTCGCATCAGCTAACTCCTTCGTGTATTTTGCATCGAGCGCAGCAACATCACGCTGACGCATCTGCATGTCAGTAATTGCCGCGTTCGCCAGCTTCAGTTCTCTGGCATTTTTGTCGCGCTGGGCTTTGTAGGTAATGGCGTTATCACGGTAATGATTAACAGCCCATGACAGGCCGACGATGATGCAGATAACCAGAGCGGAGATAATCGCGGTTACTCTGTTCATTGCTGACCCCACAAACAGATTTCACGCTCAATCTCACGACGAGTCATGAGACCTTTCCATTGCTTACCGCCAGCATATGTCCAGCGACGTAGCTGATCACATGCGCCTTTGATATCGCCCTGGTTTATTTTGCGAAGAAGCGTCGATGTTCTGAAATTGCCAGCACCCACGTTGTAAACGAATGAGTAAAGAGCGCCGCGCATTGTTTCCGGTATATCGACTTTGATGTACGGGTTAATTTGTCTGGCGACCGTGGCAAGGTCTTTATTCAGGAGGGCTTTGCATTCTGCTTTGGTATACGTTTTACCGAGCATGATGTCTTTTCCTGTATGCCCGTGACATACAGTCCATACACCAACAATATCTTTGTATGGTATGTAGCTGACACCTTCCAGACCATCGTTACCACTTGGGCCAGTAATTAACACTGATGCTATAGCAATTGCTCCGCCACCAATAGCAGCAGCAACGGCTTTTCGTAATGATGGAGGCATTATTCACCTCTCGCAGCCTTGCGCTTATCTTCTTTAATCTTGAAATAAAGGTTTGTCAGGTACGTCAGCAGGCCAAATACCAGGCTACCCAGCACACCTATTGCTGCCCACTGTGAGGGCGTGACTTTATCGAGCAGCTGTAAAAACCAGTAACCGGCACTACCTGCTGAGGTGCCATAGGCGACACCCGTTGTTAACTTATCCATGGATTTCATAACCCCACCTCGCAGACAAAGCGGGTGTAAATTGAGGGAATACAACGTATCGCAAAAAAGCAGAAACGTAACAGACTCGGAGTCAGTGAATAACTCAGGTATTGAGTTATCAGCTAATATCGAGACTCAAAAAATGGAAAAACCAGCTCGACGGCGGGTTTAAGCTGTGTGACGAAGTAACCACTCTTAACAGCATAACCAATTTTTTACGTACGTAAACCACTGAATGATATTTATGAGAATGCTACCGAGTGTTCAAAACACCACCACAAATACATAAGAAAACCTCAACAAATAACCAATAAATAATTTCAGACGTTATTTTTAGTTGATTTAAATTAAACTGCCGAATTATAGAACCTCCATAAATAACAACCATTAATATAAATTAGCTAATAGGTTTATTTTTGTTCAAATAAGAGCCATAAATAGGTTTCGATAGAAAAAGTTCAGATAAAAATAGAGATCTACTTCACAAATTAAATGAGAAACTAAAACTTACATCTTGAAATAATCACATTGATTAGATGAATATTTATCGCGCAGTGACATCATTTTTTAATAATAGTTCAAAAAAAAGGGCTCACGATGAAAAAATTAACAGTGGCAATTTCTGCTGTAGCTGCATCAGTACTGATGGCGATGTCTGCTCAGGCAGCTGAAATTTATAATAAAGACAGTAACAAGCTGGATCTGTACGGGAAAGTTAATGCCAAGCACTACTTCTCCTCTAATGATGCAGATGATGGTGATACTACTTATGCCCGTCTTGGCTTCAAAGGTGAAACCCAAATCAACGATCAACTGACTGGTTTCGGTCAGTGGGAATATGAATTCAAAGGCAACCGCGCTGAATCTCAAGGTTCCTCCAAAGACAAAACCCGTCTTGCATTTGCAGGCCTGAAATTCGGTGACTACGGCTCAATCGATTACGGCCGTAACTACGGTGTAGCATACGACATCGGTGCGTGGACTGACGTTCTGCCAGAATTCGGTGGCGATACCTGGACCCAAACAGATGTGTTCATGACTGGTCGCACCACTGGTGTTGCAACCTATCGTAACAACGACTTCTTTGGTCTGGTTGATGGTCTGAACTTTGCTGCTCAGTACCAAGGCAAAAACGATCGTAGCGATTTCGATAACTACACTGAAGGTAACGGTGATGGCTTCGGTTTCTCTGCTACCTATGAATACGAAGGATTCGGTATCGGTGCAACTTATGCGAAATCTGATCGTACCGACACTCAAGTTAATGCAGGGAAAGTTCTTCCTGAAGTATTTGCTTCCGGTAAAAATGCAGAAGTTTGGGCCGCAGGTCTGAAATATGACGCTAACAACATTTACCTGGCCACTACCTATTCTGAAACCCAGAATATGACTGTATTTGCTGATCACTTCGTTGCTAATAAAGCCCAAAACTTCGAAGCTGTTGCACAATATCAGTTCGATTTCGGTCTGCGTCCGTCCGTTGCTTACCTGCAATCTAAAGGTAAAGATCTTGGAGTATGGGGCGATCAGGACTTAGTCAAATATGTTGATGTAGGTGCAACCTATTACTTCAACAAAAATATGTCTACTTTCGTTGATTACAAAATCAACCTGCTTGACAAAAATGACTTCACTAAAGCACTCGGTGTAAGCACTGATGACATCGTTGCTGTAGGTCTGGTTTACCAGTTCTAATCTGATTACGAAAAAGATATGTTGCGGGAGGCGTTGCCTCCCCAACATATAAGTGGCTCCCTCAAGCCACTTCCTTTAGAAGCACAACCTTGCTTCTAACTATATAAACCTTCTGTTATATATTACCCTTTATTTTTGGGGGCGTCTCAACGCCCCATTTTTAATAATTTTTAGTAAACAATTGGCATATTAATTAGAGTTATTAACAACGATATCCATCTCTAACCGGATATCTAATGCCATTAACATCCCTTCAATTATGCCCTCAGCCTTCTGTAACCTTTTCCCGATATAACCATCAGAGCAGCAATGCTTACCTGCCAGTGACATGAATGTCATACCGACTACATAATAATCTACTAATAAATCGTGCAAATCGCTGTTGTTCTTTTTCAGACGGGCCATGCACCCGCAAATAATCATCGCGTCATCGTCACAACATTGCGGGCGAGATTTTACTTTTGAAGTAATTAATCCCTTAAAACCGGCGGCAATGGACGACCAGGTCACATCTTCATGATTATTAGCCGCCCACGCTCCCCAACGCTCAAGAACCATCTGAATATCACGCATCAACTTACTCCACAAAAATCAGACCAGAACGCCAATTACAAGCAAAAATCAACGAAACAGTATTAGTTGATTGTTATCTCTGACTTCATACTCCTGCTCCTGTCAGGGTTTTGGCGTAATTCTTCAGTATTCGGTAATCGGTCAAAACAGAACCGGGGAAACGATATAAGCGCAGACGCCCCCAGCGGTGGCGAAGACGTTCTGCCATATAAAACTCAAACATCATTCATTCCCCATTTCGGTGATGGTCAGTTCCAGCCTCCCACCTTTGGTAACAGGCATCTTCACAACGCGGTAATCAACGACCTGAGCATCATCCAGCCAGAAACCTGCTTTAGTGAGTGCGTCAAAAGCGGCTTTTTGCAGATTATCCAGGTCACGGCGACGGCGATCCGGCATGTGGCACTCAATGCGGATTTTCACAGGCATAGCCAGGCCGATATCCAGCATTGCGTTTTTAATGATTCGGGCGACGTTATCGCGGTATGCCTGCCCCTCTGCGCTGACGTGCGTGCGCCCGCGATTATGGCGGTAATAGCGATTATTGCTCGGAGGCCAGGGTAATGTGATGCTGTAGGTATTCACGCCTTAATAACCCCCTCTTTCAGCCAGATAACCTGTGTTCTCGCCATACCTTCCAGCGCGCATTCTTTTGCATATGCAGCATCGACTTGCTTGGCATGCCCTTTACCGGCAATCTTCTGTATGCGCTAAACCTAGATAGAATCCACTCTGTGCACATTGAAGCCCGCTCTATGCTTCCTTTCAGGTATTGAAGGGATTGAGATGGGCTAAGCATTATTGGCCTCCTGCATCAGGAGAAAGACAATCATGGCGGCGCGGAGAGGTCTGGTATCAAATATTGGGCTTACGCCTTTTGCATCCACACACCATTCAGTTAACTGGTCTAAGATAGAAATCCTGTATTTCTCAATAATCGGCCATGAAGCGCTCGGATCATTGCAGTAGTCAGGCAAATGATTTAATGGCTCAAAAGTTGTATCAGCATTTCCGTAATACCATTTGTTGGTGTTATTCCCTGATGTTTCCGGTTTACTTGCCCAAAGGCCTTTAAAAATTATGTCTCCTACCATTCTGTTAATTTCAAAATCACTTAACTGTGAATAATCCATTGTCATTTCCTCGCACGATGTCTTAGCCACCGGATATCCCACAGGTGAGCCGTGTAGTTGAAGGTTTTTACGTCAGATTCTTTTGGGACTGGCTTGCGTTTATTTCTGGAGCGTTTCGTTGGAAGGTATTTGCAGTTTTCGCAGATGATGTCGGTGAAACTTCGTCGCTGTCGCCTCATGCCGCCCTCCTGACGCCCTGCCCGATCGCCATCAATGCCGCTTTGGATACGGTAGTAAACATCCGTCGAGGACTGATGAACGGTCGCCAAATCAGCAGCATGGAGCCTTTGCTGTTTCCCTTCTTCTCCAACCCTGTCGATGGTTCGATAAAATTAATCCGTCCATCAGTGATAATGCGAACTTCGTCGACACTCTCCAGAGCCTTGCTGAACCATCCGACTGACATATCCTCTGGCACAAGCATAACTACCGTCTGTCGCTGTTGTATGCACTGCTCAGCGGCTTTTTCCACCCACGGCCTGATATTGCTACGGTGGGTTATTCCAGATTGCACCGTGGCTTATCCACTCAGAATTTAGCGCGTCGTCGGCCTCAGTTAACCAGTGAGCGCACAGAGCATTTTTGTCGCTCGCTGCCGAATCCAGCCAGAATCCAAACTCAATATCCAGTGCATCAAAAAGCCAAAGCGGCGTTTGCCAGCAGTCCTTGTCGTGTGCTGGCGTATTTGATTTGATAGTCATGCAGCCCGATCTCCCCATCGCGCTTTCCATTCGAGAGCCAGTCGCGCTTCGTCTGACCACTTAACGCCACGCTCTGTACCGAATGCCTGTATAAGCTCTAATAGCTCCGCAAATTCGTTTACACGCATCCTGCTGGTTGACTGGCCTATTACCACAAAGCCATTCCCGGCAAGGTTAGGAACAACATCCTGCTGCTTTAATGCTGCGGTAAACACACACTTCCAGCTTTCTGCATCCAGCCAGCGACCATGCCATTCAACCTGACGAGAGACGTCACCAAGGCAAGCCCAAAGCTTTCGATTCTGGTCTAAGCTGCGGTTGCGTTCCTGAATGGTTACTACGATTGGTTTGGTTGGGTCTGGAAGAATTTGCTGTACCGCGTGAATAGCGTTTTGCTGATGTGCTGGAGATCGAATTTCAAAGGTTAGTTTTTTCATGACTTCCCTCTCCCCCAAATAAAAAGGCCTGCGATTACCAGCAGGCCTGTTATTAGCTCAGTGATGTAGATGGTCATCTTTTAACTCCATATACTGCCAATACCCGTTTCATCGCGGCACTCTGGCGACACTCCTTAAAAATCAGGTTCGTGCTCATCTTTCCTTCCCGTTCTTCCCTGGTAGCAAACCGGTAATACACCGTTCGCCAGACCTTACCTTCGATAACCAGAAGACCTGCCCGTGCCATTTTAGCCGCGGCCTGATTTATGCTGGTTACTGTTGCGCCTGTTAGCGCGGCAACGTCCGGCGCACAGAAGCTATTATGCGTCCTCAGGTAATGAATAATTGCCTCTTTGCCCGTCATACACTTGCTCCTTTCAGTCCGAACTTAGCTTTGATTTCTGCGATCTTCGCCAGAGCCTGTGCACGATTTAGAGGTCTACCGCCCATGACAGGAAGTTGTTTTACTGGTTCAGGGATCGCCTCACCACGGTTAATTCTCGCAGTCATATGGACAAGCTCATCTGCGGCCTTACGGCGTAATTCCGCATCAGTAAGCGCATTGGCCCGCATGTTCTGATACAGGTTGGTAACCAGCCAGTAGTGCGCGTTTGATTTCCACGGATAAGACTCCGCATCCGGATACAGGCCTCGCTTCCGGCAATACTCGTAAACCATATCAACCAGCTCGCTGACGTTTGGCAGTCCGGCGATAACGGATGCTTCTTCCCGGCACCATGCAACAAACTGCCCGGGTGATGGCAGAAATGGTCGATTCTGCCGACGGGCTACGCGCATTCCTGCGTTAACCTGTTCCATTGTGGTGATCCCGTTTTCCCGGAAAGCCAGAACCCACTGGCGGCGGATTTCGTTCAGTTCGTTCTGGTCACGGTTAGCCAGACTCGCCGGGAAAGTTGCCAGTAACTGGCTGAACACACCGTTGATGATCTGCGCTACCTGCTGTACCTGCGGCTTTTCGTCGTACTGTTCCGGCATGTTGTTGGCGATCCTACGCATCTGCTCACGGTCAAAGTTAACCATCTGTGCGGCGATGTTTTTCATAGATCCACCCCGTAAATCCAGTCTGTGTTTGTCAGGTCGAGTTTTGGTTTGCTGGCTGTCACGACTGCCTGTTGCTTGTTACGGTTGATTTCGAGCTGGGTCCACTTGTCGCGGAGTTTGGCCGGGCTCAGCACGTTACCGGACCAGAAGTTGTCCTGGCATGCCCAGCGGAACAGCACGCACATGTCGCGGTGGTTACGTCCGTCACGTTCACGCATCAGGCGGATATCGTTAGCCCACCCAGCAAAATTCGGTTTTCTGGCTGATGGTGCGATAGTCTTCACCATGTCAAACATCCACTCTGCGGCGGTCAGGTCTTCTGCTGTCCCCCACTTGCTGCCGCTCTGAATTGCAGCATCCGGTTTCACCACAGAAAGGTCGTTTTCTGGCTGGTCAGAGGATTCGCCAGAATTCTCTGACGAATAATCTTTTCTTTTTTCTTTTGTAATAGTGTCTTTTGTGTCCCCCTGTTTTGAGGGATAGCAATCCCCCAATTTGAGGGATGTTTTATCCCTCGTTTTAGGGGATTTTCCCTCGTTTTGAGGGATGCACCATTCTGAGATGTTTTTATTTGGTCCAAACATGCCGCCTTGCTGCTTGATAATATTCATTCTGACGAGTTCTAACTTGGCTTCATTGCACCGTTTGACGGGTAACTTTGTAATCTCGCTAAGTTGAGAATCGGTGATTCTGTCCATTGGTTTATTCCACCCATAGGTTTTACGCAGAATGGCAAGCAGCACTTTAAACTGTCGCTTGGTCAGATCTGCGCCCGAATAAGCCTCAAGCAGCATATTTGATAGTCTGGCGTAACCATCATCGAGATCTGCCACATTACGCTCCTGTCCGGCAAAGTTACCTCTGCCGAAGTTGAGTATTTTTGCTGTATTTGTCATAATGACTCCTGTTGATAGATCCAGTAATGACCTCAGAACTCCATCTGGATTTGTTCAGAACGCTCGATTGCCGCCGGGCGTTTTTTATTGGTGAGAATCGCAGCAACTTGTCGCGCCAATCGAGCCATGTCGTCGTCAACGACCCCCCATTCAAGAACAGCAAGCAGCATTGAGAACTTGGGAATCCAGTCTCTCTTCCACCTGCTGATCTGCGACTTATCAACTCCCACAGCTTCCGCTGTCTTCTCAGTTCCAAGCATTGCGATTTTGTTAAGCAACGCACTCTCGATTCGTAGTGCCTCGTTGCGTTTGTTTGCACGAACCATATGTAAGTATTTCCTTAGATAACAATTGATTGAATGTATGCAAATAAATGCATACACCATAGGTGTGGCTTAATTGGATGCCCTTTTTCAGGGCTGTGATGTGTAAGAGCGGTGTTATTTATGCTGTTGTTTTTTTGTTACTCGGGAAGGGCTTTACCTCTTCCGCATAAACGCTTCCATCTGCGTTTATAGTTAAAAAAATCTTTCGGCCTGCATGAATGGCCTTGTTAATCGCGCTTTGATATACGCCGAGATCTTTAGCCGTCTTGGTTTGCCCAAAGCGCATTGCATAATCTTTCAGGGTTATGCGTTGTTCCATAGAACCTCCTTAGTACATGCAATTATTATCACCGCTAGAGGTAAAACAGTCAACACGCACGGTGTTAGATATTTATCCCTTGCGGTGATAGATTTAATGTATGAGCGCAAAAAAGAAACCGTTAACACAAGAGCAGCTTGAGGACGCACGTCGCCTTAAAGCTATTTATGAAAAAAAGAAAAATGAACTTGGCTTATCTCAGGAATCTGTCGCAGACAAGATGGGGATGGGGCAGTCAGGCGTTGGTGCTTTATTTAATGGTATCAATGCATTAAATGCTTATAACGCCGCATTGCTTGCAAAAATTCTCAACGTTAGCGTTGAAGAATTTAGCCCTTCAATCGCCAGAGAAATCTACGAGATGTATGAAGCGGTTAGTATGCAGCCGTCACTTAGAAGTGAGTATGAGTACCCTGTTTTTTCTCATGTTCAGGCCGGGATGTTCTCGCCTGAGCTTAGAACCTTTACCAAAAGTGATGCGGAGAAATGGGTAAGCACAACTAAAAAAGCCAGTGGCTCTGCATTCTGGCTTGAGGTTGAAGGTAATTCCATGACCGCACCAACAGGCTACAAGCCAAGCTTTCCTGACGGGATGTTAATTCTTGTTGACCCTGAGCAGGCTGTTGAGCCCGGCGATTTCTGCATAGCCAGACTTGGTGGTGATGAGTTTACCTTCAAGAAACTGATCAGGGATAGCGGTCAGGTGTTTTTACAACCACTAAACCCACAGTACCCAATGATCCCATGCAATGAGAGTTGTTCCGTTGTGGGGAAAGTTATCGCCAGCCAGTGGCCAGAAGAGACGTTTGGGTAACCACAATACAACCTTGTTGTCGCAAAAAGATCGCATATGCGATTGTTTATTAGAAATAGAAATCGCCATATAGGCGAATAGTCGATCTCAGCGCATAACATAAGGAAATCAATAACATATGCCAAATTTACCGATGGGCGGATCGCAGGGTGAATTACCCTTAGTACCTACAGTAGAAGTTGTTGCTGATGGCATTCCTATGGGGGTGCTTAATGATGGAACCCCTTATCTAACTCTTTACGGTTTAGCCAAATTATGTGGCATAGATGAAGCACCTCTTCGAATGTTTACATCTAACTGGGAGACTGAAAAAAATAAGCCAAGAGGACAAAAAGTAGCTGCATACTTAGCTGAGAAAGGATTTAACAACGTTGACCGACTGTATACCCGCGTCATAAATAGCTCAAACGTTGAAACACATGCTTATCCTGACTATGTTTGTATGGCTATCCTCCGTTACTACGCTCTAGATGCCACCAATTTTGATAGGTCAGTCGCAATAGGTAATTTTGTTCGCTTGGCTGAGTACACGCTTAAGCGAATGATTTATGAAAAGTCAAATTACAACCCAAATGCTTCAATAGATATCTCATTCGAGAACTATAGAGCAAGGATTAAGCTAAACGATCAGATACCGACAACTCATTTTGCAGTATTCAGAGAGATAGCTGACATTGCCATGAACCTGATCGGAGGAGGATTCCCAATGGATGACACCACATCTTTGGATGGAAGTGTTGGAATTCACTGGGGAAAGTATTGGACAGCTAATGGGCTATCTGAGAAATTCGGGGAAAGGGTGCAGTACCCACATCTATTCCCCGAAAATTACAGGCAGTCAGCTGCAAATAAGCATATAACAGCTTGGATTTATCCTATTGAGGCACTTGGCGTGTTCAGAAAATGGCTACACGATAATTACGCAATGGAAAAACTGCCAAATTACCTTGGGAACAAAAAGATTAGTAATGCCTCCGAGCTATTAGAGTCGATAAAAAAACCAGCACTCCCAAATAAGCATTGATCTCCACCACAACCCGGCATCTGCGCCGGGTTTTCTTTGCCTAACGCCCCCAAAAAACACATAACCAATTGTATTTATTTTAAAATTAATAGATACAACTCGCTAAACATCGCAATTCAGATCTCTCGATCACCTTCCCAATCCACACAACCCTGCAAAAAATAAATCTATATAAAAAACATACAGATAACCATCTGCGGTGATAAATTATCTCTGGCGGTGTTGACACAGATACCACTGGCGGTGATACTAAGCGCATCAGCAGGACGCACTAACCACCATTGAAGGTGAGGCTCTTAAAAATTTAGCCCTGAAGAAGGGCAGCATTCAAAGCAGAAAGCTTTGAGTAGCGCGAAATGCAGCTGCAAGACAGCAACCGTGGGGATAAGCATCACGGCGCGTTACTCAAAGCTAACTGACAGGAGAATCCAGATGGATGCACAAACACGCCGCCGCGAACGTCGCGCAGAGAAACAGGCTCAATGGAAAGCAGCAAATCCCCTGTTGGTTGGGGTAAGCGCAAAACCAGTTAACCGCCCTATTCTCTCGCTGAATCGCAAACCGAAATCACGAGTAGAAAGCGCACTGAATCCGATAGACCTTACGGTGCTGGCTGAATACCACGAACAGATTGAAAGCAACCTGCAACGTATTGAGCGCAAGAATCAGCGCACATGGTACAGCAAGCCTGGCGAACGCGGCATAACATGCAGAGGACGCCAGAAAATTAAGGGAAAATCGATTCCTCTTACCTAGTTACTTAGATATTGGCCTTGGCTTTATCTCAATATTATATGGATCATAGCTGGCAACTAATTCAGTCCAGTAAATATCCTCAATAGGGAATAATATATGCTTCCCGTTCCATCGGGAAAAAGTTTTGTTCAACACACCAAGCTCAATCAACTCACTAATGTATGGGAATTGTTTTGATGTAACCACATACTTCCTGCCTTCATTAAGGGCTGCGCACAAAACCATAGATTGCTCTTCTGTAAGGTTTTGAATTACCGATCGCACTTTATCGTTTTGCATCTTAATGCGTTTTCTTAGCTTAAATCGCTTATATCTGGCGCTGGCAATAGCTGATAATCGATGCACATTAATTGCTAGCGAAAATGCAAGAGCAAAGACGAAAACATGCCACACATGAGGAATACCGATTCTCTCATTAACATATTCAGGCCAGTTATCTGGGCTTAAAAGCAGAAGTCCAACCCAGATAACGATCATATACATGGTTCTCTCCAGAGGTTCATTACTGAACACTCGTCCGAGAATAACGAGTGGATCCATTTCTATACTCATCAAACTGTAGGGGTTGTAATAGTTTATCCGATTTCTCGCTGTAGGGGTACACGAGAACCACCGAGCCTGATGTGGTTAAAAGACAGGCACAATCTTTACTACCGCAATCCACTATTTAAGGTGATATATGGAAGAAGAATTTGAAGAGTTCGAAGAGCATCCGCAGGATGTAATGGAACAGTACCAGGACTATCCGTATGACTACGACTATTGATAAGAATCAATGGTGTGGACAA
>ENA-ORMO01000606-ORMO01000606.1-human-gut-metagenome-genome-assembly--contig:-NODE-606-length-49338-cov-7.480287_pt1 | contig 49338 bp, 44 predicted proteins | sample MGYA00242106_ERZ509001 | MGnify/ENA primary metagenome ERZ509001 (study PRJEB26280, sample SAMEA2338736) | human gut metagenome | biome: human gut; feature: human-associated habitat; material: faeces...
GCGAAAGTCTACATTATCTCGATGTGAGTATATTTAATCACATTTTGAGTGGCAGCCACGCCTATGAAACCTGAATCCCATCTCATGCAGGAACGCCGCCTGCTGGAAAACCACATTCAAGCCTTCTTCGGCAGGTTTGAAACAATACTGCACGAAACCTCCTTTCCTGGTATCTCCACAGATATCTGTGTGATTCCTCCTTCTGGAGATCGCAATTATCACACACTGGTTTCTCTGGGAGAATACAGCACTCCCTCCGCCCAGACTCAGGAACAGGGAAAAAATGACAGCATCCTGCTTCTGCTGTTCCTCCCCCCAGACTGGAATCCCAATGATGACTGCAAAGAACAGCGCTGGCCCGTTCAGCTGCTGACCAAGCTGACTGCTGCTGCAGGCTGCTTTTCTGAGCCTCTGGCCCATGGCACGATCCTGAAAACTGCTCCTGCTTTCCAGGAAAAAATACCCATGTCCCATGCCATTTTGCTTACGCCTTCATTTTCTTCCCATGATGGCTGCTGCTGCAAGCTTCCAGAAGGAAAAACCATACATTTTTATCAGGCAGTTCCCCTCTATCCTGACGAGGCAGAATACGGCTATGCCGTCGGAGCTGCAGAGCTTCTTAACCGGCTGAATATCCAAAAATCCATCCTCTTTCCTTTCCGTGAAGACTTTCTGGACTGGGATGAAATCAGCCAGGAGGAGGCAGATGGAATTCTTCTGGACGACGTTTCCTGGCATCTGGAATCTATACAGGAAAAGCAGCTTTCTGCAGGCACACTTTCTGCCTGCAGCCACATGGCCGCCTGGCTTCACTGGTTTCAAAAACATCAGTTTTTAAACCCGGCGCTGGAGCAAAAACTCCCGGATGACTGCGGCAGCCTCCGGGAATTTATTCTGGATCAGCTCAATGGACAGCTTCTCCGCTCTTATTTTGTAAACGAAGTTCAGGACTTTGCAGACAGCTATTACAGCGGAGAAAACGGTCCCTGTTTTCTCTCTGATATGGACTTCCTCGCCCGGGAATATTCCCATTCAGATGATTCCAAATACGCTGCCTTCTACGCTTCTTTTCCAGAGGAAGCTTATCTTTTCCTGCCTTATTGCGATGACTATATCAGCTCTGTTTCCTGCATCATAGAACAGAGATGGGAAGAGTGGAAACAGCAGGATAACAGCCTGTAAAAATCCAAAAGAGAGCTTGTGCCGCAGTTCTATTCTGCCAGCTTTCCTGTTACATTTAACGGAATGGTAAAGGTAACTGCTCCCATATATCCGGGGGCCACCTCATACTCATCAAAGCTGATGACAAGCTCTCCGTTCTCATTAAAATAATAGCTTTCCTCTCCTGTAATTCCCTTAAAATCGGAATCCGGCAAATCGCTGTTTAAGAAATAAGCAATATTCTCATCCGCATCCATCTGGGCCTGCATCTGCTGCTTAATATTCTCACTGATTGCTTCCAGCTGTTCCTTATTTCCGCCCAGAAGGCTGCTGAGAGAAACCACTTCGCCTGTGGCCTTATTGACCGTAAATACCTTTACATACTGGGTTCCGCTGGCCATAATTACTGTTGTATTAATACGGATAGATATATATTTTTCATTCTGAAATACTACATCATAAGAAGATTCCAGCGCATAATTTCCCTGTCCCTCAGACTCCTTCAGATCATTTTCATACATGGCAATCAGAGAGTCCGCATACTGCTCCAGCGCCTGATTGGCTGCAATTTCTGAACCATTTTCGCTGTCTATCCGGGGAATATCTACTTTTCCTTCAAAGCTTCCCTGACTGTCTTCAAAGGTACGGAAGGTCATAACCCTGGCCAGTGCGCCAATAATCGGCAGATTTTCCATCGCATTTGCTGTTATGGGACTTGCATTTGCCAGAGTACCTACTGTTACCAGAACTGCCGCTGCCGCCGCTGCTGTTTTCTTAAAAATCCCATATCGTTTCATACTGTTCTGTCCTTTCCTGATGTCTTTTTTCTGCTCTTTTCCAGTCATTATTTCCTGCTGCTGTCTATGATTTTCTGCCTGTTTTTTATCTGCAGAAGCTTCTTTTTTTATCTGCTTAGATGCTTCAGCCTGACGCTGAATATCCTGGAAAGAAAGAATCCTTTCCTTTTCTGCTTTAGCCTGATGGATTCCAGAAAGAATTCTGTCTCTGGCTGCTTCCGGCACCGGAATTTCTCCATATTTTATTTTCATATCCAATGTCCTCTGCTTAAATTCCTTTTCCAAAAGTTCCAGCTCTTCCAGATATTCTGTCCCTTCTTTTTCTATTTTTTCTTTTTCTATTTTTTCTGTTCTCACGTTTTCCCTTCTCTCCTTCATACTGCTTTCCTCCAATATTCTATGCTCATGCCAGTTTCTGCTTCAGTTCCCGCAGAGTACGGTACAGCCTGCTCTTTACGGTATTAACGTTTTCATCTGTCATTTCTGCAATTTCCTCCAGTTTCCTGTCCTCAAAAAAACGAAGAAGAATCAAGGTCTTCTGTTCCTCTGTCAGACTGGCCAATGCGTTCTGCAGATCGGAATTTTTGTATTGTGCATAAACAGAAAGAGTTTCCGCCTCATCAAGAGATACCATATCCCGCCGCTTCCTCAGCTGACTGATTGCTGTATTGATTACAATTCTGTAAATCCATGTTTTTGCAAAAGCAGGGGTTTTCAGCTTATCGGCCTCCCGAATGGCTTTATATGCGCTTTCCTGAACAATGTCCAGGGCATCCTCCTCATTTCTCACATATCCGTAGGCCAACCGATAAAGCTGCCTGTAATTTTCCGTCAGCACATCTTCTATTATTTTTTCACAGCTGTTCATGTTATTTTGTGCCTTTCTTTTTTGTTTTCTATTTATTTGACGCTTCCGCCTCCGGGAAAGTTTCATCTTGGCTTTCCCTTTTTTCTGTTTACTGGTACAATAGAAGTAACTGATATGGAAGCATTTGTAAAATCTCACTCTGACCATGGAGGGGCTGATGTGGTTCTGGAGGCTGCAGGGGCAGAAAACACCTTTGAAATGGCCTGGAAATGCGCCCGCCCCAATGCCATTGTAACTGTCGTTGCACTTTATGACCGCCCTCAGCTTCTGCCGCTTCCTGATATGTACGGAAAAAATCTGACCTTTAAAACAGGAGGGGTGGACGGCTGCGACTGCGAGGCCATTTTAAAGCTGATTGAAGAAGCCTATCAAATATTTGAAGAAAAAAAGGACGGAGTAATCAAGGTCGCTGTAAAACCCTGATTCCCCATCCTGAACAGTTCCAATTTACTCAGCAAAGAAACGCTCTTCCACCTCTTTTACTGGCATTTCCTTTCCAGTAAACAGCCGGAATGCAGCGGCGCCCTGCCAAAGCAGCATACCGATTCCTCCAACTACCTGGCAGCCTGCCTCCTTCGCCTCGCGAAGCAGGCGGGTTTCCAGCGGATTGTAAACCGTATCAGCCACAATCAGCCCCGGATGGAGCAGTTCCGCCGGAATCAGTGTGTCTTTGTCCATCGGTTTCATGCCAACCTTTGTTGCGTTGATCAGAATATCGCTGTCTCTTACCGCCTCAGCCAGACGCTTCTGATCCTCCAGATCACACATCTCTGCGCGGCAGTCCGGAACCTCTCTGGCCAGCTTTTCTACAATTCTCTGACCGCTGGCAAAGAACTCATCTCTGCGGTTGAAAATCGTAATTTCAGCTGCACCTTCCAGGGCAGTCTGAATGCTGATAGCATTGGCTGCACCGCCGGTTCCCAGAATCAGCAGCTTCTTTCCCTTCACCTCTACGCCGTGGGCGCGAAGGTTGTCTGTAAAACCCTGGCCGTCTGTATTGTATCCGATCAGCCTTCCATCCTCTGACACAACTACAGTATTGCAGGCGCCAATCAGACGGGCCGCCGGACTGATCTCATCGAGATAATCCATCACTGCCGTCTTGTCCGGCATGGTAATATTGAAGCCCTTTACATGAAAAGTTTTGATCGCCTCAACAGCCTTTCCAACCTGTTCCAGCGGTACATCAAATGCCAGATATGCGCCGTCCTCGCCTGTACGGGCAAAGCTGTAATTGTACATGGCCGGGGAACCGGAATGACCTACCGGAGAGCCAATCAGGCAGTAAAGCTTCGTATGTCCTGTAATTCTGTTTTCCATCGCAAACTCCTCCTCAAATCCTTTTGTTTTCCCATTTTACACTGAGAAAGGATTTTTTTCCAGACCTGTTTTTATTTTTCTTTTGTAACTTTATTTTTCTGTCTGCCACCCCTGTTTTAACGGTTTACATATCTCCACAAGGTTGTTCTGCTGATTCCCAGCTTTTTTGCCGCCGCAGTCTGATTTCCTCCACACAGATTCAATACATGAAGGACAATTTCCCTGTTCATGCTGTCCAGCGACTGCTCCAGATTCAGCGAAAAATCCTGGCTGGCCGGTTTCTCTGCCTTCTGTTTATCGGCAGTCTCAACGAAAAATTCTCCCTCCTCCTTCAGAATCCGTTCAATGGTTTTTCCAGAAATATAGGCCTGCTCTGTCTCCAGCACCGCCTTCTTCAGAATTCGCTTAAACTGTGTAATATTACAGGGATAATCATACTCCTTCAGCATCCGGACTGCATCCTCGTCCAGACCTACCGCCTGTCTGCCCAGCTCCTGATTTAATGTGTCAATATAAATGGCGGCAGATGAGCTCAGATCCTCCCGCTGCTCCCGCAGAGGCTTTGCAGCCACATGGATTCCTCCCAGCATATTCGTATATTCCAGCGCTGTGTGAGGAACCCCCTTTCCCCGGGGCTGTGTGCAGGAAAAAATCAGCCGGTTTCTCACATGAAGGTTGGTATCCAGAATAATGGACAGCAGACGCTTCTGACGCGCCTGGGAAAGGGATTCCAGGTTGCAGATATAAATGGTATTTCCGTTGTCTGTAAAAGGAGAATTGTAATGGTTAATCAAAAATTCCCAGGTCTTGTCATTGAGGAGAGAACAGTTTACCACATAAAGAGGGCTGTCTCTCCAGGCACTTTTTGCATAATAAATACAGGCCACCCGGTCCTTCCCCGTCCCCACCTCGCCTGTAATCATCAGCGGCGAAGCATTGGCTGACATCATTTCTGTACTTGCAACAATCTCTCTGGCCCGTTCTGTATTGCTGTAAAAGCTCTCCAGGAAATTTTGGAGAGCCCTTTCCTTATCCAGAATCGTAATTCCGTATTTGGAATAGGCCATGGGAATTTTAGAGGGCATAACCCGGAAAATCACATAATCCATATCTCCTGTGTCAGACCGCTGAGAGCGGACAGAATACATCTGTCCCCCCAGAGTCACAAAAAAAGAGCGCTGTTTTCCGGAACGACACCGGGGCAACTCTTTTCTTAGCTGCTGCGCCATCTCCTCTGCCGTCTCCTCCTCCAAAGTAGAATAAAGATTTTTTCCCTCTATATCCAGAATCAGATAACGGTTTGAACTGCTGCGGACCAGGGTTTCCAGCATAGAAAAGGAATCATACAGCTTTTCATGCTTCGACCAGCTGTCAACCGCATGGTTGATCGCTGATTTCAGACTCTCCACACTGGAGGTCAGTAAAATCGGGGTGATTCCGATAAGCTTTGCATATTCGTAGGGAATCATATCACAAATCACTGTCTCATATCCCTGTTCCTTCATTCGATCCAGTAAGCTTCCGGAATCTGACCAGTTATTGATAGAAAAAGAAAAAATATCAATCTTGATTTTCAGCAAATCGCAAAGATTTTTTGCAATATCTGTTAAAGAATGGAATCCCAGAATTGCAAATTTTGTTCCCGTATTTTCTGCTATTTTAATACATCGAAGAACATCATAATAATCAATTCCAATATCCACCACCGGCACAGGAACTGCCTGGGAAATCATACTGGCTGTATTGGCCCGGGAAATAATCATATCATATCCAGAATAATATTTCTTTGCCAGCGCCAGCCCCTCCTCCATATTTCCCAGCATGGCGTTCAACTCTATATCCGGATAATGGGCTGCGCACTGATTCATCAAATGAACAAGTCCCCGATACGGTGCAATTCCAAGAATTCGTACTTTTCTCATTTCTCTCCCTCTTTCTGTTTGTTATCGTTCATGTACAAGCTTTTTGTTTCAATTATAAACAATATTATACTGTATTATCCTTGAAATTGAAAGAAAAATTGAGTTATATTAGAAGAAACGATGTGTTTCATTTTTAACTGTTTCATTTTTAAACACTTTAGAAAGGCAGCAAAACCATGGATAATCGATATTTAATCATTGCAGATGATTTTACCGGAGCCAACGATACCGGCGTCCAGTTAAGAAGGCGGGGATTTCCCACAGAGGTTCTGTTCAGCGGAAAGCCAGTCTGCCAGGATAAATCCGTTGTAATTGACACAGAATCCAGAACGGTTCATCCGGATCACGCCTATGAAATCGTGTCCCATGCCCTGGAGCAGGTTGATTTTTCCCAGTTCCGCCATATTATTAAAAAAATTGACTCAACCATGCGCGGAAATATAGCCATGGAAATCCGGGCAGTCGATGAGGCCTTTCACCCGGAGCTTATCGTCTTTGCTCCTGCCCTTCCGGCTCTGGGCAGAACCACTGTGGACGGGGTTCAGCGCCTGCATGGTGTGGAAATCTGCAAAACAGAGCTTTCCCGGGATCCAAAAAATCCTGTGGTAGAAGACAATCTGGTCAGCCTTCTGGGGCGGATTTATGAAGAGAGGATTCAGCTGAAACGCCTTCCTGAGATCAGAAGCAGCTCCTTTTCTCTGACTGACAGCCGTATTTTTGTATGTGATGCAGAAACAGACGAGGATCTTTCCCGCATTGTTCAGGCTACCAGAAGAAGCCAAAAAACAGCTCTCTACATCGGAACCGCAGGCATTGCCGACAGCCTTATGGAGCTGGAGCAGCCGTCCCTCCCTTCCCTTGGAGTCGCCGCCAGCATCAGCACCGTAACCAACCGCCAGATGCATTTCTGTGAACAGCAGGGCATTACCTTAATCAAGCTTCCTGTAGACAAAATCCTGCAGGGAAGCGACACGGCAGAGCATTATGTTCAGAAGGCTGTTGAAGCCCTGAACCGCGGCGAGGACACCATCTTTCTCACAGACACTGCCTATGATCGAGAGTTTCTGGAGCTTTCCTATCAGGCCGGTGACACCCTGGGTCTTACCCCTCTGGAAATTGGTGATCGGGTTCGCTCAATTATCGGTCACGGAGCCACGGAAATTCTCAGGCAGGCAAAGGTTTCCGGAGTTTTCCTTACCGGCGGAGATACCGCTCTCGGCCTTCTGATGAACATTGGGGCTGACGGTTCGGAAATCCTGTCAGAAATTATGGTGGGAATTCCCCTGATTCAGGTAAAGGGCGGCGAATTTGACGGGCTGAAGCTGGTTACAAAAGCCGGAGCCTTCGGCGCAGATAACGCCATTGCCTTTGCCATGAGAAAATTAAAGGAACATTTATAAATATCACACATCCATAATACGAGGAGGTATTCATATGAAAGAATTTTTACTGCCCTATGGAAAAGAAAAACTGACCGCAGCTATTGAAGAAGAGCATCTGGCCGGCGTCCTGCTCTCTGAGCTGCACAGCTACAAGGCCCCCAAAAGCGGTTCTGAACTGGTTCAGGACGCTCTGGAACACCCTATCGGTACTCCCAGACTCTGTGATATGGCTATTGGAAAGAAAAACATTGTAGTCATCTCCTCTGACCATACCAGACCCGTTCCCAGTCACATTATGATGCCGCTGATCCTGGCTGAAATCCGCAAAGGCAATCCGGACGCAGACATTACCATCCTGATTTCCACTGGACTTCACAGAACCACTACCCAGGAAGAGCTGACAGACAAATTTGGCCCGGAAATTATGGCAAATGAAAAAATCATTGTTCATGACTGTGATGACAATGACAACCTGGTATACTTAGGCAAACTTCCTTCCGGCGGCAACCTGATCATTAACCGCCTTGCTGCAGAAGCAGATCTTCTTGTGGCAGAGGGATTTATTGAGCCTCACTTCTTTGCCGGCTTCTCTGGCGGAAGAAAGAGTGTGCTTCCCGGCGTTGCAAGCCGTGAAACCGTTATGTACAACCACAACTCTAGCTTTATTGCCGATCCTCATGCCCGCACTGGAGTGATTGAAGGCAATCCGATTCACAATGACATGCTGTATGCGGCACGGGCTGCCAGACTGGACTTTATCGTTAATGTTGTGATTGATGCTGCCCACGATCCCATTTTTGCTGTTGCCGGCGACTGCGATCTGGCTCACAGAGTGGGACGTGAATTCCTGGCCTCCAAGTGTCAGGTAGACGCGGTTCCTGCTGACATTGTTATTTCCACTAACGGCGGATATCCTCTGGATCAGAATATTTATCAGTCTGTAAAAGGTATGACTGCCGGTGAAGCCACGGTAAAAGAAGGCGGCGTAATCATTATGCTTTCCAAAGCTGCTGACGGACACGGCGGCAAATATTTCCATGAGACCTTCCGGGACGAAAAGGATCTGAATCGGATGATGCAGACCTTCCTAGACAGAAAGCCGGAAGAAACTATCATCGATCAGTGGCAGTCCCAGATTTTTGCCCGGCTTCTGCTGAAAGCAACTGTAATCTTCATTTCCTCCTGTGATGATCAGCTGGTAGAGGATCTTCACATGGTTCCGGCACACAGCATGGAAGAGGCTATGGAAAAGGCAAAAGCTATCGTTGGAAAAGAAGACTATAAGGTAACGGTAATCCCGGACGGTGTTTCCGTCATTGTAAAAGAATAAAATCAGGGAGGTTCTGTGCTATGAAATTTATCCTGATACCGGACTCTTTTAAGGGTACATTAAGCTCCGCTCAGATTTGCGGAATTATAAAAGAAAAAGTGGATCTCCATTTTCCCGGCGCTGAGTCTGTCAGCGTACCGGTTGCCGATGGCGGAGAAGGCTCTGTAGACGCCTTTATCACTGCCGTTGGAGGCACAAAAGTTATGGTTCCTGTGAAAGGCCCTTATTTTGAAGACATAGAATCTTATTACGGGCTGATCGACAACGGAAACACTGCTGTCATTGAAATGGCTGCCGCCGCAGGCCTTCCTATGGTGGAGGATCGGAAAAATCCGAAAAAAACTACAACCTACGGCGTAGGCCAGCTGATCCTGGCTGCCGCAGAAAGCGGCGTTAAAAAAATCATTGTGGGACTGGGCGGTTCCTGCACCAATGACGGCGGCTGCGGAGCTGCCGCAGCTGTCGGCGTAAAATTCTATGACAAAAACGGGGAATCCTTTATTCCCACCGGCGGCACTGTTATCGATATTCAGCGCATTGATCTGAGCCAGAAAGCAGCAATTCTGAATCAGGTAGAGATCGTAACCATGTGCGACATTGATAATCCCATGTACGGTCCCACCGGCGCTGCCCATGTTTTTGCACCGCAGAAGGGCGCAGACGAAGCTATGGTTCTGGAACTGGATGAAGGAATTAAAAATTTAAGCCGCGTGATTCTGGATGCATCCGGTCAGGACATCAGCCAGATTCCGGGAACCGGCGCTGCCGGAGCTATGGGCGCAGGTATGATTGCCTTCTTTGGCTCCCGGCTTCAGATGGGAATTCAGACTGTTCTCGACACCGTAAAATTTGACGAAATGATTGCTGATGCAGACTATATTTTTACCGGAGAAGGAAAACTGGATTCTCAGAGTCTCCGCGGAAAGGTTGTCATTGGCATAGCTGAAAGAGCAAAGAAGCAGAACAAAAAGGTTATCGCCGTGGTAGGCGGCGCAGATGACAGCGAAATTGCCCGGGCTTATGAGATGGGAGTTACTTCTGTATTTCCTATTAACCGTCTGCCTCAGGACTTCTCTGTCAGCAGGCATCACAGCCAGGAAAACCTTGCCTACACCACAGACAACATTCTTCGGCTGATTGCTGCCAAATAGAAATACCGATTACCAATTGAATTTGTAAAGGGGGATACTTTAATGAAGATTTTACAGACTGTGAAAAAAATTCCCGGAGGTCTTATGGTTGTTCCGCTTCTTTTGGGCGCCATTGTCAATACCTTCTTTGGCGGAACCATATGGACCATGTTTGACGGAACCTTTACCACTTATCTGTGGAAATCCGGCGCTATGCCGATTCTGGCCGTATTTATCTTCTGTAACGCTACTACCATTAACTTTAAAAAAGCCGGTGTAACCGTTTATAAAGGCGTTGTTATCACAGCCGTAAAAGTAGGACTTGGAATCATTATCGGCCTGATTTGCGGCAAGCTGTTTGGCGAAGCCGGTTTCCTGGGTCTGTCCACGCTGGCAATCGTAGGCGCTCTGGCCAACTCCAATGGCGGTCTTTACGCTGCTCTGGCCGGTGAATACGGAGATGCAACTGACGTAGGCGCAGTTTCTATTCTGTCCATTAACGACGGTCCCTTCTTTACTATGGTGGCCCTGGGCGCTGCAGGCGTTGCAAAGATCCCCATGTCCATTCTGGTAGGCTGTATCATTCCTGTTATTGTGGGCTGTATCCTTGGAAATCTGGATGAGGATATTCGGAAATTCTGTGAGCCGGGTGCTTCCATGATGATTCCCTTCTTCGCTTTCCCGCTGGGAGCAGGCTTAAATATCATGAACCTGTTAAAGGCAGGCGCACCTGGTATCCTTCTGGGTATTGCATGTACCCTGATTACCGGTATCGGAGGTTATCTGGTATATAAGCTCCTCCACATGGATCGCCCGGAGGTTGGCGGCGCAATCGGTACTACCGCAGGCAATGCAGCAGCAACTCCCGCTTCTGTTGCTGCAGTTGACGCAACCCTTCTGGCAGTTGCTGAAGCCGCAACCGCTCAGATCACCGCAGCAATTATTGTAACTGCAATCTGCTGTCCGCTTCTGGTTTCCTGGCTCCATAAATTCGAAGAGAAGAAAAGAGCTGCAAAATAACCGGAATCCGGAATGTATTTCTCTGTGAACCAAAACCAGCCGGAACAGTACCTGTTTACTGCTCCGGCTGTGCGTATTTCAGGAAAGGAAGGAAACTCTTATGAACAATAAAAAAATCATTGGAATTACTATGGGGGATCCGGCCAGCATAGGACCGGAAATTACTGTAAAAGCCTTTGCTGATCCGTCATTATATGAGCTTTGCTGCCCACTGGTTGTCGGTGACGCCGATGTTATGGAAGCCGCCCTCTCCATTGTAAACCATAAGGAGCTGCAGATTCATCGGATTCAAAATGTCTCTGACGCCCTCTTTCGATTTGGAACCATTGATATTCTTGATATGGGGCTGATTGACGCCGCCCAGCTGCAGCGCGGCCAGGTATCCGCAGAATGCGGTGACGCTTCCTTCCGCTATGTTACCAAGGTGATTGAGCTGGCCATGGAAGGAAAAATTGACGCTACTGTTACCAATGCATTTAACAAAGAAGCCGTCAACCTGGCTGGCCATCATTATTCCGGACATACAGAAATCTATGCCGATCTGACTGGAACCAAAAACTATACTATGATGCTGGCCCATGAAAACCTCCGCGTGGTTCATGTTTCTACTCATGTTTCTCTCCGCGAGGCCTGCGATCGGGTAAAAAAACAGCGGGTTCTCGATGTGATCCGCATTGCAGATCAGGCCTGCCGCGATCTGGGAATCGAAAAGCCCCGCATTGGAGTTGCCGGGTTAAATCCGCACAGCGGTGAGCACGGCCTGTTCGGACGGGAGGAAATTGACGAAATTATTCCTGCAATTGAAGCAGCTCAGGCAGAGGGCATCTGCGCAGACGGCCCTGTTCCGCCGGACACAGTATTTTCCAAGGCCCGCGGCGGCTGGTACGATATCGTTGTCGCCATGTATCACGATCAGGGACATATTCCCTTAAAGGTCGTAGGCTTTGTCTACGACCACGACAAAAAAGCCTGGGACGCCGTAGCCGGAGTCAATATCACACTGGGTCTGCCCATTATCCGGGTATCCGTCGATCACGGCACAGCCTTCGATCAGGCCGGAACCGGAACCGCCAGCGAACTGAGCCTGCGCAACTCCATCGAGTATGCTGTAATGTTTGCGGAAAACCGGAAATAGCTTTGTGTATTTTCCACAAAGAAACAGAAAAATCCACCAAAAAATATACGAAACAGTGAAATTGTGCTGTGAACCATAGAAAAGTCTTCTTGTAGAAGGAGCGCTTACAATGATATGCTAAGCTTATCAAATGAATCAAGCGCGCGTATTCAAAATAATTAAGAAGGGAAGACAGTTATGAAAAAAGTAATCAGTTTATCTATGGCAGCAGTCATGACTGTAAGCATGGCTGGATGTGGCAATAATCAAACCACACAGGAAAGCACCGTTTCCGAATCTGCAGCAACAACAGCAGCAACTGAAGCAGAAACTACGGCTGCAGAAACCTCTCCATTTGAAGAAAGCAACAGCGAAGCGCTTTCCTGGGATATGGCAGAGGAAATCCTCACTCATATCAGTGATCCGGAATTTCCTGACTATGAAGTAAGTGTTCTGGATTATGGCGCTGTTCCTGGAGATGGAAAACTGGATACCGCCGCCATTCAAAGCGCCATTGATGAAGTAAGCACCAAGGGCGGCGGAAAGGTAAGCATTCCGGCCGGAGATTACGACACTGGAGCCATTACTTTAAAAAGCAATGTAAATCTTTGCCTGGAAGAAGAAGATACGATTCTCAACTTTACCAGGGACATTACCCATGAAAACTATCCTCTGGTATTTGCACACTATGAGGGTTCCAAGCTGTATAACTGGAGTCCGTTTATCTATGCTTATCAGCAGGAAAACATTGCCGTAACCGGAAAAGGAACTCTGGACGGACAGGCAGACAAGGATACCTGGTGGAACTGGAGACAAAAATACAATGAAGACGGTACCACATCTAACCCATCCTCTGCAGATGCAAAGCTTCTGCGTAAGATGACCGATGACGGTGTTCCGGCAGAGGAACGAGTTTTCGGCGAAGGTCATTTCCTCCGTCCCAACTTCTATCAGCCCATTGAATGTGAAAATGTACTGATTGAAGGCGTTACCATTTTAAACTCCCCTATGTGGGAATTAAATCCTGTTCTTTGCACCAATTTTACAGCTAGAGGTGTTCATATTGACACCCACGGCTACAACAATGACGGCTGTGATCCGGAAAACTGCAATTATGTGCTTATTGAAGACTGTTACTTTAATACCGGCGATGACTGTATCGCAGTAAAGGCCGGACGAAACCGGGACGGACGTGAACTTGGCGAGGCCGGCTTCCCAACTCAGAACCTGATTATCCGCAATAACATCTTTGCTGACGGCCACGGCGGCATTGCCTGCGGCAGTGAGATGAGCGGCGGTATTAAAAATCTCTTTGCTGATAACAATACCTTTGACAGCCCCAACTTAAACTATGCACTGCGTTTTAAAACCAATGCGCAGCGCGGCGGAACCATTGAAAACGTATACCTTCGCAACTCTAAAGTAAAATCCGTAGGAAATGCCGTTGTACATGCGACCATGCTTTACGATGTAGGACGCGACGGTGACTATCTGCCTCAGTTTAAGAATATCACGATTGAAAACCTGACCAGCAGCGGCGGTGAGTATGGTATTTTTATGGAAGCATTTGACGAGGTTCCGATTACCGGACTTGTTCTGAAAAATGTGGATATTACCAATGTAGGTACTGATATCCGTGCACTGAACTGGGAAGATCCGATTTTGGAAAATGTCTCCATCAATGGAAAGAGTTATCCCAGACCGGTAGAAACTAAGATGATCGGCACTCCTGTTCCCGGCGAAAAAATCGAAGGCAGCTCCGTTCTTCTTGGCGGAGACAGCTCTGAACTGACCTATGAATGGAAAATGGCTGACGCTGTTGACGGAACCTACGAAACTGTTGGAACAGACAAAACATTTTCCGTTCCTGCTGATGCAGCTGGCAAATACCTGACTCTGACAGCAGCAGACAAAAAAGGGAATACTCAGACCAGCATGGCTTACAAAATTTTGAAAGAGAAAAAGGCCGCCGGTGTTACAGATGATGAGGAAGTGATCCGTGCAGCTGTAAAAGGCTATATTGATGAAGATGAGGTTCTTGATATGAACCGGGAAATCACCAACCGTGACTGTGCAAAGCTGCTTGGCAAGCTGTGGGGTCTGACTGCTCCCAAGGAGCCAGTTATCATCTCCGATGTTCCGGAATCTGACCCGGATTACGGTGTGATTGCAGCAGTTGTTGAAGCTGAAATGATGAACTTAAAGGATCCCAACGCTGCAGGCGCCCAGGGTACCCTTTACAATGCAGGCGTCACTCAGGATGAGGCTGCAAAGAGAACCGCTTTCCTCCCGGACGCTTCCATCAACCGCGATGAAATGGGCTACATTGCTCTGCTCTCCTGCGGCGTTCCTTACAACGAAACGCTGGGAACAGAACCAAAATTTGATGATGCGGCAGAGATCGATTCCGCATACGAGGATAACGTCGGCGCCAGTCAGTATTTTGGTTTCGTAGAGGCAAAGGAAGGAAATAAATACATGCCTAAGGACAAGACTACACTGGGCGAATTAATCCACATTGTAACCCACATTTCTGATTTTGCCAACAAATAAATTTCTCCTTTTACTGCAGGGCCCGAAGACCTTTGTCTCCGGGCCCTGTGTGACTCTCCGTCTGGCAGAAGCATGCTTTCTATGCTATAATAACCTCAGACTGCAAAGGAGGGCTTTAATCATGAACCATATAAAAACAATCCGCCAGCATTTATCCTCTGTTAAGGTACGTGTTCTGATTTTCCTGTGTTTTATGAGCGCTCTGTTTGTATTTTCCAATGTATATTCCATTTATCATGGCCTCCGTTCCGAACAGCAGTTTAACCGAGTGCTGACAAAATATTACTCCATTAATCAGTTTATGACTGTCTTTTCTGACAGTCCTGTTCTGTTTGAAGAATATATTGAAGACAAATCGGAAGAAAACTGGATGCGCTTTATCAATAATGAGCTCCATGTTCAAAATGCCTTGCGGAAAATGACACAAGAAGCAGATGGTATGTCTCTGGATAGCTTTCTGCTGATGCAGTCTGTTAAAAATACCTATCTGAACTACTATTCCATTGCCAGAAATGGACTTCCTGCCAACCATGAAATCCGCCAGCTGATTCTCATGAAACAAGCTGCTTCCCAGATTGAAACCTATACTGCAGAGCTTCTCCAGGACAGCCTTACCTTTGGTACTGATGTTCACCGGGAAATGCAGCGCCGCATGAATCAGGAACAAAAAATTTCCATGGTTCTCGTAGCTGTGGTTTTTGCTGTTTCTGCTCTTTGTCTGACCTATATGAAAAAAAGGATCCTGGATCCCCTAAATCGACTTTCTGAAACAGTAGAGGAAATTGCAAAAGAGAATTTTCAGGCAGACGATCTTCCGACAGGGCGAAAGGATGAAATCGGTAACTTGAATCTGGCAGTTAACCGGATGAAGCTGGCTATGCGTGATACCATTGGCGCACTGAAAGAAAAGCAGGCTCTGACTCAAAAAGTCCATACTCAGGAATTGGCCCTGATCAACCGTCAGAAAATGCTGGAAAAAGCCAGATTTTCCCTTCTTCAGTCCCAAATCAATCCCCACTTTCTTTTTAATACTTTAAATGTTATTGCCGGAGCAGCCGCTCAGGAACAGGCCAGAGACACCGGCGAGCTCATCCGCAGTCTTTCTGATTTTTTTCGCTATACCCTAGAAAACAAACAGGAACGGGTTCTTCTATCCCAAGAACTGCAGATGACAGGACGCTTTATGTATATTCAGCGAAAACGCTTCGGCAAACGGCTTCTGTACCGTTTGCGGGTAAATGTCGAGCCGGATCACTACCGCCTACCGCCTTTTACTCTCCAGCCACTCATTGAAAACAGCATCCGTCACGGAGTTCTTGTCAAGGAATCCGGCGGTTCAGTAGGCATTCATATCCGGGAAAGCGGAGGCGATCTGGTTATCCATGTACTGGATAACGGCATTGGAATGGAAAAGGAACAGGTTTCCGCTCTGCAGGCTGCAGCCTCTCAGACACCTCTGAATCCGGAAGCTGCTGCCAGCAAATTCAGTTCTGCTGTCAGCTTTGGAAGCACGGGACTAGGCGTCTGCAATGTTTTTGAACGGCTTCACCTGAGTTTCCCTAACAGCCGTATGCGTATTTACAGCAAACCCGGTTCTGGTACCTGTATCGAAATCAGACTTTCTCTGGAGGAATGCAAAGATGTTTAAAATACTGATTGCAGATGATGAGGAACTGTCCCGTTCCGTAATTCGCTGTATTCTGGAATATTATTTCAAAGGAAAATTTCTTTTATTTGAGGCATCCAACGGCCGGGAAGCCGTATGTCTTGCCCTGGGAGAGCGGATTGATGTCGCTTTTCTTGACATTGAAATGCCCGTTATGGACGGACTGACTGCAGGATGGGAAATCAAACAGCAGCTTCCCTCCTGCAGCATCATATTTCTGACCGCTTACGCTCAGTTCAGCTATGCCAAACAAGCCATTTCCATGGGCGCTGCAGAATATCTGGTAAAACCTGCTGGAGAACGCGAGGTTGCAGAAATCATTACACGGGAAATACAGCGTCATCACACCAGTCACAGCCCGGAGGCGGCTCTGACCCCCGCCCTTCCTAAATCGTCCTCAACAGCTCTTCCAGCTGAGCCCAGCAGTCCGGCCGGACAGGGCCGAGCTGCTAAAATCGCTGCCGAGGTTCGTCAGTTGATTGACACACAATACCGTCAGGAATTATCCGTAGAGGAAATGGCTGACCGCTATCAGCTTTCTGTCAACCATTTCAACAAAATATTCAAAGATTTTAACGGAATGCCCTTTCGAGAATATTTAATCAATGTGCGGGTAGAAAAAGCCAAGGAGTATCTGGGCAATCCCCAGATGAATATACGCGAGGTTGGAACTCTGGTTGGCTATGTTAATCCCAACTATTTTTCCAGAATTTTCAAAAAGAAAACAGGGTTTACCCCCATTGAATACCGCAATCAGCTGTTCTTTATGTAAAACGGAGGAATATTATGGACAAAAAAAGAACTCGCCGCAGATTGACAGGACTGTTTTTTCTGCTTCTTGTTCTGGCTTCTGCCGGAAGTTTCTTTTCTGCGCTTCAGAAGAAAAAAGCTGCAGAAGACAGCACCGCATCTGTTATTTCTGGCATCCAGACTGATTTTCTCACAGAACCTATGAAGCGAGACGGACAGATTATTCTTCGTCTGGCAGACAACCAGAGAGCCGAGCATCCTACGTCTGTGGCCTGCGACTATTTTGCCCGTCTGGTCGAGGAACGCAGCAACGGACGAATTCACATTATTACCTATCACGCCTCTGCTCTGGGGGATGAAAAGACTGTTCTGCAGCAAATGCGTTTTGGCGGTATCGACATGGTTCGAGCCTCTGTCGCTTTAATGACTGACTACAATCCAGAGCTGACTGTACTGGAAATGCCATATCTTTACCGAAATTCTGATCATATGTGGCAGGTTCTTGACGGCGAAATTGGAAATTATTTTCTTCAAAGTATGCGAAATAACGGCATAGAAGGCCTGTGCTGGTATGATGCCGGAGCCCGAAATTTTTATACTATGGATAAGAAAATCACGAAATTATCTGATTTGAAAGGACTTTATATCCGCGTCCAGCAAAGCGCCTTTATGATGGATCTGGTCAGTATGCTGGGGGCCAATCCCGTAGAAATGCCTTATGAAATGGTAGGAAGCCAGCTGCGGGAGCACATTATTGACGGAGCAGAAAATAACATTCCCAGCTTTGTCAGCGCCCGACATAGTTCACTTGCCCCCTATCTGGTGCTGGACGGACACACGCGGATTCCAGAAATGATTGTTATGAACCAGAAGGTTTTGGAGTCCCTGCCTTTTGAGGATCAAAAAATCATTCGTCAGGCTGCTCTGGAATCATCCGTTTATCAGAGAGAGCTTTGGAAAAAAGAAGAAGAAAAAAATTACCAGGCCTTTCAGGAGGCTGGCGGAACCATTACAGAACTGGAAGATCTCAGCGAATTTGTGAAAAAGGTTCAGCCAATCTACGATCAATATGTTCCCCGATACGGAAACGTAATCGAGCGGATTCGTGCAGTAGGACTTACTGACTGAATCCGCTCGAAAGAGCATAGGGGTATTAATTCTAATACAATACCTGGCATTCTTTAACACCATTGGGGCAATACTCCTGAAGCAGTTCATATGATTTACCCATGCGGCTCACCTGACTCCAACATCTTTTTAGAAATAATTAACACGATAACCAACAGAGATAATCGCATCTAAATTATAAAATTGCGTCAAGTATCTTTTTCCATCGTTTGCAGTTGCCGAGATTTTCTCGGTAACTGAATCTTTATCCAATTCTCCCTCAGAAAAGATATTTTTAAGGTGTAGAGATATATTATCTGTACTGCATCCAAACAATTCTGCCATACCCTTTTGGTTTAACCAAATTGTTTCATCCTTTATCAAAGCATTCACGAACACATTTTCTTCAGCAGCTTGGTATATCAAAAATTCAAACTGTTTTTCCATTACCCCACCTCGATTTCTGCAATCACTTCGTCACAGTCTACGGCTTCGTTACATCATTCCTGCAATTCCATAGACTGCCAAAGCTGCAATCCATGCCAGAACGCACTGGCCAATCACCATAGCCACTGCCCATTTGCCGCCCAGCTCCCGCTTCACAGACGCAATCGCTGCCACACAGGGGGTATACAGCAGACAGAATACCAGCAGAGACGCTGCTCCTGCAATCGTCAGACTGCTGTAAAGGGCCTCTGTACTTCCAAACAGCACAGTCAGAGAGGATACCACACTCTCCTTTGCCATAAATCCAGAAATCAGAGCTGTTACAATCCGCCAGTCTCCAAAGCCTACCGGTGCAAACAGCGGAGCCAGCCAGCCGGCTGCCAGAGCCAGAATGCTGTTGTGGGAATCTGACACCATGTTCAGTCCCATATCAAAGTTCTGCAAAAACCAGATGGCAATGGTTGCAAGAAAAATAACGGTAAAGGCTCTCTGCAGGAAATCCTTTGCCTTATCCCATAAAAGGTGAAGCACATTCCCCGCCCCTGGCATACGGTAGTTGGGCAGCTCCATAACAAATGGCACCGCCTCTCCCTTAAAGGCTGTTTTCTTGAAAATCAAAGCCATAATAATTCCCATAATAATTCCAAACAGATAAAGCCCAATCATCACCAATGCTCCATGCTGCGGAAAAAATGCCGCTGTAAAAAATGCATAGATGGGAAGCTTCGCCGTACAGCTCATAAAGGGCGTCAGAAGAATGGTCATTTTTCTGTCCCGCTCAGAGGGAAGAGTCCGGCTTGCCATAACTCCCGGCACAGTACAGCCAAATCCAATCAGCATCGGCACAATACTTCTTCCGGAAAGTCCCAGCTTTCTCAGAAGCTTATCCATAATAAAGGCAACGCGGGCCATATATCCGCTGTCCTCCAGAAGAGACAGGAAGAAGAACAGGGTTACAATAATCGGCAGGAAGCTCAGTACGCCGCCAACGCCGTTAAATATGCCGTCGATCACCAGAGAGTGAACCACTTCATTCACCTGCGCCGCCTGCATGGCCTGATCCACCGCATCTGTCAGCGCTGTGATACCAGACTCCAAAATGCCCTGGAAAAATGCTCCAATCACATTAAAGGTCAACCAGAATACCAGACCCATAATTCCAATAAATGCAGGAATTCCCATATATTTTCCCGTAAGGAACTGGTCAATCCTTCTGCTTCTGGTTCTCTCCCTGCTTTCTCTTGGCTTGACCACTCCCTCCCTGCACACATCTTCAATATAATCAAACCGCATCTGAGCCACTGCTGCCGCCCGATCCATGCCGGTTTCTTCCTCTGTCTGTCTGGAAATTTCCTCCAGAATCATGGCTTCCTTATCTGTCAGCTTCAGCTGCTCCAGAATCTTCGGATCTCCCTCCATAACCTTGCTTCCCGCAAACCGGACCGGAATCTCCGCCTGAGCGGCATGATCCTCAATCAAATGCATCACTGCATGGATTCCTCTGTGAATCCCCTCTTCCCGCTTGCAAAAATCAATCTCCAGGGGACGCTCCTGATACCGGGCCACATGAAGCGCATGGCGAATCAGCTCCTCAATGCCCTCTCCCTTAGCAGCAGAAATGGGAATAACCGGAACTCCCAAAGCCTCCTCCATCTCATTCACCTTGACAGAGCCGCCATTTTCCCTCAGCTCATCCATCATATTCAGAGCCACTACCATGGGAATTTCCAGCTCAAGCAGCTGCATGGTCAGATACAGATTCCGTTCAATATTCGTGGCATCCACAATATTGATAATGCCCTTCGGTTTTTCCCGGATTACAAATTCTCTTGTTACGATTTCCTCGCTGCTGTAGGGAGACATGGAATAAATTCCGGGCAAGTCTGTAATCAGCGTATTTTCATGGCCGCGGATAACCCCGTCCTTTCGATCTACAGTAACTCCCGGGAAATTTCCCACATGCTGCTTGGAACCGGTCAGCTGATTAAACAATGTGGTTTTTCCGCAGTTCTGATTTCCCACAAGCGCAAAGGTCAAAACCTCACTGTCCGGAAGCGGCTTTTCCTCCTTTCGGTTGTGGAACTTTCCGCCCTCTCCGTATCCCGGATGAAGCTTCTCCTTTTTCTGGGGATTTTTCCAGCCTTCTCTTGCTTTTGACGCCTTTCCATTTTCCGCCTGCTTTCCGGAAAGCTCCCCATGCTCCCGGGCCTCGTGGGGTTCGCTGATCTCAATATTTTCTGCATCCTCCAGACGAATCGTCAATTCATAGCCATGAATGCGCAGCTCAATGGGATCTCCCATCGGTGCATATTTGACAACCGTTACCTCTGTTCCCTGAATCAGTCCCATATCCAGAAAGTGCTGGCGCAGCGCACCGCTTCCGCCTACTGCAAATATGGTCGCTGTCCTTCCAATCTGCAATTCACTCAGTTTCATGCTTCTTATCCTCTCCATATTAGTCTTATCTAACTTTGCGCTTTTACTATACGCTAAATGAGAAAAAAAGTCAATATACTCTTTACAGGCTTATTCTGTCAGATACACTCTCCCGGACTACCAGTCTGTTTTCCAGTTCTCGATCCGGCGGCCGTACTCCATTTTCCATATATCCAAGCAGCATTTGGGCGCCTGCTGCCGCAATCTGGCTGGCATTTCTCTCTACTGTTGTCAGCTGCAGATCCGCATACCGCGGCAGCTCCAGATTATCAAAGCCAACCAGAGAAATCTCCTGGGGAACCCTGAGTCCCCGTCTGGCGAGGGCATTCTTTGCAGCCACTGCCATTTCATCATTAAAGCACAAAATTGCAGTAAGATTTGGATGTGCATCTATAAGCTGATTGGCCGCTGAATAGCCGCTGTTGTAACGGTAATTTCCGTGAACCACAGGAAACTGATGAATCGAATATCCCCGTTTTCGCGCCGCATGAATCCAGCCCTGATGCCGAAAAATAGTTGCCTCCAGATTCGGCGGTCCTTCAATGATCCCAATATTTCGATGCCCATGATCTAACAGATACCCCATTGCCTTTTCCATTCCTCTGGATTCATTGGTTGTTACCACAGGAATATCAATCGGAACCCGGCGGCTCAGTGCTACCATAGGTATATGAAGAGCAAAGGCCTCCTCCAGAAAATCCAGATCCTGATCTCCCTGTGACATAATCAAAAGCCCGTCATACTGGCTGGGATTCAGACTTCCCGGTTCATGCAGATCAATTCCCTTTACCACAATCTGATAACGCCCCCCAATAACTCCATAAACTCCTGTCAGAACACTGTGCAGCACATATGGAGAGGTCGCTGCACTGATACTGGAAAAATACAGGCCAATAATACGGGATTTCGAGTGTCTCAAATGAAGCGCTGCCTGATTGGGCATATATCCCATGGCTTGAGCCAGCGCAATAATCTCTTCTTTCTTTTTTGCCTTCACAGGGCCATTTCCTGTTAAGGCCCGGGATACCATAGAACGGGAAACTCCCGCCCTTTGTGCAATATCTGTAATCGTAACAGCCAATTTCTTCTCTCCTCCTGTTCAGATATCTCCAACTGCTGATATTAGAAACAGTATATCATAAAAAAATGCAAAGTGAAACGGATTTCACTTTTTCAGCAAAAAACAATTAATATTAAACAATATTTATTCCATATTCCTCTTTTATTTTGCATTTTACGCGACAAAATATAACAAATCTATATTATTCCATTCAATATATAGTATAATATGCATATTAATTTAAAATATTTTTGTTCACTTTTTCCATTTCCCCATTTAAAAAAATATGTTAAAAAAATATTATCAAGTACGTTTGATTCAGAAGGGAGAATATCAATGAAAAAAAGAACAAAACAGATGATTTCTTTCAGTATAGCAGCTGCTATAGGACTGTCCCTGACTGCATGCGGCGGAAAACAGGCAGAAGCACCACAGACCACAGCTGCTGAAACAAAGGCTGAGGGAGCACAGGAAACTACAGAAGCTACAGCTTCCGAGGAACCGGTAACGATTCGCTTTTGCTGGTGGGGCGGCGATTCCCGTCATGCTGCTACAGAAAAAGCAGTGCAGGCCTTTATGGAAAAATATCCCCATATCACCGTTGAATGTGAATACGGCGCATGGACTGGCTGGGAGGAAAAGCAGTCCTTAAGTATTCTGAGCGGCGACTGTGCTGATGTGCTTCAGATCGGTTCTAACTGGGTTCATGATTACTCCAAGGGCGGCGAATCCTTCCTTGATCTGTACCAGTACAGCGACATTATTGATTTAACCCAGTTCCCGGAGGACAAATTAAAAGAGGACGAAGTAAATGGAAAGCTGATGGCTATTCCGATTTCTCTGACCGGCCGTCTGTTCTACTGGAATAAAACAACCTTTGATGAGGTTGGTGTTCCCATTCCTACCGATGAAGAATCTCTGATGGCTGCCGGTGCTGCCTTCAAGGCATATAATGAGGACTATTATCCCCTTGCTCTGGGCGAATACGACAGAATGATTTTTATGGTCTATTATCTGGAATCCAAATACGGAAAAGACTGGGTAACTGACGGAAAGATGAATTATACAGAAGCAGAAGTACAGGAAGGCCTGGAATTCATGAACAAGCTGGAAGCTGAGCACGTGATTCCATCTGTTGCAACCATCAACGGCGATATGTCTGACTCTCTGGATAAAAATGCAAAATGGATTGATGGAAAATATGCCGGCTTAATGGAATGGGATTCTGCTGTTACAAAAGTAAAAGACGCTATGGAAGGCAGTGTAAATAAACCCAATCAGGAATTTGTCATTGGTGATTTCATCAAATTCGGCGAATACCAGGGCGGCTTTACCAAACGTTCTATGGACTTTGCTATTAAATCCTCCACAGAGCATCCAAAGGAAGCTGCCATGCTTGTAAACTTCCTGTTAAACGAGCCGGAGGGCGTAGAAATCTGCTCCACCGAGCGCGGAATTCCCTGTTCAAAAGCTGCTATTTCCATTCTTGATGAAAAAGGAATTGGCGATTCCTTTGTAAAAGAAGCCAATGCAAAGGTTCTTGGCTACAGTCAGTTTTCTCAGGATCCTCAGTTTGACAACAGCGAGCTGAAGGCAAATCCTGACGGTCTGTACTACAAGGTATTTGGAACTCTCAGCTCCGGCGACATTACTCCGGAGGAAGGCGCGAAAACCCTCTGCGAGGGCATCACAGAAATTCTGGAACAGTAAATCCTTCTCTGAAAAAACTGTTCCGGGACACGAGCTTAGTAAGGAATCTAAAAAAATGAACATATTAACCTGGGAAATTAGTTTAACAAAAGAACAGCTTGGATATGAAAAGCTGACACCTCCGGCCTCTGTAACCGGATACCTTCTGGATCCTGTCTCTCTGTCAGCTACAAGACGGAGACCGGCTGTAATCATCTGCCCCGGCGGCGGATACGGACATCTGTCCGACCGGGAGGGTGAGCCTGTTGCCATGCAGCTGGCCGCCATGGGCATTCACACTTTCATCCTGAAATACAGCCTCGCGCCGGATGTGTTTCCTGCCAGTCTTATGGAGCTGGCAGAAACCATATCCGAAATCAGGGCCCATGCAGATGCCTGGATGGTTGATCCAGACCGGATTCTGGTCTGCGGATTTTCTGCCGGAGGTCACCTGACCTGCTCCTTAGGCGCTTTCTGGAATCAGGAATTTCTCTGGCAGCCCTTAAATAAAAAGGCCGATGAAATCCGTCCTGACGGTATGATTCTCTGTTATCCGGTCATCACCTCCGGCGCTCACTGCCATCAGGGCTCCTTCCAGAATCTGCTGGGAACACATGCCAATGATGAAAACCTTCGCCGCTTGGTTTCTCTGGAACACCAGGTAGGCAGCCATACGCCAAAAACCTTTTTGTGGCATACGGCATCTGACAGCAATGTTCCTGTTGCAAACAGCCTTCTGCTTGCAGAAGCTCTGACTCGCCATCAGGTCAGCCTGGAGCTCCATATTTATCCCGTTGGCTGCCATGGTCTGTCACTGGCAACCGAAGAGGTTTCCTCCTCTGATGGCCGCTACGTAGAGCCCCAGTGCCAGAGCTGGATTTCTCTTTTAAAAACCTGGCTGGAGCATTTTTAAATTTATCACTGGATCAAAAACCGGCGGAGCGGCTTTTAGCCGCTCCGCCGAATTTATCTTCAGTCCTTATTCATTTCCTTCTAACAGATTTCTTGCCACATAAATTCCGCTGGCCGAAGCATGAGACAGAGAATGGGTAATTCCGCTTCCGTCTCCAATAATGTAAAGTCCCTTATGGCAGGATTCCAGCTTCTCATTTACCTGCACCTCCATATTATAGAACTTCACCTCAACGCCATAAAGAAGGGTATCGTCATTGGCCGTACCAGGCGCAATCTTATCCAAAGCATAGATCATCTCCATAATGCCGTCCAAAATCCGTTTCGGCAGCACCAGGCTCAGATCTCCCGGCGTAGCCTTTAAGGTCGGCGTAATAAACGCCTCTTCAATTCTTGCCGGAGTGGAACGCCGTCCTCGAATCAGATCCCCGAAACGCTGAACAATCACTCCGCCTCCCAGCATATTGCTTAAACGGGCAATGGATTCGCCATATCCATTGGAATCCTTAAACGGCTCAGAAAAGTGCTTTGCTACCAGAAGAGCAAAGTTGGTATTCTCCGTATGCTTGGAAGGATCCTCGTAGCTGTGTCCATTTACCGTAATAATGCCATTGGTATTCTCCGTAACAACTGCGCCCTTGGGATTCATACAGAAGGTCCGCACCTGATCTCCATATTTCTGTGTCCGGTACACAATTTTACTTTCATACAGCTCATCTGTCAGGTGAGAAAATACATCGGCCGGAAGCTCTACCCGGACTCCAATATCAACCCGGTTCGAGCTGGTGGGAATCTGCAGCTCCTGACAGATCCGCTCCATCCATTTGCTTCCGCTTCTTCCTACAGAAATAATGCACTTTTCGCACTCATAGGTCTGGCCGTTACTGAAAATCTGATAACCTCCGTCCACTGCCGCAACAGAATCTACAGGAGAATCAAAATAAAAATCCACCTTTTCCTTCAGCTCTGCATACAGATTTTCCAGAACCAGATAGTTAATATCTGTACCCAGATGGCGTACAGATGCATTCAAAAGATGAAGGTCATGCTGAATACATTCTTTTTTAAACTTGGAACCGGCAGTAGAATACAGCTTCGTTCCTGCCCCGCCATAACGCAGATTAATATCATCTACATAATACATCAAATCAAGAGCCTGCTTCTTACCAATATACTTGTACAGAGTACCGCCAAAATCATTGGTAATATTGTACTTTCCATCTGAAAATGCTCCGGCTCCGCCAAACCCGCTCATAATAGAACAGCTCTTACAGCCAATGCAGGATTTGATCTTTTCCCCGTCAATGGGACATTTGCGCCGGCTCAGGGCATGGCCCGCCTCAAATACCCCAACCTTTAAATCTGGGCTCTTCTGACTTAATTCATATGCTGAAAAAATTCCGCCCGGCCCCGCTCCAATGATAATAACATCATACCGCATAAAAATACCTCCTAAAAAATAAGGTCAACTACAAAGGCATTGTAGTCAACCATTTCCGGCGGTTGGTAGAAACACCCATCCATATTATGGGCTTATACACATGCATATTACCATCTTTGATTGTATCATGGATATCCTCGTAATTCAACTTATAATCAGCCGTCTTTGCCTGCATAATCGTAACAGTTCAGCCATGCATCTTCCTGCCCGCTTACAGCGGACAAGAAGCGTTGGACATCTGAACAGCTGCTGAATCTGCACATGGAATCGTGATCATTGTCACATAGTCCTCCTGACTCCGAATGGCCATTTCATTTAAGCCCTCCTCATAAGCATACCCTGTAAGCGCCAGGTTCCTCTCCTCTGCATAATCCAGAATTTTCTGATAAACCTCCGGAAGCCGCTGCCACGCGCCTACACAATAGGCTCTCAGAAATGCTCCCTTCGGCAAAACCTCATCATAAACCTCGGAATTGCCAGGACAATACGCAAAAAAGGAATCGTAACTGTTAAATTCTCCGCCGCGCACCGCATCCATGGAAATCCGGCTTCCAAAGCTGTCATAAAGATGAAACAGCTTTTTCAGGCGAAGGGAAAATTCTGCCGCAACGGAAAAATCCTCTTCATCGTACTTTCCGGAAATCGGAGCGGAACAGATAATCTTTCTCTCCGGAAGCGTACACAGCTCAATCTCTCCATGCCGCGCCTCAAAGCCTGCCTGCAGCCGCTGTGATTTTTGCTCCAAAAAGGCCTGAACCGACAACAGCTGACGGATGGACGCATCAATAAGCTGCTTCTTCTTTTCCATCATCCGGGAAAAAGACTCGTCTGACGGCCCTGTCACATATTCCCGTATTTCCTCAATCGACAGGCCAATTCTTCTCAATGTAAGAATCAGCTCCAGCTGTGCAAACTGAAAGCAGGAATAATAATGGTAGCCGTTTTCTCCGATGACTTCCGGGCAAAAAAGGCCGATATCATTATAATAGTGAAGCGTCCGCTTATTTACCCCTGTTAATCTGGCAAATTCTCCGGAAGGATACAAATAATCATTTCTTTTCATAAAAATACCTCTTGATCGTACAGTTACTGTACATAGTATGATACCTTATGGCAACCAATAATTCAATTCAGAGAGGAAAACCTTTATGGAATTTACCTATGCAGACAAAAATCAGTGGCCGGAAATTAAGAAAATCTACCTGGAAGCCTTTCCCAAAGCGGAGCGAAAGCCATATTTATCGCTCCGTCATTCTGTCAAAAAGGGAAAAGCGCTTCTTATGACAGCCTCCGAAAACAATCAGCTTCTGGGCTTTACTGTCCTCATTCCTTATCAGGATATGGTAATGGTCGATTATCTGGCTGTATCCTCCCGAATCCGGAGCCGGGGAACCGGAAGTTATATCATGGAACAGGTTTGTAAGCATTTTTCAGACAAAAAGATTGTTCTTCTGATTGAACGCCTGGATGATGCTGCTGACAACAGCAGCCAGCGAATTGCCCGCCGGAAATTCTATCTGAAAAACGGATTTTCCTCCTCGGATCTCTTTATCACAGGCACAAGCGGAGAGATGGAAATCCTGAATTACGGCGGCAGGGTTTCCCAGGAGGAATATTTAAGTCTTCAGAAATATGCCCTTGGAAGTCTGTTTTTCAAGCTGTCCCATATCCGCATTATCCACGAAACCGCCTCCTAATGCTGACTATTTTCCACACCAACAGGAGGTCTTTCACAGCTTCATGAAAACGATATTTTCAACTGTAAAATTGAAAAAAGGCGCTCTTGCAGGACTTCTGGTTCTGGTTCTTGCATCTTCCCTGTGCCAGATGCTTCTGCCGGCTTTTCTCTCTCAAATGATCAGCCGCGGAGTTGCCGCAGGCGCTGACTCTGTCATCCTGATTTATGGAACTGTTATAGCAGGAATTACTGTACTTTCCTGTATTATCAGCTTTCTTTCTGTCAAAACTGCCTCGTCTGTTTCCACGGATTTCGCAGCACAGCTTAGGACAAAGGTCTTTTCCTCTGTCCTGGAATTTTCCGCCGCAGAGATGGATCACTTCGGCACTGCCAGCCTGATTACCCGCAGTACCTCTGACATTGCCAATGTGTAGAATTTTTTGACAATGCTTCTTCGCATAGGTCTTATGGCTCCGATGATGGCCGCTGCCGGACTGGTATTTTCTGCATTTACAGGCGGAAAAGTCAGCTCTGTTCTTCTGACCGTCCTGGCGAAGTTACTGCCATAATCGGAGGAACCGGGCGTGGAAAATCCACCATTTTAAAATTAATTTCAAGACTTTATGAGCCCCTGTCCGGACAGGTTCTGATTGACGGAATCAATGCCGGAGAATACCGTATAGAGGATCTGCATTCTCTGATTGGATATGTTCCTCAAAAAAACGTTCTGTTTTCCGGAGATATTGCAGAAAACCTGAACTTTGGAAAAGAAAATGGCCGGGAAGAGGATTGGAATATTGCTGCAAAAATCGCCTGCGCCGATGAATTTATTACAAAAAAAGAACAGGGCTTCCATGAACCAGTAGCCCAGGGCGGCGTCAATTTATCCGGTGGTCAGCGTCAGCGCTTAGCCATCGCCCGGGCTCTTATGAAAAAGCCGGAAATCTATGTTTTTGATGACAGTTTCTCTGCTTTAGACATGAAAACAGACCACAGACTCCGCCAAAATCTGAAAGAATACACGGGAAATGCTGCTGTCATTCTTGTTGCTCAGAGAATCAGCAGTATTCTGGATGCAGATCAGATTTTAGTTGTAGATGACGGCAAAATTATCGGAAATGGAACGCATCAGGAACTGTTAAGCACCTGTCCGCTCTATCGGGAAATTGCAGAATTACAGTTGGGAGGTTCTCTGATATGAAACACACAGAAGTATGCAGACGGCTGCTAGGTTATCTGAAAATCTATTTTTTACTGGGATACTATTATAAAGCTGCTTTCTTCCCTTGTTTTTCTGTATCTGGTTTCCCAGTCTTTTTCGTTATTACAAGGCTTTCTGATGGCAAAAATCACGGCCCAGGTTATGCAGAAGCTTCGTCAGGATATCAGCGAAAAAATGCACCGTATGAAGCTCAGTTATTACGACAGCCATACCCGCGGCGAGCTGCTCAGTATTCTTACCAATGATGTGGATACCATCAACAATGCCATCAGTCAGAATCTGACCTCCCTGGTAACTCAGGTAACTACCGCTGTCGGTGTTCTCCTTATGATGCTTGCAATCAGCCCTGCCCTTTCCCTGATTCCATTCATTATGGTTCCCCTCTCCCTCTTCAGCGCGGCGGGTGTAATGAAAGCCAGTGAAAAACATTATGCGAAACAGCAGGAGCTTTTAGGACAGCTGGGCGGCTATATCGAAGAAATGTATCAGGGACAAACTGTTGTCCAGTCTTTTCACTATCAGGAACGGGCTAAAAAAGCTTTTGAGACGTATAATGAAGCCTTAAAAGTCAGTTCTCGGAAAGCAGAAATAACTGCCGGAGCTGTCAGTCCGATTACAACGCTTGTCAACGATCTGGGATATGTCCTCTGTGCTGTCGTTGGCTGTCTTGGTGCAATTACCGGAAAAATCACAGTAGGAAATGTACAGGCAATGCTGGAATACACCTGGCGTTTTGCGGATCCTTTTTCCGCTATTGCCGGAATGTCTGGAAGCTTCAGCGCCGCTGCAGCTGCTGGAAACCGGATCTTTTCTCTGTTGGATGCAGAAGAAGAAATCCCGGATTCTTTACTTGGTATTATCCCTCAAAAGCGCCTTGGATCTGTCATTTTTCAGGATGTCTCCTTTGGATATTCTCCAGATAAGCTGTTAATGAAACGAATTAATTTGTGCGTAGAACCGGGAGAAAAAATTGCGATTGTAGGCCCGACTGGAGCTGGAAAAACCACGCTGATTAACCTGTTAATGCGCTTCTATGAACTAAACAACGGATCGATTCTCGTAGATGGAATAGATATTCAAAAGATGCCTCGAAAAGAACTTAGAAGTCGTTTTGGAATGGTGCTTCAGGATACCTGGCTTTTTGAAGGTACTATTGCTGAAAATATCGGATATGCCAAAGAAAATATGACCGAAAAAAGCATTTATTCTGCCGCAGAATCAGCCTGTGCCCACAGCTTTATTAAGACCCTTCCTGGCGGATATCATATGATTCTTGGCAAAGGTGCTGAAAATATTTCTCAGGGAGAACGACAGCTTTTAACCATTGCCCGAGCCATTGCATCTGACCCGGAAATTATGATTCTGGATGAAGCAACCAGCAATGTAGATACCCATACAGAAGTCCTGATTCAGAAGGCAATGGCCGAGCTTATGAAGGGCCGTACCAGCTTTGTAATTGCCCACCGGCTGTCCACGATTCGCGATGCAGACAAGATTCTTTACATGGAAGACGGGGATATCAAAGAGGTGGGAACCCACAACGAGCTTATGGAAAAAAACGGAAAATATGCCTCTCTTTATCGAAGCCAATTCTCTTAAACCAGGGCATTTGCTGCCTGTATTTCTGTCTTTTTGTGCAGACAGAAATGCCCCGTTTTTATGATTTTAAATAGCCTGTTTTAACACATACTGCTCCACAAACTGGGCTACTCCATCCTCGTAGTGGCAGCCAGTTACATAATCTGCACACTGCTTTACCGCCTCTCCTGCATTGTCCATGGCGACGCCGATGCCTGCTTTCTTCAGCAGCACGGCGTCATTGCTGCCATCGCCAAATGCCATCACATGGCTCATATCCAGGTTCAGATGGCTGCAGAGCCATTTCATTGCGCTTCCCTTGCTTACTCCTTTTTTTGTCAGCTCCAGACCATATCCGTCTGAGGTTATAGTAAACAAGCCATATGCTTCCAGCTCTTTTGCAGCGCCCTGCCAGGCCTCTGCTTCCTGGCAGATAATATTGATTTTTGTAACCTGGAATTTGCGGAAAATTTCCTCTCCATCCTGGTTTTCCTGCACTTTGCTGCAATATTTTTCAAAGGAATCTATCATAAGATATCGTTTTTCTCTTAGAAATTCTTCCTGAATTCTAGTCAAACGAAGCTGTCCGGTCTGTCTTAAAAGCTCCTCCTCTATCAGGATTCTGCCATCTGAAACAAGTTCCACAAAGGCATGGTACTTTTTCCCAATTCTGATCGCCTCCCGAAGCTGAGCGGCAGAAATTGCCTGACGATACAGCACCTGCTCAGTGCCGCCCCGGTAAATGACAGCGCCGTTTTCTGCAATCAGATAATCCATAACCGGAAGATTTGAAATCGGCACAATAGAGCGGCATCTTCCAGTGGCAACTACATAGAGCATTCCTTCATTTACCGCATGTTCGATTGCCCTGTAATTTCTTACAGAAACCTCATTATCATGGTGAAGCATGGTTCCATCCAGATCGGTTGCTATGATTCTGATTGTTTTATGCATGTTTTTCCCTCACAAATTCATCAATTGGTGTCCCATCCGTATCCGGCAGAGCTACGCCCAAAATCTTTGCATAGGTCGGGGCCTGGTCAATCAGACGTCCCTTCTCCAACACGGCAGATTCTGCAAAATCCGGTCCCTTGGCCATGAAAACCGGCTGTGGGCCTTTCTGGGGATAATATCCATGGGAAGCTCTTCCATACCGGTAGTCCCTGTCTCCAAAGCTTTCTACCAGCGGACCAGATGTATTTTCTCCGAAGGAGGTATAATCATCAGACTCAATTACAAAAGAGAATGGCCCGTTCAGTCTGTATTTTTCATCTGCCTCCTCTGCGGTAAGAACCTCACTGATTCCATAAATTCCTTCCTCTCTCATCCAGCGCAGCAGCTGAAATACTCTCTGATACAGCTTTTCATCCAAAGGATCCTTAAGATATACGACTGCAGAAAGTCCGTTAGACAGGCAGTAAGCTCTCCAGTCTGTAACATATCCGTCTTTCCTTACATCCAGAAAGCCATAATCTGCCAACATTACATTCAAATTCATAATCCGCTGAACCTCCATCTGGCCATGATCACTAGTCACTACCAGATTCGTCTGCTCTGCAAGCCCCAGCTCCTCCTGCACTCCCATCAGCTGCTGAACAAACCGATCGGTATCCACTACAGCCCGATCCACCATTTCATGAAATACCCCATACTGATGTCTTGCTCCGTCAATATTTGCCGGATGAATCAAAAGCACGTCTGGCTGTTTTTCCCGCAGAATATCACAGGCACAGGCAATAATAAACTCATCAATATAAGGATGTCCCCAATGTTTCAGAATCGAACTGTTTTTTTCCACAATTCGAATCATGTCCTCATCACAGCCCATCTTACGAAATGCCTCTTCTATGGTTTCACCATTTTCCGGAACATACTCCGGAATCTTATAATCAATATCCTTATGACATCCCGTTACCGGCCAGAACACCGCAGCTGTAGTCAGGCCTTTTTCCTTGCATGCTGTAAAAATATCCCGTGAACAGATCACGTCTGCATAACGATTCCAGGGTGTTGGTTTCTGATTAAAGGCCAGAACAAAGTTGCTGGTAACTCCATGGCGATTGGGATAGTTCCCTGTCATCATTGTTGTGTGGCAGGGATAAGTAACCGTTGGATAAATCGACTCCACACGGTTAATTCTGCATCCTCCATCCAAATATTTCTGATATCCAGGCAAAGTGGAAAACAGTTCCAAATCCTCTGTTACCATGGCATCTGCTGAAAGTATAATCAACTTATTTTTCATTCTTTTCTCCTTCTGATTACCTACTGATTTAAAATCTTATTTACCTTTGTTTCCATATCAGCCAGGGTTGTATCTATATCGCTATTGTTGATATAAATAGCATCCAAAGCGCTTTTAATTGCCTCTGTCGCCTCTGTATAATTCGGATTGGAATATGCTGCACGATTTGCATAAGCCAGCTGATCTAATGCTACTCGAGCCATAGGCATTTCTGCAAAATAAGCTTTCATCGTATCCGATTCCCCGGCACTCTTTCTGGCTGGTAAATAACCAGTTTTAATCGAAGATTTCACTGTCTGCTCTGTGTCAGTCATAAAGTTAATAAACTCCCAGGCTGCTTCCTTTTTCTTGTCAGGAATCTTGCTCATCATAACCAGATTGCAGCCGCCGGTAGGGGTTCCGTAGCACTGATCCATAGGAATAAATCCTACTCCCAGTTCAAAGCCCAGCTCATCTGCGATAGATGCAAATTTCGTTAAATCACCAGTAGAACTAAACCAGATAGCTGTGTCTTCATTCTGCACATCTGCAGTTACTTTATCAGATTCATTACTGTTAAAAGCATGTACTACACCCTGATCAATCAAATCACGATAAAACCCAATTACTTCTTTTCCTGCCTCTGAATTCAGATTGGTAGCTGTCTCATCATCATTTAAAATAGAGCTTCCATGTTCAATCATAAAGGCATCCAAAGTCCAGGTATAACTGTACTGAGAAATCCCGTATTTTCCAGTTTTTTCATGCACACCAGTTGCCATTTCCTTCAAATCATCCCAGGTCTTTAAATTTGCACCGTCGTATCCAGCTTCTTTCAGCAAAGAATTATTGTAGTACATAATCGGAGTGCTTCTTAAATAGGGCAGACCATAACAGGAACCATCTACCTCACCGTTTAACAGCAGAGCATCGTAAAAATCTGTCATATCCACTCCAGATGCCGCAATATAGGAATCTAATGGTTCAATCACCCCATTTTCAGCAAATCTGCGAATCGAGCTAATCTCCATAACGGAGACATCCGGCATCTCATTGGCAACAAATGCTGCCTGAAGCTTCTGATGACACTCGTCGTAGGTTCCCTGGTATTCTGCTGTAACATGAATGCCCTTTTCCTTTCCTACTGTCTCATTAAATAACTCTGTCATCTCCAGATTATTTTCCTGAATTTTGTCTGTCCAGCAATACCAGTAGGTTAATTCTGTTACATTTCCGTCTGCGGTAGATTCCTCTTTTTTTCCTGCCTCACTGGACACAACAGCGCTGCTTTCTGCCTTATCTGTCCCGGAATTTCCGCATCCTGCCAAAGCTCCTGCAGCGATACATGCCATTGCTGCTGCGCCTAAAATTCTCTTTTGATTTTTCATTTTCTTCTCCTCTTTATTTGTTCTTTTCGCTCTTTTAGCTGTTTTATATTAACCCTGTTTTGGGAAAATTTTTATGATTTTTACTTTACTCCCATATAGGTAAAACCTTTGATAATCTGCTTCTGGGCAATCATATAAACAAAAATAATCGGCGCCATCAGCAGTACATTTCCAGCCATTAAAATGTGCTGGTATACTCCATTTTCTACACTTCGCAGCATCGTCAATCCAACCGGAAGTGTCCGTACTGCATCCGTTGTCGTCAAAACCATCGGCCAAAAATAATCATTCCAGGTTCCAACAAATGTCAGCATTCCCAGCATAATAACCGTTGGTTTTGCAATGGGAAGCATAATATGCGTGATGATTTTCAATTCTCCGGCTTTATCCAGCCGCGCCGCCTCAATCAGCTCTTCCGGAATCTGCTTAAAATTCTGCCGCAGCATAAAAATTGCAAATGCGCTGGTAGCCTGCGGAAGAATCAGGGACCAGTAGGTATTGATCAGTCCCCACTTACTCAGCATTAAAAATACCGGAAGAAAAATCAGCTGCGAGGGAATCATCATAGTCGCTAGAATCACTCCAAACGACAGTTTCTTTCCCAAAAATTCATATCTGGCAAACGCATAAGCAGCGGGAATCACAGTCACCATCTGCAAAACCATAATTCCAGCTGTTACAATAAGCGAATTTTTCAAAAAATGAAAAAATGGAATTACCTCAATTGCCCTTGCAAAATTTTCCCACTGAGGATCACTTACCCAGAATGTTGGCGGCGACTGAAGGGCCTGCGCCGCCGTCTTAAAGGCTGTTAATGCCATCCAGTAAAGGGGAACAAAAAAGATGGCTGTCAAAAGCAGATTTATCATGAATCTGACAGCTTTTGATATATATTTCATACTCCGTCTCCTATGCTTTTATGTTATTGATAGTGAACTTTTTTCTGCAGACATCCAAAATATACGAGGGTAAAAATACCTACAATTACCATTAAAATTACACCAACAGCAGATGCATAGCCGATCTTATAAAACTGAAATCCATACTGATAAATATAATATACTAGGCTGGTAGTTGAATTCTGCGGTCCTCCGGCAGTCATCACATTTACTGTTTCAAAAACCTTAAAGGAACTGATAACAGCTGTAATAGACAGGAAAAACAAAGTCGGTGACAACATAGGAAGAGTAAGCTTAAAAAATGTCGTAACCGGATGTGCCTGATCCAGCTCCGCTGCCTCATAAATATACTTTGGAATACTCTGAAGAGCAGATAAAATAATCAATGTATAATAGCCAACTCCCTTCCAGATATTAACCAAAATCAGGGAATACATTGCCACTTGAGGATCGTCCAGCCACCTTATTTTTTCGATTCCAAAGAATCCCAAAATATAATTTAAAAGGCCAATATCTCCATCCATAATCCACATCCAGATAAAGGCAATGGAAATCATAGGAAGTACATATGGTGTAAACATAATCACCTGTACAAGCCGTTCAAATCTGGCATTTTTATTAAGATAAAGAGCAAAAATCATCCCCAGTGTAATGCAGCCTGCCACGGTCCAAAAAGAAAACTGACAAGTATTTTTCAGCACCTGCATAAACTCCGGATCTGTCATCAGTGACACATAATTGTCCAGTCCGATGAACGTCATTTCTCCAACCATATTCCATTTATAAAAGCCCAATTTAAGCATGTATAATATGGGATATACAAGAAACACAAGGCTGACTGCCATTGCGGGAGCTATCATCAAATAGGGCAGCCCTTTCCTCACTCCATCCTTCCATAAAGTGCCGATTTCCACATGCTCTGACTGCAGTTTGACTCTGTTATTTATTACGCCTGCATCCATCATAATCTCCTTCCTCTCGCTTAAAATTATCGGATTCTCTGTTCTTCCTCATCAAAATACAAGATTCTATTGTGAGGAATAAACATCTTTACATTCCCGTCAACAGCTTTCTTATCATCAAAAATTTTTGCCTGAATCCGTCCATAACAGGTATCAATTTTATACAGAGTTTCTATGCCCAGCATTTCATGGGTAATCACCTTTCCGTCAATTATCAATCCCTTTTGTTTTTCATCTGGCACATCCTCATAAAAGGTTACATACTCCGGGCGAAAGCCAAGATAGCAGACATTTTCAACCGGCAAATGCTCATAATGAACCTGATTCTGTTTCAATATATTCATAGGCGGTGTTCCAATAAACTGAGCTGTAAACACATTATCCGGGTCGTGATAAATTGTGTGAGGAGTCCCGCACTGCATGATTTTTCCCTTATTCATCAAAACAATCTGCGTTCCCATAGACATGGCCTCTACCTGGTCATGAGTCACATATACAAACGTAGAGCCCAGCCGGTTATGCAGCTCAATCAAATCTGTCCGCAGCTGTGAGCGCAGCTTGGCATCCAGATTGGACAAAGGTTCATCCATAAGAAAAACTCCCGGTTTTTTTACCATTGCTCTTGCCAAAGCAACTCTCTGACGCTGTCCTCCTGATAAAGCGCTGGGTTTTCGATTTAAGTATTCCTCCAGTCCAACCGATCTGCTGACTTCGCAAATACGTTCCTCCCTCTCTTTCTTTGCAACCCCTGCATTTTTAAGTCCAAATTCAATATTTTCCCTCACGGTCATGGTCGGATACAAAGCATAATTCTGAAAAACCATTGCAATATCTCTGTCGCCAGGTTTCACTTCCTTCATATCCTTCCCGTCAATATATAAGGTGCCTCCCGTCTCCTCTTCAAGTCCGGCAATCATGCGAAGTGTTGTAGATTTTCCACATCCGGACGGCCCGAGCAATACGGTAAAGCTTCCTTCTCCAATTTCAAGATTTAACCCTTCAATAACAGGTGCTTCTTTCCCATATGACTTCTCAATATTCTCCAAAACGATTTTACTTTCCACTCAATTTTCCTTTCTGATTTCATCCTGGTTTGTCTTCTCTGTATGAATAATTTACAGGTATCAGGTAAAAACCACTACCGCAAATTTGAAAATTTTAAGTAAACTCATCTCTTAAAAACAAATGAAATTCTCTTACATTTTTTAATATTTATTGAAATTGTCCATCTTTTTATGGTATTCTTACACCAGAAAATATGCGTGTTTGTTTCAAAGAGGAGGTATATTATGAAAATACGATCGTCAAACTTTCTTCATCTCCCTGTTTTCTTTCTGGCCGCCGCCCTTGCCCTGACTGGCTGCGGGGCCTCATCGGAAAAAAGCGTCACTGTAGCTGAGACTGCCGCCGCTGCCCCTGCTGCCGGATCCCCTTCCCCTGAAGGCGCCCTTGAAGAAAATGGCAGCGCCGACTTCGGAACCGCTGCAGACACCAGCGCGGAAAGCGAAATGCCTGCCCAAAACAAAAGCAGTCAGCCCACTCCGGTACAGGCTGGAAGAAAGCTGATCCGCACCGTATGGCTGGACATGGAAACAACCGATTTTGACAGCTCCCTTCAGTCTGTCCATGAAAAAATCTCCGCTCTGGAAGGCTATACAGAACAGTCTGAGGTTACCGGAAGCCGTCTCAATTACGCCGGAGAACCGATTCTCCGTCACGCTTCCATGACTGTCCGAATTCCCACCAAACACCTGGAAGCCTTTCTCCAGGCAGCTCAGGCCAGCGGTAATGTTGTCAGCCAATCTGAAACCACAGAGGATGTTACTCTTCAATATTCTGATGTAGAAAGCCGAAAAAAATCTCTGGAAATTGAGCAGGAACGTATCTGGGCCCTGCTGGAAAAAGCAGAAAGTCTGGAATCTGTTATTGCTCTGGAAGAACGGCTTTCAGAAATCCGTTATGAACTGGAATCCCTGGAGGCACGCCTTCGCCTTTACAACAATCAGGTGGAATACAGCACCGTTCATCTAACCCTTTATGAAGCAGACGAAAGCCGCCTGACTCCATCTAAGCCACTGACTGCCGCCCAGCGAATCAGCCGCGATTTTCAAAACAATCTGGCTTCTATGGGACAGCTTCTTCTCAATTTACTTATCAGTATTTTGACCCTGGCGCCCTTCTGGGTTCCGGCTGTCCTCCTTATTCTTCTGCTTATCTGGCTCCTTAGAAGGAAAGTCGGCAATGCCAAATGTTTCTTCCGGAAAAAGAAAAAATCCCCCCCGCAGGAGGGTGAATCCAATTCATAAGTTCTCTATAATACTGCAGGGCGGGGACCTTCGTTCCCGCCCTGCATCTGGTATTTTCCAATATTTTTCCTATACTGCAATATCATTCTCTTCCGTTTATAGTCTCCCCGCACGGCCAGTATCGACAGCTTCTGTAGCATAACACTTCTCAATCCCCGTCTCTTCCCGACTCCGATACTCCTGGATCCAGTCAATCAATAAAGAAGAAAGATTCACAGTAATCAGTGAAAAAACAATCCGCGCAACAGGAATATACGTTAAAGATAATACTAAAACCACCGTATCCGTAAACAAATATGCCCGTGATAAACGCCAATGAAGGATATGAGAAATTGTCAATGCCAATGCATCATCACCTCCACTGGATCCCCCCTGCCTTACAATCAATCCAACACCTACACCCACAAAAATACCGCCTAACACAGCGGCAATGAGGGGATATTCCGATAAGTCAGGAAGCATTGGAGGAAACAGCTCCCAGATTTTATAAAAGCCTGACACAAACATGGTCGAAATAATGGATACCTTAATAAAATTTCCTCCCAGAAACTTAAACGCCAGCAGATAACAGGCAAGATCAAGAATCGGAGTAATATAAGCCGGAGACATTTGCAGCCAATGCTCAATAAGCAGCATCAGGCCGATAACGCCGCCCTCTGTAATATTTGTTCGCTGATGGATATTGTGAACGCCAAACGTATATATCATTGCCCCAAGCATAATCAACAATATTTTTTTGACAGTCAGCCCATCCTTCACCTTGTTCCAAAGCTCAGATATATAAGATAACAATAAAAACAACCTCCTTGATTGGTTTGTACTTTTATGATATAGTTATAAACTATATAGCAACTATACAGTCAAGGGGTATTTTATGAAAAATCTATTTTCCATTGGAGAACTGTCAAAACAACAAAATATTTCACGCCAGACTTTAATTTTTTATGATAAAATCGGCCTGTTTCCTCCTGCCTATGTTGATCCGGAAAATGGGTATCGATATTACAGTTCCAGTCAGCTCGATTATTTAGATACCATTTGTATTATGAAAAAAATCGGATTTTCTCTGAATGAAATCAAGACATACATGGAAAACTACACCATTGACCATTCTATTGTCACATTGCGCAAACAGCTTACTATCATTGAGCAGCAAATCCAGGAGCTGCAAATGATAAGAAACCGTGTGGAGCATCGCTGCCGGCAGCTGGAACATGCAGTCGCTATTCGTAACAGCAGTGATATTGTTGCCTTAGAAAACGTAAAAAACCAGTATATTCTGATCCAGGAGGTTCCCTCTCCTCACACCCTGGAGAGCGTCAGTATCGCTACAAAAGAGTGTTTTGTCCGCTCCTTCAGGGAACAGCTTCCCATCTTCTTCCAAAGCGGGGCAATCGTTCCCTATGAGCATATTTTAAATGGCAGATACACCGAAGCGGCATTTGCCTTTCTTCCCATTGAAAAAATCGATCACGTTCCTGGCGTTGTCAAGCTTCCTGCCGGAAAAAGTGTATTTACCTATCATACAGGAACTTATATTTCTATCGGAAAAGCATATGAACGAATCCTGGAATACTGCAGAAATAAGCATTTGCATATTATTTCAGATTCCTACGAATTTGCAATCAATGATTATCTCTCTACTGGAGATGAGGATGAATATATTACAAAAATTATGTTTTATGTGGAGTAAAGCAAGCCCCCCAAATTTTCATGTAGACAACCGATCAGGCTTCAGCAATTCTTAAAATATCCCAACAACAGATACGATTTTCAAAGAAAAAGGAAAAACACTATGAAAAGGAATCCAAAAGCAGCAAATTCAAAAAAAGCAGCTATCAAACATATCATGAGGTTTATTCCTGTGGCAGCGCTGCCGCTCTTGGCAGGCATCGCCATTGGATATACGATTCGCCCGGAATCGAAACAACCTGCTCCAGCAGCTTATGCAGCTGATCCGGCCTACGAATATATGGTTGGCTCTTCCGCCTGGCAGATGAGCGCAGAGGCACATGCCTTGATGATGCAGGGCTTCCGCGTCGCCTCAGAAAATATTGAGCATATGGCTGCCCTGGCAGACGCTGGTCAGCAGGGCAGACGCTGGTCAGCAGGGTTATTATTGGGAAGAAGAAAATAGGCAGAAAAAACTCTTCCTTAACGAGAAACGTGTTGCCGTTGTGTGCGATATTGACGACACGCTGGTGGACGGCGTTCACTACACAGCAAATATCATCGGAAAAAACGGAGAATGGACGAACAAAGCCTTTACTAATTTTATTCAAAGCGAAGCCTGCACTCCACTTCCAGGAGCTATTCCCTTCGCAAATCACTGTGTAAAAAATGGCGTTGCGCTGTTTTATGTAACCAATCGCTATGATCAGGCTTATAAGCTGAGCGAAGAGGGCTATGCAGGCCAAACGGGGTATCAAAAAGCAGACGGCTCCGTGATCGGTTCATCTACCTTTGACATTTTTGGAAAAACCATGTACGACATCACAATGGAATCCATGACAAAGCTCGGCTTCCCAATCAATGATCCGAATGCAGCAAATTACTGCAGGGACGCTGTTCTGATTGTCAACGACACAAAACTGAACGGCTCCAGCAAAGAGTGGGTACGACAGGGAATCGCCAATGGGGGAACGATCAAAACCGGCGAAAGAGCCCAGGAGTCACATGCCTATCCAGAAACTGCAGATATTTCCTCCCATCACATCGCCATGCTTATGGGCGATGACCTGAACGATATCAGCCAGATTTTCAGCGACAGCGAAAACGCCGTCGATCGCGTTGCTTTGACAATTGAAAACATGGACAAGTGGGGCGCTCAGTGGATCGTGTTTCCCAACGCCGTTTGCGGAAGCTCAGCCAGCTACGCCGCACAATACGGGTTCCCAGAGCTGTTTGACTATTTCGACTACAAAGATGAAAACAGCGATGCCTGGAAATTATACAAACAGCAGAGATAATTTGCTCCCGATCTTTCTATTGGCAGAGGAATGGAATTAAATGCCTCTTCATCGAGTGTATTATAAGGGGGCTGTAAAAAACAGCCCCACTCTTTTATCTGATAAATCTATCTTTTTTGTTCAATCCATACCCTAATATACCGCCAATAATACCACCAACAATATGCGCCATATTAGAAATATTGTCCTGCACTGTAATTCCCTCACATATTTGCTGATCAATAAAAAATACAGCCACCAAAGCAAAAGTAAGTAACTCATCGGTTATAATTCTGATGAACAATCCCGACTTCAAACTTTCTCTCTGTCTCCATTTTCTTAATTTCTGCTTTTGTCATAGACAAATCCTCCTCAAAAATGAATTAAGCTGGCATACTCCATAGTGAATGTCTGCTATGTAGGTGTTCTGAAAAGTATTTTTGCAACCTGACGCAATTTTCTGTTCCTGAATCTCCATCAATATAAAATTATCTCCATCATTTTGAAAAAAATGACGGAGATGTTATATTAAATACGGACATAGCCGGTAGATGGACCTGCACCAACTTTTGCGATATACCCACTCTTTACCAGATCCGTTAAAGTCCTTTCCACAGTAACTTTGCTTATATCAGGACAAAGCTCCATGATTTCCTTCTTTGTAATCTTGCCAACCTTATTATCAATAACTGCTTTGATTCTATCAGGCTTAGAAAGGCTGCGATGCTTCAAATGCTCTACACGACTTTCAAATTCATTGTATGCTTTCAGCATGATACCCAGATAATATTTAACGAAAGGCTCATAGCTGTTTTCACCCTCATGCCAACCAGCAGAACTTGCTTGAAGGGCTTCATAATATGTTTCTTTTGTCTTTTCAATCAGCATTTCCATACTGACATATTTTCCAACGATGTATCCTGCCTTATAAAAAAGCAGTAAAGTAAGCAAACGGCTCATTCTACCGTTTCCATCATTGAAAGGATGAATGCATAGAAAATCCAGAATGAACATTGGAATCAAAACCAGTTTATCAATGCGGTCAGCTTCCCATGCTTCAAGGAAGCGAGTGCAAAGTTCTTCCATTGCTTCAGCAGTCTGAAATGCGAGAACCGGAATAAAACGTGCTTTCTGATGACCCTCGGCATCTGTTTCTGCAATTACATTATCAGAGTTCTTATACCTTCCACCGGCAGCCCCCTGTGAATAGGAATACAGATCTCGATGTAACTGCAAAATAATGTTCGGTCTTGGATTGATATATTCATAGCCTTCGTGAATTGTGGAAAGCACTTCGCGATAACCGGCAATTTCCTGCTCAGATCGATTTCGGGGTTCTGCTTTCTGGCTTACCAATTCTTCCAAACGCTTATCGCTTGTAAATATACCTTCGATTCGGTTGGATGCACCCGTACTCTGAATCAAAGCAACTTCTAAGAGTGTTTTCAGTTCATCTATATTGGCTTCAAGAAATAATTCCTGTTTGCCTTTATGTTCGTGGATGCTGCCAACCATCTGAACAATTTCAGGGGTCAGCAACTTCGCAGGACTTGCCATATAATCAAAGTCTCTCATAGGAATCTCCTTCATTTCAGTTTTATCTCCATCATTTTATCATCAAATGACGGAGATTTCAACAGGTATGATGGAGATAGCCTCCCCTCATCCACAGGAACTATACTCCTTTTGGAAAAGGTTTTTGCATCAATAATTCCTAATTCATGGAAGCCTGTTTCAACTGACTTCCCGGTTCCGGTCCATCTACTTTTTTATAGACACTCTGGTTTGCATACCATTCTTCAAAACTGGGAATCATGACTCGCATCGTGGTTCCCACAGTAATGACCTTAAAGTAATTTTTTCTCACCAGATGTCGAGGTACAACCGGCTAAGTATTCCTTAACCTTGATTAAATTGTACCGAGAATAAGCCTTCTTTTTTATGGTCTGGCGGGTCGGATTGCCCGGTCTGAAAGGTCGGATTTTCCATGAAGATATTTCCTGATTTATTGTGTCGAAAAATATAAAAGTGAAAAGAATTTAACCGGCAAGCAGGTTTCTGCACTTTTTACCAAATACCGTGTGTGGGAATATATTTATTCCTGCTTTGAGGCACTTCACACCACCGGTGAAAAGTATATTGTTGCAGATATTGATCTGTGTATAGAAGCCAGACAATCTACATAAGGCCAAAATCCCCTTATCCATCTACTCTTTCCCTGAATTCCGACCCAATTTTAAGGAAAAGATGATCGTCCGTTATCTCGGACAAAGAGAAACACTCTTTGCCCGAGATAAAAAAGAATACAGGAAACGGCTCTTAGTGGACCTCTTCCCTCATATACAGCAGGGTTCCATCTTCCCGCCGGGAAAATTTGCTCATAAATTCGTCATACATAATCCAGGATTCTCTGGGATAAATTGCATGAGACATACCGGAAACCCTGCCAACAGTCAGCATCGGAACCTTCTGCTCATTACAATACACATAGAAATGGATCTCACCGCTGCTGTACTCCATTGGCTTTGGATTCAGGTGATACAGTTCCATCATCCGGCGAACAAACTTGGCAATATCCGAATTACATCCAAACTCCAGTTCTCCGCCATCTCTTCCAGCTACCAGCCAGTCATTTTCACCAAACAGGAACAGATATGGCACAGCAGGATCAATGGCTTCCGGCTGATGTACCTCTCGTTCCGGATCAATCAGTGCAGAACTGCAGGCCACAGCCGCAAACTCCTTAGAGGCCGCCAGCCCCAATGCAGAGGTCATCATTCCGCCACTGGACTGCCCGCAGGCATAGACACGGCTGTTATCAATGTTATAGCGAGACTTGACGTCAGCAATCATTTTCAAAATAAATCCTGTGTCATCAAAATCTTTGCCCTGATAGCTGCCATTCCACAATGGAATATTGCAAATTCCTCCCGGCTTCTGCTGATAACAGGCAGCTTCTGGAAATACTACAATAAAGCCGCGTTCCTCGGCAATGGTGGTCATATCAGACAGAGAGACATAAAATTCTGCACTGCTGCCCCGGGCATGCTGAGCTGTCACCAGCGGAACCGGCTCAGTACAGTCTTTTACACTGTCAGGAACATATTCATACCAAAGACGTGTGAAGCCATCGTGTTCTATGGTGTGCTTTTCCAAGCCAAAGTCTGTAAGTTCTTTACGACGGCGGAGCATCTTGCCGCGGCTGCGGTAGCGAAAAGCTTCCTTCAGATACTTCCAGACAGACTCCCAAAAATCCTGTGTCAGCATGCCATTGAAACCATTGGTAATGCGTACTTCACTAATCAGCTGATCGTTTAGCTGACTCTTCTTCCACACTGTCGTGGGGAAGTAAATCTCATCTGCGTTTTCATTGGAAAAACACTCCGATGAAACGTAGTTCTGCGCTTTCCAATAATTGGCAACTTCCGCATTTGCACCCTGATTCTTACTCCACGCCATCCAAACAGGAAGGGGAGCCTTTGTTCCAGAAATAGCCATTTCCACCCGTCCTGTATCCTCACTTTTATGAACAGATTGTGCGTTATGCATCGCCTCAGGAAGCAAATCGCCAAAAGTAGCAAGGCCTGCCCATTCGCTGGTCATCTTCATAGCAGCCTGCTGCGCAACAACCGCACCGGTTCCGATACCGGCAGCATACATGGTATCCTGAATCGTGACATAATAATTCCGAGACTGAACCTCCATATAAACTCGGTTCATATAATCCGCATCATCGCCATTCAGGCTCCATTTGTCATTCTCTGGAGTCAGGACAAAGAGAAATCATCTGCCTTGTTTGCAAAATCTATCCAGAAGCTTTCTTCCAGATATTTTAATGTATTCTCCTCATCATCAGGAATCACAAACACACAGGGGCGCACATAGCAGAGACCGGGTTTCAAATATGTATAAAATTTACGGGGCTTTCCATTTACATCTACTGTCTCTTCAAACAGACCGGTAAACAGACATCTGCTGATATGTGCAGGATCCGGTTGAATCTCTGCCAGATTTTGAGGAAATGTTTTTACTTCCAGCATAATATTATCTCCTTATCATTAAAACAGAGGGAATACAGTCATAATCCAGAACACAGAAACAATACAAAGGATCGTTGCAGGAATTATGGACTGCTTAATCAGGCTTTTCAGATCATATCCTCCTGAAGCCATACACATAGGAACGGCTGGAGTTGCCATAGGAGTCATAAAAGAACTCAGGCAGGCTGACTGTACCAGAATCATAATTCCGATGGGGTTCGCACCCATGGACTTACAGGCCAGAATTGCAATCGGAATGAACACGATCATAACTGTCCGGTTCATCATCACCTGGGTCAGCAGGAATGGTACAATAAAGAAAACAAAACCAATCAGATAGCGGTTATTCAGAGTATTCGCCATATTCGCCAGAATATCACCTACTAATTCACCTGCTCCTGTCTGTGTCAGGGCTCCGCCCATAGCAAATGAGCCAATCAACAAAAATGCCATAGGCCAGTTGATAGAAGCAATTGCTTCTTTCTCAGACAGAACACCAAAAGCTACCATAGCAACAGCACCGGACACACAAATAACCCAAGTATCAATACCAATTTTACGCTGGAAAATCAGAGCAATCGTCGTCAGAATGAAGATGATGTAACCAGCTCTCTCTTTGAAAGGAGTCAGGGGTGCACGATTATCTGTACGATCCTGCATTTCCGTAGTCTGAACAACAGGTGCATTGGGAGCAAATTTTACAGCAAAGAAAATACAATAAATCATAACTGCGATCAGCATGGGCAAACGTGCCTTCATGGGATCGGTCAAGGCTACAACAAAATCAGTATAGGCATTAGCTTCCAGATAACCGTTAAGCTCAGCAGCCTGAGTAGCGCCGCTGCCCAAAGGCAGAGCGGAAATAGTAGCAATGCTGACAATCGCCAGAGGGAACAGAGTCTTAGATGGATTGATCTTCATCTCCTCACAGGTAGCAATCATCATAGGTGCCATAATTCCAAATACAATAACAGAACTCTGAATGAACTGTGCCAGAAGGGCAGCAACAAGAACATAGCCCAGCATTACCATGGTCAAAGAACCTTTTGCAATCTTATTCACACTGGTAGCACATTTCTTCACGAACTGGGTACGGGTAAAGCCTGCTGCCACTACAAACATAGCAACAATCATCACGCCATTGGCATTTCCGATATAGGTTAATGCTGTTTTGGGATCCAGACAGCCGGTAATAATAAAAGCACACATACTGAGCATAGCCGTCAAACCCATGGGTATTTTTCCGACAATATAACTTGCCATTGTCAAAGCACAAATGATGAGACAAATTGTTAATGAATTCATTGTTTCTCTTCCTCCCACTTATTTTTTAAACGTAGCGGCAAACATGATCAACCGCAATATCAGAGAAACCGTATGCTTCTGCTTTTGTAAGCTTACCATTACAGATATCCTGAATAACCTGAAGCATTTCTCTTCCCATCTCCTGATAAGTCTTCTCTCCCCGAACGATAGGGCTCAAATCCACATCCATGTTGTCCTCCATTCGCTGGTAGGTACGCCTGTTAGCAGTAACCTTAAGCACTGGAGTAATTGCATTACCAGTACAGGTACCGCGGCCGGTGGTGAAAATTACTGCCTGACAGCCAGATGCAACCATAGAGGTAACAGATGAAATATCATAACCTGCTGTGTCCATAACTACAGCTCCATGCTGACTGGGGCGAACTGCCTGCTCCAACACCTCTCGAATCGGACGCGTTCCTCCCTTACGGATGCATCCAAGACTCTTCTCGTCCAGAGTAGAAAGTCCACCAGTCTTGTTGCCGGGAGTAGGCTGACCCGCACGACAATTCTGACCGGCTGCTAACAGGTGTGCTTCATAATCCTGACAGACCTGAATAATCTGGTTGTGGATTTTCGAGGTGGATGCCCGTTTAGCAAGAACATGCTCTCCGCCAATCCATTCGATAGACTCAGACATTACGGTTGTAGCCCCCATATCTACAAGCAAATCGCTCAGTTCTCCCGTGGCCGGATTACTTGCTATGCCAGATGTAGCATCGCTTCCGCCGCACTCAATTCCAAGGTACAGTTCAGAGATATCAAACAGCTCCTTTTGCTGTAAACCAGCCTGCATAGCCATCTCTCTGGCTGCCCGTACACCTTTTTCAATGGTTTTCAGTGTACCTCCCTCATCCTGAATACCAAAAGAGACCACCGGCTTGGAGGTCATAGCCTGAATCTTTTCACGAAGCTGATCATGAGGGACTGTCTCACATCCCAGTCCAATAATTACCACCCCCCAGACATTCGGATTGCAGGCAAAGCCAGTCAGAACCTTTTGACTCATATCCGTGTTCGCCTGAACATCAGAGCAGCCGGTATTAAAAATAATATTTACCGCCCCCTTCACCTGACTGGCAATGATTCTGGATGACTCACTTCCACAGGCACAGGTCGGCAAAATCAGAATATGATTGCGAATCCCCGGTCTGCCCTCTGCTCTGCGATACCCCCAGAACTTCAATCCTGACTCTGTCTTTTCAAGCTCGGGAAGCGGTTCGTCTTTCTCCTCCACCTTCTCCACTGTCGTAATCTCTGGGAACACTAAACAGATTATGATGAGCAACCCAATGACCTTTCGCAATCGGTTCTGAAGTTTTTCCCAAAGGTTCGTCATATTTGATGGTCTCTCCTCCTTCCGGAATGTCCGCAAGAGCAATCTTGTGGCAGTAAGGAATGTCTTCTTCCGCAGTCAGGGAAATACACTCATTTCCTTTCCGATAGGTAACGGTATCTCCCTTGACAATATCGGTAATACAGGTGGCAACATTATCTGTAAGCCCCATGAGTAATGCATTGATTTCCATGGTTTTCCTCCAATCCGGACCGTTCGTCCTTCTAATGGCTCAAGCTTATCACGGACAGGACACTATGTCTAATATATGAATTTTATACCTTGATAAAAAATACTTGATAGTGTATAATTGTGCCATTGTTATTTGTGTATTTTTCACAAAACTCAGGGGGGATACTATATGCAGTCTGAAATGGCCTATGTCTACAAAGTTTTCCAGGAGAAGAGTTTTACTAAAGCAGCAGAAGAGCTTTTCATGACCCAACCCGCCTTAAGCATGGCTATCCGAAAAGTAGAAGATTCTCTGGGTATGCCGATTTTTGATCGAAGCGTAAGGCCCATGGGACTGACCCTTGCCGGAAAAGCCTATATTGAATTTATTGAAAACACCCTGAATCTGGAACAGGAGCTTCAGCAGCAGATACAGGATATCCGAGAGATAAACACAGGCTCCGTCCGTATGGGTGGTTCTCACTATATTAATGCTTACATTATGCCAAAGGTTCTTGCCGGCTTTTCTCAAAAATATCCCCGTGTCAACATTGATCTGGTAGAATCCAGCTCTGCAATTCTATCCCAGATGCTGGCACGCCGTGAAGTAGATATCACATTTAACTGCAACCCCAATTTTATGCAGGGATTTGAACGATATCCTGCATTTGAAGATCACATTCTGTTGGCGGTTCCCAAATCTCTCAATATAAAAGACATTCTGATAGAAAAAAGTCTGAGCGCCAACGATGTGGCTAACCGCCGCCATTTGCAGCCCGACTGTCCCTGTGTAACACTAAACTCCTTCCGCGATCTGGAATTTATTCTGCTGGCTCCTGGAAATAATCTTCACGATCGAACAGAACAACTCTTTCAGGAAGCCAACTTCACTCCCAAAGTCAGAATGGAGCTGTCCCAGCTGGTAACGGCCTATCATCTGGCCAATGTTTCTTTAGGAGCAACCTTTATCAGCGATCGCCTTGTTGTATTCGGAGAAGATAACCTGCTTTACTACAAACTGGATTCTGAACTAACCACCCGGATATTTTATATGCTGCTTCCCAATCGAAAATATACTTCAAAAGCAGTCCGGGCATTCGTAGATTACTGCACCTCCGTACTATAAGAAAGAAGCCTGTTCGCGAGCTTCTCCGCCTGCGGCGGGGCGTCTCATCA
>ENA-ORMO01000607-ORMO01000607.1-human-gut-metagenome-genome-assembly--contig:-NODE-607-length-49214-cov-6.306841_pt1 | contig 49214 bp, 44 predicted proteins | sample MGYA00242106_ERZ509001 | MGnify/ENA primary metagenome ERZ509001 (study PRJEB26280, sample SAMEA2338736) | human gut metagenome | biome: human gut; feature: human-associated habitat; material: faeces...
TTCTGGCACAGGCTATGGTTCATGAAGGAATGAAAAACCTTGCAGCAGGTGCAAATCCGATTATCCTGAGAAAAGGAATGAAAAAAGCTACTGAGACAGCAGTAGAAGCAATCAAGAACATGAGCTCCAATATTGAAAGCAAAGATCAGATTGCAAGAGTTGCAGCTATTTCTGCTGGGGATGATGAAGTGGGCGAAATGGTTTCTGAAGCTATGGAAAAAGTAAGCAAAGACGGTGTTATTACTATCGAAGAATCCAAAACAATGAAAACAGAACTGGATTTAGTAGAAGGTATGCAGTTTGACCGCGGCTATATTTCTGCTTACATGGCAACTGATATGGATAAAATGGAAGCTGTTTTAGACGATCCATATATCCTGATTACAGATAAGAAAATCTCTAATATTCAGGATATCCTTCCTGTTCTGGAACAGATTGTAAAAACAGGTGCAAAACTTCTTATTATTGCAGAGGATATTGAAGGTGAAGCACTTACTACTCTGATTGTAAACAAATTAAGAGGAACCTTCTCTGTATGCGCTGTAAAAGCTCCTGGATATGGTGACAGAAGAAAAGAAATGCTGAAAGATATTGCTGTTCTTACAAATGGTACCGTGATTTCCGATGAACTTGGTCTGGAATTAAAAGATACTACTATGGAACAGTTAGGTCGTGCAAAATCTGTAAAAGTTCAGAAAGAATCTACTGTAATTGTAGACGGACTTGGAAATAAAGAAGAAATTGCAGCAAGAGTTGCTCAGATTAAACATCAGATTGCTGAAACAACATCAGAATTTGATAAAGAAAAATTACAGGAAAGACTTGCAAAACTTGCTGGTGGTGTTGCAGTTATCCGTGTTGGTGCTGCAACAGAAACAGAAATGAAAGAAGCGAAACTTCGTATGGAGGATGCTTTAAATGCTACAAGAGCAGCTGTAGAAGAAGGTATTATTGCAGGTGGCGGTTCTGCATATATTCATGCTTCTAAGGAAGTTGCAAAAGTGGTAGAAACTTTGGAAGGCGATGCTAAAACAGGCGCAAAAGTAGTATTAAAAGCACTGGAAGCTCCTTTGTTCCACATTGCAGCTAATGCAGGTCTGGAAGGTTCTGTTATCATCAACAAAGTAAGAGAGAGCGAAGTAGGAACAGGATTTGATGCTCTGCATGAAGAATATGTAGACATGGTGAAAAAAGGTATCCTGGATCCAGCTAAGGTTACAAGAAGCGCACTGCAGAATGCAACAAGTGTTGCAGGTACACTTCTTACAACAGAAGCAGTTGTTTCTAATATTAAAGAAGAAACTCCTGCAATGCCAGCAGGCGCTCCTGGAATGGGTATGATGTAAATCAGACATGAAAAAATAAAATAAGGGGAAGGGCTGTTACACACTAAACAGCCCCTCCTCTTTTCTTGCAACTTGGATTTTTTTGTGTTACACTAATGAACAGAATATACGAAGGCTAATAGGAGGAACAGAAGATGAATGACTCGTATTCAGAATTGCTGGTGAAAAAAAAGCAGACTGCAAAAGATCTCATCATTAAATTTTTGTTGATTGGATTGATTGCAGCAACCGCATTTCTTGGGCTGATAGGGGTTATATTTGCCTGGATTGCGACTTTAATCTTAGGAGTTGCAGCATATTTCATCTTGCCAAATTTAGATTTGGAATATGAATATGTGTATGTAAACGGAGAGCTGGACATTGACAAAATTATGGCAAAATCCAAGAGAAAACGTTTAAAAAGCTTTGACCTGGCAAAATTGGAGATTATGGCGCCGGTAAATTCTCATAGAATGGATTACCAAAATCATAATACCAATTTAAAGGTTCTGGACTATTCTTCCGGAGAAAAGGATCATAAGATTTATGCTATGATTATTCCGGATGAAAAAGATGTGTACAAGGTGCTTATTGAACCAGACAGAGAGTTATTGGAAAATATTAAAAAAAGCTGCCCGCGTAAAGTCTTTGAAGATTGACAGGATTCAGGTAATTTGATATATTACTGTACTATAAACAAAAGCGAAGGGAGAACTACAATGGGTAAGATTATTGGTGAAGGCATTACTTTTGATGATGTGCTGTTAGTTCCAGCTTATTCAGAAGTAATACCGAATCAGGTTGAACTGTCAACCTGGCTGACAAAAAAAGTGAAATTAAACATTCCTATGATGAGCGCAGGTATGGATACGGTTACAGAACACCGTATGGCTATTGCTATGGCGAGACAGGGTGGTATTGGTATCATCCACAAAAACATGACCATAGAAGAACAGGCAGAAGAAGTAGACAAAGTAAAACGTTCAGAAAACGGAGTTATCACAGACCCATTTTATTTATCACCGGAACATACACTGGCAGATGCCAATGATCTTATGGCAAAGTTCCGTATTTCAGGAGTTCCTATTACAGAAGGTAGAAAACTGGTGGGTATCATTACCAACCGTGACCTGAAGTTTGAAGAGGATTTTTCTAAAAAAATTAAAGAATGTATGACTTCTGAGGGGTTGGTAACAGCCAAGGAAGGTGTAACCTTAGAAGAAGCAAAGAAAATTTTGGCAAATTCCAGAAAAGAGAAATTGCCTATTGTAGATGATGAGTTTAATTTAAAAGGCTTGATTACCATTAAGGATATTGAAAAACAGATTAAATATCCACTGTCTGCCAAAGATGCCCAGGGAAGACTTCTTTGTGGTGCGGCTGTTGGTATTACTGCAAATGTTATGGCCAGAGTAGATGCCTTGGTAAATGCTAGAGTAGATGTAATTGTTGTAGACTCCGCGCATGGACATTCTGCAAATATTCTGAAAGCAGTAAGAGAAATCAAGGCGAAATATCCAGAGTTACAATTAATTGCTGGAAACGTTGCTACTGCAGAAGCAACTAGAGCTTTGATTGAGGCTGGTGTAGATGCTGTAAAAGTTGGTATTGGTCCTGGATCTATTTGTACTACACGTGTCGTTGCAGGTATTGGTGTTCCACAGATTACTGCTGTTATGGATTGTTATGAAGCAGCAAAAGAATATGGTATTCCGATTATCGCTGATGGTGGTATCAAATACTCAGGAGATATGACAAAGGCAATTGCTGCAGGTGCGAATGTATGTATGATGGGAAGTATTTTCGCAGGATGTGACGAGAGCCCGGGAGAATTTGAGTTATATCAGGGAAGAAAATATAAGGTTTACAGAGGCATGGGCTCTATTTCAGCTATGGAAAATGGAAGCAAGGATCGTTATTTCCAGCAGGATGCCAAGAAGCTGGTTCCAGAAGGAGTAGAAGGTCGTGTGGCATACAAAGGTCACGTGGAAGATACGGTATTCCAGTTAATCGGAGGTCTTCGTTCCGGTATGGGTTACTGCGGTGCCAAAGATATTGAAACATTGAAAGAAACTGGCAGATTTGTAAAGATTTCTGCCGCTTCTTTGAAAGAATCCCATCCTCATGATATTCATATCACGAAGGAAGCTCCAAACTACAGTATTGACGAATAAGTAAGGATGTGGGGTGTCGCATGAAATAAGAATCATTGCGGCACCCTGTTTTTGTTTTATAGGAAACATGTTCCGGTTTATGGCAGAAAGGACAAAAGATGAGAAGAAAAGACAGATACGAGGAAGATTCTGACTTTGAAAAAAGAAAAGAGCGCAGGAGAAAGTTGCGGAGACGAAGACGAAGGCGTCATGTTATGATGTTTATTTTGGCAGTTCTTACTGTTTTAGCAGGTTTTTTTGTGGTAAACAAAATCAAGGGGAGTCTAGAGGAAAAACGTCTGTTAAAGGAGCGCAATGATTCTTTTGTGGGAGCACCGCCGTTTGAGGTGGAACTTTTGGATGTGAATGAATATTCCAGACCTGGGACGCCTTTAAAGGAAATCAAGGGAGTTGTAGTACACTATACAGCAAATCCTGGAACAACAGCTAAGAATAATCGGGATTATTTCCAAGGGCTGAAGGACAGCCATGAAACAAAAGTAAGCAGTCATTTTGTAGTAGGATATGAAGGTGAAATTGTGCAGTGTGTACCAAGTACAGAAATCGCCTATGCCTCTAATTCCAGAAATGAAGATACCTTGTCCATTGAATGCTGTCATTTGGATGAAACAGGAGAATTTACCAATGCCACCTATATTTCTTTGGTACGTCTTACGGGATGGCTTTGTTGGCGTTTTAATCTTACAGAAGAGGATGTTATCCGCCACTACGATGTGACAGGAAAAATTTGTCCGAAATATTATGTAGATCATGCAGATGCATGGGAACAGTTCAAGGAAGATGTGAAGATACAGATTCAAAAAGTAGATGAGGAAGTCAAGGCTTCTAAGGGAGAGTGAAATGGATAGAAACCAGGGAAAGAAGGAGCGATCCATATTGAAATCTGCAGTATATTATGCAAAATCCCATATGTGGTGCTCTTTTGCACTGGCGATTCTGGTGTCAGTAATTTTGCTGCTGGTGATTATTATGGTGTATATGAAAAATCAATATTATACCTACTTGGTGAATACCACCTATACAACAGAGAACGCCTTGTTGAATTCTGTGAATAAGAATATTGTTACACAGTTGGAAAATTATGTAAATGTAGGGGCTTTGTTATCTACGGATGAAGACTTGGTAGAAGATATTATGGAGTTTTTAAATGGCAGCCGAGATGTTAATAGTCGTAAACGAATTCGGAGCTCTTTGCAGACTGCTGGAAGAACGTCCAATGATATTGTGGGTCTGGCATTGGCAGATAAAAATGGGGTACTTTATCAATATGATAAAAATGAGATGGTTGGAACTGGGACACCTATTTGGGGGTTAGAAGAAGGTGAAATTATACAGGTGACTTTTAAGAATCTACAAGAAAAAAGTGTACTGGATTCCATTCCAAGATATAGTCTTATTACAAGACCAGAAATTCATCCAAACACAAAAAATAAAGGTATTATTCATATTTGTTTTCCATTAAGAGAAGGTTATAGCTATAGGGATATTCAGTATATGATGATGATATCTTATTATAGCCAGCCTTTAAGTACACTTCTGGAACAGTTGAATGAAAATCAGGAACAGTATATTCAGGGATATATAGAAAATGAATCAGGAGAAATTTTACTCCATACAGAGGGAAGAGACTACATAGGAATGGATTCTGATGAATATAAGAAAAAAAACGAATTAACAGATCTAACAGAGAAAATTGAGGATTATGGATGGCAACTTCATGCAGTAATAGATGAAAAAATGATTCAAAATAAGGTAGATATAGCGTATAATAAAATGATTTTCCTCTATTTTGTGGCAATTATAGTGATTCTTTTAATTTTATTCTGGACTACGAACCGCATTCTTCATCCTGTAAGTATTATCAGCGATTCTATTTCAAGAGTGAAAAATGGAGATATGAAAGAACAGATTGCTATAAAAGGAACGAATGAAATTTGGCAGCTTGGTCAGGAATATAATGAAATGTTGCAGGCGATTTGGAAAGCAAATGAAGAGATTAAGGAACAGCATGGACAAGTTATAGAATCTATACTTATGAAGCAGAGGGCAGAAAGAGAGGCTTTGGAATCTCAGATAAATGCACATTTTATTTGTAATACGCTCAATGCAATTAATTATGAAGCGATTGATAGTGGAAATTACAAAGTCTCTATTTTGCTAAAAAAATTATCAAATATCTTAAGATATACGTTTGACCAAAAGCATCAGAATGTTTATATGTTTCAGGAAATTTCTTGGATTGAGCAATATCTTTTCTTACAAAAAGAAAGAATGGAGCAAACTTTTGAATATCAGATTGATTTTGATTCAGATTATGCTAGCTGGCCTTGTCGCAAACTAATGCTGCAACCCTTTGTAGAGAACTCCATACTTCATGGTTTTGAAGGGATGGACAGTGGCGGCAGGATTCGCATTATCGGTCACGGATATAAGGAGTTTTTGAAAATTGTTATAGAAGATAATGGATGTGGGATGTCTAAGGAAAGAAAGGCAGTTATTCGGGAAATATTAGAAAATCCCATGATAGCAAAAGAGAGGGAAGTGGGAATAGGAATTTCTAACGTTATTACTCGTATGCGTATGTACTATGGAAATGGATTTCAGGTTTTTATGGAGAGCGATTCAGGAAGAGGAACAAGTTTTACTTTTATTTTACCAACACCTATTAGTGTAGACACAACAGAAGAATAAAGGAGTAATCATGAGAATTATAATTGCAGAAGATGAACAGCGAGCAAGAAGAGGTTTGAAAAATTTAATTACATCCATTTCAGATAAATATGAAGTGATAGCAGAAGTTTCGGATGGAAAACAGGCTTTGGAAATTATACAAATCATGAAGCCAGATATAGTGTTTACAGACCTTAGAATGCCGTATATGGATGGGATATCATTAATAAAGTCTGCACAGGCAATCAGCCTTAAAACAAAGTACGTTATAGTGAGTGCATATGAAGAATTTGAAGTGGCAAGACAGGCGATTAGCCTTGGAGTATCTGATTATCTTGTGAAACCAATTACCTATGATGAAGTGAAAGAATTAATGGAGAGGTTAGAAAATAGCAGCAACAACCATGGGAAAAAGGCTTCTTGCAGTACGTTGAAAGAACAATATCCAGGTGTGCATCCTCTTGTAAGGAAATGTCTTGATTTTATAGAAAATGGATATGCTTGTAAAATCAGTCAAAAGGATTTAGCAGAGAATCTAGGCGTTTCACAGGAATATTTATGTTATATATTTAATAAAGATGTAGGAGAAACGTTTTCTAAATTTGTAAAAAATTATCGCATCGAAATGGCAAAGAAACTTTTATTATCTGATGGAATAAAAAAAGAAGAAGTTCCATATAGTGTTGGATTTTCAGATTCTAAATATTTTAATAAGGTTTTTCGTGAAATTGCTGGTTTAACTGTTACAGAATACCTCAAAGAAAACGAAAAATGATATGGATAAAAGATGTGTATAGAACTGTTTTTATGAACGGTGCGCATCTTTTTTTATTGAATATATGATAAATCTTAAAAAATTACTCCAATCTTAAAAATTTACTCCAATATTTTCCCCAAAATCTTAAAAATATCGGTTTCGTGCAAAATGACTAAAAGATATAATAAAGATATCAAAAAAACGTGCAAGATTAAAGGAGGAAATTAAAATGAAAAAACGTTTTCAAAAACTTGCGGCTATTTTTTTAACAGGAATTATGACGGCAACACTTTTGGCAGGATGCGGTAATTCTGGAAATTCTGAAAAGAAAGGGGCTGAAGAAAAGGGAACAGAGGATTCCGGCGAGAATGATTCTGCAGAAACCGAAAGTAACACAGAGGCCAGTGCAGCAGATATTGGAGAACCAAATGGAGGCGCTGAAGTTACGCTGTGGCACTATTTTGAGCATGAAGCAAATGCGTTAAATAAGATGATAAAACAATATAATGAATCTCAAAGTGATATTTATATTGTACCTACTTATGTAGCCAGAGATGAATTGATGAAACAGTATACAATCGGAGCAGTGTCTGGAGAACTTCCGGATATTGGTATGGTAGACTCTCCAGATATGGCATCTTATATTTCTCTTGGTGTGTTTGAGGATATTTCTGAATATGTAGACGACTGGGAAGATTTAGAGCAGTTTTATCCGGGACCACTGGCTAGCTGCAAAGATGCAGAAGGGAAACTTCACGGTTTGCCAAACAATTCCAACTGTCTGGCGATAGCTTGTAATATGGATATTTTAAGAGCAGCAGGAATTGAAAATCCACCAACAACCTGGGAAGAATTTGAACAAGTATGTGAAGCAACTACAGATGCAGCAAATGGTGTTTACGGATTTGCAATGTGTTCCATTTCAAATGAAGAAGGTACATTCCAGTATGTTCCATGGATGTACGGAGCTGGCGGAGATGTAAAAGATATTGATTCAGAAGAAAACGTGGAGGCTCTTACATTTTTAAGTGATTTAGTGAAAAATGGTTATATGAGCAAAGAAGTTGTAAACTGGGGGCAAGGAGATGCTTATAATGCTTTCCTGGCTGGCAAGGCAGCTATGTTAGAATCAGGAACCTGGCAAATTGCAACCTTGGATGGACAGGATAAAGATAAAGTTACTTTTGAATATACATATGTTTCCATGCCTTCCAATGGTGAAAACCAAGCAACTTGCATTGGTGGTGAGAACTTTGGTGTATGTGCCGGAAGTGAATATGTAGAGGAATGTGCAGAATTTTTAAAATCTATGATGTCTGCTGAAAACAATGCAGACTGGTGTGAAATTGCAGGTAAACTTCCTGTTCGTGGGGATGCTGTAGGGTTAAAAGATTTCTGGACTGCAGATGCAAGATATAAAGTGTTTAATGATTCTATGGAATTTGCTGTAGCAAGAGGACCTCACGAATCATGGCCTACAATTTCAGAGGCGATTTATAAAGCAGAACAGGCAGCAATTTTAGGAGAAAAAGATCCGGCAGAAGCGTTGGCAGAAGCAGCAAAAGTTATTGATCCCATTTTGGAGGAAACACCTATTGTAGAACAATAAAATAGCATTGGTTATTATATAAAAGGCTGCCAAAATATGCGACAGCCTTTTATAAGTAAAACAGAAGGGATGTGAGCATGTGAAATTATCAATGGCCGCTAAAAAGAAAAGAGAGGGATATACCTTTATTTTACCTGGCTTTATTTACATGTTAGTTATTTTAGGCTATCCATTAATTTATAATATTATTTTAAGTTTTAAGAATGTAAATGTAAAAACATTTGCGTCTGGAGAATCTGTGTTTGTAGGATTTCAAAATTATATTGATTTGTTCCATAATCCTACGTTTCTTATGGTATTAAAAAACACATTTGTATTTACAATATGTTGTCTTGTTTTTCAGTTTACCATTGGATTTATATTCGCCTTATTTTTTTCAAAAAAATTCACATTTTCAGGTCCTATTAGAGGCATGATTTTGGTGGGATATATGATGCCAATGTCTGTAACGGCTTTATTAGGAAAAAATATGTTTGACGTGTCAAGTGGTGTTATTAATGATTTGTTAATGAAAATTGGACTTATTAATGCACCAGTAGAGTGGCTTTTAAATGGAGGAACAGCTATGGCAGCGGTAATTGCAGTAAACTGCTGGGTGGGAATTCCATTTAACATGTTGTTACTTACATCGGGACTTACGGGAATTTCAACGGAAATTTATGAAAGTGCGGAAGTAGATGGTGCAACTCCGTTGAAACGTTTTATTTATATTACTTTACCGCTTATGAAGCCGGCAATTATGTCTGTATTAATGCTTGGATTCATTTATACCTTTAAAGCCTTTGATTTGATGTTTGTTATGACAAGTGGAGGCCCATTGAATGCAACGGATGTGCTGGGAACCTATTCTTATACACTCTCCTTTAAGCAATATGAATTTTCCATGGGCTCAGCAACAGCAATGGTACTGTTCTGCTGCTTGTTTGTAATTGGATTATTCTATCTGCGCATGATTTCAAAGGAGGATGATTAGAGCTATGGAAAAAGAAAAGAAGAAAAAAGTATTAAGTTCCAAAGAAAAGCGAATAAATATTACATACTGTATTATCTCTGTAATTATTGCAGTTTTATTTTTATTTCCTATTTATTGGATTGTAGCAATGTCTTTTAAATCAGATGCAGAATCCTTTGGTAAGATCGTGACTTATTATCCTCATGAGTTTACGCTTGATCCATGGATTAAAAACTTTACGGATGCAGAATTTCTTTCTTCATTAAAGAATAGTATTTTTATTGCTTTACTTTCAATGTCATTTTCTATGATATTTGGTGTACCAGCAGCTTATGGAATGGGACGATACAAAGTACCAGGCGGAAAAGGATTTCTTTTAACATTCCTTGTAACTCAGATGCTTCCGGCTTCTTTAATGCTGACACCAATGTATTTGATATTTAATCAATTACATTTATTAGGAACTTATGTGGGGCCAGCACTTGCAATATCTTCGGGAACGATACCTTTTATTGTGGTAACTTTAAGACCTTATTTTAAGAGCGTACCAACTTCTCTTGATGATGCAGCACGTATTGATGGATGCGGTGTATATCGCTCTTTCTTTAAGATTATGATACCTGCTATTAAAACAGGTATTATTACAGTATTAGTTATTTCTTTTTTGAATGGATGGAATGACTTGGCATATTCTATGACATTTAATGTAAAACCGGAAATGCGTCCTTTGACAGCTAATATTTACAAATTTCAGAGCAAATATGGAACTAAATGGAACTGTATTATGGCATATGGTGCAATTTTAGTATTACCAGTTATTCTGCTATTCATATTCTTGCAGAAATATATTGTAGGAGGTCTCACAGCTGGAGCAGTAAAAGAGTAGAATATTATAAAAGCACTGGATGGAGAATCTCTTTCAGTGCTTTTATAAAAAGTAAATATTTGTCTAATATTCCATGTGTTATGACTAGAAGATATTAAAGGACGCTTATATAATAAAAAACAAGAAAGAAGGGAGCAGACTATGGAAAAAATGATAAAACAGGAAATAGAATCAACAGGTGATTTTCGTTCAGACAACAAGTTTTTATTAGGCTTTTTTGAAGAAAAAGATGGGGCCTTGCACTATCGTTATGATGCAGAGAGAGTGATTGTAGAACCATGGGGAGCAAACAGCCTTCGTGTACGTGCTTCTAAAATGCCAGAAATGCCAGAGGAGTTGTGGGCTTTAGATGGAAAGCCAGAGGATGACCATGCAGAAATTACTATCCATGAATTTTCAGCAGAAATTGTAAACGGGAAAATCAAAGCAGTTATTAATAATATCGGTAAACTGACTTTCTATAATCAGAAGGGAGAAGTACTTCTGGAAGAGTATGTTAGAAACAGGGAAGATATGTTTGCAGATACGTGTAGTTCTCTAGAAGTAGAGGCAAGAGAGTTTAAACCGATTATAGGTGGTGATTATGCTCTGACCATGCGTTTCGAATCGAATCCAGATGAAAAACTTTATGGTATGGGACAATATCAGCAGAAATTTTTGAATGTAAAGGGAGCAGAATTAGAACTAGCTCACAGAAATTCTCAAGCCAGTGTGCCTTTTGCATTGTCTTCTGTAGGGTATGGATTCTTGTGGAACAATCCAGCTATTGGTCGTGTTAGTTTTAACAAAAACATTACTACTTGGCAGGTAGCTTCTACCAAGAAGCTGGACTATTGGATTACAGCTGGAGATACTCCATCTGAAATCGAGGAGGCTTATGCAGATGCCACTGGAAAGGTTCCTATGATGCCAGAATATGGAATGGGATTTTGGCAGTGCAAACTTCGCTATCAGACCCAGGAAGAACTTCTGGAAGTAGCAAGAGAGTACAAACGCCGTGGTATTCCTGTGGATGTCATTGTAGTAGATTTCTTCCACTGGCCAAAACAGGGAGATTGGAGATTTGACCCAACCTACTGGCCGGATCCAGATGCAATGATTGCAGAATTAAAAGAAATGGGCATTGAATTAATGGTATCTATCTGGCCTATGGTAGATTATAAGAGCGAGAATTTCGAGGAAATGAAAGCAAAAGGATTACTAACCAGAGTGGAAAAGGGTGTCCGTATTGATAATACATATATGGGCAATACCATTCAGTATGACCCTACAAATCCGGAAGCAAGAGAATATGTATGGAAAAAAGCCAAGAAAAATTATTACGACAAAGGAGTTAAAATTTTCTGGCTGGATGAAGCAGAACCGGAATATACCGTATATGATTTTGAAAACTATCGTTATCATTTGGGACCAAATGTACAGATTGGAAATGTATATCCAGTTATGTATGCGAAAACCTTCTTTGATGGTATGAGAGAAGAAGGACAGGAAAAAGTTGTAAATCTTCTTCGGTGTGCATGGGCAGGCTCTCAGAAATATGGAGCCTTGGTATGGTCTGGAGATATTCATTCAACTTTCGAAAGTCTGCAAAATCAGTTTGCAGCAGGGTTAAATATGGGACTTTCAGGAATTACATGGTGGACTACAGATATCGGTGGATTCTTTGGAGCAAACATTTATGATGAGGACTATCATGAAGTATTTGTCCGTTGGTTTGAGTATGGAACTTTCTGTCCAGTCATGAGACTTCATGGCTATCGTATGCCATATCAGCCACAATATGGAACAACCGGTGGTGCGGAATGTGTATCTGGTGCACCGAATGAAATCTGGTCTTATGGAGATGAAGTATACGAAATCTGTAAGAAGTACATTGAAATTCGTGAAGCAATGCGTCCATATATTCGTACATTGATGGAAGCAGCACATGAAAAGGGAACTCCGGTTATGAGACCGCTGTTCTATGATTTCCCAGAAGATAAGGTATGCTGGGAGAATGAAACTGAGTATATGTTTGGTCCAGATGTCTTAGTTGCTCCGATTATGGAACGGGGACAAGAAACAAAAGAAGTATATTTGCCAACAGGTGCAAAATGGACGAATGTATGGACAAAGGAAACCTTTGAAGGTGGACAGACAGTTACTGTGAAAACACCATTAGAACAGATTCCATTGTTTACAAAAGACGGATTTATCCTAAATATATAAAGAAATTAAGGTGTTTTGGAGGAAAAGACTATGATAAAGCAAGTGGGGAACAAAATATACAGAAGGTTTGACAAAGAATTGCTTTGCATTGAACCTTGGGGAAAAAATAGTTTTCGTATCAGAGCAACCCAGAGACATGAGTTTATACCAGATGATATATCAGCACTGTTAGAACCAGTACCATGTGAAATTAAGGTCTATGAAAGAGGCACAGATACAGTTATTGAGAATGGGAAAATTATATGTGAAATTACAAGAACTGGAAAATTGCGATTTTTAAACCAGAATGGGAAACTTCTTTTAGAGGAGTACGAACGTATTCGTGGAATGTCAGAAGAGGGAAGAAAAGAGTTTAATAGTGCTCTGGAAATTTTTCCAAGAACTTTTGAGCCGCATCCAAGTGTAGATAATTTTAAACTGACAGTACGGTTTGAGCCTGTCGATGGAGAAAAAATTTATGGAATGGGACAATATCAGCAGCCATACTTAGATGTAAAAGGCTGTACGTTGGAATTAGCACACAGAAATTCACAAGCAAGTGTACCCTTTGCATTATCTAGCAATGGATATGGCTTTTTGTGGAATAATCCGGCAATTGGAACAGTAACTTTTGGAAAAAATGTTACAGAATGGAAGGCAAGGTCTACAAAACAATTGGATTATTGGATTACAGCAGGTGATACACCGGCAGAGATTGAAGAGACTTATGCAGAGGCAACTGGTAAAGTGCCTATGATGCCGGAGTACGGAATGGGATTTTGGCAGTGTAAACTTCGTTATCAAACGCAAGATGAAATTTTAGAAGTAGCAAGAGAGTATAAGAAAAGAGGGCTTCCAATTGATGTAATTGTTGCGGATTTTTTCCATTGGCCACATCAGGGAGATTGGAAGTTTGATTTAGATTATTGGCCAGATCCGGCGGGAATGGTGAGAGAATTAAAAGAAATGGGAATAGAATTAATGGTTTCCATTTGGCCAACCGTAGATGAAGAAAGTGAAAACTATGAAGAGATGGAGGAAATGGGATATCTTACACGATCAGAATTCGGTAAACGTATTGGTCAGTTGGGAGATGCTTGTATCATTGATGTTACCCATCCAGACGGCAGAGATTATGTATGGAAAAAAATAAAAGAGAATTATTATAAAAATGGCATTAAAATTTTCTGGCTGGATGAAGCGGAACCAGAATTAACAGGATATGAGTATCAGCATTATCGCTTCTACAGGGGAGCTGATATGGAAATTGGAAATATATATCCCAAAGAGTACGCAAGAATGGCATATGAAGGTATGGAAGCAGAAGGTCAGAAGAACATAGTAAATCTTCTACGTTGTGCTTGGGCTGGTAGTCAAAAATATGGAGCTTTGGTATGGTCTGGAGATATTGATTCGTCTTTCCGTTCTCTTAGAAATCAGCTTGTAGCAGGATTGAATATGGGAATTGCAGGATTACCTTGGTGGACTACAGATATTGGAGGTTTTCATGGAGGAAATATTTATGATCCTAAATTTCATGAGATTCTAGTACGGTGGTTTGAATTTGGGACTTTTTGTCCAGTAATGCGTTTACATGGGTTTAGAGAACCATTTAAAGAGGCATTGGGATCTACTGGTGGAGGAAAACATATTAGTGGGGCAGAAAACGAGGTTTGGAGTTATGGAGATGAGGTCTATGAAATCTGTAAAAAATATATGAATTTGAGAGAAAAGATGCGTCCTTACGTAAGAAAATTAATGAAGGAGGCTCATGAAAAAGGAACACCAATCATGAGACCATTGTTCTATGATTTCCCAGATGACGAACAGGCATGGGAAATTGAGGATCAATATATGTTTGGCCCAGAGATGTTAGTGGCACCAATTTTATATGCAGATGTTAGAGAAAGAGTCTTATACTTGCCAGATGGCACATGGAGAAATATTTGCAATGGTGAAGTATACCAGGGAAAACAGAGAATAACTGTTGCAGCCCCCATTGACCAACTTCCTGTATTTGTGAAAGATGGCGCTTTAGAAGAATTATAATCCAGAAAGAGACACTGAGAATGTAGCTCTAAGTAATGATTATTAAAGTTGCATTCTCAGGCCTTCTATAAAGAATGGAGAGAAAAACGTGGAACAGAAAAAGGAAAAACGAAATATTTTTGGGTTTGACGGAAGTTTTATTCAAGTATTTGATATAATTTTTGATATTTTAGTATTGAGTTTTTTATGGATTTTGTGCAGTATTCCAATCATTACTATAGGGGCATCTTCTACAGCTCTTTACTATGCAATGGTAAAATGTGTAAAGAACCATGATGGCTATGTCTCGAAACAATTTTTTTATTCATTTAAAAATAATTTTGTGCCAGCAACGATACTTTGGGTGATTATTGTTGGTGTTTCCTTTATTCTTCATTTGAATATTGGAATTTTAATGGAAAAAACAAGCGGATACTTTGGTTTATTTTTTATTTGTTTTTATGCAGCAGCAGCTCTTTATGTTATATTGACAGCTTGCTATATGTTTCCGGCACTTTCTAGATTTGATATGGGATTAGGATGGTTTATAAAATTGTCTCTTTATATGGTGGTAAAATATTTTGGCACTACAGTTGCATTACTGTTAATTTTGGCATGTACAGTGATTCTGGTTTTTAAAATTCCTATGCTTATGTTTTTCCTTCCAGGTCCCGTAGCTTTTGTGATGTCGGATTTCCTGGAACGTGTTTTGAAAAGGCATGAGCCAACAAAAGAAGAAAAATACATGTGAACAAATACATGAAATAATAAAAAAATAAAGGAGAAGGAAGCTATGAAGTTTACAAATGGTTATTGGTTGCTAAAGGACGAAATCAAGGCTGTTTATGCAGTGGAATATGCCAGCCACAAGGTAAAAGAGAATGAAGTTACCGTTTATCTTCCAAGCAGTCATATTGCAGATAGAGGAAATTGCCTGAATCTGCCGATGTTGACCCTTACTTTATCTAGTCCTATGGAAGGAGTTATAAAGGTTTCAGCAGTGCATCATGCAGGGGCACTTTATAAAGGGCCTTTTGCAGAAATTCAGAATGAAAATCCAGAGGTTGTCATTGAGGACACAGAAGAGGCATTGATTTATAAAAGCGGTTCCTTGAAAGCAGTATTAGATAAAACGCCTGGAGCTTATAAACTGGCCTTTTATGAGGGAGAAAGGCTTTTGACAGAGTCCAGCTTCCGTAATCTTGCTTATATGCAGAATACGAAAACAGGAAAAAATTACATGTTAGAGCAGCTTGCTATTGATGTAGATGAGTATATTTATGGACTTGGAGAACGCTTTACACCTTTTGTAAAAAATGGTCAGATAGTAGAAATGTGGAATGAGGATGGCGGTACTGCCAGTGAGATTGCTTACAAGAATATTCCATTTTATATTACTAACAAAGGATATGGTGTGCTGGTAGATCATGAAGGCGATGTTTCCTATGAGATTGCCAGTGAAAAGGTGGAACGTATTCAGTTTTCTGTGGAAGGTGAACGTTTGGATTATTATTTTATCAGTGGAAAAACACCTATGGGGACTGTGGAAAAATACACAGAACTTACAGGAAAACCAGCGCTTCCTCCGGCATGGTCTTTTGGGCTGTGGCTGACTACTTCTTTTACCACGAATTATGATGAAGAAACTACCTCAAGCTTTATTCAGGGAATGGCAGACAGGGATATTCCTCTCCATGTGTTCCATTTTGATTGTTATTGGATGGAAGCTTATGAGTGGTGTAATTTTGTTTGGGATCCAGCGACTTTCCCAGACCCCCAAGGAATGCTTAAGCGTTATCATGACAGGGGCCTGAAAATTTGTGTTTGGATTAATCCATATATTGGACAGAAATCCCCACTGTTTCAGGAAGGAATGGAAAAGGGTTATCTGATTAAGAAAACAGACGGCAGTATATGGCAGACTGATTTGTGGCAAGCAGGGATGGGTTTGGTGGACTTCACCAATCCAGATGCAGTGGTCTGGTATCAGGGAAAATTAAAAACACTGTTAGATATGGGTGTGGATTGTTTTAAAACAGATTTTGGCGAAAGAATTCCAGTAAAAGATGTTGCTTATTTTGATGGTTCTGATCCAGTAAAAATGCATAATTATTATACTTATCTGTATAACAAGGCAGTATTTGAATTGTTGGAAAAAGAGCGTGGAAAAGGAGAGGCAGTACTGTTTGCTCGTTCTGCAACTGTAGGAGGTCAGAAATTCCCAGCACACTGGGGTGGTGACTGCTCTGCTACTTATCCGTCTATGGCAGAAACTCTTCGCGGCGGATTATCCCTGGCTTTAAGTGGATTTGGATTCTGGAGTCATGATATCAGTGGCTTTGAGAGTACAGCGCCTGCGGATATCTATAAACGCTGGTGCCAGTTTGGTCTGTTAAGTTCCCATAGCCGCCTTCATGGTTCCTCTTCTTATCGTGTGCCATGGCTCTTTGATGAGGAAGCCTGTGTGATTTTAAAAGAATTTGTGAATTTGAAATGCCGATTAATGCCATATCTTTATGGACAGGCAGTGAAAGCTCATGTAAAGGGTACACCAATGCTTCGCCCTATGTTTTTGGATTTCCCAGAGGACAAAGCTTGTGATACTTTAGACAGACAGTATATGTTTGGTGACAGCCTTTTAGTAGCGCCTATTTTTAAAGAAAATGGAGAAGTACAGTATTATTTGCCAGAAGGAACTTGGTATAACCTCATTACAGGTTTAAAAGTAGAAGGTGGAAAATGGCAGAAAGAAACTCATGATTATCATTCCCTGCCACTGATGGTTCGCCCAAACACGATTCTTCCTATGGGGAATAATGAAGTAGACGCTGCTTACGACTTTGCAGATGGTGTGACTCTGGTTCTCTCTGAATTTTCAGAAGGAGCAAAGGCAGAGGTAGAGATTCCTGATTTACAGGGAAATATAGTTATGAAGGCTTGTGCCCAAAGACATGGAAATGAAGTTTTTGTTACCGTAGAAGGTGGAAATGGAAACTTCTCTGTGAAGAATCTGGGAAGCGGTACGGTTGTTATAAAATAAAAATTAGATTCCCCTTTTGGTGGCATGTAGGTGCTGCTAAAAGGGGGATTTTGGGTTTATATCAACAGTTTTAGTGCCACTTGACATTTTCGGTAAAGTTATGAAAAAGTATCCTGAGTTTAGGAGTATTTATGAGGAAGTCTATGAAATGTGCAGAAATGTGGAGGAAATTATGGGTTTATTTTCAGAAGAGCTGGCAGAAAAAGAAAAGATGATTGCAGAATTAAATCAGAAGATAAAAATGCTAGAAAAATCTGAGTGATAAGTATAAACTGCTGCATGAAATACATATCAAGAGCATTGATACATGCCTGAGTATTTCATGCGGCAGTTTTTTATTCATGCCTGAGAACATCCTTTATTCCAGATTCAGTTTTTTTGTCAAAATATACCGGCTTCCCAGGAAGAAGATAACAGAGCATACCAGATACAGAATAAGATAACACAGGAATAATCCATTTTGCTGAGAACCAGTCAGGCCACTTGTCTCATAAGTAATAGGAGACCATGCAGGTACTACGAACATTAAAATAGTCGAAATCAGGGAAAATATAATATTGATGCCAAAGAATGAAACAATGGCACCTAGGATTTTATGAGTTTTAAATAAACTTCCAAGGCACATGGAAAATAGCGCAAGAGTGGTATAAAATCCAAAAAGCTGTGCAATCATGGACAGAATAAGTAATATCATAAAAATCTGACTTTGTGTTCCGTAGACTCCTGTAAAAATATCTATAAATTCCTGAAACAAGTCGCCAATAGGTCCAGAAGTTTCTTTAAAAAGAACCAAAAGGAATACGGATGCCATAACGCACACCAAATCAATGGCAATCCAGGCCCAGGCAACCAGCATTTTAGACCAAATAAGTTTGGTAGGTGAAACAGGCAGAGTGTGAGTCAGGTACCCTTCATCTGAAAAGAGATTTTTCTGAAACCGGATTGCCAAATATACATAAGTAGCCACTACAATGGCAAAAATAAAGAGTACATATACAAGAATATAAACTCCTGCTGCAATGCCATAAACAGTGGTAACAGAGGCGGCAAGAGTATCAGTAGAGGTGGAAATCCCAAAGGCAATGCCAAGGCGTCCGATTAAGGTATAAACCAATAGGATTCCATGGAGAATCAGCAGCAATAAGGAGACAGATTTCCAGTCATATTTCAACAATTTTTTTAACATTTAAATACCTCCCTAAATAATGTATCAACGGATTTACCTTGATTGAAACGGATATTTTCAACGCTATCTACCAAACGGATGTGACCGTTTTGAATAAAAACAACATCATCCAGAATATTTTCTACATCAGAGATTAGATGTGTGGAAATAAGGATCGTAGCATTTTCGTCATAATTGTTTAAAATTGTAGAGAGAATGTAATCCCTGGCTGCAGGGTCAACACCGGCAATAGGTTCATCCAGGCAGTAGAGGCTTGCCCTGCGGCTCATAACCAGTATTAGCTGAACTTTTTCCTTTGTACCTTTTGACATGGTGCGAAATCGGTCTGAAGGATTAATATTAAGACGTTTCAGCATATCAAATGCACGGCTTCTGTCAAAATCCTCGTAGAAATCAGAAAAATATTCAATCATATCTGTAACCCGCATCCAGGAATTTAAATAGGTCCGTTCAGGGAGATAAGAAACAATTTTTTTTGTTTCAATGCCAGGTTTTAGACCATTTACCAAAATATGTCCTTCTGTAGGCACGAGAAGACCATTAAGCAGTTTAATCAGAGTTGTTTTACCACTGCCATTAGGACCAAGAAGTCCTATGATTTTTCCTCGTTCCAGAGAAAAATGAATACGATCAAGAGCAACCTTATTACCATAACGTTTGGTAAGATTGCGGCATTCTAAAATAGGTGTCATGATGCTTCCTCCTCTGCTTTCAATTGTTCAATTAGTTGAATAATAGTTTCTTTTGTAAAACCAAGGTGTTCCATTTTTTCTAAAAATTCTCGAATCTGTAAGGATGCTAAATTTTGTTTGGTTTTTTCTATCATAGTTAAATCCTCCGTGATAAAGCGTCCGCTAGTCCGCTGGCTGAGCACAAGCCCAGTGCGTTCTAGTTCTGAAAGAGCCTTTTGCATAGTGTTTGGGTTTACTCCAGCGTCTTGTGCTAGGTCCCGTACAGATGGAAGCTTCGCACCTGGCAAATAGATTCCAGAAATGATATCCAGAGTAATGCGCTCTATAATCTGAGCATAGATAGGACGCTCAGAATTTAGATTCCATGACATGTTATGCACCTCCTGTTGTATGATTGTATTATTGTACTACTTGCTTAATACAAACATACACTGAGAAAAGAAATTTGTCAATAGAAATTTTAGAAAATAAACATTGCAATTCAAAAATTCTATGTTACAATGTTGTTACGAAGAGAATAAAAGGTGAGAATATGAATTTATATGAAGCGATTTTTTTAAGAAAATCTGTGCGTAGTTATGAGATGGAGGCAGTGAGCAACGAGCTTCTTCAGGAAATTCGGGATTTTTATTCTCAGATTGAAGGTCTGAATCCGGGAATCCGTACAGATATTTCGATTATTGATAATACAAATGGAAAAAATAAAATGATGCATCTTTTGGGAATAAAGGCACCCTATTATTTGGTGTTTTATTCGGAAGAGAAGGATTTGGCTCAGATGAATGCCGGATATATTTTGGAGCAGCTGGGGTTGTTTTTGTGTACTAGAGGACTCGGAACCTGTTTCTTGGGAAATGTGAAACCCAAACTGGGAAATCCTCATAAAGGAAATCTAAAGTTTGTGATTACCATGGCATTTGGAAAGAGTAAGGGGGCGTATACTAGAAAGGCAGTGGAAGCCAGGCGCATGGATTTAAAAGATTTGTGCGTTTATAAGGAAGTGCCAAGGCAGTGGATGAAACAGCTTTTGGAAGCAGCCCGCCTAGCCCCATCCAGTATGAATAGCCAGCCTTGGAGGTTTGTGGTTTATGATAATCGTATCCATGTGTTTGCAAAAAAGCATAATATGAACCATCTAGGCCGCTATGAGGAGATGAATTTTGGGATTATGTTTTCGCACCTTATGGTAGTGGCAGAAGAATTGTGGCTTGATGTGGATTTAATTCGTCTGGAAGATATTACGCATAAGAATTTCCCAAATAATCAATATGTTTTAAGTGCAATTTTAAGAACATGACAAAAAGGGGAATGCTATTATAGGAGGATTCCCTTTTTGTTGAAAAAAGTTTTAAAATAGTGTTGACAAGTAAGATGGTTTGTAGTATAGTATCACTTGTGTTTGAGAGAACACAATATGCGCGAGTGGCTCAGTTGGTGGAGCGCGACCTTGCCAAGGTCGAGGCCGCGGGTTCGAGTCCCGTCTCGCGCTTTTTTTATTTTTGCGATACAGAAAACCGATGCGGTCTTATATGGACTTGCATCGGTTTTTTGTATGGCTATGGATGAAAAACTTGGAAAAATAATATAGATGTGGTATAATAGCCCATAAGCAATTCCTACAGGAAAAGGAGGAAATAAGACTATGAAAATGATTTTTGCAATTGTGAGAAAAGAAGATGAAGGATTCGTAATTGAGAGGCTAACCAAAGAAAAAATTAGTGTTACAAAACTTTCCAGTACCGGTGGATTTCTTAGAAAAGGAAATGCTACCTTGATGATTGGTACAGAGGATGAGAAGGTTGATACGGTTCTTCAGATTATTAAGGAAGAATGTGCCAGAAGAAAAGAGGTTATGATTAATCCTACTTATTCTGCAGGAAATAAGGGTCCTGTTCTTGGCTATGCTGCACCTCCTGTAACCATTGATGTAGGTGGAGCTACCGTGTTTATTGTAAATGTAGAACAATTCCTAAAATTATAAAAAAGTCTCCGGTGATTCCTGGCAGGAAGGAAAATATTCCTTGAGAATTTCCTCATAAGATGGTAAAATTACCAGGTGATAGTAGGATGTTTACGGGCTGTAGGCATAGAATGATTATAAACAAAAGCGGAGGATATGTAATGAAAAAATTAAAAGTGGTTAAAGGTGCAAAATGTATGGCATGTCTGGAATGTGTAAGAGCTTGTTCTACAAGTTTTTATAAAGAATTTGATCCAGATAAATCTTGTATTCAGATTGTTGAAAAAAAAGGTGACGCAAAACCTATGGTTTGTGTACAGTGCGGTAAATGTGCTCAGGCTTGTCCAGAAGGTGCTATTACACAGAATGCAAAAGGTGTTTATATGATTAATAAGAAGAAATGTACAGGATGTGGTAAATGTGTAGAAGCCTGTCCATTTGGTGTAATGGTGAAAGCAGAAGATTCACCGGTTTCAACAAAATGTATTGCATGTGGTATTTGTGCAAAAGCCTGTCCTGCAGATGTTCTGGAAATTGTAGAGGCATAAGGGTAATTGAAATAGTTTAGAAAAGGGGCTGCGGCATTAAGCAATAAGGCTTAGTGTGGCGGCTTTTTTTCCATAAGATGGTGAGAAAGGAGGATAGAAATGGTTGGAGAGATACGGAGAAAAGAAATTTTAGAATATATTGCAAATAGCATTACTCCAGTGTCTGGAGCAGCTTTAGCCAGGCGGTTTCAGGTTAGCCGCCAGGTTATTGTACAGGATATTGCATTGCTTAGAGCAAAGGATTGGGAAATTCTTTCTACAAACAGAGGCTATCTGATGAATCACCCCAAAAGTGTAGAGCGGATTTTTTGGGTGTGTCATAATGGAGAGCAGATAGAGGAAGAATTGAATGCAGTAGTGGATTTAGGTGGCGTGGTAGTAGATGTGGCAGTACAGCACCAGGTTTACGGAGAATTGAGAGCGGCTTTAAATATTCGCTCCAGGCGGCAGGTGAAACAGTTTTTAGAGGATATTCAAAGTGGAAGGTCAAAGCCCCTTACCAATCTGACATCTGGACATCATTGCCATAAGATTTGTGCGGAAAGTGAAGAAATATTGGATATGATTCAAGATGCTTTCATGAAAATGGGGATTTTTGAAAAATAGCAGGGAGATTTTATGATGAAAGAAATAGAAAAAATAGAAGAAATCATTGAATATTATGCAGGAGAAAGAAATCCGAAGGAACAGGAAAACCTAGTAGCAATGCTAAGGGAGATTCAGGAAGTAGAAGGATATATTCCAAAGGAAGCCCAGGAAAAGGCAGCAGAAAAAATTGGTATAAAAACCACAGTGTTGTCTTGTATCATTCAACGCTATCCAAGTCTGAAAGGGGAGGACTATGCCCATGAAATAGTTCTGTGTTCGGGAGCAAGATGCGGATGTAAGGGAGGCCCTGAAATCATAGACGCTGTAAAAAAAGAATTAAAGGTTGGGAAGGATGGGATATCAGCCAACAGAAAAGTCCATGTGACTACCAGGAATTGTTTGAAACAATGTAAAACCTCACCGAATATGATGATTGATGGAAAACTCTATTCAGGCCTTACAGTAGAAAAGGCAGTGGAGATTGTAAGAAAATTATAGAGAAAGGAGCATTATTCTATGAAAATGAATAAGATGGTTCTTTGTTCAAAGTATGATGGACTTAGCTTATCTGTCCTTTATACAGAGCCTCAGGGAATGTGTAAAGGTGTGGTACAGATTTCTCATGGTATGGCAGAACATAAAGAAAGATATCTGCCGTTTATGGAATATTTGGCAGAGTGTGGATATACCACTGTGATTCATGATCATAGAGGTCATGGGGAAAGTGTGAGAACCCAAGAGGAGCTTGGATATTTTTATGAAGGGAAAGACCAGGCTGTTGTAGAAGATTTACACCAGATAACTAAGTGGGCAAAGGAAAAATGGCCTCAAAAGAAGTTCTATCTGTTGGGACATAGTATGGGCTCACTGGTGGCTAGGGTATATCTGAAAACTTATGATTATGAATTGGACAAATTGGTTCTTACAGGGCCGCCTTGTAAAAACCCTGCTGTGGATTTGGGATTGGCTATTGCCAGGCGGCAGAAGAAGATAAAAGGTGGTCTTTATAAGAGTAAAGAAATCGATGCGCTGGCTTTTAGTGGATTTGCTGCAAAGTTTCATAAGGAAAAACATAAAACATCCTGGATTGCTGCAGACAAATCGGTAGTGGAGGCGTATGATGCATCAGAATTGTGCGGATTTCCATTTACAACAGATGGATTCGAGGGATTGTTCCTGCTTATGAAACATGCGTATGATAAAAAAGGCTGGCAGCTTCAAAATCCTCAATTGCCAATTCTATTTTTGGCTGGAGAGGAAGACCCTTGTGCAGGAAATGGAAGGCAATTTGTGAAGGAATTGCAGTTTTTGAAACAGGTAGGATATAAACAAGTGACGGGGAAACGTTATCCAGGCATGCGTCATGAAATTTTAAATGAAAAAGAAAAAATGCAGGTGTATGCTAATATTACAGCATATTTAGAAAAGAAATGAGGGAGAAGATGTCCACAAAATCCAGGCTTTTGAAACTTTTAGAACAGGAAAAAGGCAGATATTTGTCTGGAGAAATACTTGCAGAACAATTGCAGGTTTCCAGAACAGCAGTGTGGAAAGCGATTCAAAGTCTTAGACAGGAAGGATATGAGATTCAAGCTGTAACCAATAAAGGTTATGCTTTAGATAAGGCATGCGATGTTCTTTCAGCAGAGGCAATTCAAAGTGGGTTAGAACATCCTGAGGTAAAGGTACAGGTGTTTCGAGAGATTGCTTCCACCAGTCTGGCTATGAAACAAATGGCTTTGGAGAGTAGATTACCTCATGGTTCTATGGTGATAGCCAATGAGCAGACAAAAGGGAAGGGGAGAAAAGGGCGAGATTTCTATTCTCCTAAGGATAGTGGGTTGTATCTTAGTGTGTTGTTGTATCCAGATAAAACAGTACGGGAAAGTCTGGAGCTTACTGCTGAAGCAGCTGTGGCAGTATGCCGAGCGGTTGAGAAATGCTGTAAGATTTCTTTGAAAATTAAATGGGTGAACGATTTGTATTTGGAAGAGAAGAAAGTGTGCGGGATTCTCACCGAAGCTGTGACAGACTTAGAGACTGGAGATATAGAATTTGTCGTTGTAGGGATTGGATTGAATCTAAAATCTCCTGAGGAAGGTTTTCCAGAGGAAATAAGGCAAAAAGCAGGAGTTGTTTTGCCAGCGGGAGAAGCTGTTGACAGAAACCAGCTGGCAGCTACCATTGTGAATGAATTATTGAAAGAAACGGAAAAAAAGGGAATTCCCAAGGAATATATCAGAAATAATCTGGTGCCAGGCAGAACCATTTGTCTTGTTCAAGGAACAGACAGACGCATAGTAAAAGCAGAAGAGATTCTGCCAGACGGAAGGCTTCTCATTCAGAATGAACAAGGGAGAGAAGAAATTCTGTCAGGAGCAGATGTATCTCTTGAGCTTTAAGGATGTCACCTTTTCTTTTTTCGTGGTGTAAAAGTATGACAGAAAATCTGCACTAGAATAATGCCCAATAAGGCGCCCATACTGTCAATGAACACATCACGTTTTGATGGGCCACGTCCAGCTACAAAGGACTGATGAAATTCGTCTGTGCAGGCAAAGCCTACAGAAAGTAGTCCAGCCATAAGAAAAAGTGCGAAGCCGCGGACGCCATAAACGTAAAGGGGAAAAGAAACACAAATAGCAAGAATAAAATATTCGGTCATATGCGCCAGTTTTCGTACAGGAAGTTCAATTTTATCGGCATAAGCATTTTTATCCCATTCAGAAAGATTTTTATCTAAAATTCGGTCTGCCACAGATACAATTTTATAGCTGATTTCGTGACTTAGATTTCCGGATTCTACTCCGGTTTGTCCAGAAAAGGAAAAAATCAGATACATCATAGCAAGAGCAGGAAGAAAGGAAAAGGGTTTCAATAAGTAAATAATGAATTTTTTCATAAGCAGTCCTTTCAAATTTTGAAAAATTTTTTGTGCAAGATAGAAAGCTACAGTTTGCAGATTCCCTAAGAAAGAGTATCATTTTTTGTGAAAATTGTAAAGTTTTAGATTTTTCTGAAAAAATCTTTGACAAGGCATGGAAAGAGGACTATACTAAGGAGCATAAATAAAAAAGAAACGGCAGTGAAAAGAAGAGTACGTTTTCGGATGCGGCAAAGAGAGCTTTAGTTGGTGAGAAGAAGTGCGTGGAAGAAGATGGAAGATGGTCTTGGAGCCTTGCACCGACTGCAGAATCTGCATAGGCTGCAATGGGAGCGCCCATTATAGCGCCAGGATATAAGAAATACATGATATTTCCGTATCTGTCAGAGGTTTCTGTTTTACAGAAATGAAATAAGGTGGTACCACGAAGTAGATATACTCTCGTCCTTAGTGCAACATGCATGAGGATGGGAGTTTTTTTCATTGTCAAAAAGGAGGGGCACATGAGTAAGCAAACACAAACAAAAGAAAATGCAGCAAAATGGTCCAGCAGCCTGGGATTTATTATGGCAGCTGCGGGTTCTGCTGTAGGAATGGGAAATCTGTGGAGATTTCCTATGTTAGTAGGTGAAAACGGAGGAGGAGCCTTTGTTCTGGTTTACCTTATCTGTATTTTCCTAGTGGGAATTCCCATGATTATTGCAGAGGTCACCATTGGAAGAGCAGGTGGAAAAGATGCATTTGGAAGTTATAAGGCATTGAATAAGAAATGGGGCGGAGTAGGGATTCTGGCCGTAATTACCAGTTTTATTGGTTTATCTTACTATGCAGTTCTAGGAGGATGGGTTATCCGTTATATCTTTGCTGCTGTGACTGGCGCATCAAATAAAGGAACAGAATTTTTCCAGAATTTTACTGCAAATGCAGAAAGTCAGATTTTCTTTTATCTGATTTTTATGGTGATTACAGTGCTGATTATATTAAGAGGTGTGCAGAAAGGAATTGAAAATTCCTGTAAGATTATGATGCCTTTATTGGTAGTCTGTATGCTGATTATTGTAGTGCGTTCCTGTACTTTACCAGGGGCAGGAGCAGGGATTGAATTTTTTCTGAAACCAGATTTTTCTAAATTAACACCAGATGCCTTTTTACAGGCATTAGGGCAGGTATTTTTCTCACTTTCTCTGGGAACTGGAGCGACCATTACCTATGGAGCTTATCTTGGAAAAGACCAGAAAATCATAAAGAGTGCAGGAAGCATTGCATTTTTTGATACTCTGGTGGCTATGATTGCAGGTTTTGCAATTCTGCCTGCGGTTTTTGCTTTTGGGTTTGACCCAGAGAGTGGTCCGAGCCTTATGTTCCAGACACTACCTACTGTATTTGGAGAAATGCCAGGAGGTAAGGTGTTTGGGTTGATTTTCTTTATTTTGGTTCTTTTTGCAGCAGTTTCCACCAGCATTGCATACCTGGAGGTTGTCGTGTCTTTTGCAGTAAATACCTTTAAAGTGTCCAGAGCAAAAGCCGCTGTGATTTTCAGTATTTTGATTACCTGTGTGGGAATTCCATGTGCTCTTAGCTTTGGAGTATGGAGCGACATTAAAATTGCAGGAAAAGGTTTCTTTGACCTGGCAGATTATCTGGTTTCTAATGTTTCCCTGCCAATTGGCGGTATTTTGGCCTGCATCTTCATTGGATGGGTATGGAAAACAGATAGTGCAGTAAAGGAAATCACAAATAATGGAAAAGTAAAATTTAAACTTGCTCCAGTCTGGTCATCTTTGATTAAGTTTGTGCTGCCAGTGCTGATTGCAGTGGTATTTGTTACATCCTTATAAAAATGAGAGAGCTATTTCATTAAATATATCCAGCATATTGTTTAATGGGATAGCTCTTTTGTTTTTTGTGTGGTAAAAATGGGGAAAATGAGGTATAATCGAAGGAACTAAGAAGCAACAGAGAAAGGAAAAAAGTATGAGTTTAGCAGATGATTTGTTTATTCATATGTGCCATGATATTTTGGAAAATGGAACAGATACACAAGGTGAAAAGGTGCGTCCTAAATGGGAAGATACAGGAGAATTTGCTTATACAATTAAGCGATTTGGGATTGTGAATCGCTATGATCTGAGAAAAGAATTTCCAGCGCTGACTCTTAGGAAAACAGCACTCAAAAGCTGTATGGATGAAATTCTTTGGATTTATCAGAAAAAATCCAATAATATTAAAGACTTAAAGCCACATATTTGGGATGCCTGGGCAGATGAAAGCGGTTCCATTGGAACTTGTTATGGGGACGTTGTAGGACGGAAATTCCTGTACAAAGGTGAGCAAGTAGACCAGATGGATTATGTATTAAAGCAGCTGAAAGAAAATCCCTATAGCAGAAGGATTATGACGAATCTTTATCAGTTTGAATATCTTCACAGTGGATCCTTGGATCCTTGCTGTTATAGTATGACATATAATGTGACGAAAGAAAAAAATAGTGAGAAACTGGTTTTAAATGGTGTATTAAATCAGCGTTCCCAGGATGTATTGGCGGCTAATAACTGGAATGTTTGTCAGTATGCCCTTCTTTTAATGATGGTAGCCCAGGTAAATGATATGGTTCCTGGTGAATTGGTGCATGTGATTGCAGATGCCCATATTTATGACCGTCATGTAGATGCAGTGCGGGAATTGATTACAAGAGAGACTTATCCAGCACCCAAAGTTTCCTTGAATCCAGAAATAAAGGATTTTTATGATTTTACCACAGCGGATTTGATTGTGGAAAACTATGAAGCAGGACCACAGATTACGAATATACCTATTGCAGTGTAAGAAGGAGGAAAAAGATGAATTTAATTGTAGCAGCAGATGCTAATTGGGGAATCGGGAGAGAGAATAAACTATTGGTTAGTATTCCGGCAGATATGAAGTTTTTTAGAACTACAACCACAGGAAAAGTAGTCATTATGGGAAGGAAGACCTTAGAAAGTTTTCCAGGAGGTCTTCCGCTAAAAAACAGAGTGAATATCGTTATTAGCAGAGATAAAAATTATCAGGTGAAAGATGCTGTTGTGGTGCACAGTATAGAAGAAGCACTGGAAGAAGTAAAAAAATATAAAAAACAAGATGTATATGTCATTGGGGGAGACAGTATTTATAAGCAAATGCTTCCTTATTGTAACAAAGCTCATGTGACAAAAATTGATTTTGCCTATGAAGCAGATACCTTTTTCCCTAATTTAGATGAAGATGAACAGTGGGAAATAACAGAAAGAAGTGAAGAACAGACCTATTTTGATCTTGAGTATGAATTTAGAACTTACGAGAGAAGAAAATAAAAAATGGATAAATCTCGTAGACAGATGTTATTATAAATGTTATAATGACACGGAATAAAATTGAATAGGAAAAACGGAAATGGTATCTATGAAGAGAATCATAGATTTAAAAGGGAATGTAGTGAAAGTCTGCAGCAGCCTAACTTTACTGTAACCGTCGTACCTCTATTTACAATGTAAATACATATCCACTGGGAAATCCCGGGAAGGAAAATAGAGATATTCTAGTTTTTAGAAGCTTCGGAAGCCAGGAGACCTGCCTTGTCTGTCGGCATAATTTTCGGTAGGGGAAATTAGGTGCTATGTTTCTTTGGGTTCCTTATAATCTTGCGCGAAAATGTGCAAGATTTTTTGTTCAATAATCAATTTTAAACACAAAAAAGGAGAACAGAACAATGAAAAAAAGGGACCTAAAAAAACGAGTGTTAGCAGTGACATTGACATTTGGCTGTGTAGCGAGCATGTTACTTGGAGGTTGTGGACAGTCAGAGCGTAATGCAGGCATAAAAGAAGAGGTAAAAGAAGAGAAGCAGGAAGAAAAAGATTTACCATCAGATGAAAATAAAAACGAAACGGAAATGATGGTATTTGGTGCTGCTAGAAATCAGGCATTAGATGATTATGGGATAGTAAATGGCTGTTTCAAACAGCTTGGTGTATGGGAGTCTTTGATTACCACAGACGATGACGGCTCACCGGCGCCGGAACTTGCAGAATCTTGGGAATCCAATGAAAATTGCACTGAATGGATTTTTCATTTAATGGATGGTGTGACATTTTCTGATGGAGAAAAATTTAATGCAGATGCAGTGGTGGATAATTATAACCGTTATACGCATGGCACAGAAGGATTGGATATGAGTAATTATTATCCAGGTCTGGAAAAAGTGGAAAAAGTAGATGATAAAACAGTAAAGATGACATTTGCAGAACCGATTCCAACACTCTTATACAATATGACAAATTATAACAGTGTTATTTTGAGCCCGGCATGTTTTGAAGAAGAGACAGGGCTTTTAAAGAAGTATCCGGTTGGAACGGGACGATACATATTAAAAGAAGTAGTGATGGATCAGTATGTAATTATTGAGAGAAATGATAATTATTATGGAGATCCGGCAAAAGTCAAAAATATCCAAGTGAAGGTAATACCAGATGCAAATACTCGTTACTCAGCATTACAGGCAGGAGAAATTTTAGGTGTATTTGATTTGGGTGCAATTCAGCCTCTTCAGGCAAAAGAATTATGCAAAGATGAACGATTTGAGGCCTTTCCTGTACGAGGAACGTTGGTGCATTATTTGTACTTAAATGGAACAGAATTTCCATTTAATGATTACCGTATGAGGAAAGCAATTGACCTTATGATTGACAGACAGGTTTTAGTGGATGAGTTTTATGATGGATACGGAATTCCCACTACAAATATTTTAAGCAATTCCTCACCGTTTTATAAAGAGACTCCAATTGAACACAATGTAGAAGAAGCCAAAAAACTGGCAAAAGAAGTATTGGGAGATCAAAGATTTACTGCAAAAACATTGATTCGTACTAAAGACATCAGTCGTTATCCTTATAAAGAAGAAGCAGAGTATATGCAGTCTGTGTTTGCAGAATTGGGCATTGATATGGAGATTGAAATTTATGATGAAGCTACTGTTACCGATATGCGCAAACAGGGAGATTATAGTATTAGTTTAGCAATGAGAAGTATGCCAAGTAGCGAGCCATTTTCTATGTTGGAATCTTATATGGCTAGTGATGGTGGAAATAATATTGGACAGCACTTGGGATATCACAATGAGCACGTAGATGAATTGATCCAGCAGGCAAAACAGGAAATGGATATGGATAAGAGAAAAGTAATTTATGACGAATTGCAAGATATTTGCACAGCAGAATTGCCGTTAGTATCTTTGTTCCATGAACAGGCGGTTTACGCATATAACAAATCTCAAATTAAAGGATTCAATAATAATCCGTATCAGTCTGGCAAATTATTTAAAGACGTAGAATGGGTTAAATAGAGGAAGGCTGGGTATATGGAGATTATCAAATACCTTGGAAAAAGGATAGTATCTCTGGTGATTGTTTTGTTTGGAATTTCTTTGTTTGCTTTTTTTCTAGGCACAGCATCACCGGGAGACCCGGCCGAAGAAGTATTGAGACGCAATGGAGTCGAACTTCCTACGGAGCAGCAGTTAGAAGATATGAGAGAAGAATTAGGGTTTAACAGACCATGGATTGAACGATATTTGGATTGGTTGGAAAATGCCCTTCATGGAAATCTTGGAACTTCTTTTTTTGATAGAAGGGATGTGGGTGATGAGATTGCTCGGAGACTTCCAATGACATTGCGCTTATCTTTTCTTGCAATGGCAATGACTATATGTATGGGAATAGGAACTGGAATATTCATGGCGTTGAATCGTAACAAAATCACAGATAAAGTTCTAAGAGGTGTATCGATACTGTTGTTGTCTGTACCTGGATTTTGGCTGGCTTTGTTTTTGATTTTAATTTTTTCTGAAAAACTCCGCCTCCTTCCAACCAGTGGATATAGTGGCTGGCAAAGTTTGCTTATGCCAGCCTTTGTTTTATCCAGTTCAACCATTGGTGTTACTGCAAGATTGACAAGAGGTTCTTTGTTAAAAGAACTTGGAGAGCAGTATATTCTGGTAGCTAATTCAAAAGGAATGACTGACCGTAAAGTTATTATAAAGCATGCATTACAAAATTCTTTGATTCCTATCATTACTGTCTTGGGAAATTACTTTGGAGGTATTTTAGGCGGGTCGGCAATTATAGAATCTGTATTTGCACTTCCTGGACTTGGAAGTTATGTTCTTTCGGCAATTGAAGGGAGAGATTATTTTGTGGTACAGGGCTATGTTCTATTTAGTGGCTGTATTTATGTGCTTGTTACACTACTGATTGATTTACTTTACCTATTTATAAATCCCAAAATTAGACAGGGGGCAGGATTATGAAAAAGTGGAAAATAAGTGAACTGCTTCCGTTTATTGTGTTAGGAATTATTATAATAGTTAGCGTATTTGCACCTGTTCTTGCACCGTATGATCCAAATGCGACAGATATGAGCGCTCGTTTTGTGGGAATGTCATCGAAACATCTTTTGGGTACAGATAGCCTTGGACGAGATCTTTTCAGTAGAATTCTTTATGGAGGGAGACAGTCCATATTACTGGCAGTAGCAGCAACTGCACTTTCTATGTGCTTAGGAATGATTTTGGGAATGATTTCAGGTTATTTTGGCGGTGTGCCAGATTTGGTGATTACAACGATTTCTAACATTTTTCAAGGACTTCCAGGAATGACTATGATGATTGCGATTGCAGGAATTTTAGGCCCTGGGGTTGAGAATATGCTGCTTTCGCTTGTGGTGACTTCATGGGTTAGCTTTTCCAGATTAGTTCGTGGAGAAGTGATGCGTGTAAAGGAAGCAGATTATATTGAAGGAATACAAAGTATGGGAGCGGGAAAAATAAGAATTTTATTCCTTCATGTTTTGCCTAATATTATTGGGAATCTGATTATTGTATATACTACTAAAGTGGGTAGAGTGGTACTATCTGTAGCAGGACTGAGCTATTTAGGATTGGGAATTCAGCCCCCCACGCCTGATTGGGGAGTTATGATAAATGATGCAAGAATGTATTTTCGAAGTTATCAACATTTGCTTTTTGCACCTGGCATTTGCATTATATTATTATCACTCAGCATTAATCTGATTGGTGATGTACTAAGAGACAAACTGGATGCCAAAAATCAGGAATTTAGGGAGTATTGATATGGTAGAAGATATTCGTTTTGAAGACTTTCATGTTGAATTTCCGGGAAAAGATGGAACAGCAACTGTAGCAAATCATATTTCAGTTACTTTCGAAAAAGGGAAAATAACAGGACTGATTGGGGAAAGCGGCAGCGGGAAATCTATTCTTGGGATGTCCATTCTAAGATTGCTTCCTGGAAGTGCAAAGGTACATGGGCATTGTTATTATGGTGATGAAGATTTATTTTTAGTGGATATGAAACGTATGCGGCAAATAAGAGGAAAGGAAATTGCAGTGATTCCTCAAAACCCATCGGAAGCTTTAAATCCAATTCGAAAAATAGGAAATCAGTTAACTGAAGCTTTATTGGAACATCATTTGTTACAAAAGAAGCCGGCCCAAGAAAGGGTCAGTCAGATTTTATCATGTTTTGGATTTCAGGAAGCAAATGAGATTATGAGTAAGTATTCTTTTGAGATGAGCGGCGGTATGAATCAAAGGGTTATTTCTGTGTTAGGACTGGCATGTAAACCGAACTGGTTAATTGCAGACGAGCCCACAAAAGGTTTAGATGCCATTGTTCGAAATCAAGTTCTGGATGTGTTAAAAAAGGCTGCCAAAGAAACGACAGGAAGCATGCTGGTCATTACACATGATTTAAAACTGGCAGAAAGATTGTGTGATAATATTTGTGTTTTGTATGCAGGTAATATTTTAGAACAGGGAAAAGGAAAAGAAATTTTCGAAGAACCAAAGCATCCTTATACACAAGGCTTATTTCTATCTATGCCAGACAGGGGGATGCATCCTATAAAAGGCTATGCTTCGGAAAGAAACGGAGCCATAAATAGATGCCCGTTTGCGGAGCGATGTTCCTATAAAATGGATATATGCGAAGCCGAGTTTCCACCAGAAATATCTATAAGTGAGACAAGAAAAGTGAGGTGTTTTCTATATGCTTGAAGTGAAAAATGTAAGTAAAACTTTTACAAGTGGTTTAATAAGAAAAAAGAAAATTCAGGCAGTTAAAAATGTTTCATTTTCCTTAGAATCAGGAAGAACATTAGGTATTATGGGAAACAGTGGATGTGGAAAGACAACACTTTCAAGAATCATACTTCACTTAATTGAACCCGATGAAGGTCAAATTTTTATTAATGAAAAACGTGTTTCTGGTTTTGGCAAAAAGATGGAAAAAAAGGATCATAGAAAAGTGCAAATGGTTTTTCAGCATCCGGGAAGTGCCTTAGATCCTTCTAAAAAAATACAATACAGTCTTATGGAGCCTATGGAGATACAGAAACTATTTTCGGAAGAAGAACGAAGGGAAAGAATAGAGAAGTTACTAAAATTGACAGGTATTTCCCCAAATCTGTTGAAAAGATATCCGCATGAAATAAGTGGTGGAGAGGCGCAAAGGTTAGTAATCTGTAGAAGTTTGGTTTTAGAACCTCAAATTTTAATACTGGATGAGCCAACTTCTATGTTGGATGTATCTGTGCAGGCGAGTATTTTAAATTTATTGAAAGAGTTGCAAAAAGAGTTGGATTTGTCCTATCTATTTATTTCTCATGATTTAGACGTATTATCATGGTTCAGTGATGATATTGCTGTTATGAAGCAAGGGGAATTTTTAGAAATTGGAAAGAAAGACAGTGTTTTGTTGCGACCACAAAAAGAATATACAAAGCAGCTTATACAAGCGTTTTCTCATTGACTTTATTCAAAAAAGGCATTTCATATTCAATATGAAATGTCTTTTTTGCCTTTGTCATACTCCTATTAAACTTCTTATGAATGTAGTAAATTAGTGAAAAAAGGTTTTCCCGTTACGGGCGGGGGTGGCACAGGTATCCCTTTTGGCAATATGGAAGGGAAGCATGATTTTTAAAGGAATCCTGTGTCCTCCATTGATTCGGTCAATGAGGATTTTTGCTGCTAATTGTCCCATTTCTTCTGTAGGAATGTGTACTGTGGTCAACATAGGGGAGAGGTATTGAGCTGTTTCAATATCATCCACACCGATAATAGAAATATCCTCTGGAATCCGGTATCCTTTTTCTCGAATTGCTTTAATGGCACCAATGGCTGTATTGTCATTAGCACAGAAAATAGCCGTAATGTCTGCTTTTGCTTCCATTAGATGATAGGCACCCTGATAGCCGCCTTCATGGGATAGCTTTACATTTGCGGTGTTTTTTTGCAAAAAAGGCAGGTTAAAGGATTTTAGGGATTCTTTAAAGGCGGTATAGCGGATTTCATTGTTTTGTTCTCCTATGTATCCGATTTTTGTGTGCCCTAATTCATGGAGATAGGAGATGGCGCTATAGGTGATTTCGCTTCCGTCACATACGACCTGGTCATATTTATTTCCCATTGGATTCAGACCTGCATATACAACATGCTTATAATGTTCTGTAAAGAACTTTAAAATTTGTTTATCATAGCGGCCAAGAATAACTGCGCCGTCTGCAGGAGAATTGATGACTCGGGCTGCAACTTCTGCATTGGCAAGGTCCAAAGCAGTGAAGGAATGTTTGATGAAAAAATTACTTTTAAAGGCTTCCTGCTCAATGGCTTTTGCGATTTGGGAGAAGAAAAGGTCAGAAACAGCAGTCTCTCCTCTGGCATAAATACAAGAAATTGTTTTTGGTAAAGAGGAAACAGCAGCAGGAGCTTTTGCTCCCATTTTCAGTGCACGGGCAGAAGAATTTGGAGTATAACCGCTTTCTCGCACGATTTCCCAGATGCGCTCCTGGACCTCCAGACTGGCTGCTTTTGTGTTCTTTTGATTAATTACACGGGAAACAGTGGAGATTGATACATTGGCTTTTTGGGCAATTTCTTTTAATGTCATATTCAAACCTCACAATACAAATGTTAATAGATAAGTGTATTATAACCGAAATGACGGATAATGACAACAAAATATAAGACAACGTTTGCCTAAATAAGGCGCGAAAATAGGGTGAAAACAACAAAGGTTTGTTGAAAATGTAGGGGGCTTATCGTATAATTGAACATATAGAATCTGATTTATGAGAAATAAGTAATCTAATGGAAAGGAAGAATTGATTATGAGACATGCATACTACAGCTATACCAGAAATGAACTTGTGAGTAACAATCCAAAGCTGCCAGTAGTGGTTATGGAGGATAATGCTGCTGTATTTCGCTCTATGGCAGAGGAGATGGCAGAGGAAATCAAATCACATAATGAAAAAGGTGAGAAAACGGTTTTCATTTGTCCGGTAGGTCCGGTAGGGCAGTATCCATTTTTGGTGGAAATGGTAAATAAAGAGCGCATCAGCCTGAAAAATGTATGGTTTATTAATATGGATGAGTATCTGGATGATGAAAAAAAATGGGTGCCGGAAAATCATCCACTGAGCTTTCGCGGATTTATGAACCGAGAAGTATATGGAAAAATTGACGAAGAATTATTAATGCCAAAAGAGCAGAGAATATTTCCAGATCCAGAGAACCTGGACTATATTCCAGAACTTATTGAGAAGCTGGGAGGCGTTGACATCTGCTTTGGCGGTATTGGAATCAATGGTCATGTGGCATTTAATGAAGCAGACCCATCTATGAGTCCAGAAGAATTTTTAGCTCAGAAGACGAGAGTTTTAGAGATTACAAAAGAGACAAGAACAGCAAATGCCATTGGTGATTTTGGCGGTGCGTTGGAAGATATGCCACATTATTGTGTAACTATTGGTATTTATGAGATTGCACACGCAAGAAAAATCCGTCTGGGATGCTTTAGAAACTGGCACAGAGCAGTAGTACGTCGGGCTGCATATGGAGAAGCAACTACGGATTTTCCAGTATCCTTATTGACCAATCATCCTGATATTAATCTGAAAATTACAGAATTTGTTGCTGCACTGGAGGGATAAAAATGAAGACCTGGATTACAGGTGGATACGTTTATCATTACGAAAAACGGCGTCTGGAACGTAAAAATTTGTGTATAGAAGATGGTGTGATTACAGAAATCTGCAGTCCTTCTAAAGAAATTACAGAGGGCGAAATCTATGATGCCAAGGGAAAAGCAGTGGTGCCGGGATTTATTGATATTCATACACATGGCGGCTGTGGATTTGATGTGAATGCTGCATCCAAAGAAGATTTTCAGAAAATAGGGAATTTCTTTGCACAGCAGGGAACTACAACATGGCTTTGTTCTATTCTTACCGATACCAAGGAGCAGACAGAAAAAGTAATTGACGAAGTTCTAAAACATAAAAAAGATCATAAGAATTGTGCGGATTTATTAGGAATTCATTTAGAAGGCCCTTTCTTATCTGTTGAATTTAAAGGTGCTATGCCGGAATCTCTTTTGAAGGATGCTGATTTGGAATTACTGAAGGGCTATCAGGAAAAAGCTCAGGGAAATATTCGTTATATAACAGTCTCTCCGGAAGTAAAAGGAATTCCACAGGCGATTCCTGAGATTCGTAAGATGGGGATAACAGTAGCCATTGGGCATTCCGGAGCTGATTATGAGACTTCTATGGAATGCATTAAAAATGGAGCTATGGCATGTACACATACTTGTAATGCCATGAAACTGTTTCATCAGCATTTTCCAGCTATTATGGGAGCTGTATTGGAATCAGATGTATATTGTGAAGCTATCTGCGATGGGCGTCACCTGCATCCGGGAAGTGTGCGGATGCTGTTAAAAGCAAAAGGTTATGACCGTGTAGTGGCAGTTACTGATTCTATTATGGCTTCCGGTTTACCGGATGGCGAATATAAACTGGGAGTAAATGATGTAATCGTAGAAGATGGAGATGCAAAGCTGCCGAATGGAGTACGAGCAGGAAGTACGTTGACAACAGGAACAGCCTTGAAACGTCTCATAGAATTTACAGGGGAATCTATGGAGGATGTGTTGCCGCTTTTGACTATGAATCCGGCTACCTTGATTGGGGCAGAGAAACAGATTGGAAGTCTGGAAGTAGGAAAAGATGCAGATATTCTGATTTTAGATGATGACTATAATATAGAAACAACCTTTGTAAAAGGAATTAAAATTGATAAATAATTAGGAGGAAAGATTATGCCGTTAATACCATTAAGACCATTGTTGGAAACTGTTGACAAGTATCATTTTGCTCAGGGTGCATTTAACGTAAATGCAGTTGCTCAGGCAAAAGCAGCCATTGAAGTTCATGAAATGTTCCGTTCTGCAGCTATTTTGCAGGGGGCAGATTTAGCAAACGGATTCATGGGAGGACGTACTGATTTCCAGAATGCAACTTTAGAGGATAAAAAGATTGGAGCAAAAAATATTGCAGCTGCTGTAAAAAAATATGCGGAAGAATCCCCTATTCCAGTTGTTCTTCACTTAGACCATGGTAAAAACTTTGATTCTTGTGTAGCAGCTATTGAAGGTGGATATACCTCCGTTATGATTGACGGTTCCTCTCTTCCATTTGATGAAAATGTAGAATTGACCAGAGAAGTGGTAAAATATGCCCATGAAAGAGGCGTTTCTGTAGAAGGCGAGCTTGGCGTTTTGGCAGGTGTGGAAGACCACGTATTTTCTGCAACTTCTACTTATACCAATCCTTTAAAAGCAGTAGAATTCTTTAAGAAAACAGGTTGCGATGCCCTGGCTATTTCTTACGGAACCATGCATGGTGCTTCCAAGGGAAAAGATGTAAAACTGAGAAAAGAAATTGCGATTGCCATTAAAGAATGCATGATGCATGAAAACCTTTTTGGTGTTCTGGTGTCTCACGGTTCTTCTACAGTGCCGAGATATATTGTAGACGAAATTAATGCGTTGGGTGGAAATATTCAAAATGCATATGGAATTTCTATTGAAGAGCTGAAAGCAGCGATTCCATGTGGAATTGGAAAGATTAATGTAGATACAGATATTCGTCTGGCAGTTACTAGAAATATGAAGGAATTCTTCCATCAAAATCCAGCTAAGAGAGACAGTGTATCCATCGGAAAGGTGTACCAGTTTTTGGAAGAAAAGAAAGAGCAGTTTGATCCAAGAGCTTTCCTGCCTCCAATTATGGATACAGTTATGTATGGCAATATTCCGGATCAAGATACTGCAGATTTGGTATCTGTTATTGAAAAAGGCGTAAAAGAAGCTATTGGAACCTTAATTGTTGAGTTTGGCTCTTTCGGAAAAGCTCCTCTGGTTGAGCAGGTTTCTCTGGAAGAAATGGCAGAGCGTTATAAAAAAATGTAAATAAATTCATAAACTGTGCAAAATGCACATAAAAACGGTTTGAGCAGTGCGATTTTAAAGACGTGCTGCTCATTTTTTTGTTTCTTTTTACTGAAACTGAATTTTTAAGACATTGAATAGAAAGAAAAGTACACAAACAAGTCAAACGTTTGCTTAAAATATAGTTGAAAATAAACCCTGTATAGGGGATAATGTCTATAGAAAAACAAATAAGAGTTATGTTTTGGTGCGAAATACCGAAACAGGAGAAAGCGGAGGTTAAAAATGGGGAAGAAAAACAAGAGCGGTGCTGATTTTATTAGCAAAATACCAAAAGGAATATGGCTGTTAATTTCATTTATCGTTGCAATTCTTGTGTGGACGCTGTTGTCTGTTACACCACAGACAGCCAGATGTTTTCCTAATGCAATTGAGGTTTTGAAATCTATCGGTCTGATGCAGGGAGAAAGAGGAATCCTGCTGCAAGATATTGGAAGCAGTTTGATTTCTGTATTCTGGGGATTTGCCCTTGGGTTTGTAATTTCAGTTCCGGTAGCATTCTTAATGGCTTGGTACAGACCAGTAAGATACATATTAGAGCCATGGATTCAGTTCATTAGAAATATCCCACCACTGGCATATGTACCATTGGTAGTAATTGGGGTAGGTGTAGGACGTACACCACAGATTATTGTTATTTGCTTAGCAACATTTTTGATTATGACAGTTACGATTTTCCAGGGTGTTATCAATGTAGATGAAACATTGATCAAAGCAGCAAGAGTGTTAGGTGCAAATGATGCTCAGTTATTTGTGAAAGTTATTTTCCCTGCAACAACACCATTTATTATCACAGCAGTAAGGCTTGGTATTTCAACAGCGCTGACAACTTTGATTGCGGCAGAATCTACAGGAGCTATTGCAGGTCTTGGTATGAGAATTAAATCTCTGGCAAACTCCTATGAGACAACACCAATGTTACTTTACATCATTATTATCGGTGTAATCGGAATGATTGCAGAAAAAGTTCTTAAATTCTTTGAAAGGAAGTTAACAGGATGGCAGGAAAAGAGGGAAATATAAAAGTAAGTATCCAGGGCATTGAGAAGAAATACAATACTCGCAAAGGCGAAGTGATAGCCCTGAATGGCGTAGATTTTGATATTAAAGAAAATGAATTCATCTGTGTAATCGGACCATCCGGTTGTGGAAAGTCCACATTGTTAAATATTATTGCAGGACTTTTGGAGCCTACTGCAGGGCAGATTTTAGTAGATGGAAATCCGATTAAAGGAACAGGAACAGACAGAGGTGTAGTATTCCAGCAGTATGCGTTGTTTCCATGGCTGACAGTTCGGAAAAATGTAGAATTCGGTTTGAAATTAAAAGGAATGTCTAAAGAAGAATGTGAAGCAATTTCTACAAAATACCTGAAAATGGTAGAGCTTGAAAAATTTGCTGATTCTTATCCAAAAGAATTATCTGGTGGTATGAAGCAGAGGGTTGCCATTGCAAGAGCGTATGCCATGAATCCGGAAGTACTGCTTATGGATGAACCTTTTGGAGCATTGGACGCACAGACAAGAACACAGCTTCAGACAGAACTTTTGAAAGCGTGGGAAGAAGAACATAAAACCTGCTTCTTTGTAACCCATGATATTGAAGAAGCAATTGTGCTGGCTACCAGAGTTGTGATTATGAGCGCTCGTCCGGGACGCATCAAAGAAGTGGTAGATATTGATATTCCATACCCAAGAGATCAGGAAACAAAAATGAGTGATCGTTTTGTTGAGCTGAAAAACTATATTTGGGGTCAGGTATATCAGGAATATCTGGAAGTTAGAAAATAGAACTTACAAGGGGCAACCTGTGAGAAAATAAAACTATATTATTTCAAGGAGGATTTTTTCATGAAGAAGAAATTATTAGCAATGGTGCTGGCAGCAGCAACCGCAATGACAATGTTAGCAGGCTGCGGCGGAGACAAGAAAGAAGCGCCGGAAGATAAGAAAGAGGCATCTGCTGAAGCCGGAACAGAAGAGAAAAAAGAAGATGAAAAGAAAGAGTTAGACAAAGTAAGAGTTGCTTATATGCCAAACTATGCTTCTCTGTGGGTGGTTAAAACAGCTCAGGAAAAAGGATACTTTGAAGAAGAAGGAATCGAAGTAGAATTAACAAAGTTTGACGATGGTCCTACAGAAATCGCAGCTATGGAAGGTGGTTCCATGGATGTTGCTTATATCGGACCTGGTGCTCATTCCTTGGCAATCAAAGGAAATGTAGATGTATTTTGCTTCCAGCAGTTGGGAGATGCGGACTGTGTTATGGGTCTGAAATCTAAAGGTGTAAATTCTCTGGAAGATTTAAAAGGCAAAAAAGTTGCTTATGCATCTGGTACGTCCTCAGAAACAATTCTTCAGCGTGCTCTGGAATCTGTAGGTCTTACTATGAATGACATTGAACCATATAATATGGAAGTTACAAATATGCCAAGTGCTATGATTTCAGGTTCTATTGATGCTTGTGCTCCATGGTCACCGAATACAAAGGTTATCACAGATGAACTGGGTGATGATGTAGAAATTTTTGTGACAAATACAGATTTCTCTGATATTGCAGCAGACCCTGCAAGCTGGGTATGTATGCCTGAATATGCTGAAAAGAACAAAGATCTTCTTGTAAGATTTACAAAAGCACTGTACAAAGCAATGGATTTTGGTGCTGTAGAAGAAAATTATGAAGAAGTTGCAGGATATGTAGCAGATGAAACAAAGACTGATGTGGAAACTGCATTAGGACAGACAACAGATGGTGCTTGGCTGACATCTGAAGAATTATTAAAACAAGTAGAAGACGGCAGCATCAAAGGCTACTATGAAATTCAGCAGAAAAACTTCCTGGATGCAGGAAAAGTGGAAGCAGAAGTTCCGGTAGAAGATTACGTACTGTTCGATATTATGGAAGAAGCAGGAAAATAAGAAAATCGTTTGCCACGTGCGACTGCAGAAAACGATAAAAAGTTTAGAGAACCCTGCAGCATAGGTGCTGCAGGGTGTTCTTTGTCATAGGGAAAACCATGGTTTTCCCTATGACAAAGAACTTCTGATAGGAAACTCTAACAGAAGCAATTTGAAAAAGGAAAGGAAGAATAACATGGCAGAAAATTTATTGATTGTTCACGGGGGAGGACCTACAGCAGTTTTGAACGCCTCTTTATATGGAGCTATTACAGAAGCAAAACGCTATGGAAAACTAGAACATATTTATGGGGCTGAAAACGGAACAGGTGGTGTTCTGGAAGAGAAGTTTCTTGAATTGGAACATGTTCCTGAAGAAAAGCTTAAACTTTTGCTTCAGACACCAGGAACTGCAATTGGAACCTCCAGAGACCCTATCTGGCAGGATGATTATGAAAAAATGGTAGATATTCTGGTAAAAAGAGAGATTAAATATGTATTATTTAATGGTGGAAATGGAACCATGGATACCTGCGGTAAGCTACACAAGACCTGTCAGGCAAGAAATCTGGATATTCGGGTCATGGGTATTCCAAAAACTACAGATAATGATATTGCGGTGACCGATCATAGCCCTGGATTTGGAAGTGCAGCCAGATATATTGCAGCTTGTGCAGAGGAGCTTTGTGCAGATGTACGTTCTCTTCCGATTCATGTGGTAGTGATGGAAGCATCTGGTCGAAATGCAGGCTGGATTACAGCAGCAAGTGCATTGGCAGGGGAAAAAGGCTATGGCCCAGATTTAATCTATTTACCGGAAAGAGCATTTGATGAAGAAAAATTTATTCGCGATGTAGAAGAAAAATTGAAAGAAAAAAGCGGTATTGTGGTTGTTGCCAGCGAAGGATTAACAGATAAGGATGGAAAACCAATTGTAAAACCGGTATTTAAAACAGAAAGAGCTACTTACTTCGGAGATGTGAGCTCACATTTGGCAAATCTGGTTATCCAGAAACTGGGATATAAAGCAAGAGGAGAAAAACCTGGACTTCTGGGAAGAGCATCCATAGGATTGCAAAGTCCGGTGGATTGCAGGGAAGCACAGCTTGCGGGAGAAAAAGCCTGCCGTGCTGCATTAAATGGAGAGTCTGGTAAAATGGTGGCGTTCCGTCGCGTTTCTGAAAATCCATATGGAATAGAAGATTTCTTAGTGGATATTGATGAAGTTATGATGTATGAGAGAACCATGCCAGACGAATATATCAATGAAGAAGGAAATGGTGTTACACAGGCATTTCTGGATTGGTGTAGACCTCTCATAGGTGAGGAGCTTCCAGATATGATCTCCTTTAATGGGGTTTATGGAAAAAAATAAATAAATGATAGAAAGGGAAAAAGAAATGAAACATATCTATCTGAATTTAAAAAGATTTGATGTACCGGCTGAACTTGGCGGTGTAAATAGAATTGCCGATGTAAGAGAATGGGGAAGCTATATTGTAAAAGAAACACAGGAAGAATTGAAAAAATATAATCAAGAAGATGTGGAGTTTGCCATGTTTTTTCCTGAGATTCATCTGTTCTCTGCATCAGGTGCAAAAACAGATGACAGCCCGGTGCAGATTGGATGCCAGGGTGTATTTCGAAATGATGTGCAGCCAGGAGGAAATTTTGGGGCATTTACAACGGGAAGACCAGCAGCTGCTATGAAAGCAGCAGGATGTGAAGCGGTAATTATTGGACACTGTGAAGAAAGAAATAATTTAACCGGTATTTTGGCAGAGGCAGGATGCAAAGACACAAAAGCAGTGAACCGGATTTTGAATCAAGAAGTAAAATGTGCTGTATCTCAAGGTATGAAAGTGTTATACTGTATAGGTGAGAAGAGTGAAGAACTGGAACAGTGGCAGGAAGTTCTGGGCGAACAGTTAGAAATAGGTCTGCAAGATGTGGATAAATCTATGGTGACCATTGCCTACGAACCGGTATGGTCTATTGGACCTGGAAAAACTCCGGCAGATAAAGAATACATTACAAAAATTGCCAGATTTGTGAAAGAAAAAACAGATGGCATGGACATTGTATATGGCGGTGGTCTTAAGAAAGATAATGCAGCTATGCTGGCATCCATTCCAGAGATTGACGGAGGATTAATTGCTCTTACCAGATTCCAGGGTGAAATTGGATATTATCCAGAAGAATATCTGGAAATCATCTCTTTATACATGAACAAATAAGAACCAAGAAACAGCAAACAGGAGGAAAATTTTATGAAGTTAGAATTTGAGTACGGACATGGTACTATGGCGGCAGAATTACCGGATAACACAGATATTTTTATACCAGGTGAAACAGTAAAAGATCCAGATTATATTCCGGAAGATAAATTAAAAGATGCTTATCTGGAAAGCTTGGCACATCCAATCGGTATGCCCACTTTAACAGAATTGGCACACAAAGGAAGTACAGTTACTTTTATTGTTCCAGATAGAGTAAAAGGTGGCGAGCAGCCTACCAGCCATAGAAAATTGAGTATTAAATATATGCTGGAAGAGCTGTATGCTGCAGGAGTTGAGAAAAAAGATATTTTATTTATTATTTCTAATGGTCTTCATCCAAGAAGTAAAGAGTCTGATGCAAAAGCAATTTTTGGAGAAGAATTATTCAATGAATTCTGGCCAACAGGACAGATTATCAGCCATGACAGTGAAGATCAGGAACATATGGTAGACCTGGGAAGAACCAGAAGAGGCGATCCGGTATACATGAATAAATATGTATTTGAATGTGATATTCCGATTTTGGTAGGTCATGTTCAGGGAAATCCATACGGGGGATATTCAGGTGGATACAAACACAGTGCAACTGGTATTACAAACTGGAAGAGTATTGCAAGTCATCATGTTCCTGCTGTTATGCATAGAAAAGACTTCACACCAGTAAATGGTGCAAGTTTAATGAGAAATAAATTTGATGAAATTTCTATGCATATGGAAGAAAAAATGGGACATCCGTTCTTCTGCTGCGATGCTGTCTTGGATACAAATTCCAGACAGATTGCTATTTATTCTGGTTATGCAAAAGAAATGATGCCAGAAAGCTGGAAACTGGCAGACAAGAGAACTTACGTACATTGGGCTGAAAAGAAATATGATGTTCTGGTGTTTGGTATGCCTCAGAAGTTCCACTATGGTGATGGAATGGGAACGAATCCAATCATGATGATGCAGGCATTGAGTGCACAGGTATTGAGATATAAACGTGTTATGAGTGATAACTGTGTTATTATCTGCTCTTCTTTATGCAATGGATTTTTCCATGATGAATTATGGCCATATTTAAGAGAAATGTACGATATGTTCCAGCATGATTACATGAATACATTACCTGATATGCATCGTTATGGTGAATATTTTGCAACAAACGAAGAATATGTGAGAAAATATCGTTTTACAAATGCATTCCATCCGTTCCATGGATTCAGTATGATTTCTTGTGGTCACATTGCAGAAATGAATACTAGTGCAATCTATATTGTAGGTGCTCAGGAGCCAGGATATGCAAGAGGTATGGGATTGAAAACAAGAGCGACTTTTGAAGAAGCACTGGAAGATGCTAAGAAGAAATTTGTAGGAGAAAATCCAAACATTTTGGCATTACCAATGACCTTTAAGAAAGCTGCTGTTCATCTTTGCATGAAGAATCCAGAAGAGGACTGCATGGATGCATATGGACATTGCCACCCATGCATGGGATGAAAAATTGAATAGATAGAAAAAAGCAGGCTGGCATAAGATGTGAAATACATAATATGCCGGCTTGTTTTGGATAAAATAAAATCATATGAAAAAGGAGAAGTGCGTATGAAACACAAATGGACACGAATGATGATTTTAGGAGGAATGACAGTTGCGGTTGTTATGAGCGTGGGATGTAAAAAAGAGACACCGGACAGTATTCTGAAAGCAGCCCTGAAAAAACAAGCAGAGGCGAAATCCTTTGAGGGCTCCATGGATATGGACATGACTATGGGAATGACTCAAAGTGGGGTGAGCATGGAACTGGATATGAATCTTCAGATGGATATCCAGATGACCCAGGATCCAGCCATGTATCATTTAAAAGGAAGCATGGGAATGGATTTTATGGGCCTGAATGTGGACATGGAAATGTATGGTCAGGAAAATAAGGATGGGGATAAATTTACGGTATACTCTATGACAGATGGAAGCTGGCAGAAATATGAGGAAGAGCAGGATGAAGATGTAGCAGAAATCTTGGCAAATCTGGATTCCATTTCAGCAGAAGGCTTAGAGCTGGAAAAAGATTTGGTAGAGGTAAACGGAAAAAAAGCATATAAAATGACAGGAACCATGGAAGGGGAAGAGCTTGCAGAGAGTGGAGTTTTAGATGCAGCAGGGGAAGAAGCACAGAATCTTGATTGGTCTAATGTAAAGGCGAAGGTTTCTATCTGGATATACAAAGACAGCAAACTGCCGGCAGCCATGCAGATTCAGGTGAAAGATTCACCGCAGCCGGAAGATGGTGCAGTAACCTATTTGAAAAATCTGAATTTAAAAATGGAATATAAAGGATACGATAAAATTGATAAAATCAAAATTCCAAAAGAGGCATTGAATGCAGTAGAGGTGGATCCTGATGCAGAGGATGCGTGGGCAGATGATTTGGATTTAGAAGAAGAAGTTCCGGAGGAAGAGGAATTGGATGAAGAAGCAGAAAATCCAGATCTTCGTACAGATGAGGATGGAAATTATATTCTTACAGATTATGAAGGAAAAAAGGAAGTTGTAGTAAAGCCGGTAGAACCATTTTATATTAGGGATTTCAGCAGCAATGACGATCTGATGTTTGAATATATGCCAGAGGCTGAAAATGAATCGGCGGTAACGATTATCTATGCTATGGAAGAAGTGGATGAATATACAGCAGAAGATATTATGGCTCCTATAACAGGAGATAAAGCAATTTATGAAACAACGGATGGATTTTCTGATGTTGTTTATCAGGAACCCGTGGATCTTACTGTGGGAGATAAAAAGGCACAATATGCTTCTCTTAGATGTAAAAAAGGAGAAGAGTATTTGAATGAATATTGTGGGTGGTATTATACAGAAGATGGGTTTGCAATTAACTTTGTAGTACTAGAACTTCGTTCAGCAGATGAGAATTACATGGTGACAGAAGATACGTTAAAACAGCTTCTGGAAGCAATAGAAGAATAAGGAATAAAGAAATACAATATGAGGTGAGTGGCGTGCTGAAATTAAGAGTCGAAGATAAAAACCAGGAAATCGGAAAAGAACTGGAAATATATATGGAGGAAAATCAGGAAATTTTAGGGAATATTCTCAAAGGGGAATCACAATATCACGATTCCCTGGGGTGGTTTCATACAAAAGAGTGGGCAAATGAAAAACAGGTATCTGCTCTGGAGGAGATGGCTTCTAAAATCCGAAAAGAAGCAGATGTGTTTGTGCTGGTTGGTGTAGGTGGATCTAATAATGCAGCACGTTCTGTTATCAAGGCTTTGCAGAAAGATAAAAAAGTAGAAATCTTGTATGCAGGGAATACCTTATCACCATATGCATTGAATCAGATGCTTCAAAAATTGGAGGGGAAATCTGTTTATGTAAATTGCATTGCTAAAAATTTTGAAACCCTGGAGCCAGGAGCTTCCTTCCGTATCCTGAGAAAATTTCTGTATGAGAAATATGGAGAAGAAGCTGGAAAGAGAATCATTGCCACAGGCAGCAAAGGAAGTTCCTTGGAACAGATATGTGAACGACACGGATATACATTTTTAGAATTTCCAGAAAATGTAGGAGGAAGATTCTCAGCAGTTACAAGTGTTGGATTGCTTCCAATGGCTGTAGCAGGAATTGATATTCAAAGTCTTGTAAAAGGCGCTGCAGATATGGAGAAACAGCTTCTTGGGGATGAAAGTAATGAGAATATTGCCTATCAATATGCATGTCTTAGAAACATGTATTATAAAAAGGGATATCAATTAGAAATGCTGGCTGGATTTGAACCTCAGTTCCGATGGTTTTACAAATGGTGGGTGCAGCTTTTCGGAGAATCCGAAGGAAAAGAGAACAAAGGTATTTTTCCAGTTGCAGCAGAATTTTGTGAAGAACTTCATGCAGTGGGACAATATATTCAGGATGGGGCACCTTTGATGTTTGAAACGTTTCTGGATGTACAGGAGCAGAATGCATCCTTATTTGCAGAAAAAGACCAGGTAGAAGATTTCTTTGATTATCTCAATGGGAAAGATTTTTGGGAGATGAATAAGGCATCCTTCCATGCCACTGTTAAGGCACACAAGGAGAAAAATCCATGTCTGATTTTAGAGGTTGAAAAATTGGATGTTTATCATTTTGGACAGTTGTTTTACTTTTTCATGTTTGCTTGCTATGTATCAGCCAGAGTTCTTGGTGTGAATCCATTTGACCAACCTGGGGTGGAGGCATATAAGAAGTGGATGTTTGAGGCACTGGGGAAATAGAATATTTTATGGTTTTCGTATGAGAAAGCAAAAAGGCTTGTATACCGTATCATGCAGGTATATAAGCCTTTTTTGATTAGATATTGGAGAGATAAAATATATAGTTTTTTCAGTGAAGACATGCTATAATTCTTATATAGAATTCCTCTGTAGAAGTGGAGGAAAAATGAAGAAACGAAAAACGTTACAGGATCTGACGATTAAAGATGATTTTCTTTTTGGCGCAGTTATGCAGGTAGAGGAAAACTGCAAAGGCTTCCTTGAAATGGTGCTTGGATTTCAAATTAACCATGTGATAGTAAGCAAGGAAAGAAGTATGGTTTATCATCCGGAGTATAAAGGAGTCCGTTTGGATATTTATGCGGAAGATGAAAAGCAAACACATTACAATGTAGAAATGCAGGTGAAAAAGAGGAAGGCACTGGGAAAGCGAAGCAGGTATTATCATAGCCAGATGGTGATGGAATCTATAAAAAGTGGAGAAGATTACGAGACATTACCTGATACTTATGTGATTTTCTTGTGCGATTTTGATCCATTTGGATATGGATTATACCGTTATACATTCAGAAATGAATGTGAAGAAAACAAAGAAGCGGAACTGAAAGATGGCTGTTGTACAATTTTTCTCAGCACCAAAGGAAAAAATGAATCATCAGTCCCGCCTGAACTTGTCAGATTTTTGAAGTTTGTGACGGCAAATCTTGAAGAAAGCGGAGAGAATTTTGGAGATGAATTGGTGAACAGATTCCAGAATACGATTCGTGATATTAAGAAAAGTCGGGAAATGGGAGAGCGTTATATGATTTTTGAAGAATTGCTGAGAGAGGAAAAGCAGGAAGGAAGACTTGAAGCCCGACGGGAAACGCTTCTTGATTTTTTAGGAGAATTCGGTGATATTCCGGCAGAATTAC
>ENA-ORMO01000610-ORMO01000610.1-human-gut-metagenome-genome-assembly--contig:-NODE-610-length-49162-cov-6.686053_pt1 | contig 49162 bp, 46 predicted proteins | sample MGYA00242106_ERZ509001 | MGnify/ENA primary metagenome ERZ509001 (study PRJEB26280, sample SAMEA2338736) | human gut metagenome | biome: human gut; feature: human-associated habitat; material: faeces...
ATGTCATACCACCACGAACTGTCAGGATACCCTGAGCAGATTTCATACCTGTGATGTCTTCCGGAGATGTCTCAAGACGTACAAGTACGACTTTCTCTCCTCTTTCAGCCCATTCAACAGCGTCATCAGCTGTGAATACGATCTTACCGCAAGCAGCTCCAGGAGAAGCGCCAAGGCCTTTACCCATTGGTGTAGCAGCTTTCAGAGCAGCAGCATCAAACTGTGGGTGAAGAAGAGTATCAAGGTTACGTGGGTCGATCATAGCTACAGCTTCTTCTTCTGTTCTCATTCCCTCATCAACAAGGTCACAAGCGATCTTTAAAGCAGCCTGAGCTGTTCTCTTACCATTACGTGTCTGAAGCATATACAGTTTACCATGCTCTACAGTAAACTCCATATCCTGCATATCTCTGTAGTGTTTTTCAAGTGTTTCGCAAACCTGTTTGAACTGTACGAATGCTTCCGGGAATTTCTGTTCCATTTCGGAGATGTGCATAGGTGTACGAACACCGGCAACAACGTCTTCACCCTGAGCATTTGTAAGGAATTCACCAAACAGACCGTTAGCTCCTGTAGCAGGGTCACGTGTGAAGGCAACACCTGTACCACAGTCATCACCCATGTTACCAAATGCCATCATCTGTACGTTAACTGCAGTACCCCAGGAATATGGGATATCGTTGTCACGACGATATACATTTGCACGTGGGTTGTCCCATGAACGGAATACGGCTTTAATAGCACCCATTAACTGTTCCTTAGGATCAGTTGGGAAATCAGCACCGATTTTTGCTTTATATTCAGCTTTGAACTGTTCAGCTAATTCATGAAGGTCTTCTGCAGTAAGTTCAACATCCTGCTTAACACCTCTTTTAGCTTTCATCTCATCGATAAGTTCTTCGAAATATTTCTTTCCGACTTCCATAACTACATCAGAGTACATCTGGATGAATCTTCTGTAGCAGTCCCATGCCCAACGAGCATTGCCGGATTTTTCAGCAAGTACGTTAACAACGTCTTCATTTAAACCAAGGTTCAGGATAGTATCCATCATACCTGGCATAGAAGCTCTTGCTCCGGAACGAACGGAAACAAGAAGAGGATTTTCTTTATCTCCGAATTTTTTTCCTGTGATTTCTTCTAATTTTACGATAGCTTCCATGATCTGACCCATAATTTCGTCATTGATCTTTCTGCCATCCTCATAATACTGTGTACATGCCTCTGTTGTAACAGTGAATCCCTGAGGTACCGGGAGTCCCAGGCTTGTCATTTCTGCAAGGTTAGCACCTTTACCACCAAGCAGGTTTCTCATGGTTGCGTTACCTTCGGTAAACATATAAACCCATTTTGCCATTTTGAACATTCCTCCTAAATGTACTTACTAGAAAAATAAACCTTTGTTTATGTTTCTCGGTGCAGGCAAATTGCCCGCACACATTCATTTTAACATAAGAAGGTGGATAGTCAAGCAAGATTTTCTAATTTCTTGCCAAAATGAGGTATTTTTTTTATTTTAAATATCAAAAGCAACCCGGACCCCATTTTCCAGGCTGCTTTTCTCTATAAAAACCTTCTCCTTTTTCTTTTATAATCTGGTTGGTTCCAGACCTACTCTCCTCTTCTTCCTTGTTTTTTTGTTTTTAATACTAAGTGCCTTGGTAAACCATTTACCATAATTGGCTGATAGTCTCCCTGAATCAGAGGTTTAATATAATCAATAAAATCTTTTGTTACATAGTTTGCCTCTCGGTTCATCCATTCTCTTGGAACTAATTTTTCTTCGTTGGCAATTCGATGTACATCATAAATTCCCGTTGCACTCATATAAGGATCATCTGATACACGGTCAATCACAACCATTTTACCCGTATCTCCCTCATCGGCTGCTTTTACCGCAGCACCACCTACCATAAAGGCTTCATCAATATCCACACGTGATGCCATATGAGATGCGCTTCTCTGTAAAGTAGAAAGTTCTACAGCTCTTGTTTTGCAGTTGCACTCTGCTGCAAGGAAGTTAGCAAGGTAAGTAGCTGTTCCCTGAAGCTGCTTATGTCCAAATGCATCCACATAATCACCTACACTTCCAAGTTCACATACATAACGTCCATCTGCCAATTTAATACCTTCTGAAACAACAACAACAATAGAAGATTTTTTCTTCAGTAAATCTTTCACCTTCTGGAGGAATTTATCAACATCAAAAGGAACTTCTGGCAAATAAATCAAATCCGGGCCATCACAGTCTTCTGTCTTTGCCAGAGCAGTAGCACCTGTAAGCCATCCTGCATTTCTTCCCATAATTTCCATAACAGTAATCATACTTTTTTTGTAAGTCAGACCTTGTGCATCACGAATGACTTCTTTGGTGGAAGCACCGATATATTTTGCAGCGCTACCAAAGCCAGGAGTGTGGTCTGTAAGTGCCAAGTCATTATCAATAGTTTTCGGAACACCTAAGAATTTTTGGCTCTGTCCAGTAATAATCGCATAATCTGATAATTTTTTAATGGTATCCATGGAATCATTTCCACCAATATAAATAAAAGCCTCAATTTCCAGTTTATTTAAAATCTGGAAAATTTTCTCATAAATCTTTTTGTCTTCATGAATCTCCGGCAGTTTGAAACGACAGGATCCCAAAAAAGCAGATGGTGTTCTTTTCAAAAGTTCAATATCCAGTTCTGAATGAATCTGAGTGGATAAATCCACATATTGCTCATCTAATAAGCCCTGTACACCATGAAGCATCCCATATACCTTATCAAAACCACGTTCAATTGCATTTTTATATACACCGGCAAGACTTGAGTTAATAACAGCCGTTGGTCCTCCAGACTGCCCCACAATAATATTTCTTTTCTTCGCCATTTTCACGTATCCTCCTTGTTCGCAAATAAATCTGTCATTTATTATAACAAAAAAAATCCACATCTTCAAGTAAGATATGGATTTTTTGTCTATTAATTTTTACTTTTTATTGTTATATTTATATATTTTACACAATTTCTTAAATTTCTCCGTCATTCCCTTTACTTTTTATCTCCTCAAACAAGGTTTCATAGTATTCTTTAGAAAACTTTGTAGGATTTGCTTTATAAACAGAATGCTTCTCAATCAGTTCTTCCGGATAATCTTTTAGCTTATAAATACCTGCCGCTGAATTTTCCCTATCATAATACATGAGCAATGGAATAAATTCATGCTCCGGTATTTCAATTTTTCCTGTATCAATATTTTTCCGAATGGTAATCTTGGCCATAGCTCCTAAAAGACTTGGTAAACTATTCTGTGTAGAAGTAAAGTTTCCAAGGGAATAGTATACCAGCATCTTATGTCCATCCTCGCCTGTGAGAGTTTCCATGGTACGGACTACATGGGGATGGGAACCAATAACAATATCCACACCTTCTTCCAGGAAAAGGTCCACCCACTGTCTTGTTTCATCATCCACATCCTGTTGATATTCCACACCTACATGCATCACTACTAGGACCACATCGGCCATTTTTTTCGCCTGTTTGATATCGCTTCTTGCTTTTTCTGCATCAAATACATCGGTAAGATATTCTTTATCAGAGGGAAGCTTCAATCCGTTCAAGCTATAAGTATAATCCAGCATGGCAATTTTTAATTTTTTGCATTTTACCACTGTAATCTCATCTGCTGCCTCCTGACTGTCATGAATCCCCAAAATTTTCGTATCCGGATGGTTGGTTTTCCACCAGTCTAAGGTATATTCAATGGATTTTGTTCCCTTGTCTAAAATATGGTTGGTTGCATGAGCCACGACATCAAAACCAGTATTTACCAGTGCATCACCAAATTCCGGTGGCGTTCCAAATGTGGGATACCCTGAAACATTGTTGCGGTCTTCTACAAATACCGTTTCCTGTGTTACCAAAGATAAGTCGGCTTCCTCTACATCTTTTTTCACATATTGATATACATGATCATAATTCCATACCCCATCCTCCTGCATTCCTGATTCCCGAATGGTCTTATGTGCAATATTATCGCCTACTGCAAGAAATTCTATGGTATGATTTTCCTGTTCTTTTTCCTTGACAAGTTTTTCCTGCCTTGCTTTTTCCTTGGCTTTCTTCGCCTTAATATTCTTAGATATCTGTACACCAGCAAAAATACTAACAATCAGAAGTATTCCTGCAAGAAGTCCTATGCCTATAGCCATCTTCTTCTGCTTTGTCACCTGTTCTTCTCTTTTCTGCCGAAGTTCTTCTCTCTTGCGTTGCCGTTCTCTATCCCTTTTTAAGGCTTCATCCCTTTCGTCCATATTCCTTTCCTCTTTTCCAAAGTAACAATCCTGTATTTTACATAAATCCTTTACTTCGATTATAAGCCATACAAATGCTATTTGTGTTTTTAATAATAATATTCATGGCTATGAATGGTCCTATACCGCAAAGAAACAGACCAAACAAATCCCATAACAACACGGTAGTTCCATTTTCCTGGAAATTCATACCATAACGGGGCGCATTTGTAGCCAGACGGTTTCCAAGAGAATACTGCCATATCCAACCGTAAATTCCACAAGTAATAATAGAAAGAATCATAAATTTCAATAATCCTCCTGTGGATTTTCCATCTCCCTCACATGCAACATTCACATCCCTGGCAACACTATAAATAAAATAGTAGCTATAAATTCCGCAGGTAATAAACGTCAGAAGAATATATCCCAATAATCCCCTGTCTGTTTTTAAAGGTGTTGCATTGGAATAATTCTGTCCCTGGTAACCACTATTCTGATTATAAGAACTATAAGAAGTATTCTTGCTGCGATATTCCTCTGTCTTTGAATTAACATCAGATGCCACATCCTTTGCGGCTCCCTGTACTGCATCTGCGCAATCTTTGAATACATCTGACATGGAATTCATGTTGTAATAATCCTGTGCTGTAGGAGCCTCTTTTACAATATACAACATCCCATAGGTAGCTCCAAGCGCTGCCACTGTCCCAAACAATGGACTCAACAATGTCCTAACATAAAATACAAAACTGCCTCCCATAATCAGAGTCCATATCATCCGAAGGAAAGAAAGCCCAATCACTGCAACTCCCAAGATTCCCAGAACCGTAAATAAGGCTTTTGCTTTTTCACGCTGTTTTGAAAATCCAATAAGCACTAGAATTGCTGCCATACCACCAAAACATACACTGTTTATCAATGTTAAAACTGCCTGTGGAATGTACATTGCATATCCCCAGGAAAATATGGACAGAAAAGAACGAACACCTCCGACAAAATACCGTATGGCAAAAATCACATAAATAAGAGCCAAAATCCCGGTTCCTATTTTTAAAATTAAGCTGTAATCCAAGCTGACAGTTGCTTTCTGACCAGGTTGTTCCCACGGTTGCTGATATTGCTCTGTAGTCTGCTCATTTCCCGCTGCTTTCTGCTTCGGTTCATTTTGTGTACCACAATAAGGGCAAAATTTAGCCTTATCTGGTATATCATTACCACAATTTACGCATTTCATTTCAAAATCTTCTCCTCTTTTTATTTTTGAATCAAACGAAAAAACAATTTGGCCAAAAGCCCATTCTCAGGCTGAAAAACCACCACCGTGTCAGTCACATCTAGCATACGCCAAACATATACTCCTACAAATAAAATACAAGCAGTTGTAATCAGCACGGTTTTCACCCTTTTCGAAATCCTGTTCCAAAAGAGCAGCAAAACACATCCTACAGCAGGAATCCAAAACAAAGGATGGTAATAGAATGCTCCAGCAAAATCAAAATGCAGCAAACACATCCATGCCCGTGACATGCCACATCCAGCGCAGGAAATACCGGTAAAATATAGAATCGGACACGTAACCCCTAACACCAACTCTATAAACAGATAAAAAACTGCGATGATAAGAATCGCTTTCACACTCTCCCATTTTTCCATATTGATTTCTCCCTTAACCCCCTTTATTTTACAAAATATAACATTTACTGTCAATTCACTTCCCATTCTGACATAAAAAAGGACAAGATTTTAATGATTCACATAGTTATGTATGGTCGCTTTTACTGCCCCAAAACCACCAAGCATTTCACGGAACATCATTTCAATTTTTTCTCCAAGCCCAGCCTCATAGAGATTGATAAAAAACAGACGTTCATTAGAAAGAATTGGCTTTAACTGGTTTTTCAATGTTTCAGGCTGCCCTACCACAATATCTTTTAACTGCTCCTGAAGTTCTTCCTTCATTGGATCTGGTGCAAGCTCATACTCCTTTCCTTCATCATCCACTGCCAGCAAATACCGGAGCCATCCTGCAATGCCAAGGGGAATCGCTGTAAGTCTGGAAGCATCTCCATATTTTTCTACGTAAGCTTTTGTGGTTTCTCCAAAACGGATTCCAACCATTTGAGATACATCGACAGCCAGGCGAAGATTGGTATCTCCCAGATATTCATTTGGAAAACGGTCATGAAAAAGCTCATCCACAAATGCCTGAGGGGAAAGAATCCCTGGATTCGGCACCACTGGAAGGCCCTCGTCATAGGCTACCATACGGGCCATTTTCATCATATCCTCATTGGTATTCAACATATGTGCAAAGAAATCATATCCAAGTACCACCCCAAGAGGCCCAATGGCAGAATGTACAGGATTCAGACACACGGTTACCTTCATACGTTCACTCAGATTAACGGTATTTCTATCTGTCATATAGACGCCAAACCCCTTTTCCAAAGCTGGACGCCCATTTGGAAAACTATCTTCTATGACAAGATACTGAGGTTTTTCTGCATTGACAAAAGGAGCAATATACGTTTTCTTTCCAGTAACCACTGGCTGCATATTTTCTACACCCATGCTTTCCAAATCTGCAGCAATCTGCTCACTTGGACGAGGTGTAATTTTGTCAATCATAGTCCATGGGAAAGCAACCACCTTCTCATCACTTACATAATTCACAAATCCTTCATCCGCAAAACCTGCTTTTCTCCATTCCTTTGCCATAGTAAGCACAGACTGGTAAAGCTTGGAACCATTCTGGGCGCAATTATCCATAGACACTAACGCCAAAGGATATTTCCCTGCCTTGTATCTCTCATAAAGCATTGCTGTCACCACTGCCATAGCCCCCACTGCCCCATCTGGCCCATTTTCTATATCCGTCTGAACATAGGGAAGCCATGTGCCATCTGCTCCATGCAGGGCATAGCCTTTTTCTGTAATTGTAAAAGAAACGAATTGTAAAGATGGACTGGAAAAAATTTCTTTTAGCCTGTTCCACTGTGTCAAATCACAAGACTTAGCTTTTACTGCTTCTGCTAAGGCCCCCAATACTTTGTATTCCCGCCTGCCATCTCCATGCAGGATCACATTTAACCCCAGGTTATCATATGGTTCATAAATTTTATCGACCACATCATAATCAAAAGTCTCCACACAGGTAATACCTCTATCCAATACACCTTCTTCCAAAAGACCATCTGCTATGTCACCAAGAAAAACGCGAAAAATATTTCCAATTCCAAAATGAACCCATCCTGGCTTCTGCCTTGCTTTTTCAGATATCGCCTCCACATCATATCCAGGAAGTGCAATACCTGCTCTTTCCCATACCTCACGTTCTTTGATTCCATCTCTTGTTAATTTCATGCTATGACCTCCTATTTTTACTTTTTATAATTACGTTTAATACTTATGTTTAAGTCTCAATCATAAGTTAAGTATATAACTTTCTTTCTTAAAAATCTATTACCAAAAACAGAAAATTTTTCTTCTTGTTTTTGTATATTTTTCTATGATGCTGTTCTAATTGCATTTGTTTTGGTTTTATACTACAATATCATTAAATCTTAATCTTATGATGCAATTAGAACTTCATTAGGAGAATCTCATGAGTGAAAAAGGATTAACTACCATTCATTTAAAAAAAATCAACAGAGCGAAAGTCTATCACTATATTTATAGAAAAAAAAGAACTTCTAAACTCCAGATTGTTCAAGAACTTCAGATGGGCTTATCTACTGTCAGCCAAAACCTGAATTTACTGGAAGAAGAAGGCTTAATTGAGCGAAATGGATACTTTGCTTCTACTGGGGGAAGAAAAGCCCAGGCAATTCAAATCGTTCCGGACTTCAGACTTTCCATTGGTCTTGGAATATTAAAAAATATGCTTCATATTACTGCTGTAGATTTGTATGGAAATGCTCTCTATACAGATACCATTTCCCTTCCATATTCTCATACAGCAGCTTATTATGAACAGGTGGCTGGAAAAATCAAAGAATTTATTGAAAAAAAGAAATACGAAGAACAGAAAATATTGGGCATTTCCATTGCTACACAAGGAATTATTTCTTCTGATAACACTATGGTAACTTATGGAAAAATTATGAATAACACTGGTATGCAGTTAAAAGATTTTTCCAAGTACTTGCCCTATCTATGTCATTTAGAACATGATTCAAAATCTGCAGCCTGTCTGGAGCTTTGGAATCACCCTGAACTTGACAGTGCAATTATCCTCCTACTAAACCGGAATCTGGGAGGCGCTGTGATTACCAACCGTCAGATTCACCAGGGAAGTGCCATGCATAGCGGCTCCATAGAACATATGTGTATGAATCCAGACGGACCTCTTTGCTATTGTAAAAACCGAGGTTGTCTGGAAACTTATTGTTCTGCAAACGCATTGGAACATGCTTGCGGTCTGTCAATAAAAGAATTTTTTCCACTTTTAAGAGAAAACAAATCTCCCCAGCTTACCCAAATCTGGAAAGATTATTTAAAACATCTGGCCTTTGCTATCAAAAATCTAAACCTCGTGATTGACGCGCCAATTATTTTAAGTGGTTATCTTGCACCATATATCACAGAAGAAGATATCGGTTACCTGTTGACACAAATCAATTCCTCATCCCCCTTCCCATTGGATAAGGAACAGCTTCTCACAGGAATCCACGGTCAATATACGCCTGCCATTGGCGCTGCATTATTTTATATAGAACAGTTTTTAAGATCAATTTAAACGGAAAAAACGGGATGTTGCATGCAACATCCCACTTTTTCCATTTATTCCTTAAAATGTAAATTTCTCTTCAAAATATGCTTTCAAATCTTCAATTTTAATACGTTCCTGTTCCATGGTATCTCTGTCACGTACTGTTACAGCTCCGTCTGTTTCAGAATCGAAATCATAAGTTACACAGAATGGAGTACCAATTTCATCCTGACGACGATAACGTTTTCCGATATTTCCTCTGTCATCAAATTCACAGTTGTATTTCTTGGAAAGTTCTGTAAAGACTTTCAGTGCACCCTCGTTTAATTTCTTAGAAAGAGGAAGCACACCAATCTTCACTGGTGCCAGTGCCGGATGGAAATGCAGAACTGTACGCACATCATTCTTCTCTGCATCCAGAACTTCTTCGTCATATGCGCTACACAGGAATGCCAGTACCATACGGTCTGCTCCAAGAGATGGCTCAATAACATACGGAATATATTTCTGGTTTGTCTCATCATCAAAATAAGTCATATCCTGTCCGGAAACATTCTGATGCTGTGTCAGGTCATAATCTGTTCTGTCGGCAATCCCCCACAATTCGCCCCATCCAAAAGGAAACAGAAATTCTACGTCTGTAGTTGCCTTGCTGTAGAAGCAAAGTTCTTCTGGTGAATGGTCACGATAACGGATTTCTTCATCCTTTAATCCCAGGCTGTGCAGCCAGTCTAAACAAAACTGTTTCCAATACGCGAACCACTCTAAGTCTGTGTCTGGTTTACAGAAGAATTCCAGCTCCATCTGCTCAAACTCACGAGTACGGAAAGTAAAGTTTCCTGGTGTAATTTCATTACGGAAGGATTTACCAATCTGAGCAATACCAAATGGCAGTTTCTTTCTGGAGGTTCTCTGTACATTTTTAAAGTTTACAAAAATACCCTGAGCTGTCTCTGGTCTTAAATAAACGGTATTTTTTGCATCTTCTGTAACACCCTGAAAAGTTTTAAACATCAGGTTAAACTGACGGATATCCGTAAAGTTGTGCTTTCCACAGGTTGGACATGGAATCTGATGTTCCTCAATAAAATCCTTCATCTGTTCCTGTGTCCATGCATCTACGCTTCCCTCTAATTCAATACCTTTTTCTGCACAGTAATCTTCAATCATTTTATCTGCACGGAAACGCTCATGGCATTCTTTACAATCCATCAGAGGATCTGCAAAGCCACCTAAATGTCCGGAAGCTACCCAGGTCTGAGGATTCATAAGAATAGCACAATCCACTCCTACATTGTATGGGCTTTCCATCACAAACTTCTGCCACCATGCTTTTTTTACATTGTTCTTTAATTCTACACCAAGGTTACCATAATCCCATGTGTTGGCAAGACCTCCGTAGATTTCGGAACCAGGATATACAAAACCTCTTGATTTCGCCAGGGCTACGATTTTTTCCATTGTCTTTTCCATGTCTATAATCTCCTCTATGTTTTATTTTCACTTTTGCATCTTTGATCCATAGGCACTATTATAACGGTTCAAATCTATCTTTTCAACCACAAAACGCAGAAAGTACGAAAATCTCTCTATCTTCCGTAATGATACACCTCTTTTTGCCCTCTTAAATAAGCAATAGAAATAAATAATGTCACCAATTCTGCCAAAGGCACGGAAAGCCATACCCCTGTGATTCCCATGATTCTGGGCAGCAACACAATACTTGCTGCAATAAAGACAAAGGTTCTACAAAAAGAAATAATCGCCGATATTTTTCCATTAGAAAGCGCTGTGAAAAATGCAGAAGCAAAAATATTGATTCCGGCAAACAGATAATTAAAGGAGAACAGGAAAAATCCTTCCACTGCCAATTCATAAGTATGGCTTTTCTCTCCTGTAAAAATCCCCACAATAGGTTCTGAAAACAAAAGTGCAATTCCCAGGATAATTACAGAGGAACACAAGATAAAACCAATACATATTTTGTATAATCTCTTTAATTGTGCATGGTTTTGATTTCCATGATTAAAGCTAAAAACAGGAGCAACACCCATAGAAAATCCCAGATACAGAGCCGTGAATAAAAACTGTCCATACAGTACAATGGTAATGGCCGCAACTCCATCTTCTCCTGCCAGCTTCATCATAGTAATGTTAAATAAAAAAGTCACCACTGCTGTGGACAAATTACTAACCATCTCTGAAGAACCATTTCCACAACTTTTCAGCAGTATATTCCCTCTAAATACTGGTTTTACAAAATATAGGTTTTCTTTCACTTTCAGAAAATACACAACTCCTGCAATGGCCATAATTGCCTGTCCAAGCCCTGTTGCCAGAGCTGCCCCCAGCACGCCCATCTCCATAGGTCCCATAAACACATAGTCCAGTACCATATTTACTACACCGCCTGTTATGGTAAGTCCGAGTCCAAGTTCCGGTTTTCCGGCTGTAACAAAAAATGTCTGAAAAAGCATCTGGAGCATTGTCAAAGGACCAAACCCCAGTAAAACGCCAAGGTATATTTTACAATCATCCATGATAACCTGAGTACCACCCAGAATACAACATATTGGCTCTAAAAATAAAATTCCTAATATCAAAATCATAATTCCGGTGGCTGCACTGATCACTGCCAGCATAGAGAAATTCTCTTTGGCTTCCTGTTCTCTTCCCTCTCCCATCTGTCTTGCTACAATAGCGCTTCCTCCTGTAGAGAGCATAATGCCGCAGGCAATCAGAAGGCTTATCACCGGATAAACAATATTCACTGCCGAAAGGGCATTGCTCCCTACAAAGCGAGAAACAAAAATTCCATCTACAATGGTATATAAGGACATAAAAACCATCATAACTATAGTTGGAAATGCAAATTTCAGCAGAGTAAATGCATTAAATTTTTGTGCAATCGAATTCATCATACTTTCCTTCACCTCTTATTGCTTTCTTTCTTATCACATGGTAAACTATAGGGCAACCCGATAGTCAAGTTTTTTTTCAGGAGGAAGCCCCATGGAACAAACCCAAAGCAGAAACTATTATCTTACCACAGGAGAATTTGCCAGACTGGCTGGTACCACCAAACACACACTTTTTCATTATGATGCGATTGGTCTGTTTTGTCCTGAAAAAAAACTATCCAATCAGTATCGCTATTATTCTGCCTCCCAATTGGAAATTTTCGATGTTATCAATATTCTAAAAGAACTCGGAATGCCTTTAGAAGAAATAAAATCCTATCTGGATCGCAGAACCCCAGAATTGTTTTTAGAATTGCTCGAAAAAGAAACCTCTGCTATAGAAAAAAGAATACGGGAATTAAAAAGAATGAAAGACCAGTTAAACAAAGAAAAAAGCTGTCTGAAACACACCTTAAATCAGGATTTCCAGCAGCTTTCTGTGATTCATGAAAAAGAGCACTATCTTCTTACTGTGCCTGCCCCTGAAGATGCAAACTCAGAAAAAGAAAATGCCCGTGTCATAAGCAATCTCATTGCTTTAGAAAAGGAACACCATCTGTTCAGTCCTTATAGAATTGGAAGTATTCAACACCTTCATACACCCGAACAGTTAAATGAACACTATTCCCATTACTATATCCTCCTGGACAAACCTGTAAAAGGAATCCCTCTTCAGGTACGGCCAGAAGGGGACTATCTCTGTGCCTTTCATCTTGGAGGCTATGATACACTGCCCCAAACTTACGAAAGAATCCTAACATATGCCCAGGAAAAAAAACTCTCTTTAAGCAATCGGTTTTACGAAGATATTCTCATTGACAAATTAACTGTAAAAACTGAAGAAGAATATGTACTCCGTATTCTGGGAGAGCTTTTATAAACGTCTATATCTCTGTATAAAGATTTCCCATCAAGTGAAGAATGTCCAGACTTTTAAAATTTTTGTCAATGTAATGTTTTGTATACGCTCTCATCACCCTTCCAAGTTCCTCTAATACCTCTTTTTTTACAGTAAAACTATAGAGCCGTTCCAACTTAGCTGCAATGATGAATTGCATGGTATAAACTGCGGAAGGGCTTATATAAATCATCCCATGCTCCTGCTCTCCACATGATTTGCAGTATACCCCTGATTCTTCTACAGAAAACCATGGAAGATTTTCCGTGGTTCCGCATTTGCGGCAGGCAAACACTGCCGGATATTCACCATTAATGGTCATGGATTTTAATTCAAAAATATACTGAATCAACAGATTGTCCATTTTCTGTTTTACCAAAGCCTTCATAGTCACATACAACAAATTCAGCATTTGTTTTTCATCCGTATTTTCACTGGCATAATAATCTGCTAATTCCAGAAAATAAAATCCATAATACACCCCTGGCTGAATCCCTGCCAGCTCTGCAAAATATTCCATTACAGAAGCAGAACGAAGCTGATAGGAGGTCCGACCCTCATAAAGGAAAAAAGAGCCAAACACAAAAGGATTGGCCACTGCCATAAGAGCACTGTTTTGTCTTCTGGCTCCTTTTGCAAAAGCTGTAATCTTTCCCCTCTCTTTTGTGAGTATCACCAGTCTTTTGTCATAATCCCCCACAGGCATGGCAGATAAAACCATACCTGTGACGGTAATGGAATCACTCATTCAATTTCCTTCTTATCATATCCAAAATTTTTCATGAGATAGTCACTATCTCTCCAGTCTTTCTTCACCTTAACCCATAGCTTTAGATTGACCTTTTGTTCCAGCATATTTTCTATCTCATAGCGAGCAGCGCTGCCAATTTTCTTCAGCATAACACCCTGTTTTCCAATAATAATCCCTTTATGACTGTCCCTCTCACAAATAATGGTTGCATCAATGTCCACCATGCTGCCGTCTGCACGTTCTTTCATCCGTTCAATAGTCACAGCAATGCCGTGAGGTATCTCCTCTTCCAGACAGCGAAGGGCTTTTTCTCGAATCATCTCTGCCACAATCTGTCTCTGCGGCTGGTCAGTGACTGTATCTTCATCATAAAATTGAGGTCCATAAGGCAGATATTTAAAGATACAGTCCAAAAGAGTATCCAGGTTCAAACTTCTAAGCGCAGACACCGGAACAATTTCTGCAAAATCATAAAGTTTTCTGTATGCCTGAATAAAACCAGGCACTTCCTCTTTTTTCACAGTATCTACTTTATTGATTACCAAAATAACCGGAAGCCTGCAACTCTTCAATTGTTCCGCAATATGCCTCTCTCCTGCTCCAATAAAGGTGCTTGGCTCTACCAACCATAAAATCACATCCGCATCCTTCAAGGTTCTTTGGGCTACATTCACCATATAATCTCCCAATTTATTTTTGGCTTTGTGAATACCAGGGGTGTCTAAAAATACAATCTGCCCCTTTTCATCTGTATAAACAGTCTGAATCCGATTTCTGGTGGTCTGTGGTTTCCTGGACGTAATGGCAATTTTCTGTCCAATTAAATGATTCATTAATGTGGATTTTCCCACATTGGGTCTGCCAATAATTGCCGTAAATCCTGATTTAAAATCCGTCTTCATACACACTCCTCTTATAGTAAATGTCTGAGCTGTCCAAACATGTTTTTCTCTTGTTCCAATTTTTCCTCACTGCCCACAACACAGATACGATTTTGTTTCATCATGGCATCCACAATTCCTGCCAAATTACGGATATCTTCCGGCTGAGCCTCCAAAACCTCCTGGCGTTCTCTTGCCATATCTTCTTCTGTCACGTTGGAGAACCATGCATTCAAAGACAGATTTCCTTTGCCAGAAGGCGTCATGGGAACGTCCATTTCGCTGATAGTTCCAATAATATACTTCGTCATTTCTCTTTCATCTGCATCAAAAGAACGAATGAAATCTCCTGTTTTCTGAAAGACCTCCAAAGTCTTCACAAGATTTGGATCTCTGTAAGAAACCAAGAATCCATCTCCATTTCTACGAAATGCACTCATACAGCCATAGGCTCCGCCTTTTACCCTGATATTAGTCCACAAATATTCATAACTGAGCATAACCTTCAAAATCCTAAGCGCCCCAGTATAGGAATATCCTGCTTCTCTAAAATTTCCTGCTGCTGCCACATACTGTACCTGTCCTGAGGTCTGGAAGCCTTCATTTTTCACTTCAAGAGCAGGAGCAAAACTACCTGGCATAATCTCCTTAGTATAGAGAACTTCCTTCAGCTTCCGAACCTCTTCTTCCAACCCTTTGTATCCCTCCTGTTCTGCTGTATAACTTACTACAAGCTTCTCCGGACGGAACACATAAGTCATTAATTCTTTTAATCTTTCCTTTAATTCCTCTTTCTTTTCCTGGAAATGGATTTCTATTTCATCCAGGAATTTATAGAAATCAATTCCTGTGGTCTTTTCCTGAAAATAAGCATTTTCTGAGAAATAAGACAAAGCTCTTGCCACTGCTGTGCTATGTCCGGCAGAAGCCATGCTCATCTGCATTCTGGATTTCATTTTTGCAAGAATTTCATACAATCTCTTATCATCTTCGATTTTAGAAGTACAAATAATTTCTCGAATCATCTCAAATACAAAAGGAATATCCTCATATAAGGCCTTCGCCCTCACACCTACCATATGTTTGTTATCCTGATGCTCCTTTGCATTTCCAAAAACCTGAAGTCCAAATAAAATCCCACCGCTTCTTGCATTGATTTCATTAAATAACTGGCTGTAGGTATAATGCTGGGTATCTACATAGCCTAATACCGATTTCAAAATTCCAAGATAAGGAATCAAGTGTTCTGGTACAGCTTTGGTATCAAAGAATAAATCCAAATATCCGATACCATTGGTATACAAGTCATGATAAAGAACCAAGGTATCTTCCACTTGCTTTGGTGTATTATAAAGTTTTGCCCCTTCTTTGCTAATATCACTTCTCTTTAAAAGAGGAATCGTGCGAAGCGCTTCTTCTGTTTCCGGCTCATCCTGGTATTCTTTTAGATGTTTTGTTTCTGCTACCAGACGCTCTTTTTCCTCCTTAGTAAGGCTTTCCTTATAAGCTGCCAGCTTCTCCTCTAATTCCTTCTCTCTCTTGGCTGCCAGTCCTTTTTTTGGATTAACCACTACAATCGATGCATGAGTATTAGACAGAAGGTATTCCTCAATCAGTTCCTCAAAATATCTGGTTTTTGCTTTTTCTTTCAAGGAGGCAAAAATATCCAGGCGTTTTAAATAATCAAAGGGTTTATTATCATCATAAAGCCAACTGTCAAACACATCAATCCCGTACATTAATCCTTTTGGGAAGGAAGAAAAGTCTGCTTCTCGAAACCGAAACTCCATGTAGTTAATTCCCGCTGCAATGGCTTTTTTATCAATACCCTTTTCTGCAATTTCCCTTAATGTATCCTGAATGAGCTGCACAAATGTTTCCTTATTGGCAGGGTCTGCATTCTTCGCTACAATAGAGAAAAAGGGTTGGTAAATTCCATCTTCGTAAGAACCCATAATGTCTTTTCCCATCCCCGCATCCAAAAGTGCCTGCTTCAAAGGAGCTCCAGGTGTACTCAGAAGGGTATAATCTAACACCTCAAAGGCTGTACAGCGCTCTACATCCAAGCTATCACCGGTCACTATATTATAAGCCAGATAACTATTCTGTTCTTCCGGCTCACTTTCTGTAATCGGGTATTCCATAACCATCTCTTTCATTTTGGTAAAAGGTTCCTGACGTACAATCCCAGAAGTTACAGGCATGGCATCATACTGAGAAAGATATTCTTTGTCCATCCAATTTAAACGTTCCGCTGCATCCATATTTCCATACAGATAAATATAGCTATTGGATGGATGATAATAGCGGCTGTGGAAAGACAGAAATTCTGAATATTTTAAATCTGGGATGTTTTTCGGGTCGCCTCCTGACTCCACACCATATGGGGTATCTGGAAACAAAGAATTGAATACTTCTCTATCCAATACATCCTCTGGAGAAGAAAAAGCACCTTTCATTTCATTGTAAACCACACCATTTAAGATAAGTGGGCTGTCCACATCCTCCAGTTCATAATGCCATCCCTCCTGCCGAAAAATTTCTTCCTTTTCATAGATATTTGGGAAAAACACAGCGTCCAAGTACACATGCATCAGATTTTTAAAATCCTGGTCATTACAGCTTGCCACTGGATACATAGTTTTATCTGGATAAGTCATGGCATTTAAAAAAGTATTGAGAGACCCTTTCACCAATTCCACAAAAGGATCCTTTAAAGGAAACTTCTTAGACCCACACAGCACACTATGCTCCAGAATATGTGCCACACCAGTACTGTCGGCTGGTGGGGTACGAAATGCAATATTAAAGACTTTATTTGCATCATCATTTTCCAGTACCATTACTCTGGCACCACTCTTTTTATGTTTCAGGAGATACCCCATGGAATGTATATCCGGTATTTCCTGTTTTGTCACTAATTCATAAGCTGGTATCTGTTCCATCTTCATGGCAATTCCTCCAAATCAAAATATGCAATTAGTATACCACAAAAATGGTGCTGTTAATAGGGAATTTTTTTCTACAGCTTTGAATACCCATATCCATTTACAATGGCATCAATTTTCATTTTCTTCTGGCACATAGGACAATCTTTTGCTGAATAGGATTCATATTCCGGAATATCTTGTTTATGATAAACTGCATTAATTTCCATTCCAGCTATTTTGTTGATTGCACTGAAAATAGCGGAAACTCCTGTAATCTTTCCTCCATAATATAGGACACTGTCAATGCAGCGCTGCAGGGTCACACCAGTTGTAATAGATCCCATAAGAACTACCACATTCCGGTTCTGAATCATATGCTGGGTGTTATCACGAAATAGCATCTGTCCATTTGCATTAAATTCCGGTGTTACAATATAAATGGTTTTGTGGGCATTCATGGAAAGTACTCCTGCTTTAGCCAGTTCCTCAGCTAAAAAGGCACCTACCACTTCCAGTCCGTCCAAGCAAACAATTGTATCTACCGGCGTAGTTGTTTCATAGCGGGTAGATAAAAATTTTGCTATTCTGGATGCCTCTGCACATCTTGTTTTCATGGTCGTCATATCCAGATAGTGGGTTATATGAGACTGAGAAGTAACAAAGTGTCCTGGAATAATCTTTAGTTGAATCTTTTCGTCTCCTTTTGCATAAATTTTAAACATTTTTTCTTCCATCTGCATAATTTTTCCTCCTTTATCTAAGAGTTGTCCACAAATTTTCTGATAATTCAATTATAACATGCTTTTCTGTCAAAAGAAAGATTTTTGTATAGCTTCTCAAAACCTGGGTATACTACAAATAGTCCACGAGGGGATGGTACAAATACGTAGCGCCCTTCGCAGACAACAAAAGAAAAAGTAGAAATACTTTATCCTCCCCTTTTTAACGAGACTGCCCCTATCATTTGATAAGGCAGTCTCTATTTTCTATCCTCTCAAAAGCTCATAAGGGTTCCCTCCCACACTCCTCTGTTTTCTATGAAAATCTCTTCAAAACAAGAAGCCGGCAGTGGTGATTCCTGTCTTCCAATCTCTATCGTAAGACTTGGAATTTCCATTTTTAAAAGTGCCCAGTCTTTATAACCTCCAGAACTTTGTTCTCTGGTGTTCTCCTGTGGCACATATCCTGTAATCTCTCCAATTCTTTTGGCAAATTCCCATGTCTGCACACGCAACTGCCCCTGTTGGTAAAAATCCCAATAAATCACTGCACCGGAAGAGTGGTAGCTGATAGTACGCTGAAATTCTTCCCTTCTTGTTAATTCTGCCAATGCCCTGGATTCTATTTCTGACTCTGGTTTTCTACCTTTATAGTTTTGTCTGGAGGGCTCTTGTACTGCATCTTCACAAGTTTCCCACAAAGCATCAAAATTCCGGTTTAAATCCACACCTTTTGCATTTGCCTTCCATCTATGAAAATAACTCCCCTGGGGATGTCTCCCACCTTCTCTTAAAGCAATTTCCTCTACCAGAATTTTCAAATCTAGATTCTTAATTCCCATGGCTCCCCTTTGGCTAATGGTAACTCCATCTGGATTTACCATAGGAACTACATGAATTGCCTTCCCCTCCAGGATTTTTGCATATTCTTTATCTTGCGTTCTACATAGCTTCATCAAAAATTCTGTAGTCTGTTCCATAATGAGTTGGCTAGTCATATACTCACGTCCGTGTATTCCACCAAAAATCAGTATTTTTTTTGGTGCATTGGCACTTCCAATATAGAAATGATAGAGCTCTCTTTGATCCTCTGTCTTTCCCAGGCTGTCAATTTGTATAATTTCTGGAAAAATACGGGCCAAAATCCCCAAATCATTTTGCATATTTTCGTATGTATAACCTAAAAACCTGCCTGGGGATACTTTATACATTGACGGTTCCTCCTAAAATTATTATAATAATAGATATTCTAAACAAGGGAGATTATGATGTGAAAAACTTAAAACGACTTTTGGCAGTCCTTGGAAGCATCTTATTAGCAAGCATGTATATTCTAACTCTTGTTCTTTCTTTGACAGATCATTCCAAGGCTGGCAATATGCTAATGGCTTCTCTTTTGGGCACTGTAATCGTTCCAATTCTGCTGTATGCATTTGAACTGGTAGATAAGTGGACTCATCCAAAGGACGATATCATTGCCAGGATTACGCCTGAGACAGACAAAATCGACACTCTCATTTTTGATCTTGGAAAAGTATTAGTCCGCTATGATTTCAGAAAGCTGCTCGCGGATTTAAAATATGACGAAGAAACTGCCCAGGCAGTGGCAGATGCCATGTTTTTAAGTCCTCAGTGGACAGAGGGAGACCGCGGTGTAAAAACAGAAGAAGAAATCCTTCAATCTTTTATTGACAACAATCCTGCCTATGAACAGGAAATTCGCCAGACCTTTGAAGAAATGGGAAGAACGATTTCTCTTTATTCCTATACCAAGGACTGGATGAAGTATTTAAAAAAACGTGGGTATAAACTCTACATACTTTCTAATTTTTCCAAGCCGCTGTATGACCGGTGCCAAAAAGAACTGAAATTTTTAGAGCTTATGGATGGGGGATATATGTCCTGGCAAATTCACTGCCTAAAACCAGAACCGGAAATCTTTCAGAAGCTGCTTTCAGATTTCCAAATTGACCCTTCCAAAGCTGTTTTTCTGGATGACATGATTGACAATGTAGCGGAAGCCAGGGCTCAAGGGTTAAATGCTATTCACTTCACTGGAAGAAAGCAAGCTTTAAAACAATTATTGGAATTTGGGGTAAAATAATTTCTATTATCCGATTTTAAAACTCTCCGGTGCTATTTAATAACAGCCCCGGAGAGTTTTCTATCTTTCGATATTCACTTTATCTTTGATTTCTCATTTGCTTTAATTGTTCTACGATTTCCAAATCTTCTGGCTTCACTTTTAGATTCGTTCGCATCATTTTGCCTTCTGGTGTTGTTACGGAAATCTCTATAATGGAGCCATCTTGCAGTGCTTTTTCTGACGCTGCTTTCAAAAACGGAAATACTTTTGGATGGTTTTTCTTAAATTTCTGCTGGAGATTTGCAAGCTCCAGCATCCTTCGTGGATTCATAACTTCTACCTTTCTATTACTTCTTTATTTATTTGGAATCTGACAAAGAGCATGCTCAATGGCATCCTCCATCTCTTTTGGCAATCCCATAAAATGAAAAATCTCTTTGAGTATGCGATTGTCTGCAATACGGTAAAAGTTTTCCAAGCTCTGTTGTTCTGCTATCTCTTCCGGAATCAATCGAACATTACTCATGATTTCCTCTGTATGTTCTTCTACCCACTTCAAAAGAGGGGTCATGACAACTGCTGCACCAGGATGTTTTCTCAGATACCCAAAGGTACATTCCACAGAAAGCATAGGCTCATAATCTCCCGTAACATGACCTCTACAAGCTGGTACTGTCATCTCTTCCTTTCCGAAATCACCAAAAATATCTTTTAGCCACCCAATACTGTCTTCTACCCATTGCGGGACTCTGCTGCATAATACTGATTCCCGAAACTGCACAGAAGAATCACCGGTAGAAAAACCGTGAGGACCATAAGCATAAATGTGGCTTTCAAAGGTAACGCTGTGCTCTGCCAGTGCCTGAAGGAATTTCAAAGAGTTTTCAATAGGAACCACCTGGTCATTGCAGGTTGCAAAAACAAAACATGGGCAGGTTGACGCATCTACTGCTTTGTTTACATCCGGTGCCTGGGGTTCACACATCTGAACATCTTCTGCTTTTGTTACCGCATAGCCCAAAAGAGCTGCATTTGGTTTTTCCTTTGCCATGGTTGCCGCACATCCAGCCAGATGACCGCCTGCGGAAAATCCCAGAACTGCCACTTTATCTGGATACAGCTTCCAAACCTCTGCATTCTTGCGAATCAATGCCATAGCCTGTTCATAATCCTCCAGTGGCTTTGGCCATTGGCTGTGCTCTTTTACAGAGTAGCGGAGAATAAAAACCTGATAACCTGCCTTCAGATAGGGCATTGCTACTGGATCTGCTTCTCTGTCTGAACAGTATTGATATCCGCCTCCCGGCAGAATCAGAATAGCCGGTCTTTTGGAAATGTAACCAAACTCTCCTCCTGCTTCTTGAAGGTATGCTGTAAGGGTGACCTTCTGTTCTTCATTTAAGGTAATAAATTCTGTCTTCATAATAATCCTCCTATTCGTAAGCGCCTCCGTATTGTACTTCACAATCTTTTCGGTAAAAATACTCTCCCTCTGAGACTTGTTGCTTTTCCTGCTTTACATCCAGTATAACACAAAAGGCTCTGGCATAAAAATGAATTTTTCATAACCAGACAGTACAAAAAACGCAGCAGGTATTTCGCTTCACCCACTGCGTTTTTTCGCATGTTCTCTTATTTTGCTGCTTCTGCCGCTTTATCCAATTTTACATTTCTGAAATATAAAATCATATCAATGGTAATTTCGATGAGGTTCAAGCAGTAGAAAAACCATGCCAGATAAAACAGCCAGCTCGTTTCCACGCCCATGGATACCTGCATAAATTTGCGGGCAATACCAAAAATATATCCTACCCAGATAAATACTTCAAAGAAAAGGCTCTTTCCTTTTGCGGTTCTGGAAATCCAGGATTTGCAGATTGAGATTGGCCAGGAAAGACCAAAAAATAAGATCATCAGTGCTTCCATTAAATCTGCGGTCGCTTTTAAATCCATAGAAAACTTGCTCCCCCTTCTGTCTTTTTATGCGTTTTCTTTTCCTGCAAGATAGGCTGCTCTGCCGCTTTCGTAAAGATTATTTCCTTTGCTGTCAATAATCACCACCAGAGGCATATCTTCCACATATAATTTCCGAAGTGCTTCTGCTCCTAAATCTTCATAGGCAATCAGTTCTGCCTTTTTGATGCATTTTGCAAGAAGTGCACCGGCACCTCCAATTGCACCGAAATATACACCCTGATACTGCTTCATAGCTTCCACCACTTCCGGCAGACGGGCACCTTTTCCAATCATTCCTCTTGCTCCCACAGACATCATGGTAGGGGCATAGGCGTCCATCCGGCCACTTGTTGTAGGCCCTGCAGAGCCGATCACAGCACCTGGTTTTGCAGGGGTAGGTCCCACATAATAGATGGTGGCATCTTTAGGGTCAAAAGGAATCTCTTCCCCTCTTTCCAGTGCTTCACACATTCTTTTATGTCCGGCATCTCTGGAGGTGTAGATGGTTCCTGTCACTAACACCTGGTCACCTGCATGAAGGGTACCAGCCAGTTCCTCTGTCAGTGGAAGTGTAATACGGCGTTTCTCCATTTTATATCACCTCCGTTTTATGGCGGGTCACATGACAGTTGATATTTATTGCACAAGGCATACCGGCAATATGGGTTGGCATCGTTTCAATGTTTAATCCGATTGCTGTCGTCTTTCCGCCGAATCCCTGGGGTCCGATACCAAGCTGGTTGATTTTTTCCAGCATTTCTTTTTCCAGATCTGCATAGAACGGATCTGGATTTTCAGAATCCAAAGAACGCATCAGTGCTTTTTTTGCCAGCAGTGCACATTTGTCAAAGGTACCGCCGATTCCTACTCCCACCACCATAGGCGGACAAGGGTTGGGTCCTGCTGTTTCCACTGCTTCTAAAATAAAATCTTTGATTCCCTGCAGGCCTGCGGATGGTTTGAACATACGGATCTGGCTCATATTTTCGCTTCCAAAGCCTTTTGGCCCTACAGTAATCTTTACCTTGTCTCCAGGTACGATTTCTGTATAGATCATAGCTGGTGTATTATCTCCCGTATTTCCACGGCGAACCGGGTCTTTTACAACAGATTTTCTCAAATATCCCTTGTCGTATCCACGGCGGACACCTTCATGGATAGCCTCTGTGTAATCTCCTCCTGTAAAATGAACCTCCTGTCCAACTTCCAGGAAAACACAGGCCATACCGGTATCCTGACAAATTGGTACCTGTTCCTGATCTGCAATCTCAAAATTTTCAATAATATTATCCAGAACACCTTTTGCAATTTCCCCGTCTTCACAGGCACGGCAATGTCTGATGGCACATTTCACATCTTCCGGAAGGTGCTCATTGGCTTCTATGCAGAGCCGCTGGATAACATCGGTCAGTCTGCTTACTTCTATTTCCCGCATTGGTCTCCTCCTGAATTACCGTTCATGGCGTGCATAGTTTGGGAAAAGCAGTGGAGAAATATCATGCTCATCTGCATCTGCTTTCTTTAACTCTTCTGCATACTCATAAATATGGTCAAGGTTCATGGTTCCAATCTCTGTCTCTTTTGCTTTTGCTGCTGCAGCCTTACCTGCATTGCGGCCAAATACAATGATATCAAGAAGAGAATTTCCCATAAGTCGGTTTCTGCCATGGATTCCTCCCACAGCTTCTCCTGCTACCAGAAGATTCGGAATGGTCTTGGTAAAACCATCTCCGTTGATCTCCAGTCCTCCATTCTGATAATGCAGGGTTGGGTAGATTAAAATAGGAACTTTTCTCATATCAATGCCGTAATTCATATACATACGGAACATAGCAGGAATACGCTTTTCAATGGTTCCTTCTCCTCCCAGCATCTCGATCATAGGAGTGTCCAGCCATACGCCTTTCAGGCCTCCCGGCACATCCACGCCTCTGCCTTCCCGGCATTCACGGATAACACCGGATGCATTGACATCACGGGTCTCCAGTGGGTGGATATATGCCTCACCTTCTGCATTTACAAGCTGTGCTCCCACGGAGCGGACTTTTTCGGTAACCAGTGCACCCAGAATCTGAGCAGGATATACGGCTCCTGTTGGATGGTACTGGATGGAATCCTGGTACAGAAGAGGTGCTCCTGCACGATATCCAAGAATCAGCCCGTCTGCGGTTGCCCCATAATGATTAGAAGTTGGGAATCCCTGGTAATGCATTCTTCCTGCACCGCCAGTCGCAATAACAACGGTTTTGGCTCTTGCTACCAGATAATCTCCGGTCTCCATGTTCTGAAGCACTGCACCTGCTACCTGTCCTTTTTCATCCTTCAGAAGTTCCACTGCGGAAGTAAATTCCACCACCGGAATTCCAAGGTTGATCACTTCATCACGGACGGTACGCATGATTTCTGCCCCGGAATAATCCTTTGCAGCATGCATTCTCTTTCTGGAGGTACCACCGCCGTGTGTGGTAATCATCTCTCCATCTTCTTCTTTATCAAATTCAACACCCAGCTCATTCAGCCATTTAATGGCATCCGGTGCTTCCATGACCAGACGTTTTACCAGCTCCGGTCTTCCTGCAAAATGTCCGCCGCCGAAACAGTCCAGATAATGCTGTACCGGAGAATCGTTTTCCTTATCAGCTGCCTGAATGCCACCTTCCGCCATCATGGTATTTGCGTCACCGATGCGCAGTTTGGTGACGATCATAACATCTGCACCTGCATTGTGTGCTTCAATGGCACAGGAAGAGCCTGCACCGCCTCCGCCGATTACCAGGACATCCACATCATAGTCAATCTTGGTAAGGTCAATCTCCTCATTCTGGATACGGCTTGTAGAGTGGAGCATATGAGCCAGCTCACGTGGTGCTCTTTCTCCTTTATTTGGACCCACCTTGATTTCTGCAAATGCATCAGGGTTATAATCTGGATGAAATTCTTTTAGGAGTGCATCTTTCTCATCAGCAGTCAGGCGTCTTGGCTCTGTTACCATACGCTCTGCCCTTGTAGATTCCACCTTTTTAATGGATTCCATCATATTTTCCGGATATGGTTTATACATAGTGCCCTCCTTATTTCTCAATGTCTCTGTTATTGTAAAGTTCCTGCATTTCTGTGATTGGTTTCTGCATGATCTGCTCAATCAGTTCGTCATATGCACCACTGTTGATCTCTTCTACACGTTTTTCCAGATGCTCTGCCTTAGGAGCCAGGTATTTTCCGGTCAGGCGTCTTGCAAGAAGTCCTACCATCGGATGGGAAATTCCAGCCGGGCATCTAACAGAACAGCAGCCGCAGCCTACACAGTCAAAGGATTCTTCTGCACATTTTTCCAGTTCTCCACGCTGAGCATATGCGATATACTGCATAACATTCAAATCCTGGGTGCAGGCATTTGTGCAGGCATTACAGCCGATACAGCTGTAGATTTCCGGATAAAGCTCCATCATCACCTGCTGGTTTGGTTTGATTTCATTGATATCATAAGTTCTTTTGTCTGTTGGGAAAAACGGAATGCTTGCCACATACATTCCTTCCTGCACCTGTGTCTGACAGGCAAGACAGGTCTTTAATTCATTCTGTCCCTTGATTCTGTAAATGGTAGCACAGGCACCGCAGAACCCATGGCGGCAGCCACATCCTCTTTTCAGGGTGTATCCTGCATATTCCATGGCTGTCATAATAGTAAGCTCTGCCGGTACGCTGTATTTTTTACCGAAAAAATATACATTAACCATATTTTCCATTTTGGTGTCTTCCTTTCTTAGTACTCGTTAGGCAGCTCGTCGATCTCATCACACCGGAACACCGGCCCGTCTTTGCAGACATACTTGGAACCAATGTTACAGCGGCCACATTTTCCCACACCGCATTTCATACGAAGCTCCAGGGTGGTATAAACCTGTTCTCTGGAAAATCCCATTTCTTCCAGTCCGGCAAGCACAAACTTGATCATGATCGGCGGCCCGCAGACAAGAGCAGTCTTATTGGTATCAAAGCCGATTTCTTTCAGATAAGACGGAACAAATCCCACATGGCCGTCCCATCCTTCCTGCTCACGGTCAATGGTCAGATACACATTGACGCCTTCTGTTTTCATCCACACATCCTGAATTTCCTTCAACTGGACAAGGTCATCTGCGGAACGTGAGCCATAGAGAATATCCACAGTTCCATAGTCTTCCCGGTTATCCAGCACGTAATTGATCACGGATCTTAAAGGTGCCAGGCCGATACCACCGGCAATAAACAGAAGATTTTTGCCTTTCAGCTTATCTTCCACTGGAAAATGATTTCCATAAGGTCCACGGACTGTAATCTCATCTCCTACTTCCAGGCTGTGAAGATAATCCGTAAGAGCACCACATTTCTTGATGCTGAATTCCTGATATTCTTTATTTGTTGGAGAAGATGTAATAGAAAACATTCCTTCACTGACACCAGGAGCACACAGCATAGCACATTGTCCCGGCATATGTTCAAACAATTTTCCTCCCTCCGGTGCATTGACACGGAAGGTTTTTACATCTGGTGTTTCTTCACGGATATCTGTGATAACCCCTACCTTTGGAATCAGGGTATCCAGGGTATAATTTTTATGACAGGTACATTCATGCATTATGCTTCACCTCCCTGTTTCTCAAATGCTTTGATCACTTTTACAATATTTAAAGAAGACGGGCATTTTTCCACACATCTGCCGCATCCCACACAGGAAAATAGGCCATCATTATTCAGTGGATAATACACCAGTTTATGCATAAATCTCTGACGGAACCGCTGCATCTGGCTGGTACGGTTATTTCCGTGAGCCATCATGGTAAAATCTGAGTACATGCAGGAATCCCAGCAGCGGTAGCGCTGTACTCCATGTCCTGTGTCGTAATCTTTAATGTCATAGCACTGGCAGGTCGGGCACACAAAGGTGCAGGTTCCGCATGCCAGACATGGCTTATACAGTTCTTCCCACACAGGAGAATTGAAACGCTTCATATAGTCCTTTTCTCCCCATCCTTTCAGGGAAAGGTTAGAATACGGAAGTTTTTCCACAATTGCGCGAATCGCTTTCTTTTCTTCTTCTACCTGCTGTTCCTCCGCATCTGTAAGAACTTCTTTTATTTGTTCTGTAAGTGTTTCTCCTTTTTCCGTCAATGGCTTCCAATATAACTCTCCTTGGATCATCCAGGCAGCCACATCTGCTGTCGGCTCTGCACAGTCAATGCCAAATACCTTACAAAAACAGCTTTCCTCCGGCTCATGGCAGGCAAGGGCTACAATGGTTCCATGCTCCCTTCTGGCCGCATAAAAACTGTCCACAGGGTCACTTAAAAATACCCTGTCAAGGACTTTGACCCCCTGCACATCGCAGGCTTTCATTCCGAATACAACAAAATTCTGCTCTTTTAAGGCTTCCGGCTCGATGGTGATTTTTTTGCCATCTCTTACACAGGTATAAAGGTTTTCACTTTGGGGAAAGAAGGCATCTTTCGGTGATTTCACTGTTTTTAAGGTTTCAAGAGAAACCTCTGCCTCTTCACTCCAGGCTGCAAAATTTACCTGTCCCCCGGCTTTTACCGGCAAATATAATTCTTGTTCTGCGGCAATGGTACGGAATAATGCCGGCAGATTTTCTGCTTTTATTTTAAACATACATTATCCCCTTTCTGCCGCTGCACCTGGCTCAATATCATCAAAGGTGAAATCCGTAAGAGGTCCTTTTGACTCGCAGTCTTCCCCTGCCTGATACTCACCATAAAATTCGTTAATATCTTTGATAAACTTGCGGTTGAACAGATGAAGCGGAATCCCCTGAGGACAGACTCTGCTGCATTCCCCACAGTCTGTACATCTTCCTGCCACATGGAAAGCACGGATAATATGAAACATTTTTTCTTCAAAGGAATCCACATTTACTTTCTGGGCACTGTCGAATTTGTTGCTGTCAAACACACATTTCCGGCAGCTGCATGCAGGGCACACGTTCCGGCAGGCATTGCAGCGGATACATTTGCTTAATTCTTTCTGGAAAAAAGCAAATTTTTCTTCCGGACTCATGGCTTCAATCTTTTCTACCTCTGCGAAACGTTCCGCATCTTTCGTATCTTTTGACTCACCAATCAGCTCGTCATAGATTTTATGTTCTTTTCCTTTGCAGACATGACATCTTTCCAGCATAGCATCCTGATAAGCACAGCTCTTCTCTCCGTAAAGAGTCTGTATTGTAAGCATGCTTGCGTCATCTTCCATTTCTGCTCCGGAGATCTGCTCAATTCCTTTGATTCCCTGCTGGCGGATTTTTTCGATATCAAGTTTTCCTTTGCATCCTACACCGATGATATAGGCTTTTTCCCGGTCTATGCGGTGCTCTTTCAATAATTGATTAAAGCTGTATGTATCGCAAGGCTTCAGGCATACCAGAGTTTTTCCTTCCATTTTGGAAGCCTCGATCATGTATTTGCTCAAATTTGCCCCACAGAATCCGTTGTAAACGAAATCCTTCAGAGACTCTTCTGTTTCAAAGTAAGCCGGTTCCGGATTATAAGGCAAGTCTCCTGCTTTCCATCCAAGAACACGGGCTACAGTCTTATCAGCCAGCAATTCTTTTGCACGGTTCACTAATTCCTGCATCTTAAATCCTCCAATCTTACATTTCTTCCCAGAGAGTGAATTTTTTCCACAAATTCATTCATGGTCTGGGAGAATTTTACACCTTCTGCAGCAGAAACCCATTCTACTCTGGTTCTGCCATTCTCCACACCGATATAGTCCAGCATGGAAAACAGAAGTGCCATTCGTCTTCTGGCATAATAATTTCCTGTGCTGTAATGACAATCTCCCGGGTGACAGCCGCACATGATCACACCGTCTGCTCCTTTTTCAAAGGCTCTCAAAATAAACATGGGATTTACACGGCAGGAGCAGGGAACACGGATGATCTTTACATCAGCCGGATAGGAAAGACGGCTGCTTCCTGCAAGATCCGCTCCTGCATAGCTGCACCAGTTACAGCAGAACGCTACAATTTTCGGTTTGAATTCTTCCTTATTTTCTATCGGCATATTGCATCTACCTCCGCTAAAATCTGTCTGTTTGAGAAGCCCTGCAGATCCATTGCACCGGATGGACAGGTAACCGTACATGCACCACATCCCTGACAAAGTGCTGTATTGACCACTGCAATTCTTCTGGTTTCACGGATACCGTGATCGTTTACTTCTTTTTCCTCATAAGAAATCGCACCATACGGACAGACATTCGCACATGCAGAACAGCCATTGCAGAGAAGTTCATCTGATTTTGCTGTACATGGATTGGTCATCAGCTTATCCTTTGCAAGAAGCCCGATGGCCTTCACGGCTGCCGCACCTGCCTGTGCTACGGTCTCCGGGATATCCTTTGGTCCCTGGCATACGCCTGAGAGGAAAATACCGGCTGTTGGTGATTCCACTGGGCGGAGTTTTGCATGAGCTTCCGTAAGGAAGTTATTGGTATCAATGCTCGCTGTGAGCATGGTTGCAATCTTACGCACATCTGGATTTGGTTCAATGGCAGTTGCCAGCACCACCATATCTGCTTCTTTCAGAATCTGCTTATTATCCAGAAGGTCAGAGCCCTGTACCAGCAGCTTTCCGTTTGGCTGCGGGATTACCTTACCCACCTGGCCTTTAATATAATTGACTCCGTACTGCTCCACTGCCCGCCTGTAAAATTCATCAAAATTTTTACCAGGTGTACGCACATCAATGTAGAATACCGTTACATTCACATCCGGGTATTTATCACGAATCAGCATGGCATGTTTTGCAGTGTACATACAGCAGATTTTGGAACAATATGGCTTTCCTCTGTCGTCTGCACAACGGCTTCCCACGCATTGGATAAAGACCATTTCCTTCGGTGCTTTTCCGTCAGAGAGACGCTCCAGATGGCCTTTTGTTGGACCTGCCGCATTCATGATACGCTCCAGTTCCAGAGATGTGATCACGTCTTTGCTCTGGTTATATGCGTATTCATCATACTGATCCAGCTTGATGGTATCAAAACCGGTTGCAACCACAATGGCTCCGTAATTTCTGGTGATGATTTCATCCTTCTGGGTATAATCAATGGCTCCTGCCTGACATACTTTAGAACAGATGCCGCATTTTCCGGTTTTGAATTTCATACAATTCTCACGGTCAATCACCGGCACATTTGGGATTGCCTGGGCAAATGGTGTATAGATAGCAGTTCTGTTGCTGAGTCCTCTGTTAAATTCACTTGGAATCTTCTTGGAAGGACATTTTTCCTGGCAAAGACCGCAGCCTGTACATTTATCAATGTCTACACTTCTTGCTTTTTTCTTAATATCTACTGAGAAATTCCCCACAAAACCGCTGACTTTTTCCACTTCGCTGTATGTATAAATAGTGATTTTTTCGTGGGAAGCGGCTTCCACCATCTTAGGAGTGAGAATACATGCAGAACAGTCTAAGGTAGGAAAGGTCTTGTCAAGCTGTGACATTCTTCCGCCAATGCTTGGTGTCTTTTCCACAATATCTACTTCGTATCCTGCATCTGCAATATCAAGAGCTGTCTGGATTCCTGCGATACCTCCGCCAATGATCAGTGCCCTCTTGGTCACACGGCTCTCTCCCGGTTTCAGCGGGCTGTTCAGATGTACCTTGGCAATGGCTGCTCTTGCAAGGATAACTGCTTTTTCTGTAGCCTCTTCCATATCCTTATGAATCCAGGAGCAGTGCTCACGGATGTTGGCGATTTCCACCATATAAGGGTTCAGCCCTGCACGTTCCGCTGCTTTTCTAAAGGTAGCCTCATGCATACGGGGAGAACAGGAACACACTACGATTCCTGTTAAATTTTTTTCTTTGATGGCTTCCTGGATTTTCGCCTGCCCTGCCTCAGAACACATATACTGGTAATCTTCTGCATGGACAACTCCAGGTTCTTTTGCAGCCATTTCTACTACTTTTTTCACATCTACCGTAGCGGCAATATTACTTCCGCAGTGGCAGACAAACACACCGATTCTCTGCACTTTGCTTACCTCCTGTATCTTCTGAATGCACTTACCAGTAACTGCTGAGGAAGCTCCGGATCAAGAAGTTCCGGGATTTCATCAGGTGAGAGATAATCCCCGCCTTTTTTACGAACCACAAGCTGTCTGGCAGCATCAATGATTTTTCCTGGTTTTACATCTCTTGGACACCGCTCCACACATGCAAAACAAGAGAGGCATTTCCAGAGAGATTTGGAATTTACAAGTGCTTCTATATCTTCGTTGACAACATAAGATACAAACTGATGGGGTTTGATATCCATTTCAGCAAAAGAAGGACAGGTTGCAGAACATTTTCCACATTTCATGCATTTTAAAGGATTGGTTCCGGAAATTTCTTTGATGCGTTCTGCCGCATCTTTTCCGCTCATATATCGCTCCATGTTCAGTCCTCCTCCTTTTTCTCTTTCACACCAAGGGCTTCTGCCAGAAGCTCTGTAAAATAATAGACCGGAACGCTGTCTGTTCCATTTTTACACAAGTTATATTTACACAATGGACAGGCTGTGATTAGCATATCTGCACCAAATCCTGATGCACTGTCCATGATCTTTTCACACATATTCTGTGCCATCTCTTTTTCTTTCAGAGAAATATAGCCGCCGCAGCATTCATTCCGGTACGGATAGATTACAGGTTCTGCACCTAATGCACGGATAAAGTCTTCCATAATGGCTGGGTTTTCCGGATTATCAAAAGCCATAATCTTTCCAGGTCTTAACAGCAGGCAGCCATAATAAGCACCTATTTTCTTCCCGGTAAGAGGATGAACCACTTTTTCTTTTACTTTGTCAAATCCAACTCTGTCTCTTAATACCTCTAAGTAATGAAGAACTGTGGTTTCTCCTTCATAGGGTTCTTCCAGCTTCATATAGTTATTGGCTTTTGTACGGATATCCTCTACATTCTTCATATCATCGTTGACACGTTTAATCACATGATGACAGGCAGAACAGATGGTCACAAGATCCTGTTTTTTTTCTTTGGCAGCATTTAAGGTACGGATGGAGGAAAGCTTTGTTGCAATCTCATCGGTTCCCAGAGGATATACTCCTCCGCAGCACTGCCAGTCTTCTACTTCTTCCAGTTCAAACCCCAGTACCTTGGCACTCTCCCTTGCATACTTGTCCAGTTCCCTGGCTTTTGTCCTGAGGGTACAGCCCGGATAATAACTGTATTTCATTTTTCCGTTATCCTTTCTAATTCAAATCAATCTGTGCTATGACTGCCTTCAATGCATCTGCACTCTTTTTCAGAAGTTCGATTTCTGCTTTATTCATCCGCATAGGCACTTTTCCCTGTACCCCGTTTGGACCTACCAAAGTAAGTGTACTAAAGCATACATCTTCGATTCCGTATTCCCCATGCATCATGGAAGATACTGTTGTAATGGAATCGGAAGCAGACAGAAGGATGTTACAGAGTTTACATACTGCCCTGGACACTGCATAGAAGGTTGCACCTTTTTTTGCAATGATTTTTCCGCCGGATTTCTGAACATATTCCAGCATCTTATCTTTGTCAAGCTCTTCCACATCTTTTCCCAGTGATTTTGCTAACTGATAATATTCATCCACACTGACACCGGAAATATAAGCACCTGTCCACGGAATAAAGGAGCTGTCTCCATGCTCACCAAATACATAAGCATGAATGTTTTTCTGAGCAACCTTAAAATGTTCTGAAAGTCCGCAGCGAAGACGGGCAGAGTCAAGAATCGTACCGGAACCAATGATCTGATTTTCAGGAAGTCCTGAAATCTTTGTAAATACATAGGTCATAACATCTACCGGATTACTTACAATAATATAAAGTGCATCCGGAGCTGCTTTTACAATCTGAGGAGTAATGGATTTTAAGATATTAACATTGGTCTGTGCCAGTTCGATACGGGTCTGTCCCGGCTTACGGGCAATTCCAGAAGTAATGATGACAATATCTGAATCCTTTGCATCTTCATAAGTCCCTGCAACAATGGAGATTGGATCACGGAAACAAGTTCCCTGGGCAATATCCAAAACTTCTCCCTCTACTTTTTCTTCGTTGATATCAATTAAAACAATCTCCGAAGCAATCTCTTCATTGGATAAGTTATATGCAATAGTCGCCCCAACACTTCCTGCACCGATAATCGTAATTTTACTGCTCATATGGTACTCCTTTCTGTTTTTCCAAATTCAGCATGGAATTGTTTAATTTTTAACAATATAATCTAAAAAATATAATCGGTTTTGTCACAAAAATATTTGAAATTTGTGATATCATATTGACTACTAAGAAATCACTTATAATTCTGTATCTTGTGACTTTTCCGATTTACTTTGTAACTATACCATATTGATAATATTTTAACAACACTATTTTGTATTTCTTATATTATTTTGTTAAGAATCACTGCTAACACTTGAAATTTGTAAATAATTTTGTATATTTTTTGATACATGAGAGCATATCAGACTTTCCCTACATATTTGTGTACGGTTGCTTTGATTGCTCCAGATCCTTCCAGCATTTCCCGGAACATGTTTTCAATCTTCTCTCCCAGTCCTGTTGTGTAGATATCCACAAAGAAAATACGCTCATTGGAGAGGATTGGCTTCAAATGCTCTTTGAAGGTTTCTGGTTTTCCTACCACAATATCTTTTAACTGCTCTGTGATTTCTTCATTCATTGGATCCGGAGCCAGTTCATATTTGTTTCCCGCATCATCTACTGCAAGCATATATCTAAGCCATCCGGCAATTCCCAGAGGGATGGCTGTCAGTCTGGATGCATCCCCATACTTTGCCACATAGGCTTTGATGGTTTCCCCAAAACGGATTCCAACCATTTGGGAAACATCCACGGCCAGGCGGAGATTGGTATCTCCCAGGTATTCATTTGGGAACCGGTCATTGAAAAGCTCATCCACAAATTCCTGAGGGGAAAGAATGCCCGGATTTGGTACAACTGGAAGCCCTTCATCATAAGCAACCATACGTGCCATTTTCATCATATCTTCGTCTGTGTTAAGCATGTGTGCGAACAAATCGTATCCCAGTGCAACTCCAAGTGGTCCTGTTGCAGAGTGTACGGGATTTAAGCAAACGGTTACCTTCATCCGCTCTGACAGATTCACAGTCTCACGGTCAGCCATGTAGACGCCAAATCCTTTTTCCAATGCCGGACGTCCATTCGGAAAGCTAGTTTCAAAAAGAAAATATTTTGATAGGCATTCACGGACAGTACACACCAGCCATTGGTGCCGCACTGTTTTATATCCAGGAATTTATCGGCTCTATCTAAATAAAAAGAACAAAAGCATTGTCCTCTTTATTATTTCATAAAGCTGTCAATGCTTTTGTTCAGTTTTTCCAGGCCTTTTCCATCCTGCTTCTCTAATTCCTCCTCCAGACAGGTTTCTATATAATGCTTCAGCATCTCTTTTCCTGCTCCGTTAATGGCAGATTTCACTGCTGCCAGCTGAACCAGAACCTCACTGCAATCCCGGCCTTCTTCTACCATGTTCCGCACAGTCTTCAAATGCCCTGTTGCCCGTGCAATCCGGTTCACCATTGCCTTGTCATACTGCTTATCCTCTTTAGCTGTAGACGTCTTCATCCGCATCTTCACTCCATTCATATCCAATGGCCTGTGCCGCTTTTTCAGCTTCTGTGATATCTAAAATATCAGAAATTGCCCAAAGTGTAGTATCCAGGCCTGTCATGGTGCTGCCACAGGAATACAGCTTTCCGTCAATCACAGTTTTTACCCCTTGGATTCTCTCGATTCCTGCTGTAAACATTCTGTTCCAGTTTGCATCCATAGGAAAGTCTGCAATCCTTCTGTGATAAAGCATTCCGGTCTGTGCCAAAAGTGCAGAACCGTTCCCGATCATCACACAGTAGTCTGCATTCTCAGCCGCCTTCTTAATGATGTTGAGGCTTCTTTCATCCTTCCACAAAAGCCGTCTGGCACCCTTTCCTCCTGGAATCAGCAGGATTCCGTCGATTTCTTCCGGCACCAGAAAGTCAGTCCATATCTTTAGTCCATGTACGCTGTTGATTAAATCACCGGAAACAGAAAGATACCGCACATGAAAATGCTGGGGAAGCTTTCCAAAAAGTTCCACGGGACCAAAAGCATCCATGGTTTCAAAATCATCAAACAAGATTACATTCACATTCATATCTGTTCATCCTTTCGGTTCAACTCTGCCAAATTAATGGTTCTGGTACAAATCCTTTTCGCCAATTCCTGATTGTGCGTTACCATGAGAAGTCCCAGTTTTCTCTGCTCTACTTCCTTTAGCATCAGATTCCATATCTGAGCCTGGGTAATCACGTCCAGCATGGTACTCATTTCATCTGCAAATAAAAAATGTGTGCCTTGGAACAGGGAACGTGCCACACAAAATCTCTGCAGCTCACCTCCTGACAGTTCTCTTGGATACCGTTCCAGCCAATCCTTTTCTATGCCCAAGGCTTCCATCACTTCATCTCGAAACATGCCGGACTCCTGAAGCACTTTCTTCATTTTCCATCTAGGATTAATTGCCTTCTCTGGATGCTGATAAATCAACTGCACTGGAGATACACCTTTTGCTGGCAATGGTTTTCCATCCAGAAGGACTTCTCCTGATACTGGCTTCAAGTACCCTGCCAAAATCTTTACCAGAGTACTTTTTCCATATCCGCTTGGTCCTACCAGACCTACCCGTTCCCCTTCTTCGATACGGATGCTCACATCTCTTAAAATCCAGGGGCGGTTTTCACCATATCGAAAACTAATATGTTTCCCTTCAATCTGCATGGACACACCTCACCAATCCCCCACGCACTTCTCGCATGGGTATATTTTTTTCACATTCTTCTGTTTTATATGGACATCTGGGAGAAAACAGACACCCCTTTGGCAGATACTTCGCATAAGGCTGAAAGCCTGAAATAGGCTGAAATCCATTTTGGGGAAGAGCTTCCCACAATGCTTTTGAATAAGGATGACGAAGAGCCTTGGGACCTTTTCCAAAGTCTGCTGCATCTGCCAGTTCTACCGTGGTTCCTGCATAAAAGACGGCAATACGGTCCGCAATATGAAAAGCTAAATCAATGTCATGGGTAATGAGAACCACTGCCTTCCCTTCATCTGCCAGTTCTCGGAAAATCTTCAAGGCTTCCATTGCCATCTCTAAGTCTAGTCCTGGAGTAGGTTCATCCGCAATAATGAGCTCTGCCCCACTTATCACGGCAGTTGATACTAAAATCCGTCTGGCCATTCCTCCTGACAACTGAAATGGATAGAGTTTTTCTGTTTTTTCATTTAGATGAAAACGCTGGAAAATTTCCTTTTGCAGTTTTATAATTTCTTTACCTGGTTTGTTTCCTCTTACCTGTTCTCCCACTTTCATAAGTGGATCCAAGTACGAAACAGACTGTGGAACCAGGGCGATTTCTTTTCCTCTTAATTCTTCTTTTTCCTTTTGTCCCAATACCTTTCCTTTATAGAAAATCTCTCCTGATATGGCAGCATTTTGTGGGAGCAGTCCCATTACTGCGTGAGCCAGAAGACTCTTTCCTGAACCACTGGAACCTGCTATCGCTACTATTTCCCCCGGGTGCACATCAAGGCTGAGATTGGAAATCACCTTTAAATCATACTGCTCTAATCCTGTATCATACATACGGAAGGACACGGATAAATCCTTCACTGCTAAAATTGCTTCTTTTTCCATCTCTGCCTCCTATTCGTGACTACTGTATGGGTCGATAATTTTCTTCATATTTTCTCCCAGTTTATCAAACAACAAAACAATGATAACCAGCATAAGACCTGGGAAAAAAGCTAACCACCACATACCTGTAGATAAATATTTCATAGATTCTGATAGAATAATACCAATGGCTGGCTGCTCCGGAGAAAGTCCGAATCCCAGAAAAGTCAGACCGGATTCGTGCATAATGGCATGGGGAAACATAAGAATCAGTCCAATAAGAAACTGGGGAACCATATGGGGTAAAATGTGATGTACGGTAATCCACCAATTAGAATGTCCCAGTTTTCTGGACACTTCTATGTACTGCTGAGAGCGAAGCTGCAGCACCTCACTGCGGATAATTCTTGCAAGTCCAGTCCAATGGGTAATAGCCACACCAATGAGAACACCTTTCAGCCCTTTTCCACAGGCAAAAGAAATCAAAATCAGAAGCACTGTATGTGGAATTCCCATCACCAGGTCAATCAACCAGTTCATAAAATGATCCAGCCAGGATTTTCCAGTGGCAGCTACCACTCCTACAATCAGGGCAATCACCGCACTGACACTGGATGCCACCACACCTACCACAATGCTCACAGAAAGTCCCTTTATGGTTCTTACCAGCATATCTCTGCCAAGCATGTCTGTTCCAAAAGGATGTTCCAGGGAAGGAGGCAATGCCTTTTTTGAAAAATCTGCAGCTATCTGGCCATCTCCTAAAAAAGCACCCGACACATAAATCCCCAGAAGGACCAGAAAAATGACTGCTGCATAAATAATGATTTTCGTACGCCTATTCAGTCCCCGCTTAGCTGTCACACTACTCATTTCTGTATCCCTCCCTTATCTGCGGATCTACAATTCCATATATCATATTTGCCAGCATATTTCCCAAAAAGACAAACAAGGTGCTAAACAAAGTAATTCCCAAAAGTAAAGGAATATCAGAGCCCATTCCTGCTGCTGAAGCCGCTGCCCCAAGTCCAGGATAAGAAAAAACATTTTCTGCCAGCACAGAACCTCCGAACAATTCGCTAAAAGAACCAAACTGCATGGTCACTGCTGGAAGCAAAATATTCCGAAATCCATGACGTTTTAAAATACTCCAGGATGATTCTCCTCTTGCCTTAGCAAACAGTACATAATCACTTTCCAGCACATCTACCAATTTTTCTCTGGTATGCAAGGCTACATTCGCAAAAGACAAAAAGCTGAGAGTAAGAGCCGGCAGGATCAAATGGTGAATTCTCTGCAAAAGAGTGACTTCTTCTGCCGGAACTCCGGCTGGAACACTCATTCCCATGGGAAACCATCCAAGCTGCACAGAAAAAATCATAAGGAACACAATTCCAATCCAAAATGTAGGTATGGAACACATGATCAGGCACAATTTTTTCAGGATTTTATCTGGCCATCTGCCATGAAACACTCCCATAACACAGCCCATGGCAAAACCAAAAACTCCGGAAAAAAACCAGGCCGTCAGCATTAGTGCCAGAGATGCCACAAACTTTTCTTTAATAATATCTAAAACTGGGCGGCGATAAAGACGGGAAACTCCAAAATCTCCATGAAGCAAAGAATTTCCCCATGCCAAAAACCGTTCTACCGGAGGGTCATTTAATCCCCAATATTCTGCTATTTTTTCTCTCTGCTCCACACTTACATTGGGTACAGAACCAACATACTGCTGTACTGGATCTACTGGCGAAAGACTCACCAGCACAAAACTGATAACACTCACTGCAAAGAGAAGTGTTATCATCCTCAGCAGATATTTACCAATAAACTTCAGATAATATTTACTCCTCATATGTATTCTCCTGCTTTTATTTGGCTTTCCTTTATTCCCATGTCCATTCTTCCAGGTTGGCAATCAGCGGCCATGCCTGTCCATGTGCATGGATTCTCTGGTTTCCAATCTTTAATCCATCTTTCACATAATACAGATGAGTCATATTCACATAGAACGCCCAGGGTGCTTCGCCTCTCATAGAAGTACCTGTGGTGCCGTCCCACTGAGCTTTCTGCCACCATTCATAAGAATCTTCAATGGTAAGAGAATTCATTGCCTTGTTCAGATATTCATCCGTTTTTTCACTGGTATAGAACTCTGGATTATACCAGTCTGTCTTACCTGCATTGTTGCTGTGATACAGCATATAGGAAGTCATGGGACTATCCGAACCCCATCCCATAATCATGGGTTCTGAGAACATCCTCTTAATGGTATCATCTTCACTTACACCCTCTACCGTGATATCAAAGCCCATATTTTCTTTTGCCTGATTTGCTACCGACATAGCCACTGCCTGTCTCATAGAGTCTCCTGCAAAGTACATAAGGTTAAACGCAAGCTTCGCGCCATCTTTTTCCCTAATTCCATCTCCATCTTGATCCACCCATCCGGCTTTTTCTAAAAGTCCTACGGCATAATCTACATCTGTCTCAATGACATCTTCCTCATTCCACCATGGAAGTCCGTCACATTCTGAATAAGCGGGATTTGCCAAACCATTCAAAGCTTCCTCAATAATCTGCTGGCGGTCAATGCCATAACACAGGGCCTTTCTTACATTTACATCACAGGTAATGTTATTACCAATCTTGTAACCATCCTCTGTTGTTTTTCCTTCATCAGGAACCGTAGGAAGAGTGATTCCTCTGTTATCTACTGATTTTACTTGTTCTACATGCATTCCCGGAATTTCTGTTGTGGCAAGTGTGGCAGAGGTCAGAGCAATATCCACTTCTCCTGCTTTCGCTGCTACAAATCTGGCATCTTCTTCCTGAATCAGGAACACTGCTCTTTGAATCTGAGGTTTTGTTCCATAATAATCCTCATTTGCCTCCAGGATAAACTGCTGCCCTTTGTCCCACTGAACCATTTTATAAGGGCCAGAGCCAATAATCTGCTCCACAGAAAGTCCAAACTTGTCTGTATAGGCCTTTTCCGGTACAATTCCCATCTGAGCTACGGTATAGATAAAAGTCACACAAGGTTTATTTAATTGAAATTCCACTGTAGTATCATCCACTGCAGTACAGCTTTCCATCATGGTCAAATCCATGTAAGTTGCCTTTTCCTTGGCTGTCAGGAAGGTAAATGCTACATCTGAGGCTTTTAACGCTTCTCCATTCGTAAACTTTACATCATCCCGAATTTTAAAGGTCCAAGTCAAAGCATCATCACTTACCTCGTACTCTGTAGCTAAATCATTTACCAGTTTATCATCACCATTTACTTTTACTAAAGTGGAATACAGCGGGGAACCTGTATAACCAAATCCTGTACAGGGGTCAAAAGAATCACCTTCACTGGAAAATCCAATCACGACTTCCGATTTCTCTGTTTCCGTACTTGCTTCCTTTTTACTCTCTTCTTTCTGACTTTCCTGTTTTACTGATGTGGTGCCGGAATCTCCATTACTTCCGCAGCTTGTGGCGAGCATGGACGCACATAATAACATGGTAAGCATAACGCTTTTCTTTTTCATGAATTTTATCCTCCTGGTATTTGTCATTGAAACCAATTATAGACAAGAAAAACCCAGAGCGGAAGCCGCCCTGGGGGATATATTTTCAACTTTCTTTTTCTATACAAATCACCTGTATTTCCTGTGTCCTGCCTGCTTCTTCCCTAATTTCTTTTTTGCACAGCATCCCTATCCGGGGGTTTTGTGAATCCTAAAACACAGATTCTACCAGCATTTTTGTATATTCGTTTTCCGGCCTCAGGATCACTTCATCCGGTGTTCCTTCTTCCACGATTCTTCCATCTTTCATCACCAGCACTCGGTCACAAAACATCTGCACCAATGCCAGGTTATGGCAGATAAAAAGGTACGAAAGATTTCTCTCTTCTTTCAAGTTTTTCAGTAACTCCATAACCTGCTGCTGCACGGTTACATCCAAAGCACTGGTAGCTTCATCGCAAATGACCATCTTCGGTTTCACAGCCAAAGCTCTGGCAATGGCTGCTCTCTGACACTGTCCTCCGCTGACTTCATGGGGATAACGCTCATAAAACTCTTTTGGCAGTCCACACTGCTCTAAAAGTTCCAGAACCCTCTCCCTTGTCTCTATTTTTGAGACGCCATGATTTCTAAGGCTCTCCCCGATTCCGTTTCCCAAGGTCTTTCTTGGGTCAAAAGAAGATGCCGGATTTTGAAAAACCATCTGGATTTCTCCATAAGCCTCTCTTAGTTTTTTTCCTTTTGCTCTGGTGATATCCCGATTTTCCAGAAGAATCCTTCCTTCTGTGGCATCTGTCAATCTAGCAATGATTTTGGCAAGTGTACTCTTTCCGCTTCCGGATTCTCCTACAATTCCAAGGACTTCTCCCTGATAAAGCTGAAAACTGACATGACTGACCGCCGTAAAATCAGGTTTTCCTTCTGTAACGAATACCTTTGTGATATCTTCTACTTCTAAAACTGGTCTCATTTATGCCCTCCGTAATTTTGGCACTGCGGACAACAATTTCCTAGTATAATTATTTTCCGGTGCTTCCAGCACTTGTTTTGCTGCCCCGTATTCCATGACCTGTCCTTCTTTTAATACCAGAAGGGTATCTGCCATAGCAGATACCACGCTAATATCATGTGTCACTAAAATAATAGCAGTGCCAAACAGTTCTCTAAGGGACATCATCTGCTGTACTACTTGTCGCTGGACTGCCACATCCAAAGCACTTGTAGGCTCATCTGCCAGAAGAACTGGGGGCTCCATAATCATAGCAATGGCAATCCCCACTCTCTGATTCATTCCACCAGATAACTCAAAGGGATAACTGTTCCAAATCCTTTCTCCATCCTGAAACTTCAATTTTTCAAATAAACTCAATGCCTTTTTTTTCGCGTCTTCCTTGGACATCTTTTTATGAGCAGTAATACTTTCATAAATCTGTTCTCCTATGGTACGAATGGGACACAAAGCTGCCCCCGCATCTTGGAAAATCATACCAAGTTTTTCCCCACAGATTTTCTGCATTTCCTTCTTGGACAAATCGGGGATATCCTTCCCTTGAAACCAGATATCTCCCCGTGTCACCCTTCCGCTTTCCCCTAGAAGTCCCATGGCAGCCTTTAAAAGAGTGCTTTTCCCACTTCCAGATTCCCCTACAATTCCTAGAATTTCTCCCGCATGTAAAGAAAAATTCACATCATGAACTACTGCCTGCCCGTTAAAAGAAATTTCCACGGACTGATAGTTTAATATTTCTTTCATCTCATTTCTCCTTATGCCCAGGAATCCTCTTATTCTACAGGAGCTAAATCAACTGTAATTTCATAGAAATCACATGGGTGTGCTACTAAGCCCTTCACCGTTGCTTTGCTAATCATGCTCATTTTCAGATGGGAACAGAAAACAAAGGCATTATCATCTAAGATGGTCTGCTGCATTTTTACAGCCAGTTCCCCTCTTCTTTCTGTATCAAAGGTTTTCGCCATTTCTTTTTCTAATTCTTCCAGTTTATCACTATGGTAATGCCCATTATTTACAGAAGAGCTATCCAGACAATGTGTGGTAAAGAAATATTCTGGATCTCCTGTTGGAGCTGTTACCATAGCACTGGCATAAACATCCCAGGCTGTAGAATCTGCCCGAATGCTGTTGTGGTCAGCTGTACTATTAATTTGTACCTCCATACCAACTTCCTTCAAAGTAGCCTGTGCAGATTCAGCCAAAAGTGGAAGCTCCTGACGACTTGGATAAGTAAGCCATCGGATGGTTAAATCTTTTCCGTCCTTTTCCCGAATTCCATCGCCATCTTTATCTACCCATCCAGCTTCTTCTAACACCTTTTTTGCATCTTCCAAATCATAGGTTTCTGTGGTAACCGCATCTCCTCCAAACTCAAAGCTATCTGGATATACGCCCACTGCTGAATAACCATTTCCATCTAACAAAGTATTTACAAACCCTTCTTTGTCAATCCCCATAGCAATGGCTTTTCTCACTGCCCTGTCCTGAATCACAGGACTTTCAAAATTCATATGTGCAAAAAAAGTCCGACTGGTAGCACAACTAGAAAAGGTATAATCTTCATTTTCAAACAAGGGATAGCTTGCATAAGGCATACCATAAGCTGCATCAATCTCTCCTGACTGCAGCGCCATGGTAAGGGTATCTCCATCGGAAATCGTACGCACTGTAATTTCATCAAAACCAGGCTCCCCACCCCAATATTCCTCGTTTTTCACCAACTTTAACTGTTCTCCTGAAACTAAAGCTTCTGCAATATACGGTCCTGTACCAGCCACAATACCGTCCTCAGTAACCCCTGCTTCCATGTCAATGATACATCCGTAAGGGTCACTTAAATAATTCAAAAGAGTTGGCTTTGGCTCTGTTGTTTTTATGGTTACTGTCTGCCCTTCTGTGGTAATAGTGTCAATCATTAAGTCTCCTTTTGCACGCTCATGGACCTCTACCAGATGCTCCAGACATTCTTTAACTGCCTCACCGGTCATTTCTCTGCCACTGGAAAATTTTACCCCATCCTGCAAAGTGATTTGCCAGGTAAGTTCATCTATATTTTCATAATCTTTTGCCAGCCATGGCTGAATTTCCATGGAATCTGAATACTTAAACAGAGTCTCTCCCACTCCGTAACGAATGCAGGCCCATCCTGCATAAGCATTATGTGGATTCACATCTGGCTCCTCATTTTCTGGATTAAAGGTGGTATCGCCAAATACAAAAGTTTTTTTCTCTGTTGTTCCTTTTGCACTTCCGGTATGGGTATTTTTTTCTCCCGTACCACATCCGGCTAAAAGCCCTGTCCCAAGGCAGACAGCCATACAAAGCACCATAAACCTTTTCCGATTTCTCATTATTTTTTCCTTTCTACTCATTTGTTCTTTTTCTACTTTATCTTCTGCGGCTATTTCTTGGGTCCAGATAATCTCGAACCGTATCACCCAGAAGATTAAAAATAACCACAACAATAAAAATTGCAATTCCAGGGCCAATAATCACCCATGGATAAGTCTGGAGCATACTTCTGCCACCACTCATCATATTCCCAAGCTCTGCAGTAGGTGGCTGTGCTCCTAACCCTAAAAAGGACAAACCTGCCAGCTCCATTAACATGGTTCCAATATCCAGCATAGCAGTTACCAAAATTGGGCCCGCACAATTAGGTAAAATATGTCTTACCATGATTTGCCAAGATGTATTTCCTGCCAGCTTTGCCGCTGAAATATAACTGGTACTCTTTTGTGCCAATGTCTGGCTTCTGGCAATTCTGGCATATTTAGGCCAACTAATCACCGCCAGCGCCAACACTGCATTTTGTAGTCCTCCATTTAACAAAGCTGCGATAGCCAAAGCAAAAACCAAACCTGGAAAAGCTAGACAGACATCGGAAATTCGCATAACAATAGAGTCTAAAATTCCTCCGTAATACCCACATAAAACACCAACGACAGTTCCAATGACAGTAATCATCAACACCAAACAAAGAGTTGCCAGTACACTAGTCTGAAGTCCCACTAAAATCCTGGAAAACATGTCACGCCCAAAACGATCTGTTCCTGCAAGATGCTGACCTCCAGGTGGCTGCAAAGATGCTGACATATCCTGTGCATTGGGGTCATAAGGACATAAATATTCTGCAAAAATGGCAACGAATAGCAACCCCACTGCCAAAGCAAGGAACACAAACAGTCTCACTTTTATATAACTTTTCTGAACCTTCTGCTTCCGCACTGTTGGTGTATGTGTCCTCGCACTCATGCTTCCTCACCTCCTAGCCGGATTCTCGGATCCAGGAACCGGTAAGAAAGGTCTGTAATCAGGTTGACACACACGTAAATCATTGCCATCCACATCACATAAGCCTGAATCATAGGATAATCCCTCATATTAATGGCATCTATTGCCAGTTTTCCCACACCATCCCATAAAAAGATGGACTCTACAATAGCAGTTCCGCCAAGAAGGCTTCCTATGGATAGGGTAAGCAGGGTAAGAATGGTCACTAGACAGGCACGAAGCACGCTCTTCCAAAGAGTAATCGAAAAGGGGATTCCTCTTGCCTGTGCCCCCATGACATAATCTTTGCTAAGCTCATCCAATACAGCCGCCCTTACCTGCCTCAGATACTTGGCAGACATGGCAATAGCCAGAGTAAAACTAGGAAGCGCTACACTTTGGATGCTAAGTTCATTGGCAATCACCGGAAACAGCTTCATGCGTATAGCCAGAAAATACATTAATAAAAGTGCCACAAAAAAATTGGGCATACTATTTCCCAGAAAGCTACACATCCGAATCAAATAATCCATGAAACGGTTCTGCTTCACAGCTGCCAGAATGCCCAAAGGCAGGGAAATTACAATCGTTAATAAAATAGAGGTCACTGTAAGCAATAGGGTTGCCGGCAATTTAGAAAGAAAAGTGGGAAGTACTTCCTTTCCGGAAATATAACTGGTTCCCATATCGCCCCTTAGCAAATTTCCCAGCCATACAAAGTACTGGGTCAGAAAGGGCTTATCAAGCCCCAGCTCTGTCCTGGCCTTTTCCAGAACCTCCTCTGAGACTACCATTCCTGTGTTCTCCATTTTTTGCATAACCGCATCACTGCCGGCAAGTCGCATCATCCCAAAAGACAGAAAGGTAATCACCAGAAGTATTGGAAATAAATGTAATAGGCGTTTTATCACATATTTTTTCATTCCTTAACCTTCCTTTTTTCCACACAAAGTGAAAATAGGCACTGGATTATAAAACGCATCCTTTTCCACATAAATTCTTCTTCCCACTGCCAAATCCAAGGAAAATTCCTGAATGCCCAACTTCCCAAGTGTTTCCACATCCCAGGCTGGTCTTATATAATTGCTAATAGGCAGCTGTTTCTTAATACTTTCATTTTCCAAAAGCATCTCCATGCCCAGGGTATTATGGGTATGCTTTTCAGGAAGATTTTTTGTATCTGTAGCATCATAGGCTCCGTAATTCGCATCAAAATTTAAGAGAATACCGCCTTTTTTCAATACTCTATACCATTCCTCATAAGCTCTTGCCGCATCCGGCAAGGTCCAAGTCAAATTTCTGGAAATTACCACATCAAAGATCTGGTCTTGAAATTTCAAATTTTCTGCATCCATAATCTCAAACTTGCATTCCACCTGCTCTTCTTTTGCCAATTCCCTGGATTTTTCAATCATATCTGGTGTCAAATCAGTACCAATAACATCATGTCCTTGTTTACTAAGAAGAATGGTAAAGAATCCTGAGCCACACCCCACATCTAAAATTTTCAAATTTCTTTTTGGAAGGTACTTTTGAATCTCTGTAAGCCAGCGCTCTGCCATAACACTGTGCAATTCTGCTTTTCTCTGGGATTTAAAGCTGGTGCTTCGTTTACTCCAATAACCGGCAATCCGCTCTTTTCTGCTATCAGATTCCCTGGAAATCCTTCCATAGGCAATGACTGAACCAGACTCTTGTACCACAAGACTGCCTGTCTGATATAAAATCACACCACCGTATTCTGCCTGGCACACCTCCAGAATCTCTCCTTCATAGTTTTTAATCACGCCCAATCGTTCACCCTGTTGTATCATATCTCCTGGTTTCTTACAAGGATACCATAGCCCCTGTTCATTGGCTGCCTGATAGCACACATCTTTTACTTCCAGGGGATAATAATTCCGGTAATCCTTCTCTCCCTGGTAAACTCCCAAATGGCAAAGAATATTCCGTACATCTCGCCTGGTTGAATGGCTCTCTTCCTCTGTCCATCCCCCCATTTGCCCTCGTTCAATCAGAATACTTGGAATCCCCATAGAAGCAGCATAATTATAGCAGCCGCCCATAGCTACATTAGATTCCACCATGTACGGTACATCCGCCTGTTGCGCCATCTCTCTGGAAGCTGTCACTACCCGCCCATCAGCAATTCCTGCATAATAGACATACGGGGTAAGCTGCTCATAGCTGTCTCCGCTGTGAAGGTCAATATAATAGTCTGCAATGCTCAAAAGTTCTTTCTCTATGGCATAAGCCAACCGTTCAGACCAAGAGCCTTCTTTTTTTCCTGGAAATACCCGATTGAGATTTTTTCCATCTGCATAGCATAAACTTCCACTTCGCAATTCAAAGGCCTCACGATTTACCACCTTTACAATAATCACAGTTCCCGCAATTTTTCTAATATTCAGCCGTTGTGCCAGTTCCATAGCAGATTGGATTCCCACATATTCCACTGCATGAATACCAGCTGTAATCAATACGGTTTTCCCTGGCTTCTCTCCATGCAAAACAGCCGCTGGAAGCTGAAACTCACCATCTCCTATTACGAAAACTCCATCCTTTTTCTGTCCTGGTTCTACTATAAAACTTCCAAGACAAAATGCTTTTCTTTCTTCCATATATTTAAAACATTCCTTTTCTACCGCTAAAATGTGATAGGTATTCCATAATACCGCAGTAAGTTTATCAAAAATTCTTCCTCCTCACAAGCCCTGTAGGGGGATAAGAATTTACAAAATTCCTTGTTTTTTTGCAGAAAATCCTTATTTTATCTTGCATACCGGCCCATTTCAACGTATTATATAAGAGGCGGAATCTGTTCCGTTTAGAAATCTGATTGAAATCAATGGAGGGCACATAAAATGGAATCTGTAAATCGTATGGTTGGAACCGTATCCAGAGGTGTGCGGGCACCGATTATCCGTGAAGGAGATAATCTGGCTGAAATCGTAGTAGACTGTGTATTAAAGGCAGCAGAAAGTGAAAAATTTGAAATTCGTGATAAAGATGTTATTGCTGTAACAGAAGCAGTAGTAGCAAGAGCACAGGGCAACTATGCCAAGGTAGATGATATTGCAGCAGATGTAAAAGAAAAATTTGGAGATGACACCGTTGGTATTCTGTTCCCAATTTTAAGCCGTAACCGTTTTTCTATTTGTCTTAAGGGAATTGCAAAGGGATGTAAAAAAATCGTCCTGATGTTAAGCTATCCTTCTGATGAAGTGGGAAATCATCTCATTGACTTAGATGTTATGGATGAAAAAGGTGTAAACCCATGGTCTGATGTTCTCACAGAAGAAAAATACAGAGAACTTTTTGGTTATGAAAAACACGTATTCACTGGTGTAGACTATGTAGAATATTACAAACAGCTAATTCAGGAAGCCGGCGCTGAAGTAGAAATTATCTTTGCAAACAATCCAAAGGCTATCCTGTCCTACACCAAGAGCGTTCTCACCTGTGATATTCACACACGTCAGAGAACAAAACGTATCTTAACTGCAAACGGCGCTGAAAAAGTCTATGCTTTAGATGATATTATGACACGCAGCATCAATGGCAGTGGTTATAATGACGCTTATGGTCTTCTTGGCTCTAACAAAGCTACAGAAGATACGGTAAAACTTTTCCCAATCAAATGCGATGAAGTGGTTTCTGCTATCCACACTGCTATGGTTGAGAAAACCGGAAAAAATGTAGAAGTCATGGTTTACGGTGACGGCGCCTTCAAAGACCCTGTAGGAAAAATCTGGGAATTAGCTGACCCTGTAGTATCTCCTGCTTACACCAAAGGTCTTGAAGGAACTCCAAACGAAGTAAAATTAAAATATTTAGCTGACAATGACTTTGCAAATCTCTCTGGTGAGGAATTAAAAGAAGCAATTAAAGAATACATCACAGAAAAAGATGAAAAAGCTGCCAGCTTAAAAGGTACTATGGTAACACAGGGAACCACACCGAGACGTCTCACAGACCTTTTAGGTTCCCTTGCAGACTTAACTTCTGGTTCTGGAGACAAAGGTACACCAATTATCTACATTCAGGGATATTTTGACAATTACGCAAAATAAATGTTTGCATAGCAACAAACTTCGAGGTACAATATAAGTACTAAAATAACAGGAGGTACAAGCTATGGCATTTATGGATGGTTGTGAAAGCAAATACAGAACACCTGTATCAGAAGACAGGATTTGTCCTGTATGCGGAAAAGAAGTGGAAGTATTTACCAACAGAGGACGTATTGTAGAAGATGCTGTTTGCCCCTGCGGATATGTATTCAAGGCAGAAGAGCAGGAACCTCTGAAAGTAGAACGGGCAGAAGAATAAAAAAAGCGCCTCTCGCCTCATGGAAATCATTCCTTGGGCGGGAGGTGCTTTTTTATTTCACACATCCAATTAATTCCTGAATGTCTTCGATATGATTTTTCTCCAT
>ENA-ORMO01000612-ORMO01000612.1-human-gut-metagenome-genome-assembly--contig:-NODE-612-length-49029-cov-6.995467_pt1 | contig 49029 bp, 39 predicted proteins | sample MGYA00242106_ERZ509001 | MGnify/ENA primary metagenome ERZ509001 (study PRJEB26280, sample SAMEA2338736) | human gut metagenome | biome: human gut; feature: human-associated habitat; material: faeces...
ACAGCTGAGTGATCAGTTTAGCGTATGGTGTTTCACCACATCCTGCACAAGCTCCTGAGAACTCAAGCAGAGGCTGTTTGAACTGGCTGCCTTTAACAGTTGCTTCTTTAAATTTAGCGATAACATCTTCTTTAACCGGCAGTTTAACTGTGTAGTCAAAGTATTTCTGCTCGTCTGCGCTTGCTTCAAGGTTTTCCATAGCAAGTGCTTTCGCACCCTTCTTACCTGGGCAAACGTTTACACAAGAACCACATCCTGTACAGTCAAGTGCGGATACGGACATTGTGAATTTGTATTCTTTCATACCTGTAAGGTCTAATGTCTTCATACCTTCAGGAGCATTAGCTGCTTCTTCAGCTGTCAGAGCTACAGGACGGATAACTGCGTGTGGGCAGACATAAGCACATCTGTTACACTGGATACAGTTTTCCGGATTCCATACAGGAACGTTAACTGCGATACCACGTTTCTCATATGCAGCTGCACCTGATGGTGTAGTACCGTCTACATAATCCTTGAATGCAGATACAGGTAAGGAGTTACCTTCCTGAGCATTAACTTTAGCCTGGATGTTGTTAACGAAATCAACAACGTCCTGACGTCCTTCTGTTGCATGAGTCATATGAAGACCTTCGTCCTCAGCGTTCTTCCAGCTTTCCGGAACCTGGATCTCTACAACCTGTTTAGCACCAGCGTCGATAGCTGCCCAGTTCTTCTGAACGACATCATCACCTTTACGTCCGTATGTTGCCTTAGCAGCAGCTTTCATAAGGTCGATTGCCTGATCTTCCGGAATGATTCCTGTAAGTTTGAAGAATGCAGACTGAAGGATTGTGTTGATACGTGTTGGTCCCATGCCAGTTTCAATACCAATCTTAACACCGTCGATTGTGTAGAATTTGATATTGTGGTTAGCGATGAAAGCTTTTACCTGTCCTGGTAAATGTTTCTCAAGGCCTTCCATATCCCATGCACAGTTAAGGAGGAATGTACCACCGTCAACAAGTTCCTGAACCATGTTGTATTTGTTTACGTAGGATGGATTATGACATGCTACGAAGTTTGCTTTGTGGATCAGGTATGTGGATTTGATCGGTTTCTTACCGAAACGTAAGTGGGACATTGTAACACCACCGGACTTCTTGGAGTCATAATCAAAGTAAGCCTGTGCGTACATGTCTGTGTTATCACCGATGATCTTGATGGAGTTCTTGTTGGCACCTACTGTACCATCAGCTCCCAGACCCCAGAATTTACAGTTTGTTGTTCCTTCAGGAGTTGTTACGATCGGAGCACCTGTCTCAAGGGAAAGGTTAGTAACATCATCAACGATACCGATTGTGAATTTCTCTTTTGCAGTGTTTTCATAAACAGCTACAATCTGTGCAGGTGTAGTATCTTTGGAACCTAAACCATAACGTCCGGAGAATACTTTTACGCCGCCGAATTTGCTGTCTTTTAATGCTGCTACAACGTCAAGGTACAGAGGCTCGCCAAGTGCACCTGGCTCTTTAGTTCTGTCAAGAACTGTAATCTGTTTTACAGAATCCGGAATTGCATCGATGAGTGCCTGTGCACAGAATGGTCTGTAAAGACGAACTTTAACAACACCGACTTTCTTTCCTGCTGCTGCAAGATAATCGATTGTTTCTTCGATTGTATCGTTTACAGATCCCATAGCAACGATTACATGTTCTGCATCAGCAGCTCCGTAGTAGTTGAATAATTTGTAATCTGTACCGATCTTAGCGTTAACTTTATCCATGTATTCCTGTACTACTGCTGGAAGAGCATCGTAGTATGGGTTACATGCTTCTCTTGCCTGGAAGAAGATATCAGGGTTCTGAGCAGAACCTCTCTGACATGGGTGATTCGGATTAAGAGCATGGTTACGGAATGCAGCGATTGCATCCATATCTGCCATATCCTTCAGATCTTCATAATCCCATGTTTCAATCTTCTGAATCTCGTGAGATGTACGGAATCCATCGAAGAAGTTGATGAACGGAACTTTACCTTTGATTGCTGAAAGGTGAGCAACAGGTGTTAAGTCCATAACTTCCTGTACAGAAGATTCGCAGAGCATTGCGCATCCGGTCTGACGACAGGCCATAACGTCGGAGTGATCACCAAAGATTGAAAGTGCGTGGGAAGCAAGTGCACGTGCAGATACGTTGAATACTGCAGGTAACTGCTCACCGGCAATTTTGTAAAGGTTCGGGATCATAAGTAACAGACCCTGAGATGCTGTATAAGTTGTTGTTAAAGCACCTGCTGCCAGAGATCCGTGTACAGCACCTGCTGCACCAGCCTCAGACTGCATTTCAGTTACCTGAACTTCCTGTCCGAAAATGTTCTTTCTTCCCTGGGTTGCCCATTCATCTGTTGCTTCCGCCATAACAGATGAAGGAGTGATCGGGTAAATAGCGGCTACATCTGAGTATGCATATGAAGCATGAGCAGCTGCATGGTTACCATCCATGGTTTTCATCTTTCTTGCCATAGTTTGTTTTTCCTCCTTAAAGGTTGATGAAAATTATTTATTTATTTCAAGGCATAAGTAAAATATACCTCAAATTTCATTGTAGATTATAACATAATCTTCTGCCCGTGTCCAATTTGTTTTGACATATTTTGTATCTTATGAGGTACAAAGCAGAGATTTTCTGTTATTTCAGTAGCAAATATGTGTATTTTTCAAGTTGTTTATAGCTAACATTATGCAGATATGCCAAATTTCGAACAAATCAGGCAGATAAAAATAAAAAAAGGAGACTCTACGCCTCCTCCATGATCTGCTGTATTGTTTTTCTCTTAAGGAGACTTATCAGCTCATCCTGTACAGATAACAATTCCCTGTGTACCAGACAAGGTATTCCACCCTGTCCGTCTCTGACACAGTTATATTTTGGATCCAGACATTCGATGATAAACATCTCCGGATCAATTGCCGAATAAACCTCATATAAAGTCAGCTCATCCAGTCCCCTGTTCAGAGAATAACCACCATGTACGCCTCTGTATCCCTTCACGATTTCTGCCTTCTGAAGTTTCTTCAGAATCTTATAGGCAAAAGGCGCTGTGATCGCTTCTTTCTCACAGATATCGGATACGCTCAGTCTGCTCTCTCCCCAAAGCGCACGTACCACTCGAACTGCATAATCGCACTCTCTTGTAATAAACATAGTCTTTGCAACCTCTCTAAAATTAATTATCCTTTACTGTCCACATCGCTGTTCTGCATAAAACAATGGAAACAGTAATCGTTATTTCTGTCATATCAATGCCTCATATTTCTGTCTGTCAAGAGGCTATATTTATTTTATATTATAACAGTGCTTCTTTTTTTTGTAAATAAAAGAACCCAAAAAAGCAAAAAACAGTTGCAAATTTCCCAATTTACGGTACAATGATAAACGGTTGTAACTTATATAATAGGAAATAATGTAACTGTTTCCTGCGAAAGATACGTTTTCCATAAACAATCTGCCGGACAGTTACTGCAAAACAATAATTTCACGAAAAAGAGGTATGATATGATTTCAGCAAACAATATTACATTGCGCGTAGGTAAAAAGGCCCTCTTCGAAGATGTAAATATCAAATTTACTGAGGGCAACTGCTACGGTCTCATCGGTGCAAACGGTGCCGGTAAGTCCACATTCCTTAAAATCCTTTCCGGACAGTTAGAGCCTACCAACGGTGACGTTGTTATCACTCCGGGCCAGCGTCTCTCTTTCCTGCAGCAGGATCACTTCAAATATGATGCATATACAGTTCTGGATACTGTTATCATGGGTAACAAGAGACTGTATGAGATCATGAAAGAAAAAGATGCTATCTATGCAAAAGCGGACTTCACTGATGAAGACGGCATCCGCGCCAGCGAACTGGAAGGTGAATTTGCAGAGATGAACGGATGGGAAGCAGAATCTGATGCTGCTACTCTTCTGAATGGTCTTGGAATTGAAACCGATCTCCACTATTCCCAGATGGCTGACCTTACAGGAAGCCAGAAGGTCAAAGTTCTTCTTGCACAGGCACTGTTTGGTAATCCGGACATCCTTCTTCTGGATGAGCCTACCAACCACCTTGACCTGCCGGCTATTGAATGGCTCGAAGAATTCCTGATCAACTTTGACAACACTGTCATCGTTGTATCCCATGACCGTTACTTCTTAAATAAAGTATGTACTCATACAGCAGACATCGACTACGGCAAGATCCAGCTCTATGCCGGAAACTACGACTTCTGGTTTGAGTCCAGCCAGCTCCTCATCAAACAGATGAAGGAAGCTAACAAAAAGAAAGAAGAAAAGATCAAAGAACTTCAGGAATTTATTTCCCGATTCAGTGCCAACGCTTCCAAGTCCAAACAGGCAACTTCCCGTAAGCGTGCCCTGGAAAAGATCCAGCTTGACGATATGCGTCCGTCCAGCCGTAAATACCCATACATCGACTTCCGTCCAAACCGCGAGATCGGTAACGAAGTCCTTATGGTGGAAAACCTTTCCAAGACAATCGACGGTGTAAAAGTTCTGGATAACATTTCTTTCACACTCGGTCATGATGACAAAGTAGCTTTCGTTGGTGCTAACGAACAGGCAATCACTACTCTGTTTAAGATCCTGGTCGGTGAAATGGAACCGGATGAAGGAAATTATAAATGGGGTGTTACCACTTCCCAGGCATATTTCCCTAAAGACAACACTGCAGAGTTCGATAATGACCTTACTATTACAGACTGGCTGACACAGTACTCCGAGATCAAGGATGCCACTTATGTTCGTGGATTCCTCGGACGTATGCTCTTCCCTGGTGAAGACGGCATCAAACGTGTACGCGTTCTTTCCGGTGGTGAGAAAGTTCGCTGTCTTCTTTCCAAGATGATGATTTCCGGTGCAAATATCCTGATTCTGGATGAGCCAACCAACCACCTCGACATGGAGAGCATCACAGCACTGAACAACGGTCTGATCAAATTCCCGGGTGTTATCCTTTTCACTTCACATGACCATCAGTTCGTACAGACAACAGCCAACCGTATCATGGAAATCCTTCCAAACGGAACCATGATCGACAAGATCACTACTTACGATGAATATCTGGCAAGTGATGAGATGGCTAAGAAACGTCACGTATTTGAAATCAACGAAGAGGACGCTTCCGATAACTAAAGAATAAAATAACAGGGTACGGCTAAGCCGTACCCTGTTATTTTATTCTGTCTTCATGGTAATATCCGCCAGCTTTCCGCCTGTCACCTTAAGCAAATCAGCAAGGGGAACCTTCAGTGTCAGTCCGATACGGCCGCCACTCACATAAATCTCCTCAAATTCTCCTGCAGATGCATCAAACACAACAGGATAAGGTTTCTTCATTCCCAGCGGGCTGCAGCCGCCTCTCACATATCCGGTAATCTTTGTGATATCCTTCACATGGATCATGTCCACTGTCTTCTCACCGACAGCCTTTGCAGCCGCCTTACGGTCAACTTCCTTTTCAATCGGAACTACAAAAACGAAATAACCGCCGCTCTTTCCTTCCATTACCAGAGTCTTAAAAGACTGGTCATAGGGTGCACCAATCTTATCCGCACTGTGGACCCCGTCAATAAATTCATCACATTCATAGGAGAACGCCTCATACTTCACCTTCTGTCTGTCCAGCATTCTCATTGCATTTGTCTTTGCTTCTTTTGCCATCTTTTCTCTCGCCTGTCCTTTCTGTCCTGTGGCATATATTTCCTGCTCTGCTGTACCTGCCCGTTTTCGGTCACTCAGCTTCAGGAATTCCTTTTTTTCGAATCTGGATCATATCCTCCAGTATCCGGTAATAACCGTCAATAGTCATCATAGTATCATTTTCCGATGTTTTTGTTCCTACACAGCGAATGGTAACTTTGCCTCGTTGGGGAGTTGTGCCAGGATATTCTATCTGCACTGTTTTATCTGTAAACATTACCGTGTCTTTTGCATCCCTTACATAATCCAGATAATCTTTATCAATACTGTCAGCCCATGCCTGATAACATTCTTCCGGAGTGATATCATTCTTTACGCCAAGAAGCTTCTTCATAGTGTCATCTGCAAGAACTGTAACTTTCCCTGTGGATTTATTGATCTTCATCTGCCACAGTCCCAGACCTGAAACAGAAAGGATATCATGATCCATCTTTTTCTCGACCAGCTTATGAAGAATCTCACTGTCATTTTCCACATCATGAAACAATATCTGTTCCACCAGAGCTGCAGTTTTACAGAGAAGTTCCATTCGCTCTGTGAGTACTCCCGGGTTATCTATACAGATAAATCCCAACAGTTCCCTCCCACACCAGATTCCACAAAGCATACAGTCCTTTACATCCTGCAGCTCAAAATCGTGATAAAGCCTTTCATCCACTTTCTTTAATGCATCTTTATCATTAATATATACCACTCTGTTTTTACGGATATAAGAAAGCCATGGCTGGATTTTCTCCTGTGTTGTAACTTCCAGATACTGGTCTTTATTCATAACACCCTGATCCCGGTAATAGACTGTGTCTTCCCAGACTTCCAGTTTCTCATCCCACAGAAAAAGAGATGCCCTGTCTGCCTGATAATATTTCCCAGTAAAAGCCATCAGCTTCTCAAGGATATCCGGATTTTTCCTCTCATGAAGAACAAGCTCATACATTTCGATGATCTTCTCCGCTGCACTCAGATCCTGATTCAGTTTCTGATCCAGCAAACCATAAGTTCCATCAACAGGAACTGCTACGATCAGTCTGGATTCCCGCCTGTTCCACTGAATACTTCTCTCCCGGACGACTGTTTTTCTGCCATAAAGTTCATAGAACATTTTACTTCTGGCCTTTTCAAAATCTTCTCCGGGCAGGACACATTGTTCACATGGCTCCGCGCGTCCTGCGAGAACCTGAAAACATTTACATCCGGAATAATTATAAATCCCTGTAACCTGTTTCGCCTCCGCATTCATATACAGAAGTTCCAGATTCTGTTTATCTACCACATAAATAACTGCCTGCAGACTATCCAGAATAGCCTTATACCCGGCAAGCTCCAAAGAATTTCCTTTCGGTATCTGTTCAGAGACGGTCTGTGTATGGTATTTCTGACGAAGTGCGGAAACAAATTTATGATAGGTACCCTCTCTGCACAGAAATGTTTTTTCAAATTCATCTGCAGGCACAGGCTTTCCGAAGAAATATCCCTGGATCAGTTCAGGAGAAAGTGTATCCAGACACTGAAGTTCTTCCTCTTCCTCAACACCTTCACAACAGACTCTAATCTGTGCCTCCTGAGTCAGTTCCAGCATATTACTCAGCAATCTGTAATTGTAAGAGCTCTTATGTATCTGCCGCACGAAGCATCTGTCAATCTTGACCTCATCCACCTCAAGGCCCTTCAGATAGCTGAGAGAAGAATATCCTGTTCCAAAATCATCAATGGATATCTGCATTCCTTTTTCTTTCCAGCAGTAAAACATACTGTTGAAATAATTGTAATCCTGAAGCTGCATACTCTCCGTCACTTCCAGTGTGACCGCACTTGCCGGAATCCCGGAATCTCTGGCAGTGTCAAGCACTGTCTGGATAATAGTACGGTCTTTCAGTTGAATATAAGAAACATTAACACTGATGTTAAAATCCCCATATTTTCTGCGCCATTTTGCACACTGCGTAAAAGCCTGTTTCATTACCCACTGTCCCACAGGAACGATCATTTCCGTCTGTTCAAGTAATGGAATAAACACAACCGGTGACATAAATCCCCGTTTTTTGGAATGATATCTCAGCAATGCCTCGGCTCCCCTCAGGCAGTATCCGTTGGAGGTAACCTGTGGCTGATAATACAGCTCAAATCCCTCAAAATTATTGCGGATACTTTCCCGGAGCTCTTTCTGAAGTTCGATTTTCAGGGTATTGTCCTGATAATCCTCTGATGAAAAGAAAGACAGGCGGTTCTTTCCGTTCTTTTTTGAGCGCAGCAACGCACTTTCTGCATAATTGATCAGTATTGTTGCATCCTTCCCATTCTCATCATAGGGATAATATACAGCACCACCGGAAAATTCGCACAGAGACTCCGTCCGTTTCTGAAGCTGCCCAAAAAACTCCACAGTATCTCTCTTACTGAATCCCGGCAGGTCTACACCAAAATGATCGCCGTCCAGCCTGTATATACTGCTTTTTTCATGCTTAATTTCATCCAGGAGCTCAGCAGTTCTCTTTAATATCTGATTGCCGTACTCCCGTCCCATACGCTGGTTGATCTCACGGAAATCATCAATGCCAAGAACCAGTATATGCCCTCTCCGATCTCTGGAAAGCCCTTCCTGAACATTCTCGATCATATTATTATAATTCAGCAGACCTGTGAGCATATCCACGCTCTCCGACAGGACCCTTCCCGAAAGGCAGCCAATCATAAAAGGCTGTTCCCTGCCGCCCTCATTAAACAGATTTCCCCGGCAGTTCACCCAGAATTTCTTCCCCTGTGGATCCACATATCGGAAATTAATATCCATACAATCCTCAGAACCTTTGCGTATATGTCTGAGTGCCTGTTCCACCCTTCCCATATCATTTTTATACACTACGGCTTTGATTGCATCCAAATCATAGGCAAAAATGTCATCCGGAATCCCTTCCCTGTGTTCACATCCATCCAGGACAGAGAGTTGTCGCGAAAAATAAACAATATCGCTCTCCATATCCCACAGAAGAAAAGAATCGTTCGTGGATTCATTTAAAAACAAAAGCATTTTGTAATAGTCCTGTGCCCGGTTATATACCTTTTCCTTTACTTCTTCTGTCATTCCTGTTTTCCCCCCGTTTTCCTCTCTGAGCCTGAGGCTGTTCAGAATTCTGACCCTGTCTGAATTCCTGATTTTGTCTATAAACCTGCTCAGCATTCTCCTCATTATCTGCTTCTTCATCATCTTCATCAGATGCAGGTTTATTAATAGCAAACTGGATCAGCATACTCAGGATTGCAAATCCCACACTCATTCCAAGTCCATAGGGAATATCTGCCAGATTTCCAAGCTGTGCAAGGGAAACCCCTGCCATAATACCACCGATCAGACTTGTTGCCACGATCAGCACTTCCCTGCAGTATTTCACCGCCATGGAACCAAGAGCCACGCCGATCAGAATACATGCAAAAAATACTGCAGAACTGGTAGGGTGCAGGAAATAAATACTGACCGCCCAGCCAATTCCTGCTGCCAGGATAAACACACCTGCCTTATAGATCAGAAATGCGATCACTGCGAACGCAACTCCTGCCCCCAATGCCGCGATCAGCATTGTTGATTTCTCCTGTATTCCCATTGTATGTACAACCACCAGCGCAAGACCGCCGCCTACCAAAAAACCTCCCAGCATCATCCAGAAACGCAGAAGCCTGTATCCCAGAATACAGTTCAGCACTCCAAACACAAGGATCACTGCAAATATTGCCATCATAAAACGGTTCACCAGATCTGAATCCATAAAACTCCCGGCAATACTCAGCGCATTTCCAAATATATCTGTCATATTAACCATAATCTTCAGTCACTCCTTTTAGTTATATATTTATAGCTTTCCTCATCATCAACTGACACATCTGAACTAAACCTGTCAGAACATGAAGTACAAGGTCTTCATATTGTCGATTACGCCGTAATGATAGGAAATCTGTGACAGCCCATGGACTTCCAGATAGTATCTGGCAATATCCTGGATGTGATTACTGTCAACAAGATTCATATAAGCCTCATCAAATGCCTCCTGACTGCTGAACTTAAAACGTACCACTGCCGCATTACTGTCAATGCGAAGCTTACACAGATTATACACACTGTCCCAGTCATAGCTGTCAAAACAAGCTCCGTTTCGCACATAAAAATTCATATCCGTTGCTGTACATGTCGGCACCTGAAACTCATCAGAAGCAATATAATTCATCTCGTACTCCCGGGGAAACGGACACAGATAATCATAGATCGTTGTCTTATGCTCTGCCAGCAGCGTGGCATCCCCCTCCAGAAAGTCCGGCTGGTCCCCATTGGTGGCATCCACATAATAATACTGTCCGTTCAGCTTTACAATATTCCAGGCATGTCCCTGGGTACTGTTTGCAGCATCACCCTCCACATAAATACAGGGAATATCCAGACGCTCCAGCAGATACTGCACTGCTCCCGCATAGCCCGCACATACAGCCTGTTTCTTCCAGAAAGCTCCCGCTATACTCTGGTCATCATCAGAGATCACATATTTAGTATTGTCTATGACATAAGTATAAACAGTCATCACCTTCGTATAATCATCAGCACCATCCGGGACCTGCGATAACACCTCCTGATAGGCATTCTCCATAGCCTGCGTAATCTCCTGTCTCTGCTCCTCTGTATAAGTATATCCCGGAGAAAACTGACAGTAATCCCTGCCTGAATAAGTCATCTTATAAACTTTCTCCCGGTTATGTACCCAGAACAGCTCCGGATGATCCTTCAGCACTGCATGATATACTCTGTCTATCTCATTATCTCCCGAGAGAGACAGATAAAATTTATCCTCAAAGCTTCTGATCCCCTCCAGGATCTCACGGTAGCCTCTCTGTTCATCTTCATTAAGAAGGCCGAAATAATACTCCTGATGTCCTTCATCCGTCTGCGCTATCTCCTGCTTCTTAAGAGTCCTTACTTCCCCTGGTTCCTGCAAAGCTCTCCCGCCGATGATCAGCCCACCGGCCAGAAGCACCACCACAGGCACCATAAGAATCAGACGCAGCCCGGAAAATCTCTTTTTGCTCATTCAATAATCCTTCTCAGTTATTATTCTATAAGTCTGATATCACATTACTATTTCATTCTGTTTTGTCACATTTAGAACTGTTATTCGTTACTGTTCACTCCGTTCACAGTAACTTAGCCAAAATTCATTCCGAATTGCCTGCGGCAATGGAATTTTGGCTTGTATGTCTCGGGATTTTGGCATATTCATGCCAAAACACCTCGCGGGATAGTGGTGTGTGAACAGTAACTGTTATTCTAATGTATCTTATTATAGCCCAGAACACTTCTCCTTGTAAACCGATAAAAGTAAGTTAACACTATTTTATAATGAAAATTGTCTTTCTTACAAGATAAACATTGCATATTTCCAGTTTAAGAGATACACTAAAAAGTAAGTATAACTGCTCTGCATCCCATTAGGCAACAGGATATCGGACAGATATATACAAGCAACATATTGAGGGAGTATTGTAATAAATGAGCATCAAAATACCTATAGAAACTTCTGCCAGACATCTGCACATCTCGCAGGAAGATTTTGAAAAATTATTCGGAGAGGGAAGCAAACCACATTTTATCAAGGAATTAAGCCAGCCCGGACAATATCTGTGCCAGGAACGAGTGACTGTCAAAGGGCCGAAAGGTACTTTCGAAAACATGGCACTTCTTGGTCCTTTCCGCAGCGACACGCAGGTAGAAATGTCCCTTACAGACACCAGAAAACTGGGGATTCCAAGCGTAATACGCCAGTCCGGTGATATCGAAGGAACTCCCGGCTGTATTTTATCCGGCCCATGCGGGGATATCGAAATCCCCAGAGGTGTCATCGTAGCCAAACGCCACATCCACATGACTCCAGATGAAGCACTTGCCCTGCATATCAAAGACAACGATGAAGTCTTCGTCCTGACCAAAAGCTATGGACGAGCACTTATCTACGCAGATGTAGTAGTCAGAGTCCACAGAAATTATCACCTGGCAATGCACGTAGACACAGATGAAGCCAACGCATTCAACAGCGATACAGAACCTTACGGCGTAATCGTCAGATTCTTTGACAGCAACTTCAACACAGATAAGTGGATAGAAGACGAACTGTCAGGGATACGCAGGTAAAATCCGACTTGCCCGGCTAAAATAACAGGCAGATATAAAAAGGTTCCACAGTAACATTCAGTTGATGATACTGCGGAACCAATTTTAATGCATTTCAGCCAGCCATTCTTTAATTGTTTTTTCCGTTTCACCAAGGATTCTTGCTATTCTCTCTACGGATTCTCCTTCCTGCGCAAGCGAGATGGCTATGCTTTTTTCCTTTCTTAATTCACCCTGCTTTTCATAAATTGCCTGCAGTTTCTGTTCCTCTTCCTCTTTGTCATACTCAAATATACTCATCGCAATAACCTCCGCGTTTTCACGTACTTTTTCTACATATTGCGCATATTCTCCAAGAATCCTGCACTGCTCCATCAGTTTCCTGTTGCAGTGACTTTTTTGTAACCTGCCTATCTTCTGTCTGCACCGCTTTTCTTATAGTAGCGTTCCTTACTCTGATACATTCTTGCATCTGCAGCTTTTGAGATTTCATATGCACTACCCCAGTTTCTCTCTGTGCTGAAAACCCATCCGTACGAAACAGTCATTGAATCAACAAACTTTCCATGCCAGTTTGCCACATTGGAGTCGAAGCCATGTATCAGTTCTTCCACCTGGCTTGTATTCTCTGTAATGATAACAGCAAATTCATCCCCACCAATTCTGTATACCTTTCCATACTCATGAAAGCTGTCTCTCATGCAATCTGCCGCTGCGCATATAAGCTCATCTCCTGCCATATGGCCATAAGAATCATTTGCCCGTTTTAATCCGTTCAGATCTACAGAAATGTATATCCATTCCTCACTAAGATTAAGCTTTTTCATATCATTTTCATATGCGTGCCTGTTTAAACATCTGGTAAGCTCATCCGTATTTGAGGTGTATATCAGTTTTTCTTTTTCCAGTCTTTCTTTCATCACTTTGGAAAACATATAGGTTATACAGCAGGATGCCAGTACCAAATATGCACCTACTATAAAAATAGCAATCATGCCGCCCTGCTGATAAAATGAATCCTCTACAGTTACAATAACAATATAGTTATCATTCTGGTGCATCATGCATCTGCAGTGCTCTCCATCCATTCTGATCTGTATTACAGTCGCACCATCATCACTGACATGATCCGATGATATCCCCACATCTTCCAGTTTTTTCCCTAATTTGCTACTGTCCGTGGCTCCTTCTATTACCTGTGTATCCGCATCTGCAACCATAATTTCCATGGCTTTATATACCGGCATTCCGGCAACTACATTGGAAATGTTATTCTGCTTTATTTCATTGAGAAGTCTCTTTGGCTCAATTCCCACCTGGAGCATCTTGGTTCCGTCTTCGTTCCAGGTGATGGCATACATCATTTTCTTTCCCTCTGCAGTATTGGGAGTAACATCCTGACACATGGTCAGCGATTTATCCTTAAGCATAGGCTTAAAATACTCCATCTGCGCACCGGAATCAAAATTATAGCCAAAATACTTGGGCGCAGAACCACTGTAAATAGTTCCCTGATCATCAAACAGATGTATCTCATCAACGGCCATTAATTTTGCTATTTTCTGCAGCTCATTCACATCATATTCTACCGCCGGATCAGCATCAATCATATATGACACAGCTTTAGCCCTTACAATATAATCGTCCTTTAACGATTCGATCAGCTCGTTCCTGTTCTCATCATTTTTATCAAGCACAGTAATCACACGATCAAGAAGCACCTTTGATGTTCTATGGGCATTTTTGTCATTGACATATTTCAGAATGCTTGCTTCAAGGAGTAAGGCAACCACAATTATCATAATAGATAAAATTATAATTTTTTTCTTCTTCATATTTCCTGTTCCTTTGTCAGATATGTGCCTTTAGTGTAGCAAACGGCAGATGGGATGTCAACCTGGGAATCGTGTGCAGACATCAGAAACATTGTACAACCTTTACAAATTTCCCCATTATCATTGCTATTTTTTAGTAAAAAGAGTATACTTTGAAATACTAAACATTAGGAGTACAAAATTATGAACACACACTCATCCGGATATTACAGCATAGACAAAGACTATAATATCCTAAGCTATAACGACACTGCCAGACAGTTTTACCCCAATCTCCAGCCGGGAGTAAAATGCTATAAGGCACTTATGGGGCTTGATTCCCCATGCCCGCCCTGCCCTGTAGCACTGGGGATACAGGGGCCAAAGACTTACCTGGATCCGATCCGTCATATTTATGAAACAGTTGATGCAGTAGAGACGGTACATTCCGATGGCAGCAGAGGACATGTGGTGGAATCAGAGATCAGACACCAGAAGCTCCTTAAAGAAGCTCTTGATACTGCCGAACGCGCCAATGTTTTTGCAGAAGATGTCCGCCACACACTGAACTGTGGCATGAACGCACATCTGGCCAAACCACTGGATGTGGAAAAAATGATCCATACGATTGCCCTGTATCTGTAAAGAAATATTTTTTCTGCAAATATTGCACACTAACAGATTCTGTGCTATCATTCTAACAAAAGCTTAAGGGGTAAAGTATATATTTTACTCCCGGCATAACTATTATTTAACATTTTTATTTACAGGTAAAATACATGCAAAAAAAGATAAAGGCTTTACCCTGGTTGAACTTATAGTCGTGGTCGCAATCCTGGCGATTCTTGTCGGAATTCTGGCGCCTTCTTACACAAAATATGTGGAACAAAGCCGCGAATCAACAGACCTGGCAAACGTCCGCACCGCGTATGGTGAAATGATGGCAGATATAAATCTGGATGGCACAGATCCTGAAGAGGCTAAGAGAACAGTTCCGCTGAAACAGAAAATAAATGACTGGCAGTCCGCAAAAACTATTACCATCGCCGGGATTTCTCATACTGTAGGTGATGAAAATACTGAAAACTGGGTAGGAATTCCCCATGCCGGTGGAAACTGTGAGATTTCCCTTAATGATGATAACAGTGTAAGATTTACATGGACAGATGGAAAAGAAAGTGACGGAAAGAAAGATCCATTTGATATGAAGGAAAATTTGATGGGGCCACTTAAAGATTCTGGTTTATTAGATCCCAATGGTGGTACTTTAAACGTTTCAAGCGCATTTAATTTTGAACTTGATTCCAATGCAAGTACACCTAGAGTTGAACGAATTAAACAAAAAATAAACGATAACAGTTTATTGAAAAGAGGTACCTGGGCATATTTGGGACATGGTAAAGATAAAACAAAACAGTATCTTTTCTGGACTTCTGTAGACGTTAGTACAGTTGATGAAAAAACAGAAATTCCTGTCATTATCTACCGAGCAGATGGAAGATACTATGTTTCCAAGTCAACAACTGCCAAGCGAGAGGGAACGGATATAAAAACACCGTATATGACAATTGCAGATCATCTATCTCCTCCTGGTTATCAGGAAATTACGGATAAGGGCACGAAATGTGATAGTTTACAAGAAGCTTATGATGTATACGTAAAGAAAATTACAGAAGATTATTCAAATTTCAAAGACACATTGCCGAAAAATTAAATCTCATAAGACAAATACACCGATTTATGAAAGAAAAACATCTCCATAAACCGGTGTATTTTATTGTCAGGACAGGGGCTTCAGGGAATTTTTAACAGTTTCTCTCTTCCAGATGTTCCAGACATTCATTCACATCTTTAATACCAAGTTCCTTGCGTACTTTATCCTGAATTTCCACCAGACATTCCAAAAGAAGAGGATTAAACATTCCGCATTCTCCATTCAGGATCATCTCCATCGCCTTTTCATGAGAATATGCTTTCTTATATACCCGGTCACTTACCAGGGCATCATACACATCTGCCAGTGAGACCACCTGGGCAGATATAGGGATTTCTTCTCCCTTCAGGCCATCCGGATATCCTTTTCCATCATAACGTTCATGATGCCAGCGGCATATTTCATAGGCATATTTCATCATCTCTTCATCATGATACATTTCCAGACTGTCAAGCATCCGGGCACCTATGATCGTGTGCTGTTTCATAGCTTCAAATTCTTCCTTTGTAAGCTTTCCGGGTTTATTCAGAATTTTTTCATCAATTCCAATCTTACCGATATCATGAAGTGCAGAAGCTGTGGCGATCATATGCTGCTGAGACCAGGAAAGATCGTAATCCTCTGATTTTCGCATCAGTCTCTCCAGCAAAAGCTGAGTCAGAATATTAATATGCAGCACATGAAGCCCGCTTTCACCATTTCGGAACTCTACAATCTGACTGAGAATCCCGGTCATCATACGGTCGTTTTTCTCTTTTTCATAAATCTGATCTGTTACCAGATGAATCAGGCGCCTTTGCTTGGCATAAAGCTTGATCATATTGATAACCCGCTGATATACCACCTTGGTATCAAATGGTCTGCTTATATAATCCGAAGCCCCCAGTTCGTAGGCACGGCGGATATAACTCTCTGATCCTTCACTGGAAATCATAATCACCGGTATATCCTCAATCCATTTATCTCTGTTCATATAGGCAAGTACTTCAAATCCATCCATTTTGGGCATAATAATATCCAACAGGACCAATGAGATTTCCGTTCCATGCTGCTCCAGCGTCTTCAGAGCCTCTTCCCCGTCACAGGCCTCCAGGATCCGGTATTCCTTTCCCAGAATTTCCTTAAGTATCTCACGGTTCATTTCAGAATCATCAACGACCAGAAGCTGGGGCAGGTTTCTTTTTTCCATCTTGTCTGTATTTTGCTTCTGATCCCACCGGGTCACTACTATATTTTTATGTCCCTTGGCCATATACATAAGTCTGTCTGCTTTGGTGATTGCTTCCTCCAATCTACCGTGGGTAAACATAGCTCCACCAATGCTCACTGAAAGCTTCAGACGATTAAAACCCAGAATATGCGTCTCATGGATCTTCTCCTGGATCATACGAAGCTTCTGTGAAAAAACTTCTTTCTCAATTCCTGGCAGGATCAACAGAAATTCATCTCCTCCGTAGCGCACCAGAATATCCGTACGACGGATATAATGCCGAATTACATTCACTACGGTTGTCAGTACCAGGTCTCCTCCATCGTGGCCATAAGTGTCATTGAACAATTTAAAATCATCCAGATCGATAACTGCAATTCCGGCATTCAAAGACATATTTTTGACTTTTTCCTCAAAATATCTGCGGTTATACGCCCCTGTCAGCACATCCTTATACAGCTTTTCGCTATATACTGTCAGCTTTTCCGTCAGTTTTTCATATCCTTCCTCATCAGTCAGTGTGTTTTCGTCCAGTTTTTTCAGCATTTCCATTACATAAGGCTCACTATCAATCTCCAGATACCTTGCAAATACCTGATACATATCAGAATCAAGAAATTCAATTTTGGATGTCTGTTTCTTTTCATTCAGCGCTTTAATAGAAATGCAATTCTCACATCTTTTATCTTTATTCCAGAAAGCATAACACTGGCAAAGATTTTTTTCTCCTTCAAGCTTATTTTCCATTCCGTCAGTCTGCAGATCACTCCCTTTCAGGAGACGGACTACATCAAAAATCTCCCGCAGCACCTCCATTTTATTCTCTGCTTCCTGCATCGTCATTTGTTTCCACTCGATCATTATTCCCAGCCTCTCACGAACAACAATTTTTTCTGCAATATAAACTTATATTATTATATCATTTTTTCATCATACAGTACAATAATAATATTTTTTCTTAATTTCATAAATATTCAGTGAAAAAATCTGACGGTATTCCAGCACTATTGAACAGATGTCTCAACTGTAACTTCCTGTCCGGTCTGTTGATTTATCAGATTTGAATAAATTGTATACTGTGAGGTTGGATTTAGATTTAAAACATGTCCATTTTTTGCCGGAAAATATATTTCCGAAAAATCATTAGCGTAATATGTTCTCTTAACAGACCATCCATCTTTAGGAACACATGTATATTTTACTTTATGATTGCCTGCTATACCTTTGATATGTTGCAAAACATACGGATTCTTATTAAATTTCTTTCCTGACACAGTAGTATTCCCAATTTTAATGGAAGAAACAGGGTTTTGATATGGCAAAACCTTTATCTTAGAAGTCATACTCTTATCTCCAACACTTACAGTCACTGTAGTTGTTCCTGGACTTAATGCAACAAATCTCATATATATTCTTGAACCATAGTCTATTGCCCATACATACCCCACATTTTTATTATCTGTATCCACTTCAATATCCTTCAACGTCCAATCCATATACCCTATCTCATAGGCATTGTAACACTCTGGTGAATATGAGACAATTTTCTCCGGTTCTACATGTATGTCTGCTGGCATAGCAAATGCACCATTATTATCTTTTTTCTTTATCTTCTGATTTGCCTTACTGATAAGATAATCTTCAACCTTAGTCATATCATTTTCTGATGTCGAATCATAATGGTCAACCATATAACTGATAAATAAATGATATGTTTTGCCATTAGCAAGTATGAGATCATAAAATCCGCCATGGGTATACACGGATAATTCCGGATTAGAATCTCCCCACTGACCTACTTTACAATGGAAATCCTTGACATAACAATTTTTACCATAAGATCCCCCACTATAATAGTATGATGTCCATCTAAAGAAATAGGTATATCGCTGTTTGGAATAATTTGCTTTATTCTCATATCCGTCTTTCCAGATATATTTCCAGAGTGTGGCATTTTCTTTTGCAGTAGACCATGGACAAAAAGCGGATGCCCTATCATTTTTATAAGCAATACGATATTTATATCCATCTGTCACCGTTGGTGGCGTTTTTCCCAATGCTTTTTTCAGCCAGTTGATATAACCACGATATCTTTTTTCGTCTGCCTGAATATATTTTAAAACAGCACGCGAAGTATAATTATCACTCTGACGTACTGCAGCGCGTGTACACTCGGCAATTGACATTTTAACTTTTTTGCCGTTCTGATCCTGGACATTTATCTGCTTATTTCCCCAGTTTTTCACGCAATATGCATAATAAGTATATACAAATTTAGTAAAACTCGCACCATATTTTACATCATTTTCTCTCACCTTAAAACTGAGACCTAATTCAGGGATTTCCGCATAAACAGAAGCATATTTGTTAATTTTAGGCTTCTTCACCGATGTGGCACCTGCAGCGGGATATATCCCAATAAAGATATTAGAGATACACATAATGATGCAGAGAAAAACAGTAACCCCTTTTTTCTTTTTCATTTTCATATTACAATTTCCCCTTTCTGTCCGTTTGCCCCTTTCAAACTTCATCTCTTGCACAAATCTTTTCTTCAGGTAATTCCATCATCACAACTCCTCTCCTTTCCATATTAATTCTCGCCTCATATAGGGAATCCGTTTCCCGACAGGAGGTGCAACCTCAACCATCTTTTTTTATTCTCTTTCTCCAATCTCATAAATTTGGGTTTACAAATTTTAACACACAAGGTATAATAATCTTGTTTTAAACATAAAATTAAGTGCTGAGGAATCGGTATCTATTTTATAGATGCTTTAGTTCCAAGGTACCAAATAAGAAAAGGGCTTCCTGTACGGTGTCATGCTTGTTAGACGCTTTAGTCGGGAAGTTCTTTTACTTTCAATGTTTACCCCATTTCAAATAATCATAGATACGAATCAATCTTTTTATATTAGTCCTAACAGGTGTTATCGAATTTTGGAGAATTGGATATTCCATAAAAAATGGAATCCAACTTTAAAATAATATCAACTGATTCTTCCTGATTACAAATCAGCTCATATCCATTCAGCATCAAAGACACAAGCATTACAGAGTACCTAATCTCTTATTTCCGTCAAGATCAACACGGTCATCGCTTTCCACATAAACATTCAGTCTGGCTCCCCGCAGATCCGTATTCAATCCCCCATAGAATTTCTGTGCAATCACTTTCAGATTTCGAAATTCCTTGTTAAATAAAAGTTTCAGAATCTTCTGTGTAAACTTCTCTCCCATTTCAGGATATGTCATCATGGCATTGAAAAGGAAATCATCCAGCAGGTTCAACTCTTCCAGTTTTTTTCTTTCATTCTGCATGCTCCTTTCCTTATGATGGAGGAAACAGCATGTTCCTGCAGAATTTATATGTGCCGTTGTACTGTTTCCACCATATTTATTTCAGTTTCATATGTGGAATCAGATTGACCGAACGACCTCAGAACTTTCCCAGATATGTGATTTTAGTGTAGCAAATGGCAGATGGGATGTCAACCTTAGAATGCGAAAAAGCCACAGGCTGGGTGGGTTCCAGTCTGTGGCTTAAAGTTACGAAAATTTCAGAACAAATATTATTTTTTAATTGAGAAGAACTTGCCTCAATAAGTATCTTTTATCCAGCAATTCATTAAGCTTTACTTATCAAAGCTGAGCTGTGCGACTTTCTAAGTTTAATCGCCTCCTGCTATTTCCATTTTTTCCAAAAATAGCTATTTAAGACCTCAGCCGTTTCCTTACCATTGTCATCAAATAAATGTGTCTTGTTATTTAATTTCCAATAAAACCGGGTTATTTGAGCTTTCTTTTTCAGGTCTTGTTCGTTCTTATCACCATTATGAAAACGATACCAACGATTTCCCTCCAAACGATAAAATACCCATTCATTCGTATTATCCTGGTATCTCATAAACCATTTATTTGCTGATGAATCTATGTAATTTCCATTGAACGATCCAATTCCAGTTTTTGAATAAACACTAAATCTAAGTTCAAAATTCTTATCTTCTTTATCTGTTCTGGCATACATATAAGTATATCCATCATTATCTAAAGAACAAAGCTTCCTAATACTGTCTATATCTGTTGGAACATAAGCAATTGCAGTCCCGCTTCCCTGATTGAGTTCATAATCATAAACATTATTCTGCACAGGATAAATGTAGAAATTATACAACACATCTCCCAAATCAAAGGAAATTTTTGCATATTTATATGAATCAAACTTCTCTGCATTGCTATTCATTTATACTTTCATATTCTTAGAATCAAAGGTAAGAATTTTTAAATCATCCTGCTTACATTCTACCGGCTCATTTCCTGTTGAAGTCAGATAACTGGTTTTTATGCTTTGGATTTCTTCATTCTGATGTTCAGAATTAAATTCAAGTTTCTGTTCCAGGCCAATCGGACAATTCCATTGTAAACAAAAAAGAAGAAGGAAAAGCCGGACTTTTCTGTACAGCTTTCTCTTCTTCTTTTTTATTTATACATTTTTATTTTGCCTTAAATACAGCTACATTCTCTTTGGACAGGTCGATCTTGTCCGGAATGATAGATACTTTCTTATCAGAATCTGATGATGTAAATCCTGCTGTTCCTGTTGACGCGGAAGTAGTTGCGGAATTATCGGATGTCAGTGCATCCTGAAGTGTATTACCTACAGTCAAATTAACTGTAGAAATATCGGAACCGGAACTGATCGCAACACTGCTGTTCTGCATCTGCTGCACTTCCTCCTGTGTCGGATAGAAGGATGGCTGACGGATATAGCGGAAGCTTGCACTGTACGCCTCTCCTACTGTTACGCCGTTCTTGCTGGATGAACAGTGTACGGCGATCCAGTCACCTGCATCTGTCTTACCGCAGAGGATACCAACATGGTTATCACTGCCTGCTTCCGGTCCTTTCTGGAATACCAGATCTCCGGGCTGTGCATCTGCTTCGCTTACTACGTTTGCCCTGGTCCACTGATCAGAAGTTCCGTCACCGACTACCGCCTGCATGTCCTGACTCTGGTATCCGTTGATCACCGACCAGGTAACAAATCCTGAGCAGTCAAGTCCATATGCACGTAAGGTACCTGTACTCTTACTTCCATCTGCTGAAACCTGTGCTGTAGTTCCCCAGCTTGGATCTTCACCAATCGTTGTGGATTTACCACCCCAGAAGTATCCTACTTTACCTACCAGTGAATAGGCTGCTGAGATAACATTTACTCTCTCTTCGGATACATCATCTCCGACGCTCTCGCGGACAAAACCGTTGGCAGCCGTTACAACTGCACAGAGAAGTTTACAGTCAGTCTCTGTATATTTCTTAAGGATCGCGCGGTCTTTTTTTGCAATCTTATTCTTCTTAATATAATAGTTGATCTTACGATCACCGTATGTAACATGTGTGATGTTCTGTTTGTCACGTACGATTGGGTTCATCTCAGCGAAGATCTTCGCCAGATCATCCTTACAGGAGGCATCCAGAGTATATTCTGTTTTGCCGTCTTTGCTCTGCTGATATATATAGACTGCAAGAATATCCTGCCAGTTTCTCACAAGCAGGCTGTCTGCAGATGTGGTAGTCTTACTTCCGTTAATATCAGTTGCATCTGCAATTTTATTCTTTTCTTTATATTCCTTCTCGATTGCACTCATCACAGATGCAAAATCATCAGAAAAAGTCAGATGATAATTATTCTTCAGGCTGTCCAGATAGAAGTCCTTGCCCGCATGGATGTTGGATGCATAATATACAGGAGTTCCTGTCTGAGCTGTGGGAGTTGTATTATCTGTAAAAGAATTGTTACTATTATTATTGTTATTATTCTGCTGTTTCTCTAACTGAGTGATCTTTGCCTCTGCCTGAACCAACATATTGTAGTTGGAAACCTGCTCCTGTTCCGTCTTACTCAATGCATTATATGCTGTACGGATACTCTGGACCATCGCTTTCTTTTCCAGAGTAATCCCCTGGGCATCCAGTTCGCTGATCCTGTCTATTACAGCCTGGGCTGCCGCTGTGATCTGAGAAGCGGGTGTTGGTGTTGGTGTCGGGTTATCCGGCGTCGGTGTGGGATTATCCGGTGTTGGTGTCGGGTTGTCCGGTGTCGGCGTAGGATTATCCGGTGTTGGTGTCGGGTTGTCCGGTGTCGGTGTGGGATTGTCCGGTGTCGGTGTCGGTTCTTCCGGTGCAGGTGTGGGCTCAGACGGTGTCGGATCCACAGGTGTGGGGTCGACCGGTTCCGGTGTCGGTTCTTCCGGTGCAGGTGTAGGCTCAGACGGCTCGGAATCAAAATCACTGGAATCACTGAATTCAAATCCGCTGCCATCGGACGTATATGCTGCCTCGTCTTCCGCTGCATATACAGCCGCAGTACCTGATAACATCATACCCGATGCTATTGTCATACATAAGAATCTGGTAAGATACTTGTTTTTCATATATCTGGATTGCTCCCTTCTTATTCTAAGCCTGTCCTTTCCCCCTTTTTTATAAAGACAGGCTGACTGATTCTAATTTCTATAAAACATTAACCTTTTTTATTCTAGCATAATCATTTTTTAAATTCAACCGCTGTAACTCATCAATTTCCTCATTTATCCAAAAATTCATTTTTTCGTCACATTTCAGGCAGATGACAAAACTCAAAGAAAGCTGTGTGGAAATATTCCCCACACAGCTTCCCTGTTGCTTTCTCCGCATATATCTTCCGTTTCAGGAAGCCTGTATTCTCTCTGCAAGGCTCTGTCCGAAACAGATCTGCACCAGTCCCTGGATCACCTGAAAGCACATGTTCAGGATAAATCGGATATCCTCTTCCACACAGCGGAGCTTATTAAGGTATCTCTCATGAGTTGCCTCAATATAATCGATCAGTGTGGAAAAGCTGGCAAAATGTATTGCCGGTTCCAGATATCTCTGTGCTTCCCCCTGCTCTATGCAGGATTTCAGTCTGTTCTTCAGAACTTTCTCATAATAGTTATGCTGAGTAAAAGTACCTGTATATGTTTTATTATGAGGAAAAGTAAAATAATCCGCCATATAGTGGATCACTTCGCCGAACCGACGCCAGTAAACTCTCTGGTTACTCTCATCCGGTCTAATATCAGCCAGTTCTTTCATACGCTGTTTGATCTCTTCAAAGGTTCCGTAAAACTCATGTCTCTTAGTAATGAAAGATGGCCTGATATCCGGCAGGATACTGCCAAGACAGAAAGCCTTTCTGTGAGACTGCAGGCTTTCGGTGGTCTGCATCTGATCCGCAAGATATCTCGCTAACAAAATATGTGATTTTTTACGCAATTTTCATCCTCTTTCTTTTCTGTAAAAAAGCTGTTATCCTCCATTGCATCTGTAACATAGCAGGGAAATAACAGTTAACCCCAATCAACAGAATATACTATAGCAGATTTATTCGTAATATACAAGAATATACAGATAAAATTTTTGTGAAATCTATTGCCGCAGACAAGCAGGGGCTGTTTATTCCGACAACTGTTTCAGCAGGTCCAGATCGCTCTCTTTTACTTTGAGGTTTGTCTCAATCTTCTCACCTTCAGGTGTTGTAACCGCAATCTCGATAATGCTTCCCTCTCTGATTCCTTTACGTGAAACTGCCTGGCAGAATGCAGGGAATTTCGGGTGGTTGTTCTTAAAGGTGTTCCATGCACCTGTAATTTTCATCATATTTCCTATGTTCATTGATTTCGTCCTGTCCCTTATTGTATTTTTGATTTTTCGGTACTTTTCGAGATTTTATACACCAAGTATTTTATATAATACCCCATTTTTCAAGCACCAAATTGAATGATTTTTCAGTTACTTGATTTTTTAGTTACTATTGTGATCATTCTACGTTCTCAAACATCTCTGCTAATGTCATGGAGATTTTCGGAAAATCTTTCAGTGTCACTACTGTATCTGCATTATAATGATCTTCTTCTGGATCATCCTGCAAGATATAGCTATACTTCAAATCATATTTACCATCCTCAAGATAATAAATCTGTACTGCTCTTTCTTTCGGTGAGATAATCCAATACTCTTCTACACCTGCTGCCTGGTAAATTTCTTTCTTCACAGTCATATCTCTCAATGCAGTCGCAGGACTAAGAGTTTCTACAATAAATCTGGGTGTACCAGTATAGGAACCACCTTTCAAATGCTTACGGTCACATATAATCATCACATCCGGTATCACATAATCATTACTTTCCTGTGCATGATATTTATAATCCAGATTCTCCATAAAGGTAAGACACAATGTTCCTTTTAAACCATGTTTTATAATAGTATGAATATTACTATTAACAATTCCATGTTGATAATTTGGTGAGGGTGACATATCATAAATCACACCATCAATTTTTTCTTCTTTTGTATACTCTTCTTTGAGCAATGGCATGTTATCACCTCCAAGTGAGTTTGGTTATATGTACATTATAATATAGATTATGTCTGTTCAGCAACCTGTTTTTTAATTCTGACAAAACATACATATATCAGCATAGGCAGCAGTCATCTTATACTCGTTTCTTCACTCCATTTTTGCGTGAAATGTGAAATTATGTAAAAATACGGTAAGATACGTAAAATTGAACTTCTCGCAAACCCTTTATATCTCGCTGAAATCCGGTGTTCCGTACAGGTCGAACGGAGTTGACTGGTAGACGTAATAATTCAGCCAGTTTGTATACAGGTTGTTCGCATGTGCTCTCCACATAAGGAGCGGGCGGTTCTCAGGGTTGTTGTCTTTGTAGTAGTTTTCCGGCATCTCGATAGGCAGGTTTTTACTCACGTCACGTTTGTATTCCCCGTCCAGTGTCACACGGTCATATTCCGGGTGTCCCATCACAAAGATCTTGCGGCCGCCGTCTGCCATTGCAAGGAAAAGCCCTGCTTCATCTGACTCAGCAAGCACTGTCAGCTCTTTGCAGTTATGGATATCCTCGATAGGAACTTCCGTATGTCTGGAATGGGGTGCCAGGAACATATCATCGAAACCGCGTACCAGCGGAATTTTGCGGTTCATCACCTTATGCCAGAAGAGGCCGAACATTTTTTTGTCCAGTTTACGTTTCTTTAGGCCATAGTGGTAATAGAGCCCTGCCTGCGCAGCCCAGCACAGATAAATAGTGGAGGTGACATGGGTATTTGTCCAGTCCATGATCTCTGTCAGTTCATTCCAGTAGTCCACCTCTTCAAATTCCATCTGTTCCACCGGGGCACCTGTGATGATCATTCCATCATATTTGTTATCTTTCAGTTCCGGAAATGTCTGATAAAATTTATTCAGATGGCTCATGGATGTATTTTTTGCCTCATGGCTCTGTACTGCCATGAAAGTGACATCCACCTGCAGTGGTGTATTGGAAAGGGAACGGAGAAGCTGAAGCTCCGTCTCTTCTTTTAATGGCATCAGATTCAGGATAAGTATCTGAATAGGACGGATGTCCTGATGGGATGCACGTGACTCGTCCATCACGAAAATATTCTCTTTTTCCAGAATCTCTTTTACGGGCAGATCGCCCTGTATTTTAATCGGCATTATTTCTCTCTCCTGTTCTTATTATTTTATTGTTGTGCCATCTTCAGGAAGTCCTCTTCCGAAAGGATCGGGATTCCCAGTTCTTTGGCTTTTTTGTTCTTTGAAGAATTGGAAGTCGTATCATTATTGATCAGGTAGTTCGTCTTAGATGTCACAGAACCTGTTACCTTACCTCCCAGCGACTCGATAAATTCCTTTGCCTGGGCTCTGTTTGCAAAATGCTCTACACTTCCGGTGATAACAAAATTCATGTTCCGGAAAATCTGCTCGCCTGTCTTTTCTTCTTTCTTAACAGTCAGATGGCTCATCAGATGATCCAGTTTCCTGTTATTCTCCTCATTTGCAAAATAATCTGTCAGGCTTCTGGCAATTACCGGTCCGATAGTATCAATCGAACTGATCTCCTCTTCATCTGCATGGCGGATTTTCTCCAGATCATCATCGAAATGTCTGCAGATCACTTTTGCATTGGCAAGACCGATATTAGCAATTCCCAGACTGTAGATCACCTTCGCAAGGGTTGTCTCTTTTGCCTTTTCAAGACTCGCCATAAGATTCTCAAAGGATTTCTCCCCGAATCCGTCCATCTCCACGATCTCATCGCGATGCTTACCGATCTCGAAGATGTCTCCGAAATCATGGATGAAGCCTCTGGCAATAAATTTCTCCAGAGTCGCCTCAGACAGTCCGTCGATGTTCATGGCATCCCTGCTTGCAAAAAGTGCGAAGGATTTGATCTTCTTCGCAGCACAGTCCGGATTTGTACAGTAAAGCGCCTCCACATCATTTACTTTCTGTATCTGCGTTGCATGGCCACATGCAGGACAGGTATCCGGTATCTCCAGTTTACTGCTGCGCGTGAGATTCTCTGCGATCTGCGGAATGATCATGTTTGCCTTATATACCGTAATCGTGTCCCCGATTCCAAGCTGGAGTTCTTTTAGGATGCTGACATTGTGTACACTGGCGCGGCTCACTGTGGTTCCTTCCAGCTCAACCGGTTCAAAAACTGCCACAGGATTGATAAGTCCTGTTCTCGACGGGCTCCACTCAATCTCCAGCAGGTGAGTCTCCCTGATCTCATCTGCCCATTTAAATGCAAAGGCATTTCTGGGGAATTTCGCTGTTCTTCCAAGGGAATCTCCGTATGCGATATCATCATAGAGAGCAACTAGACCGTCAGACGGGAAATCATTCTCAGTGATTGCCGCAGAGAAATACTCCATGGCATCATCCAGCGTTGCGGCAGTGACCACTCTGTATTCCACCACATCAAAGCCCTGTTCTTTCAGCCATTCAAACTGTCTGGCTCTTGAGTTGTGAAAATCTGTCCCGTCCGCACTTACAAGTGTAAATGCATAAAAGCGTACATTCCTGCGGGCTGTGATCTCATTATTTAACTGGCGGACAGAACCGCTGCACAGGTTTCTTGGGTTTTTATATTTCGCATCTACGTCCTCTATGGACTCATTGATCCGCTCAAAATCCGAATAGGTGATGATCGCCTCTCCGCGCAGCACCAGTCTGCCCTGATACGGGATCTTAAGAGGAACATTCTTAAACACTCTGGCATTATTGGTAACAACCTCGCCTGTCACACCATTTCCACGTGTAACTGCCTTTGCCAGTTCTCCATTCTCATAGGTAAGAACAATCGTCAGTCCGTCCAGTTTCCACGACAGAAGCGTCCTGTGTTCCCCGATAAATTCTCTCAGAACCTCTCTGTCCTTGGTCTTATCCAGTGACAGCATAGGGGATTCGTGCTGCTCCTTGGGAAGCTGGTCAACCGCCTCATATCCTACGCTGACGGTGGGACTGTTTGCCAGAACGGTTCCTGTTTCTCTCTCCAGAGCCTGAAGCTCGTCGTACATCTGATCGTACTCTCTGTTGCTTATGATCTCTGTGTCCTGCTGATAATAGGCTTTTGCCGCCCTGTCGAGCTCCTTCACCAGCTCTTTCATTCGCGTGATCGCTGCTGTTTCCATTCTGTTCTCCTGTTCTGATCACTGTCTCACCGGAAGAAGAAGCAAGTAAACGGTTCAGTTCTTCCCACTCCTGTGCTGTGATCTCTCTGTATTCGCCTTCTCTGATCCCGTCCAGAGTCAGATTCATGATCCTGATTCTTTTAAGCTTCTGTACCTCATATCCCAGATACTGGCACATTCTGCGGATCTGCCGGTTTAATCCCTGTGTCAGGATGATCCGGAAGCTGCATTCTCCTGTCTGCACCACCCTGCATGGTCTGGTCACCGTATCAAGAATGGGGACACCTTTGCCCATCCTTCGGACAAATTCCTTATCCACCGGTTTATTCACTGTCACAAAATATTCTTTCTCATGATAGTTTCCGGCGCGCATGATCTTATTGACCAGATCACCCTCATTTGTGAGAAGAAGCAGTCCCTGTGACTCTTTATCCAGTCTTCCTACAGGATAAACACGCAGAGGATAATCCAGATAATCTGTCACCGTTGTCTCCCGGAACTGCTGCTTTGTGCTGCATACAATTCCTCTGGGTTTGTTAAAAAGAAGCAGTACTTTTTTCTCATTTTTATGGACAGGTATATTGTCTGCACAGACTTCATCTTCCTTGCTGACTTTCTGACCGCTTTCAGCTTTTTTGCCGTTTACTGTAATCCTTCCTTCTTCGATCATCCGGTCTGCTTCCCGCCTGGAGCATATGCCTGCCTCGCTTAAATATTTGTTGATTCTGATTTTTTCGTCCATCGTTCTATTATATAATTTTTTGCCCGTCTTATCAACGGGGAAATTTACATGGTGATTTTTTACGGAACGCAGGTCAGGGGAATTGCCTTGTATTTTATCAGATTTTATTGTATCATAAGGGGGAAAAATCAATAATTTTATCAAAAAGGAGGATTTCATGTCAGATCATTTACCACGCACCAACCGGTGGCTGATCCTGCTTTCCGTTGTCCTGTGCCTGATAGTCGGAGGGATTTTTACCCGTTCTTCCGCTGTAACTTCGCAGGCAGATGCCAGCGATGATGCCGGGGTTTTCGTGTCAGAAGATCAGGATTCTGAGGAATTTACTTCTGAAAAGGCAGTGACTGATAATAATGATAACTTTACAGATGATTCTTCCGTAAAATTATACGGAACCACTTCTTCAGGTTCGTCCGAATCAACAGAAGGTGGTCCTGCATTAAGTTCTGATATCTCTCCCGAAGCATCAGAGGGCAAGTGGGCTTCCAGCGGAAGCAGCTGGATGTTTCTGGTGGACGATAAGCCATATACAGGATGGTTCACGGATACAGACGGAAAACAATACTATATGGACAAGGCCGGTATTGTACAGACAGGCTGGACAGATATCGGAAAGAAGCGGTATTATTTCGATATGGACGGTATCCTGCAGACCGGAACTGTTAAGATTGGTAAGAAAACCTATGAACTGGATACGGACGGCTCTCTGAAAGGATATACCCCGAAGAAAAAAACTTCCGGAAAATCAGGCTCTTCTGATGCATCCGCTGCAAAGAAGTCAATCGCTCTGACCTTTGATGACGGACCCAGTTCTTTTACAAACCGCCTGCTGGACTGTCTGGAAAAGAACAACGCAAAGGCAACTTTCTTTATGACAGGTACTGAAATCGCCAGCTTCCCGGATGAAGTAAAACGTATGAAAAAACTGGGCTGCGAGCTTGGCAACCATACTTACGATCACACAGAGCTGACAACCCTGTCATTTGACGAAATCAGTTCAGAAGTGGATAAAGTAAATGAACAGCTTATAAATCTTACAGGCGAGGGGGCTTCCGTTGTGCGCCCGCCTTATGGTTCTGTCAACGACACAGTCAAATCAGCCATAAACCTTCCTTTGATCCTGTGGTCCATTGATACCCTAGACTGGAAAACGCTGAATGCGGAATCTACAGTGGAAGAGGTTATGAATAATGTAAAGGACGGATCAGTTATCCTGATGCATGATATTTTCAGCACATCTGTAGATGCAGCCGAGATCCTGATCCCACAGCTTATTGAAAAAGGTTATCAGCTTGTGACTGTACACGAACTGGCGGCTCTCCATCAGACTGAATTATCTGCAGGAGTTACATACAGTGAGTTCGGAGAAAAATAACTGCAATCGAAATCAGGCAGAAATTTTTCTCATTTCCTGTAACAAAAAGTACCGGCAATTATCTTAACGATAACTGCCGGTACTTTTTTATCATTTATTTTCCGTATTCAATTTTATTCCAGCAAATCTCCCCTGATGTATCCTGTTTCACCATCATAATCAATCTGAACCCATTCACCATCAGTACCTGTCTTTTCGACCTGCTCACCTGCTGAGATCACGCCAAGGATATCAGCATCTGTGCTCGCTTCCGCGCGGACATTACATTCATCTGTGGTAGTAAGCATTGTGCCATCTTCTGCATTTGTTGACACATCGGCTTCCTCCCCGAGACCGTTGAGAAATTCTGCAAGTGACGGATCTGACTGTTGTGCCTGATCCAGTTCATTCTGCACTTTCTTCACAAGAGCCGAGACATCACTGTCGGATAACTGCTTCTCCATATAAGCAGAAATCTCCGAATCCTGTAAAGCTCCGTTATCAATCACCCAGCTACCTCCACTGTTCTTATACACATAGAACTGGGTCAATGCAGGTGCCTTTGTCTCAACGCCCTGACAGATATAAGAGAAACAGGCGTAAACCACGTAAGAATCATCTGTCATACCTTTCTTCGTGTATACATCGCCTACTTCATACCCTTCGATATAATCTTTCAAATTTGTGACTTTTGACTCATCGGATGGTGTAAAATCATCTTCCAGAGTCTTCAGCGTTGCAATATCTTTTTCCCCCAGAGCCTGATAATAGCTCTTAATCAATGCAGTTACGTCTGCATCTGCTGTTTCCATGGGATTGGCGTCTTCTTTCTTCTCGTCAGACTCCCCTTCACTTGTCGGAGAAGAAGGAACATTTCCCTGGTCTTCGGATGTGGTCTTCTGTTCATCCCCGGAATTCCCCTTATTACTTCCGGAACAGGCACGAATGCCACAAAACAGGACAACCACAATTATCAGGATAACTCCGCCCAGCATAAAATACCGGAGGTTATCTGATAACCATTCTCTAAAATCATCCAAGTTCTTGTCCTCCTTATGAGCTGCCATCTGCTATGTCTGCTCCCGATCATTCCTCTCCCGGCAGACCCCGCTTCTGTCAACTCTTATGATACAACGCACCGGAACTGTACATACGTCCCAGGCAGCACGCCTGAAGGGAATCGAACCCCCGCACATGGTACCGGAAACCACTGCTCTATCCACTGAGCTACAGGCGCATCAGATATAAAAATATCTATGATTGATTCTAACACACTCCCCTGTAAAAGTAAAGTTTTTTTTGGAATATGCGTAAATGTACCAAAGATATCTACTATTGCGATAATTCTCATCTGCTACAATTGTCATCCCACATCTGCTGCACGGATTATATCACTTCTTCAATAACAGAAATATAAAAAGTAATATGTCCCAAATTCATTCCAGATTGCCTATGGCAGTGGAATGAATTTGGGAATAGTGGCAGTCCGCAGATATCACATCTTCAGATCGTCAAATTTCAGTCTAATGACAACCAGTGTGATCGCCATCAGGATAATTCCTGCCGGAAGTGCGATCCATGGTGTCTGTACAAAACCTGCGATAATATAAGTCAGGAAAGATACGACTGCCGCAACCATTGCATAGGGAAGCTGTGTGCTGACATGGTTTACATGTTCACACTGAGCACCTGCAGATGCCATGATGGTTGTATCGGAAATCGGTGAACAGTGATCTCCGCATACAGCCCCTGCCATACATGCAGCGATGGAGATGATCATCAGCTCATGGTTGGTTCCCGAGAATACATCAACTACGATCGGGATCAGGATACCAAAGGTTCCCCATGAAGTACCTGTGGCAAATGCGATAACAGCCCCGATCACGAAGATAATCGCCGGAAGGAAATTCATCAGTCCGCCTGCAGAGCTTTTAACGATTGCAGATACGAACACGGATGCACCCAGACTGTCTGTCATTGCTTTCAGCGTCCAGGCAAATGTAAGGATCAGGATTGCAGGAACCATTGCCTTAAATCCGTCCGGGATACATGCCATACAGTCTCTGAAGTTCATAACACGGCGGATCAGATAAAGAACGATCGTGATGACCAGCCCGAAGAAGCTTCCAAGTACCAGTCCCACAGAGGCATCACTCTGTGAAAATGCAGTCACAAAATCAGTTCCGCTAAAAAATCCGCCTGTATAGATCATACCGATCACACAGCATACTACAAGGCTTATGATTGGAATCAGAAGATCAATTACCTTACCACGTGGATTACTTTTTTCATCCTCGTCAGCATTTGCATAAGGACGTGCAGGTGTTGTATAGATATCACCTTTTAAGGCGTTGGTCTCATGAACACCCATTGATCCGAATTCTACTTTCATCAGAACCATTGCCACCATCATAAAAATAGTAAGCAGTGCATAGAAATTATATGGGATTGCATGTACAAACAGGGAAATTCCATCCTCTCCTTCTACGAATCCGCTGACTGCCGCAGCCCAGGAAGAGATTGGTGCAATGATGCACACCGGTGCTGCTGTGGCATCGATCAGATATGCAAGCTTTGCACGGGATACATTATGCTTGTCAGTTACAGGACGCATAACACTTCCCACTGTCAGACAGTTAAAATAGTCATCAATAAAGATCAGCACGCCGAGAACTACAGTTGCAAGTTCCGCACCGGCTCTGCTCTTGATCCTTTTACTCGCCCAGCGTCCGAATGCCGCGGAACCGCCCGCCCTGTTCATCAGACAGACCATTGTTCCCAGGATAACCAGGAAGATCAGGATACCCATATTGTAAGAGTCTGTCAGAACACTGATCATGCCACCCTCAAAAATATGAAGGATTGTTCCCTCGAAATTAAAACCGGAATAAAACAAAGCTCCAACCAGGATTCCCACAAATAAAGAACTGTATACCTCTTTTGTGATCAGTGCCAGCGCAATGGCAACGATCGGCGGAACCAGTGACCAGAATGTACCGTAAAACTTCGTAGACGCTGCCGCCTCTTCCTCTGCCGCAAGGACTGTCAGCGGGCTTGCAAGAATCATCAGCATAATCGCCGACAGTACAGCCGAACACTTTTTCAAATTACTTTTCATAAGTTGTTTACCTCCCTCTTCAAATATCATCCCGATATTTGAAATATGTTATAATTATTTATTGCGGATATTCTCTCGTATCCATATTCCTTCATAATCTGTCCGATTTCATCCGCACGTTCTGACGTAACCTGGAAAACCAGAAATTCACAGTTTTCCTTTCCGGCATATTTTGCCACAAGTCCGTAATCCGGTTCCGGTACATTCAGACTGTTAAACAGGCGTTTTCCATTGCCTGAACGCCTTCCCTTTCCATCCCTGCCAAAAGCCAGCTGAATGGATGCGTCATATACCCGCAGATAGGATGCCATATGGTTGTCCGCCACAGTCAGCGCATCTTCGGAACTCCGTCTGTTCAGAATCACTTCAGCCACCTGCGCAACCTCGTTCGGAACCTTCTGATTATTCTGTACCTTTACATAATTTCCGGCCTGCCAGACACTTGTGCCGCTGACAGCCACCAGCAGCAGGCACAGGACAACAGGAAATATCTGTAACTTTGCACTCCGTATCCTTCCCAGCAGGCTGGTAAAGCCCAGTGCGATCACAGGAACCGCCGGAAAAATCCAAACTACCCTCCAGTATACCATACCGCCAATACACTTCTCGATCAACGCAGCAGTTACCGGACAAAACATCAGAGCCAGGGTAATCACCAGATACCCAAGAAGATACCCTGCCTGTTTTCTCTTTTTTTCGAAAAAAAGCAGGTAAAGAGCTGCTCCCAGCAATAAATATGGATATATGCTTCCATCCCAGTATTTATCCCAACTTGTGAGGGCATTTTGTAATATTTCTCTCATTATTGTCCCTCCATTACAGCATCAGATAAACAGACCCAAGTATCAGGGATGGCAGGATATACAGAATCGTATATCCCATACAGCGTATGCTTCGCGTTTTCCACAGGGTAAGCAAAGTATATGCGGCGATAACGATCGGTGCAAGCATGATGCCCATGGAAGACACATGGCATGCCGCCATACTTGCAAAAATCATCAGGAACCGCGAATACCCCACCTGTTCTTTCAACATGATCTCAAATCCCAGATACATCAGAAACGGAAGGATCACAGATGCCAGAACTGCTTTTCCCTGCCAGATGCGTACCATCTGGAAATTTCCCGCCGTATAGACAGAGAAACCCGAAAACCAGATCAAAACCGCACAAAAAAGCAGAAAAATGCCCTCTTCCCTTTTTTTCTCAGAAAAAAACATCTTTCCAAACTGATGATATACCAGATATGCAGCAGCAAAAAACACTGCAGGATAGACGGTATGTGCCAACACTGCAGGGTGCATCCCGCCGCTCAGTCTGCTGAATATGGCAAGCAACACCGGAAAGGGAGATAACACATAACGCTTCGGCAGAATTCTGTATTCCACTCCCGAATAGGGATTATACTGAAACACAGAATCTGTCTGTACAGAAGTTGTGGCTGTAGCCACATAGAAAGAATCATCCGCATCCATATGCGCATACACAGCCGCAATAAAAATCTGTATAAAGATCGCTACCACAGCAATCCACATCCAGACAGATACCTGCGGCAGTTCTCTTTTTATCCTGACAATATACATCTCTCTGTCAATGTTCAGTTTCCACAGACCATAAAGTGCAAAAACACTCATGAGCACAGCAAAGACCACTGTTACAAAATGCAGGGACATTTTTCTGTATATCGCAGGCAGGATCAGAATCTCTGCAAGTGCAAACATAAACATAATTCCTGCCAGAAAACACTCTCCCAGTGTGTAATCCTTTTTTTTCCGTACCCAGCTTACTCCGGCAAATGCAGGTATCAGGATCATCCAGATACCTGCAAGAACCAGTTTTATCAACATATGCATCCTACTGCTCCGATTTATTCTTCAGGATTCCCATTGCAATCTTCTCAGGAGTCATGGGAAGCTCTGTCAGACGCACACCTGTGGCATTATAAATTGCCTCAGCCAGTGCCGGGCATGGAGTATCGATCACAAGCTCTCCGATAGACTTGGCACCAAACGGACCACTCTTTTCGTAGCTGCTCTCGAAAGCCACGCGGATATTTCCGATATCCTGTCTGGTCGGGATCTTATACTGCATGAAAGAGTTATTGCGGACCTTACCCTTATCCGTATACTGTATATCTTCTGAAAGAGCCATACCGATTCCCTGTGCGATACCGCCCTCAGTCTGTACACGCGCAAGGTTCGGGTTGATCGGTGTACCGCAGTCTACAACTGCCACATAGTCAAGCACTTCAACGCTTCCTGTCTCTGTATCCACCTCTACTTCTGCCATACCGACCATGAACGGAGGCGGTGAAAGAGGTGAGGAATGCTGTTTCACAACCTGGAGTTCTATATTGTTGAAGAAAGTACCCTTTAATGCAATATCTTTCAGCGAAACTTTCTTCTGGGCATCTTCAGAACTGATGGCATCCATATCAACACGATAGCCCTCTTCTGCATCTGTCATATGGCCTGCTGCATTTTTGTCTGCTCCATCGCTTATGTCAATGGTCTCATCATAGAATACACAGGAACCGTCAAAATCAACTTTTCTCTCATCTACTTCCATCATCTCTGCGCCAAGCTTACAGATTTTTTTCTTCAGCTCCTCGCAGGCTTTCATAACCGCCACACCGGTGGTATAGGTTGTGGCAGAAGCATAAGAACCGGAATCATAAGGAGAAATATCTGTATCCACACTGAATACTACAATGTTATCCATTGGTGTGTTCAGACAGTCTGCAGCAATCTGTGCCATAATAGTATCGCAGCCTGTACCCATGTCTGTACATCCAAGTGCCAGTGTATAGGAACCATCCTCATTCAGCTTAATGTCTGCTCCGCCTACGTCAACACCTGCAATAGAGGAACCCTGCATAGCCATGGCAACACCTACGCCGCGGACTTTGCCATTTCCCATATCTCTGCATGGATATTTGGAATCCCAGTCCATCATCTCTTTGGCGCGTGCCATACAGCGGTCCATGGAACAGCTCTGTGCATAAGGAACATCCGGATATCCGGGAAGAGGTCCGCCCTCTACAGGCATGTTCAGCTCTTTTACCCTGACAGGATCCATTCCCATCTTATGTGCCAGTTCATTTACTGCAGATTCCACTGCGAAAATACCCTGGGTGGCACCATAACCACGGTATGCACCTGCCGCCTGCACATTTGTATAGACAACATCAAAAGCAAACTTATAGGCTTCTGTATGTCTGTAAAGACCGATTGATTTATGACCGCTGAGTCCTACTGTTGTGGAGCTGTGCTCTCCGTATGCCCCGGTATTGGATAAGGTATAGACATCAATTGCCTTGATGATACCATTCTCATCAGCACCTGCACGTACTGTGATCTCCATCTCATGGCGCGGAGAAGAGCAGATCATGGACTCATACCTGGAAAATATCATCTTGGACGGACGGCCTGTTTTCCAGGTAACGATTGCAGGATAAATCTCGCTGACAGAGGTCTGTTTTGCACCAAATCCACCGCCGATCCTTGGCTTGATCACACGTACTTTGGAAGCCGGAATGTCCAGTGCCCTTCCGACGATTCTCCGTACATGGAACGGAATCTGTGTGGAGGACAGAACGATCAGTCTGCCGAAATGATCCATATAGCAGGCTGTACGGAAGGTCTCCATCATTGTCTGCTGGTTCGCTTTTGTATGATATGTGCGCTCTATGGTGTATTTACATTTTGCCAGAACTTCATCTACGTTTCCATGCTCTTCTACTGCAGATGCACATAAATTTCTCTTATTATCTCCACCAAGAGGAATTTTTAACTTCCAGTCATCCTCCGGATGAACCAAGATCGGATTATCCTTCGCTTTGTGGATATCAAGGACCGGTGCTTCCACACGGTAATCCACACGGATTCTCTTTAAAGCTTTATCTACCGCCTCTTCTGTCTCACCTGCTACAATGGCTACTGCATCTCCCACAAAACGTACATGGCGGTCAAGGATCAGTCTGTCGTCCGGACTCATCTCCGGCGCGGTCTGACCTGCAAGGGTAAAACGTTTCTGAGGCACATCTTTATAGGTAAGGATACATGCAATGCCTGCCACCTTCTCGGCAGTACCGGTCTTAATATCTTCTACCCATGCGTTGGCATGAGGACTTCTTAATATTTTGACGATTAGGCAGTCCTTTGGTGCCATATCATCTGTGTAGACAGGCTTTCCTGTTACCAGTGACATTGCGTCTGTTTTTCGTACAGGTTGATTTACATATTTCATCTTTATGCTTCCTCCTGTGCTTTTTTATATTTCAGGAATTTCAGGATACTCGTTGTCTGGGAAACAAAGCCGGAACATCTGCACAGATTTCCTGCAAGATATTCTTTGATCTGATCCTCTGTAGGATCTTTGAGCTCATTCAGCATTGCAAACACATTCATGATAAATCCCGGATTGCAGAAGCCGCACTGCTCGGCACCCTCATTCGCCAGAAAGCTTCCAAACTCCTGCGCCTCTCTCTGCATTCCTTCCAGTGTGACGATTTTCTTTCCCTCAATGCGGGCAGCAAGTGTGCTGCAGGAAAGCACCGGACGGCCATCCATGAGAACTGTGCAAAGACCGCAGTTTGCAGTTTCGCAGCCTCTCTTTACGCTGAAGCATCCCTGTTCTCTTAAGAAATCAATAAGCAGTGTATCCGGGTAGATCTCTGCATGGCGGTTTACTCCATTAAGCCAGAAATTAATATTCATTCTTCATCCCTCCTACTGCTTCCCAGGCTCTTCTTGTCAGTACTTTTACAAGAAGGGTTCTGTATTCCTTTGATCCACGCATATTGCCTGATGTGGGAACATTCTCAGATGCATATTCCGCAAAAGCTTCAATGGCCTCTTCCTTCTGCTTCTTTGTCATGTTCCTGAAGTTTTTCAGAATCTGTTTTTTATCCTCTACGACCATGGCACGTGCAGGTCTTGCCCCGATTACTGTTCTTGCCTCATCTCCGATCACAGAAGCTGTGCAGGTCAGCACCGGGAAATCTGTTTTCGTGTTTCGTTGACTTAAATAGCAGATGAGAAGCGGCTCTTTGCGGACGATGATATTCACAAGGATATCATTGTCCTTCTTCATATTTACAAATTCAGTCAGTGGAATACGGCCTGCATCATATAATTCCACCCATGTATCCATTCCCAGGAACATAGTCAGAACATCTGAGAAACCATATCTTCCATAAATGCTTCCTCCTACAGTGGCACAGTTTCGAAACTGTACACCTACAATATGGCAGAGGCTTTCTTTTATAGCCCCATGTGTGTAGGTATTCAGAGCTTCATTGGTCTCCAGATCGCGAAGCGGAGTCATACAGCCGATGATAAATTCATCGTCATTCTCCAAGATCGTGTCCAGCCCCAGACCGGAAAGATCAATCGCTGTGGATATCGCTCTGTTGCCCATTTTCATCCAGACCATTCCCCCAAGAATACGGGCTGTTTTCTTCTGGTTCAGTTCATAGGCCTCTGCCAGACTGTTTACCTTTACATAGCTTTTGATTTTCAGCATTATGTATCGTATCCCTTTCTTCCATACTTTTGTATCTCTTGTAATATTTTAAACATATGACAATTCCATAAAATAATGCGGTCAAAACAGTTCAGCAGGATTTCACACTCTGAGTGACCGGATTGTCTGCAATATTTTATAAAATCACTATAATCTGTCTTCAGACAGCCAATTTAATATAATACCATAACTTAAAGAAAAAATCTATAAATATCCTCTATTTCATAAATAAATTTGTTCCTGTCTATTCTTTAATCTGGTAACATAATCTTTTACCGGTGCCTTCCGACTCTACAGCGTCCCTCTCAAGTGTGCTTATTTATGAGGATTGCCATAAACATTACTGTAATTTTAGCATATGACAGACAAAAGTGTCTATTGATAAAAATATCCAAAATACATCAGGAAAATCAGCATGTATGACGAGCGCAAAACTTTTTGTGCATTATATATAAGTATTGCTGTAATATTTTTAGTTTTTTATATATTTTACTGGATTTTTTCTGATATTAGTGTTATAATATCCACAAATAAAGGATTTGTTACTGTTAATACAGATAACTGGTATGAATCGTTTAAATTAACAGTCTGATCTGTGCCAGAACTGTGATTGCGAACGAAACGAACAGTAACCTGACATCAGCCAGTAACAGGGATGTCCTAAAGGAGGGTTTGATTATGAGTAAACGCGTGATTACAATAAACAGAATGCTCGGCAGTAATGGCCGTCTGATCGGCAAAACTCTGGCAGAAGAGCTTGGGTTTGCTTTTTATGACAAAGAGCTGATCGATATTGCAGCTCAGAAAGAGAATATTCCTTTTGATGTACTTGCCAAAGTTGATGAGAAACGCGGCAGCCAGTGGCGTTTTCCCATCGACCATGAACTTCAGATGGACAGTGATTTCCATTTTGTTCCCATGAATGATGTACTCTTTGACATCCAGCGCAAGATTATTCTGGATGCCGCAGAGAAAGAAGATTGCGTAATCGTCGGCAGATGTGCAAATCACATCCTTGACAATAAGTGCCTGAGCGTATTTATCCATGCACCTTTTGATTATCGTGTGCAGACTGTCATCGAACGTACAGGCCGTGAAGAAAAGAGTGCTCAGAAACTGGTTAAAAAAGTGGATAAAGAACGGCGCACCTATTACGAATACTTTACAGATAAAAAGTGGAAAGATATTTCCCAGTATCATCTGGCATTTGACAGCAGTAAATTTGAGCAGGATAAAATTGTCCAGATGATTAAGATGGCATTATAACAAACCCGCAGGGGACTTACCTGATTCGGTTAAATTGACAGGAATATAAGAATAGACAGGTTCCTGTATATCGATTTTCTGTATGAAATACGCAGAGATGAGATATACATGGAACCTGTTTTTTCTGTATAAATCGCCAGACGCCTTTCACGAGCTTCCTTTTTTGAAAAATACTCTTTCATATTTTCCTGCATGATTATTCCGGGCAGGATTCTTTCTTATTTATTTTCGTTCAGAATATACTGCTTCAGGAACTCATAGATCTGATTCTCTGTAGGAGGGCATCCGTTTACGTTATGTTCAAATTTGCAGGTACATGCACCTACTCCCAGCGTTCCTGTTTTTCCACGGTAACCCTGGCCAATGCAGATTTTCGTATCAAGTTTCTCAAAAAGACCATCATTCTTAAGCATCTCCAGTGCCGGGATCAGATAACCATAGCAGGCACTGCAGGATTCTACTTCTTCCACTGCATCCTGAAGTTCTACCACTTTCCTTGATTTCGGAAGTTCTCTGCGGGCATCTTCCTCACAGTAAATGATGCGGACATTTTCCAGATCTGCACTTCCAACTCCAAGCTTCTCTGCCAATTCAATATATGGCACATCCTTCGTTGTATAATGCATAACCTGACAGACATAAGAATCAATCAGTACCGGATCCAGGCCTGCCCAGATACGGTTCATCACTACAGGATTTCCGCCATCCTCGAAATCCAGATCTCCGCAAATATTATCAACTACAATAAAATCCTGATGAATTCCCGCATTCAGATGTGCAATCGGTTTATGCAGACCCATTGCATGGAAATGACGTTTCTCTGTATTGGGAATCAGCCCCTTCATATTCTTCAATGCACAGGTGATCTTTGTCTGGCAATGGCCTTTCAATACCGGAACATTGATTAGGAAATCAACATCTGTCACACGTTCGCAGACATTTAATTTCATCCCTCTGCAATCTCTTTCAACCCCCTTATCCTTCTGCATATCCCAGAATGGCACCTGATATTTCTCCGTAAGATTACGATATCCGCATACTTCGTACGCTTCTGTGGTCTTATCTCCCACCCAGGAACCCTCCAGGATGGCAATATTTCTGTATCCGTTCTCCTGCAGATATTCAATAATCCCTGCCACAATCTCCGGATGTGTGGTAGCCCCCCAGGAAGCCTCAGATGGCGAGACAAGATTGGGTTTGATACCAATCTGTCTCTCTCTATCTGCGATCATAGATGCCAGATTACACTGTGCCAGAAGTTCCTTTGTCATTTCTTTGTAATCTGTTCCGCTCTTTATATAAATTTCTTTTTTGTTCATTAGCTGTTCCTTTTATTTATCTTATTTTTGTTTTTTCCAATGTGCATACAGCGTCTGATTCCTGGATATTTTGGTAGCGGTACTGACCTTTTTCCCTTTAGTTCGGGCAGTATACCATCCTTTAAAGGTGTAACCCCATCTAAATGGCACAGGAAGCTTTCCGATTTTAAAATTCTTATATACTTTTTTTGATCTCTGATCGACCCATCCACCATTTGGATTAAAAGTAACCTTCAGCTGAGGAGTAGACGCTTTGATCACCTGTACTTTTTTCTGAACCGCAGTTGCAGGATTTCCTCCAAAACTCATGGTAATAGTCGCTGTACCCACACCGGTCGCAGTCAGAACTCCGTTTTTGATGGTGCAGATTGACGGATTCGAGGATTTAAACTCTGCACCGGAATTATTCAGCAGCAAAGAATCGTCCCATCGTACCCTTACTTTTGCAGTCTGTCCTTTTTTTAATACAGTTTTGGAAATATACAGAGAAGCCTTATAATATTCCGGATCTTTTTTCACCAGCACAGTACGGCTGTTATTTCTGTCTGAATAGGACTTTCGAACCGCTTCAGTACTTAAATCCTCGCCAAAACACTGCACCCAATAATAAGCATTATTGAGACATACACAGCCAATACCAATCGTCGTAAAACCTTTAGATAAAATATTGGCTCTGTGTCCTTCTGAATTCATCCATTGATTCATAACCCCCTCTGCTGTAGAAGAACCATAGGCGATATTCTCACCATACATCAGGGAATTGGCAGAAAAACACTGGCTTCCACTCGGTCTGGTATGTGACCAGTATAATACGTTTTCGAATCCTCTGAGCATGGCAGTGTCAAGAAGGCTGGCGTCCATCTTCAGAGGCAATGCTCCCTGTTTGGCACGCTCTTTGTTTACCAGATCCAGAACCTTAAAAGCCTCACTGTATACCTCCCTGGCGCTGACATTTATTTTCGCACCGCAAATGTAACCGCCATCCTCTGTAGGAGTTAAGTTCGGATTTAAAATAGTAACCTTCGTCCAGCTTTCAAAAGCATCTCCAATATCAGATACTGTCTTCGGTAAAATAATACTTTCAAGAGCAGAACAGCATGAAAATGCATAGTCCTTAATCGTGGTGACTCCATCCATAATTGTAACAGAAGTCAACGCTCTGTTATAATAGCAGCAACTGTCAGGAATTATGGCTGCGCCACCCATAAAGGTAATAGACTGTAAATTATCGCTGTAGCTGAAAGCATTATTTTCCAGGCTTTTCACAGTAGCAGGAACTGTGATTTTGGTCAGGCTTGTATTGGTAAAAGCGTCAGATGCAATTTTTGTTACACCTGCCGGAATGGTATATTCTCCCTGTCTGCCGGCAGGATACAAAACCATTGTTTTGCCTTTATCCGTATAGAGAATACCATCCACGGATTTGTACGTACCATTATCCGGCATTTCTATTGACTGCAGGCTCCATAATCCGTTAAAAGCAAGACTGCCCAGTTCTTTCACACTGGAAGGCAATATTAATTTTGTGACACCAATACCATGAAAAGCATCATCACTGATCGTTGTTATCGAATTTCCAAGTTTCAGATCAACCAGAGACTTGTCATTGGCAAAAGTACTGTTTCCGATTGATGTAACAGAATCCGCTAATTCAGCTTTCTTTAAATTTCGCAGATCCATAAAAGCATTTTCTCCCAGAGCGGTTATTCCATCTTTTACATATAATTCCTCAACTGTGGCTGCATATTGCTGCCATGGACATTTCTTTTCCTCTATGACTTCATTGGTAATCCAGTCACGCAGGGTATAATAATCATCAATTGCACCCTTTCCCTCTATGGTAAGGACATGATGCTGTATAGTCCAGGTCGCATGTGCTCCACATGTACCGGTAAATACTTCATCAGGGTTTATCTCATCATCGTCTTCATCAAACTCATCATCCCATTCATCATATCCTGCGGAGAAAGAATCCTCCTCGTTCTTTTCCACCACTCCGGCTGAGAACTCTTCAGATGACTCTTCCGGAACTGTCTTCTGTGTTTCCGGTTCTGTCAGATCTTCTGAAGCTTCCGGAATCTCTGTCTTTATCTCAATACCATCCGTAAAATCAGCACCATAAACGGCAGCAGGCTCAACAGTCATTGCCGCACAGAGCATCATAACCAAAACTTTATTCATCTGCATATGTTTGTTTTTCATAGATTTTTCTCCTTCAGTTTAACAGTTTGTTTCCTTTTCCGGATTTTTCATCCACTCGCTGCAAAATATATCCACCGTCCATCAATATTTCAAATTTCTTCGTAATACCTGAACCTGCATGATTAATGAACGAATGGTATAGTCCTTTCGCAAGATAGGGATTATTATATCTGCGGATCACATTGTCGACCCGGAACAGCTTTGCATATTTCAGCATCTCATACACATAAGCAGCTCCTTCCAAATACCATTATACACTATATAAAAAATGCTCCTCCAATTTTATCCTAGTATCTTGTAGAGTCTGACTCTTGCGGTTTCTTATACATGTTTTTCAGATACTATTACACTTTTTCAATTATGCACAGATGCTTTTTACTTTTCTTGTCATAATTAATTCCTACAAGCAAAATATCACCGGTATAATCTGAAATCGAGGATGGGTATTTTCTGTCTTTAATCTGCTGTATTGCCGTCTGCACTTTCTGGTTCCACTTCAGTTCAACAACCAATGCAGGATAAGCACTTTTATATTCAGGCTTAGGGACAAAAATAAAATCTGCCAATCCGCGTCCTGTAGGAAATTCACGAACCGGTTTAAAATAATACTGCATGGTTCCCAGATAGGCAATGGCTAATACACTGCTTAATAAATTTTCATCATGATACCTGATGACAGAAGCGTATTCATTATGAATTTTCTCAATTTGTGCAGCAACTGTTTCGTTATCCATATCCAGCGTTGCATCAAGTAAAGTCTCTGATTCCTGTTGGAACATAAGCATTTCATTCCATGACTTACTTTTTACAGCATTAGTCAGTTCCTGACGGATTTCTTCATTGGGAACAAAAGCAATTTTTTCTGTCTGATCATATCCAAGATATCCCAGATGGATCATATAAGTCAGTACATCATCCTTACTTTGAATATTAACAGTGTCATTTTTGAATGTTGCTGTATTAACTTTGACAGATGAGCCGGAAAGCATTTCAATGATTGCTGTTTTCAAGCCATCATAATTCCTGTTGATAAAAGGCACAATCGCTTCATAAGAGGCTGTTTCCGACCAGTAACTCTTATATTCTCCTTTCAGCATTACGCTAACAACAGCTCTGGGATTATAAACCTGGTAATCTTTCAGCAGATATCCATCATACCATTTCTTTACCTTATCAAAATCCCGATGGTACTTATCTGACAGCTTTTGTACTTCAGCTTCCGTAAATCCGATATACTGCGCCAGAATACTTGGACTTACCATGGTAAATTCATCAAAATTGTTTAAGGCAGACTGAGTTTTTTCCTTTTTAATTGGCAAAATACCTGTAAGATATGCAAGCTGAATATACTTTGTAGGCTCTGTCCCTTTAAAAATACCACGTAAGAAGCGGATATACTCATTCTGGATATCCTCTTTTGCAGCTTCATCACGAATCAGAACATCCCATTCATCAATAATTACAATAAACTTTCTGCCAGTTACAGTATTGATCCGTGCCAGTGTCTCTGCCAGGGAATGATTTTCTGCCGGAAGTACATCAGGATAGTATTCTCTCAATTCTGAAATTGTCTTTTCTGAAATATAAGAAACAACTTTCTCAGGACCATTGGCAGGCCCCATGCACCATTGAATATCCCAATGAATCACATCATACTGATTCAGATGTTTTCTAAAATCTTCTGCCTGACTGATTTCCAGCCTGGAAAACATTTCTTCTGAATTACATCCTTTGCTGTAATACGCTGTAAGCATATTTGCAGTAACAGATTTTCCAAATCTTCTTGGACGACTATTGCATATAAATGCATCTGTTGACCCCAGAACACTGTTTGTATAATTGAGGATTCCACTTTTATCAACATAGATTCTTGCATTCAAAGCTGCCTGAAATGCCAGATTATCAGGATTAACAAACATTCCCATATTGACCCACATCCATTTCTTTAAATAATTGCAAAAAAGGTTTCAAATTATCAGAACTCTTGATGAGATAATGATAACATGAAACCTTTTTTGCGTAAAGCGGTATGTTGGATTTACGTATTCAGCATATTTTTCATCTGGCTATCTTATATTTCTCAGATGTGGCATTGAATGCCACAGTCATACCTTTTCGAAAAAAGTATCCGATCATTCCGGATTAAAAGTCTCGTTGCAGGTCATAACCGTAACCCCCTTTCCGCCAGACCTTGTAGGCGCTATAGAGTAGAGCCTACAAAGTTCATCGTTTGCTACTGTCCAGCAGAAGGCATATGTTGCAGAATTATACTTCGGTCTGGAATGCTACATCAAATTGGAGACGATAAATGGCAATCTTAACTTCGATATTTGGCTTAGAGCAATTTTTATGATTTCTTTAGAGAACTTTAAGGACGCGTTTATTCATTTTATTCGTATCTCATAGGTCGAGTAGGTGCACCCCTTACGGTCGTACACCCCTCACAGAATTCCGGACGTGCGGCTTTCCCGCATCCGGCTCTTTGCGAAACGAATCGTTCACATTATCATTCGTATATATTGACATATATCCGGAGCCTTACCAGTGGATAGCTGTTATCCAGCATATTTAGAAATTCTACCCAATTATAGCTTTTCTTCTGGCTTCTCCGGTTCAGGCAGTAGAACAGGCTTCTCATGATGGGTACTTCATAGAGTCTGCCCTAGTAGCGGCCTTTGGACTCCTTCCGGATCCACAAATCTATCAGGATCCCGGTGACCTCTTGAAACTTACAAATACGGATTTTCCTTAAAATAAATATGTAAATTCGAATGTCGTTCCAGAGAATGAAGTTCCTCTTTTATATATTTCCATGAAGCAGGAAAACTATCTGGGCATCCATTCACCACATCACTCTCCAAATATTTTATAAACAGCTTTTCGTGGCCTTCAAACATTTCGTAAAATTTGATTGAATAAAGTTCTTTTTCCTCATCCGTTAGATTCTGCTTATTATAAAGTGCGTGATCTAAATTGGAAGACATAAAATAACATTTATAAGAAATTCCTTTAATGTCGGATAATTTCAAAAGCTTATTCATCATGCTACTTTTCCATTCATTTCTTCTTACCACTTTTTCCCTATCCTTGCAAGATATTTCTTCCGTAGTATAATAAAATTCTTTTGTCTCACCTGTAACAATTGCACTTTCCGGAATGTAAGTTCCATCTGTATCAAAAATCTGTACAATCTGCCATATATCGTTTTTATTCAATTTTTTCTCTTTCCGATAGGATTCTACTTTTTCGTAGATAGTCTGCACTACCTCATTTAAAGTCAATGTTTCGTCACTTGTCACATCCCCTCTGGTAAATTCAAACGTAACGTTCTTATGTTTATATATTACCTGAAAAATATGTTCTAAAGCTTTTTTATCCGATTTTCCTTCAACAATAAATATTACTGCTTTCTTTGTCGTTTTTTTAGCCATAGGAAACATCCCCTCTCTACTGTGCTTTCATTACAAATCAACTTCATTCAGAAGCTTTTTAAAGGCATCTGACATTTCTATTTCAACCTCTGCCTCTCCCTGGGCTGCACGTCGGAAAGCATATCCCATGGCTTGAAGTTCTGTCTCATCGTACAGTTCTTCTTTTTGTCCACCAAGTGTAATCGTTCTGATATAAAAATCTCTTCTGTTATGATTTTTTTCTACTCCTACCAGGCGGATATACCTGTTTTTAGGATTAATTGTTGAGCATACAATATTTTTATTTGGAAGTTTTTCCAATATGCGAAGATTATGCGAAGTGAATATCAATTGTCCCTTTGCGTCCTCATTCAACATTCCCAGCATTTCTCCTAATAAATACTCAAAGATCCCGGAATCAAGTTCATCCACTACAAGACATACTTCTGGCGAATTATATAATGCAATCAAATACTGTAAAAGAGAAATGATTCGTTTGATTCCCTCTGATTCATATTTTGTTAAAAATTTCTTCCCATCACGGTTTGAATATACTTCCACCTGCAAATATTTGTTTCCATCTGATTTTATTTCCTCATTACATACTGATAACTCTATAGATAATTTCGGAATAATAGATTTGATAGCAATATTAATAGAAGCAATGACAGGTTTCAGTTGTTCATAAATTTCTTCTGGTACTTCTCCCCTTCCCATCATTACAAGTGGAAGACATCCTTGTGTAATCATGTTTCCCTTTTCCCGATGAACATTAAGCGGAATGATGTTGCTATTTATAGCACCTAATTGATTTACCTTTACCACCTGAAAACAAGCTCTTCCAAAATGAATTAAACTTTGAATAATATTTCTAAAATCTTCTTCACCATTTACTCCGCTTTGATTTCCTAACATACTCTTCAAAATCAAATCGTTAAAGAAAATAGATACATTCTTCTGTGCACAATATACAGCCAGATTTTTAAGCATACCCATTTTTTCAAAGAAATCAATTCTTTTAGATTCAATATCCGGATCCACATTATTTATAATTGCATCACTATCATAATACGGATTCGAGAACTGTACTCTTCTTTCATTTTTCCATCCGGAACCTTTTTCTTCAAAGGAAAGTGATTCTGTTTTTAGAAAAATTTTCTTTTCTCCCGTATCCACTGCAAAAGTAGCATCATATACTGCTTTGTATTTTATATTACCTTTCTCAATAAAAAAGATTGTTTTAATTGCAGTATCTCCCTTGTCGCTGAGCAAACCTTCATAGCTATCAAATGGAATTTCCATTCCACTAAGTACATATTTTAATATATCAAGAGCTTCAACCAATGCTGTTTTTCCAGATCCGTTTTGTCCATATATTCCTACAATATCATTCTCAGTAATACAAGCGTTTTTTTGCACACTGCTATAATTCATGTACTTAATTTTTCCATACTCTACGTTCTTAAAATTTATCAGTTCGTTTTGTATAATTCGTACTAATCTTTTTTCTCTCATATTCTTTGCTTCCTTTACAATAAGATTTACTACGTTTCTATTATTTGTATATGTTTGGTTTTTTATTCATTCATTTTACATTAAAATTATATATCAATCCATACATTTTGTCCAGTTTCAAAATTTTTATTTTATGATTTTCCTTCATACAGCAACAAAGAATGTGAACTTCCAGAAATCCTTAATTTTCAGCCCGAAATAGCCCTAAAAGCATCTCCGGCTGGAAATCTGCAAAATAGTATTCCGTTAACATTTGGTCACACCTCTTCAGATTTACTGTGCAGGTACTGCATGATTTCTTTATAACTCCGTCCGCTCTGTGCTATGGTATCCAATAGCTTTTTCTGGCGAAGTGCATCCCGCTTATCTAACAGATCTTTTAATGTTGCTGCCGCAGCATCATACCGATGCTTTGCTTTCACCAGATCC
>ENA-ORMO01000613-ORMO01000613.1-human-gut-metagenome-genome-assembly--contig:-NODE-613-length-49022-cov-5.288541_pt1 | contig 49022 bp, 46 predicted proteins | sample MGYA00242106_ERZ509001 | MGnify/ENA primary metagenome ERZ509001 (study PRJEB26280, sample SAMEA2338736) | human gut metagenome | biome: human gut; feature: human-associated habitat; material: faeces...
TTATGAATATACCCCTGGATTTATTCATGCGAAAAACTTTGTATGTGATGATGAACTTGCAGTAGTAGGAACGATCAACCTGGATTACCGGAGTCTGTATCTGCATTTTGAGTGTGCAACCTGGATGTATCAGTGCAGAGCAGTCAGCCAGGTAAAAGAGGATATGGTGGAGACTTTTGAGATATCAAAAGAGATTTCCCTAGATATGTGCCGCAGACAAAATATTTTCCGTAGGGGGATGCAGAGTATTCTTCGACTGTTTGCTCCTATGCTGTAAAGAGATAAAAAATAGAGGGAGAGCATTATGTTTTGGACAAGAGGAATCTTAGGTACAGATTTATATCATATCGTTCAGTGGTTTTTGATTTATAGTATGTTAGGATGGCTTGTGGAATCTATTTATATGTCTATCTGCAACCGAAAGCTTACCAATCGTGGATTTATGCGGGGACCTATGTGTCCTATTTATGGAGTAGGGGCACTTACCGTGTATTTCCTCCTGCAGCCGGTGTGCCATAATATTTATCTTTTGTATTTCATGGGCTGTTTGATCCCTACTTTGCTGGAATTTTTGACAGCAAAACTGATGATTCGTATCTTTGGAGAAGTATGGTGGGATTATTCAGAAAAACCTTTTAATTATAAAGGTATTTTGTGTCTGGAAAGCACCATTGCGTGGGGATTTTATACGCTGGGACTCTTCTTATTCCTTCACAAAGGAGTAGAATTTATTGTAAGCAAGTATTCTTACAATACAGGAATCTGGATCAGCAGTATATTACTATTGATTTTTTCCATAGATTTCGGATATGCCTTGTATGAACAGAAGAAAGATAGCCTTCCGGAAGCAATGGAATCTATCAAAAAAAGAATTCGGAAAGTGTTTTAATCATTACCGGGACTGCCGGATATCCTTTGGCAGAGGGATATCCTGTGGTCTTTTTTTACATTTGCAGAACATAAAGGATTTTCACGTTCTAAATTATTTGAGGTATGCTTACAATAGCATAAGGACAGTTTTTTTGGAGTGTGCAGCATGAAAAAAAGAATAGGAGCAATTCTTCTTGTGGGAATGTTTGTGAGTATGTTCTTACTAAACGTAGGTGCAGTAACAGTTCGGGCAGATGGAGAGGAATTGATTACAGCGCCTCATGGGGTATTAATGGAAGCTTCTACAGGAACCATTCTTTATGAAAAAGACATGGATACCAGGGTGAAACCAGCCAGTATTACAAAAATTATGACATTGATCCTGATTTTTGATGAGCTGGAAAAAGGAAATATACATATGGAAGATGAGGTGATCACCAGTGCATATGCCAAGTCCATGGGCGGTTCCCAGGTATTTCTGGAAGAAGGAGAGAAGCAGACCGTAGAGACTATGATTAAATGTATTGTCATTGCTTCAGGAAATGATGCAAGTGTAGCTATGGCAGAGCATATTGCAGGAAGCGAGGCAGAATTTGTTTCCAGGATGAATGAGAGAGCAAAAAGTCTTGGAATGAAGAATACCCATTTTGAAGATTGTTGCGGGTTGACAGAATCTGATAATCACTACACAAGCGCTCATGATGTGGCACTTATGTCCAGGGAGCTGGTGACAAAATATCCGAAGATTTTGGATTATTCCTCTATTTGGATGGATACAATTACGCATGTTACTAATAAGGGAAGCAGCGAGTTTGGTTTGACAAATACCAATAAATTAATCAGGGGTTATGATGGATGTGTGGGACTGAAGACAGGTAGTACCAGCGTCGCAAAATATTGTGTTTCTACTGTGGCTGTTCGTAATGGCATCACCTTGATTAGCGTGGTTATGACTGCACCGGATTACAAAGTACGTTTCAAAGATGCAGCAACAATGCTGAATCTTGGGTTTGGAAGCTGCAGCCTGTATGTAGATGAAAATAAGGAGATTTTACCGAAAGTTGCAGTAGAAGGTGGCGTGAAAGAGAAACTTTCCTGTGCCTATGAAGGAGCTTTTCGTTATCTGGATACCAAAGGATCTTCTTTCGATAAAATTGAGAAGAAAGTCAAGAAAAAAGAGGGTGTAAAAGCTCCTGTGAAAAAGGGAGATTCCGCAGGTGTTGCAGAATATTACCTGGATGGAAAAAAGATTGGAAGTGTAGAAATTAAATTTCAAGAAGGAACAAAAAAAGCAGGATACAGTGACTACCTGGATAAAGTCTGGAAACAATTTTGGAGGGGAAAACAGGTTGGATAAATAGGTTGGAAAACATAGAAAAATATATGAAAAAGGGATTGAAAGTGGACTTTCTTTCGATTATAATAAGCCACGTTATATGGATTAAAATCTGCAAGCAAGAAAGAGGGAGAAAACGTGGCAGAGAAACGTGTGCAGACAGATATGACCGTAGGGAATCCGGCTAAAATTATTTTAAACTTTACGATTCCCATTTTTATCGGAAATTTATTTCAGCAGTTTTACAGTATGGCAGATACCATTATTGTAGGAAAATTTGTAGGGACCAAAGCTTTGGCAGCTGTGGGAAGTGTAGGAACCATTATGTTCCTGATTTTGGGCTTTCTGCAAGGACTCACCGCAGGCTTTTCTGTGCTGACAGCTCAGAGATTTGGGGCGGGTGATATGAAAGGCATGAGAAAAACCGTAGGGACAGCAGTAGTACTGTCAGGAATCAGTATTGTACTAATGACCATAGGAAGTATGCTTTTGATGAAACCATTGCTAGTTTTTATGCATACGCCAGAAGATATTTTTGAAGATGCGTATACTTATATTATGATTATTTGTGCGGGAATTGCAGCTACGGTGCTTTATAACCTGCTTTCTAGTATTTTGAGAGCTTTAGGAGATAGTAAAACACCACTGTATTTTTTGGTTTTGTCAGCAGTTTTGAATATCGCATTGGATTTGGTGCTGATTATTGTGTTTCATATGGGAGCAGCTGGAGCAGCCTATGCCACAGTAATTGCTCAGGGTGTTTCCGGTGTGGGCTGTCTGCTCTATATTTGGAAAAAAGTACCGCTTTTAAAGTTAGAAAAAGACGATTTCAGGCCAGAGACATATCTGGCGAAAATGCAGCTTAGTGTTGGACTTCCCATGGCCTTGCAATATTCTATTACAGCCATAGGTGCTATGATGGTGCAGTCCTCTTTGAATCTTTTGGGTTCTCTGTCAGTGGCAGCCTATACTGCAGCCAATAAGATTGAACAGATTGGAACCCAAGCTTATGTTGCTCTTGGAACTACCATGGCTACCTACTGTGCCCAAAATATGGGAGCTGGTCAGATAAAAAGAATCCGCCAGGGCTTCCGAAGCGCAACCGTTATGGGAAGCATTTACAGTGTGATTTTAGCCATTCCCATGATGACCGTAGGAAAATATCTGGTGCATTTCTTTGTTTCTGAAAATGCAGGACAGATTATGAATCAGGCAGATATTTATCTAAAGTGGACCTTTTTATTCATGATTCCTCTTACCATTGTAAATGTGTATCGCAATGGAATCCAAGGTATGGGCTACGGAATTCTGCCTATGCTGGCAGGGGTTGCAGAGTTAGTAGGAAGAGGCGCTGTAGCTATGGTGGCTGGCTGGAAGCGTAGCTTTATAGGCGCCTGTCTGGCCAGTCCGGCAGCATGGATTCTGGCAGGAGGATTGCTACTGTTCATGTATTTTAAGATTGTGAAGGAGCAGGAAAAGGTGTTTTTAGAAAAAAGTAAGTAAATATCATAGATTTTTAATGGCTTTTTTGTTAGAACATGTGTATAATAAAAGATACACATAGGACAAAATAAGCATAGAGGAGGGATATTTATTATGGAAAAAACGTTGGCAGTTGCGAAGTCTTTATACAGTATGTATGGGAAAAGATTTCATACAAGTATGGATGAGATGAAGATGCATAAATTGATGTACTTTGCACAGAGAGAATCCCTCATGTATAATAGAACGGTTTTATTTGATGAGGACTTTTACGGATGGAAATATGGACCTGTATTAAAAAGCGTTAGGCATGAATATTTGACGGATTCTCGGTTTTCTGATGTAGAAGAGACCGTATCGCCAGATACAGAAAAAATGTTAAAAGATGTTCTTGAGCGTTATGGAACTGTTTCTTCATGGAAACTCAGTAGTTTATCACATGATGAATTTTCTTGGAAAAAGGCGCGTAAAGGACTAAAGTCTTCTGATAACGGAAATGTTAAAATGAGTCTAAATGCAATGATGGTAGATGCGACACATGAATTAGCAGTTCGTAAAGCACAGGCGAAAGCATAAGTTAGTTTGGAGGGGTTGTTATAACGATTAAAGAAACACGCCAATACTTTCGTGGCTTTACATGTGAAGTATTGACTTCAAACCAAAAGAACAAAGACGTCATTAGAGAATTTTATTCTCAAAGAAATAATAATACACTTGGCGAATATTTGAGAAATAAAGCATGGGATGAAGATTTGGATGGTGAAACCAGGATATACCTGGTTAAAGATTCTATTGGATGTGTTGTGTTGTTTTTTTCACTTAAATGTGGTTTGCTGTTTAGAAAAAATCAATATGATAAATTGGAAGAAGATGAACGTTCGTTTGTTGATATGCTGGTGAAAGCGAAACAAGAGGATGACCAAGAAACAATTAATAACTATTATGAATATGGTAGTGCAGAGTTTTTGGATATTGACCGTTTGTTTAAGATAGCAGATAAACGTATTGATTCTAAAAATGAGACAAGAGAACTTGGCGATGGACAATATACATTGAAAGTTGAAGAATGTTTTTCAGGTATAGAACTCCGACATTTTTGTAAAAATGAAGCATATTCATATCCTGATGAATTTAAGACACCTATAGGATTTGGAATTTTCTGGGAAGTTATTGTACGGGAGGTTCTTAAAATCACTAGCAAGATCGGATGTAAATATTTGTATCTTTTTGCGGCTGATAAGACAGAAAATTCAGATATTAAGAAATTGGTACGCTATTATAAAAGTGCATTAAAGTTTTATGAATGTGAGGAAGATGATATTATTATCATAAAACCGGAGTATGACGATAACTGTTATGGACTTATTCAGGAAATTTCAAAACTGCCGGGGAATTACGAAGCAGTATGGCAGGAATTTTCCGATGTGTATATATGAGTATAAAGGCTATATAAAAGGCTGTCGTATTTGCGATAGCCCTTTTATATGTAGTTAGAAAGTGTTCAGGTGAAAAATGAAAAAATTTAAAACAGTAAAGTATACCATATCTTCCCACAAACTACAGAATCACAGTTTCACCATAGCTATGATTAGTGACTTGCACAATGTAGAATTGGGAAAGAAGAATGAAAATTTGCTCGAGGTTTTACAGGAGACAAAACCGGATATCATCTGCATTGCCGGAGATTTGGTGCTTGGAAAAAAGGAGAAATCTGTAAAAATTGCTTATGATTTCATCAAAAAAGCAGTCAGGATTGCTCCTGTATACTATGGTCTTGGAAACCACGAGCAGCGGATGAAAAAATACCCACAGGTGTATGGAGAAGAGTACCGGATATTCGAGAAAAGAATTCAAAAGCTTGGGGTTACTATGTTAGAAAACAGTAGCAGTTCCCTGAAAATCAAGGGAGAGAAAATCCAGATTAGCGGACTAGCCCTGCCAGAAGAATATTATAAAAAAAGGAAAAAAGTAGAATTGTCCATAAAAACCATGAATCGCCTAGTAGGAAAAACATCTAAGGAGAAATTCCATATCCTTCTTGCACACACTCCCAAATATGGGGATACCTACTTGGAATGGGGTGGAGATTTGGCTCTTTCAGGACATTATCATGGAGGCATGATGCGGTTGCCATTTTTAGGCGGTGTCATCAGTCCAGACTTTAGACTTTTTCCTAAATATTGTCGTGGGGATTTTGAAAAAGAGAAACACCATTTAATCGTTAGCGCTGGGTTGGGGGAACATACTCTGCCCATTCGGATTTTTAATCCAAGAGAATTGGTGTTGATTACTTGTGTTCCAGAATAAAATAGTGTAAAATGGCTCTTAGTGACAAAATTCCAGAAAAAAGGACGAGGTAAAGAAACATGGGAATTCCAGTAAAGCTCCAGGTGTTTGAAGGTCCATTAGATTTGCTTTTGCATCTGATAGAAAAGAATAAAGTAAATATTTATGATATTCCCATTGTAGAAATCACCAATCAATACATGGATTATATTCATGCTATGGAACGGGAAGACCTGAATGTAATGAGTGAGTTTATGGTTATGGCAGCTACCCTAATTTCCATTAAATGCAGGATGCTTCTTCCAAGAGAGACTACAGAAGAGGGAGAAGAGGAAGACCCAAGGGAAGAACTGGTGCGTCAGCTTCTGGAATATAAGATGTATAAATACATGTCTTATGAGCTGCGGGATCGTATGGCGCAGGCTGCAAAAAATGTATACAAGCTGCCAACGATTCCCAAGGAAGTTTTGTCATACCGAGAGCCAGTAGATACCAGCCAGCTTTTAGACGGATTAACATTAGAAAAGTTGAACCAGATTTTTCAGAGTATTATGCGAAGACAGGAAGAAAAGATTGATCCTATCCGAAGTAAATTTGGAAAAATCGAAAAAGAAGAGGTTAGCCTTCCAGAAAAAATGGAAGAAATAGAGCATTATGCCAGAGAACATAAAACCTTTTGTTTTAGCCGCCTTTTAAAAAAACAGGCAAGCAAGGTGCAGGTAATCGTTACCTTTCTGGCTATTTTGGAATTAATGAAAATGGGAGCAATCCGTATCAGCCAGAAACAGATATTTGATGAGATTGAAATTGAGTCTCTACTGGAGAGAGGATAAGGAAATGGAGCAAAAAAAAATAGAAGGAGCCATTGAGGCGCTTTTGTTTGCCATGGGAGGATCCGTGGAATTACCGGCATTGGCAAAAGCCATTGGACATGACCCGGAAACTACTAGAAAAATTGTACAGAATATGATGCTCAATTACCAGGAAGAGGGACGAGGCATTAAAATCATTGAATTGGAAAACGCCTTTCAGATGTGTACTAAGGAAGAATATTATGAATACCTGGTAAACATGGCATTGCAGCCAAAAAAAGCAGTTCTTTCGGATGTTATGCTGGAAACGTTGTCCATTATTGCCTACAAACAACCTGTGACAAAACTGGAAATTGAAAAAATCAGAGGGGTAAAATGCGACCATGCGGTGTCTAAACTCATAGAGTATGGTCTGGTACAGGAAGTAGGGCGTTTGGATGCCCCTGGAAAACCCATTTTGTTAGGAACAACAGAAGAATTTTTGAGAAATTTCGGGGTTCAAGGATTGGATGAATTGCCGGAAATCGACCCAGTGCAGATGGAAGACTTTAAGGCAGAAGCAGAGGAAGAGATTCAGTTGCAATTAAATTTATAATGCATGTTTTCTCATGCCTGTACATAGCCTATAAAAAGGGAGTGTGCAGATATGAAGAAGATATGTAAGAAAATAGTGGTGGTATGCCTGCTTCTTGTGGGAATTTTAAACAATTCTTTTAATACCTATGCAAGCAGTCATAAGGAAACTACAGAGCCAGGGAATCTCTATGCCTTGTCCGCAGTTCTCATGGATGGAACATCAGGAAGAGTGTTATATGGGAAAAATGCAGAGGAGCCAAGAGCTATGGCAAGTACCACAAAAATTATGACCTGTATTCTGATTCTGGAACAGTGCAATCTGGAAGAAACGGCAAAAACCTCTGCATATGCAGCATCCATGCCAAAGGTTCATTTGGGAGCAATGGAAGGAGAAGAATTCCTTGTGAAAGATTTGCTATATTCTCTCATGCTGGAAAGCCATAATGATTCAGCAGTGATTCTGGCAGAACATTTAAGAGGCAGTGTTTCAGAATTTGCAGCGAAAATGAATGAGAAAGCAAAGGAAATTGGTTGTGAAAATACCTGGTTTATTACTCCAAACGGGCTAGATGCCCAGGAAGAGGTTCAAGGTGAAATAAAAAAGCACCATACCACTGCCACAGACCTTGGAAGAATCATGCGCTACTGTATTTCCCAGTCTCCGAAAAAAGAAGCGTTTTTGGAAATCACCCGAACACCCAGTTATAGCTTTCAGGATGTGTCGGGAAAGCGGAGCTTTTCCTGCAATAATCATAATGCCTTTTTGTCCATGATGGAAGGGGCACTAAGCGGTAAGACGGGTTTTACATCAGAGGCAGGATATTGTTACATAGGAGCATTAGAACGGGATGGGAAAACGCTGATCGTAGCTCTGCTAGGCTGCGGCTGGCCTAATAACAAAAGCTACAAATGGCAGGATACCAGAAAACTTATGGAGCATGGATTGGAGCATTACAGCGTTCATGCACTTTCAGAAGCCAGATTGCCTCAGATTCCTTCCGCCATACCAGTAGAAAAAGGACAAAGCGAGATACTGGGAGAAGGAGCCAAAGTCTCCACTGTGAGGATGGAAACAGAGGATATGCAGATGCTTCTAGGAGCGGGAGATGAAGTAAAGACCATTTATCGAGGAAAAACTTTTTTAGAAGCGCCTGTGAGAAAAGGAGAAAAGATAGGAGAGATCCAGTACCAGGTCAACGGTGAAACCTGGAAAACAGAAGAAGTAGTGGCAGGAAATGCAGTGAAAGAAATCGACTATTCCTGGTGTTTGGAACAGACCATGAACCGGTGGGCAAAAGGGGGCATATAGACCCCTCTACCCATCGGTTTTTCTTTTGATTAAGGCTTATTCTATCTTTTGATATGCCACCAGGGAAATATTCCAAAATCCCTGTTTATTTAATTCCTGCTCAAAAGTATGAATTTTTTCTTTACACGCATCAGGAAGTTCTGCGATCTTAAACTGGCAGGAAGTTTTTTCACATTTCTGAGAAGTAGCCTCTTTTTTCGATTCCCCCATAGGAAGTCCTCCTTTTTGTATTTGAAAATATTCTAAAATACAGTGTATCCTTTTTCTTTTGGATTATGTATGCTAGAATAGTTTATACCATTTTTGATAGAAGAAACAGGAGTAAAAACATGAAGAAAAAAACAATCATTATGGATTTTTCAGGGATTTTCAGAGAAGAAGATTTTCACAAAAATATAGAAGCCTGCTGGCTGGAGTGCAGGGATATTTCCGGAGTCAATGGATATTGTGGAGAAGATGCCCAGAAAGAGATCAAAAAACGGATTCAGGATTATGATTTTGAAGGAATTCACTTTCTAGATTCCGGCAATTATCATTATTTGAGCAAATTTTGGCTGGAAAAGGTGCAGCAGCCATTTTCTCTGATCCTATTTGATCATCATACGGATATGCAACCATCTGCTTTTTTCGGCCTCTTGTCCTGCGGAAGCTGGGTCAAAGAGGTGTTGGAAACAAATCTGTATGTGAAGGAAGTATGTGTAGTTGGACCACCAAAAGAAAGCATGGAACAGTGCAAATCTGAGCTTGCTTCCGGGGTTGTATTCGTAACACAGGAGGAATTACGAGAAGGAAAACTGGAACAGTGGGAAGCCTTTTTGGAGGGAAGAAAAGAGTTGCCAGTATATTTGTCTATTGATAAGGATGTTCTCTGTATGGAAGATGCCAGGACAAACTGGGATCAGGGGGAGATGAAGTTAGTGGAGTTAGAAGAAATGATAAAGCAGGTTTTTCAGAACCGAAATATCTTAGGAGCAGATATCTGTGGAGAAAATCCACAGGATACATCTCAGAGACCTTTCAAAGAAGAACTGGAAGTCAATAGAAAAACAAATATCAAGTTATATGAATGTTTAGTTTTAGGTTGTGATTTATAATATAACTTGAATATTTTTAACAATAAATATTATAAAAATAAGAATAATAAATAGTTGTTTATTTAGCTTGATATATAAAGCGTAAAAAAATATACTAAATTTTGTTATGTTTTTTAGCCGAAACAAACTAGTACTTTTATTGAAGAACTCCAATTAATATGGTATACTTAGGAAGTATTGGAAGCATTTAAACAATCGGTTACTGCAGATAAAAATTTATACATCATATATTGTTCATTAATGCCGACATATATTTAATTGTCGGTATTTTTATGTTCATATATAGCTACTAGAAATTGAGGCAAAAGGAAGATGTGATGAAAATAATAGATATTCATAGTCATATATTACCAGGTGTGGATGATGGGGCATCTAGCGAGAGAGAAAGTATTCAAATGCTGAAGTTAGCCGCAAAACAAGGGGTGACAGCAGTGATTGCCACGCCTCATTATTCACCAGAATATTCATGCAAAAGTCCAGATGAGATTCGAAACATGTGTGTAAGATTAGAGCAAAAGGCTAGAGAGGCGATTCAGCCAGAAGTTCGTATTTATTCCGGACAAGAAATTTTATATAACCAGGATGTTCCGGAAAAACTTGAGATGGGAGAACTTCTAACACTGGCAGATTCAAGATATGTTCTAGTAGAATTTATGCCGTGGGTTCCCTATTCAGAAATACAAAGATGTGTCAGGACACTGACACAGTATCAATATCGTCCGATTTTAGCACATGTAGAACGATATGATGTATTGAGAAAGAAGGGGAGACCGGAAGAATTGATTAATATGGGAGCCTTGCTTCAAATGAATTATCGAAGAATCAGCGGAAAATGGTATGAGGAAACAACCAGATGGTGCAGAAAAATGCTGAAACAGGAAAAGATTCACTTTCTAGGGACAGATATGCACAATACAAAAACACGCAGACCCAGCATAGATGATGCTTATGTGTGGATGGACAAGCATCTGGAACCAGGTTACATAAAAAAAATATGTTATAGAAATCAGAAAATCATATTAAATAAAACAAACGAGAAGGAGAAAAAGAATCAATATGGAAAACACGCATAATGACGAAATAGATTTGATGGAATTGTTTTATGCTTTGAAAAGGAGAATCTTCTTGATTTTAGCAGTGGGTCTGCTGTGTGGATGCCTGAGTGCAGCCTATACAAACTTCTTTATGACACCGATCTACACCTCAACATCCAGTATGCTGGTATTGACAAAAGAGACGACACTGTCTTCCATTGCAGACTTGCAGATTGGAAGCCAGTTAACAAAAGATTACACTGTACTGACAACAAGCAGGGATGTGTTAAACAAAGTAATTGATAATCTGGATTTAAACATGAATTACCGTCAGTTAAAGGCAAATATTTCTATTGAAAATCCGGCAGATACTCGTATTCTTATGATTTCTGTGACAAATACAAATCCAGAAGATGCAAAAAAAATTGTAGATGAATTATCTAGCGTGGCATCTGCTTATATCGGTGATAAGATGGAAGTGGTTCCGCCTAAAATTATTGAGGATGGTGAACTTCCTACTGTAAAAACAAGTCCAAGCATGTCAAAGAATACCATGTTGGGTCTACTTTTAGGTTTTGCCTTAAGTGCAGGAATTGTTATTGTGATTACTATTCTGAATGACAGCATTAAGACAGAAGATGATATTGAAAAGTATCTTGGTGTGTCTACGCTGGCTGTTGTACCGGATAGAAAAGACTATGTAAATTCCAAAAGGAAACGGAAAACAAAGATAAAAAGCAGCAAAGGGGGTAAAGTGTGATGGAAATGAAAGTTGTTATGAAAGACCCAAAAAAGTCTGATTATTTCTATGAAGAATCTATTAAAAACTTGCGTACGAATATTCAGTTTTTAGGGAAACAGACAAAAATTATTTTGTTCACCAGCTGTTACCCTAATGAAGGTAAAAGCGATATAGCTTTTACTTTAAGTGTTGAGATGGGAAAAACAGGGAAACGAGTTCTTTTGATTGATGCGGATATCAGAAAATCCAGCTATGTCAGAAGATTCCATGTAAAGGAAAAAGTGGCTGGCTTATCACAGTATCTTAGTGGACAAGTCAGTATGAATGAAATTATATATCAGACCAATTATGAGAATATGGATATGGTTTTTGCTGGTCCAACGGCGCCTAATCCTTCGGAACTATTAAATGATCCAGAATTTGAAAAATTGCTGAATGAGATAAAAGATGATTACGAATATATTTTCATTGATACACCACCTGCTTTGAATTTGACAGATGCGACTGTTGTGGCACGTTATTGCGACGGAGGTATTTTAGTTGTGGAAGCGGAGGCGGTCAGCTATAAGATTGCTCAGAAAGTTAAATCACAGCTTGAAAGAAGTGGTTGTCCAATTTTAGGTGCGGTGTTAAATAAAGTGGATGTTCAAAAAAGGAAATATTATAAATCCTATTATAGCAAGGGATATTATAAGAAATAATTTAGAGGGAATGGTATGTAACGTTGGATAGAGAACGAAAATGGAATATAGTGCTGATACTGCTTTGCATTATTTTATGTGCTGTTCTGGCAGGGTTGTTTGTGTGGAACAAGAAATCCGAGGCAAAAGAAAGCAAACGCCTGGAAGAGGTGGTAGCAGGAAAGGTAGTATCTGAAAATAAAAAAGAAGAAGTTGTGAAAAAAGAGGAGAAAGCACCACAAAAAGAAGAAGAACAGGAAATCCCAGAGACAAAAGAAGAAATAGAAGGAATTGTATGCTGGGGAGATGACATGCTCAATGGAGAAGAATCAACTACTTATTCTTACAAAGTGGTTTTGCAGAAACTGTTACAGGAAAACGGTTATTCTCTTCCAGTGCAGGATAAAACTCTTCAGGGTGCAGGTACCATGTCTATGATGACCATGGCAGGTGTTCCAAAGGAAAAAGTAGAGGGCTTTATTAGCAAACATGTTGAGGCGGCACAGGGTGGTGAACTCCCTATCACAGAAACAGGAATCCGTGATTTGACGCCAGAACAGCTGGCAAGAACGGATTTGAACTGTGTTCCGATTATCAGTATGGGATATTATGGGGGATGGAGCCATGATCCTACAGAGCTTGCAGAACAGCAGCAGGCAATTCTGGATACATTTCCATCAAAAGAACAGTTTCTGATCATTGGTGCAATCCCCATAGATGGAAGTGTGGATGCAGCGACGCTGGATAGTGTGATGAAAGAAAAGTGGGGAGAGCATTATATCAGTGCTGCAGAAATCAGCAGCCGTCCGGCAGCAACCTATGAAGGACAGGAAGCTATTGCAAATGCGGTTTTCCAAAAGCTAGAAGAATTAAAATACATTCACAAAGAAGGATAAAACATGAACAGAACCGGAAAAAGACGGAAAAGAAGAGTGAAAAAATATTTGACATTACTGATTGCCGTGCTGATTCTGGCAATAGCTGGAACCATTGGACTGGGAATCTGGAAGAAAAGTAATCGAGAAGAGCAGATACAGACACCAGTATCTGCTAAGACAGAGAAAAAAAAGACTTCAGGTTCCGTGGTCTATGAAGGAAAAGAATATGAGTACAATGACCATTTGAGCAACTTCTTGTTCATGGGAATTGATAAAAGAGAAAAAACAGAAACAGAACAAGGAAAAGCAAATGCCGGTCAGGCAGATGCGATTTTCTTATTGTCCTGGGATCGAGTTAAGCATCAGATGTCAATGCTTTCAATCCCAAGAGATACCATAGCAGAAATCGAAGTATTTGATCAAAATGGAGCCAGTCTTGGTATGACAAAAGATCACATCAATCTGGCCTATGGTTATGGAGATGGGAAAAATGTCAGCTGTGATTTAATGAAACAGGCAGTATCAAACCTTCTCTATGGACTGCCTATCCAGGGCTATTGTGCTGTGGATATGGATGGGATTCCCATCATGGTGGAAGCCATAGATGGAGTGACCGTTACCGTTCCCAATGACAGTCTGGAGGAGCAAAATCCAGAATGGAAAAAAGGAAGCCAGATAGAACTGAATGCTGAAAACGCAGAAACATTCGTGCGCTACCGAAGTATAGAAAAAAGCCAGAGTGCTTTGGAACGTCTGGAGCGTCAGATAGCCTTTCTTTCTGCTTATGGTGATAAGGCAACACAAGTATATAGTAAATCTCCATCTCTGGTAACGGATCTTTATGAAAAATTAAATGATCATATGGTTACCAATATTGGAACGGATCAGTTCGTCAAGGTCCTTCAGGACTTTTCTTCTGATAAAGATAGGGATATTTGGAATCTCCCTGGACAGGGAACAGAAGGACAGGATTTTGACGAATATCATGTAGATGACCAGGAGCTGTATAAAAACATGATTCAGTATTTTTATGAAGAAGTAGAATAGGAGCTGTTCATGAAAAAAAGAAAAGTCATTGCATTGGTTCTCCTTGGACTTGGGATCCTATGTGGAGTTGTGGGAATCGTGAAATACAGGGAAGAGAGAAATGCAGGAAAAGAATACGAAGAAATTAAAGAAGAAGTGACTAAGGAAGTCCAAGAAGAACCTGCAGACATTCCGGATGCGGAAGAGGAGCCAAAAACTCCCATAGACGTTCCCGTAGATTTCGCTGCTTTGCAACAAAGAAATCCAGATGTGTATGCATGGATTCAGATTCCTAATACTGCCGTGGATTACCCTATCTTACAGAGCAGTACTGATAATGCCTATTATTTGAATCATACCATAGATAGGGAAGAAAAAAGAGAAGGTGCGATTTTCACTGAAAATTTCAATACGAAAACCTTCGAAGATCCGAATACCGTGATTTATGGACATGACATGAAAAACGGTTCCATGTTTCAGAGTATTCACAACTATATGGACAGAAGCTTTTTTGATACCAACCGTGACATTACGATTTATATGCCAGATCAGATTTTGCATTACAAAATCTTTGCGGCATATCTTACTGATAATAAACATTTGCTTATGAACTATAATTTCTGGAATCAGGAAGAATACAAGCAGTATTTGGACAGCATTTTCTCCAAGCGAGATATGAATGCTTTTGTAGACACTTCCATGGAAGTGACAAATGAGGATAAGATCATTACCTTATCCACCTGCTACGCAGGAATCTCAACTCAGAGATATCTAGTACAAGCTGTACTGGTATCTATAGAAAAATAATCTTAAGAAAGGAGAAGTGATACCCGATGAAAAAAAGAATGTTAGGAACTCTTTTAGCAGCAGCTCTGGTTGTAACCCAGGCAGTCAGCGTATTTGCAGCAGGAAGTAAGACCACACAGGCAACTCCGGCAGGAGAATCTGCAGGAAAATACGAAATGATCGAAGGTACAACAGAAAACTTCAAAGAAGTAGCAGAAAAAGCTCCGGAAGTAGTAGAGAAAATTGTGGCTATTAACGAAGGAACTGCTACTCTGGAAAGTATTGTAGAACAGGTTGAAAAACAGTCACCGGAACAGGCAGAACAGTTAAAAGAAGAATTGAAAGACAAAGTTCTTGTAACAAAATTCTTCGATGTAAAGCCGATTGATGGTGGTGTGAAAACAGAAGACGGAAAGTACATCGTTACCTTCCAGGTTCCAAACCTCACTGAAGCACTGCAGGATGTAAAAGTCCTTCACTATAGTACCGAAAGAGCAGTTTGGGAAGTAATCAACCCAGAGAATGTTGATTATGCGAAAAAAGAGATCACGGCAAAATTCGAAGACTTGTCTCCTGTTGCCATCATTGGTAAAAATACCGGAGCTGGTTCTTCTACAACCGATTCATCAGCAGGTACATCACCAAAAACAGGTGTTGGCTCTGACTGGGGTATCTATGTAGGTGCATCTGTATTACTTCTGGGAGCAGCCGTAGTTGTTCTGGGAAGAAACAGAAGAAGAGCATAATAGGAAAGAGGAGCTGCCGATTGGGTAGCTCCCAACTTTAAAGAGAATATAACAGAAGGATCATTCTGATAAATAAATAGAAATTTAAAAATAATCAAGAGGGGGATGGCTATGTATAAGAGAGAATATGAAGGCTGGATGAAACATATGGATTTTATTTTGATTGATATGCTTTGTTTACAGCTTGCTTTTTGGCTCGCATACGTGATTCGAAATCACGATATCAATCCTTATACAGTTTTGGTGTATCGTAATATAGCACTTTATATTGAACTGGTAGATGTCATAGTTATTTTTTCCATAGGAACCTTAAAAGGTGTACTAAGAAGAGGGCATTATAAGGAGTTTTTAATTACTGTGAAACATACAGTGGTCGTGGAAGCATTGGCATTATTATATTTGTTTGTATTTCAAAGAAGTGAAGATTTTTCAAGATTTGTAATGCTATATTTGGTATTACTGTATCCGTTTTTTTCCTATCTAACAAGAGAATTATGGAAGAATTTCTTGAAAAAAAGAAGAGATATCATAGAGGGCCAGTCATTACTTCTTGTTACGTCGTCGGATATAGTAAAAAGTGTAGTGGAAAATATTAGAGTACATAACTATGCTGGCTATCATTTGATTGGAATTGTATTACTAGACCAAGATAAGACAGGAAAAAAAGTCTGTGGGCTACCAGTAGTAGCGAATACAAAAACGGCACCGGTTTATGTGTGTAAAAAGTGGGTGGATGAAGTATTGGTGATTCCCTCTGAGAAAACACCTTATCCAATGGAATTGTTGAAACAGTTAGAAGAAACAGGTGTTACGGTTCATATGAATTTGACAAAAACCGTGAATGAGACTGGGAAAAAGAAATTTGTAGAAAAAATAGGAAACTATACGGTTTTAACCACTAGTATGAACTATGCTACAGCTGGAGAATTACTGATAAAACGGTTAATGGATCTTGTGGGTGGATTGGCAGGATGTTTACTGACAGGCATTATATTTTTATTTATTGCCCCAGTAATTTATGTTAGTTCACCAGGTCCTATTTTCTTCTCACAAGAACGTGTAGGGGAGAATGGGAAGCGTTTCAAAATCTATAAATTCCGCAGTATGTACATGGATGCAGAGGCAAGAAAAGCAGAACTTATGAAAGAAAATAAGTTGGGCGATGGAAAAATGTTCAAGATGGACTTTGACCCAAGGGTTATTGGGAATAAAATTCTTCCAGATGGAAGAAAGAAAACAGGTATTGGAGATTTTATTCGAAAAACAAGTTTAGATGAATTTCCACAGTTTTTTAATGTTTTAAAGGGAGATATGAGCATTGTCGGAACAAGACCACCTCTGCCTGGGGAGGTAAATCTCTATGAGTTGCATCACAGGGCAAGGCTAGCTATTAAACCTGGAATCACAGGTATGTGGCAGGTGAGCGGAAGAAGTGATATTACGGATTTCGAGGAAGTGGTGAGACTAGATAAGGAATATATCAGTAATTGGAATATTGGGTTGGATATCAAGATTCTGTTTAAGACTGTGTTGGTGGTATTTAAGAGAGATGGGTCAGTGTAAAGGGAAAGAAATAGAAGATAGAAAATTAAAAATAGCAATGCTGGGGCATAAACGAATTCCCTCCAGAGCGGGTGGAATTGAAATTGTTGTGGAAGAATTATGTCTAAGAAATATTTAGATGGATGAAACATGATGTCTTTATTAATGTAGACAAAAGTGTTGTATATCCAAAAGAATTTATTAAGAGATGTTCTGAAATGTGCTATTGATATTTTCTCTGGAGTAGTGGCCTATATCCTTACAGGGTTTGGGTTTATCTTTATTTTTGTAATATCGGCGGTTTATATCAATTCTTCAGAAAATTTTCTTTGTTTAGGAATTATTGAAAATATAATACTTCTAGATGGAGCAAAGAAGAATAGAGTTAAACAATTTATAAGATTTACATTCTTGGATGAGCTTTTACAGATTCTCAACGTACAGCCTGCCAAATGTTATTGGTAGGTTTTCGCTCAGTACAATAACCAGAATATAAGGAATATGATTTTTATCATCGAGCAAGAATTGTTATGAAAAGAAGAATTGCAGGTATGTGTCCGATAAGTGGTAGAAGTAATATTACAGATTTTGAAAAAGTAGTAAGACTTGATACAGAGGATACAAGAAATCCCAGCAAGAATTTTGAGTTTTAAATTTTATTTAAAGTAAAAGCAGTGATTCAGAAAGATAGATCGATGTAAAATATGGATAAGTTTATTATAATAAATTAAGATGTGAAAAAATTGGAGGTAAGGATATGAACATAATTCTTCTTTCTGGTGGTAGTGGTAAACGTTTATGGCCACTTTCAAATGATGTAAGAAGTAAACAGTTTATTAAGTTATTTAAGGATGAAGAGGGTAACTATGAGTCGATGGTACAGCGTGTGTATAGACAAATTACTACTGTTGATCCGAATGCAAAGGTAACGATTGCAACAAGCAGATCACAAGCGAGTGCTATTTATAATCAGTTGGGGGATAAAGTTTCCATTTGCGTGGAACCATGTCGTCGAGATACTTTTCCAGCAATTTTACTGGCGGCTGCTTATTTACATGATGAGTGTGGTGTAGGAGAGAAGGAGAGTATTGTTGTTTGTCCAGTCGATCCTTATGTTGATAATTCCTATTATGAAAGTATCGGGATATTAGAAAAATTGGTGCATCAAAATACAGCAAATTTAACTTTAATGGGTATAATTCCGACGTATCCGAGTGAAAAATATGGATATATTATTCCAGAAACATCTGAATTTGTTAGTCCAGTAAAACAATTTAAAGAAAAACCTAATCGTTCTACCGCTGAAAAATATCTTGCAGAGAATGCAGTATGGAATGCAGGTGTTTTTGCATTTAAGTTAGGATATTTACTAGAAAGAGCACATGAAATGGTAGAGTTCGATGATTATCGGGATCTTTATTCAAAATATGATATATTACCAAAGATTAGTTTTGATTATGCGGTGGTTGAAAAGGAAAGAAGCATTCAAGTTATGCTTTATAATGGTGATTGGAAAGATGTCGGTACATGGAATATGATGGCAGAGGTAATGGCTGATTCAATTAAAGGGAAAGCTATTATGGATGAGACTTGTAACAATACGCAGATTGTTAATGAATTAAATATTCCTATTTTAGCTATGGGATGTAAAGATATGGTCATAGCGGCAAGTGGAGATGGTATTTTAATCTCAGATAAACAGCGGAGCGGTTATATGAAGCCTTTTGTTGAAAAAATTAGTACTGAAGTTATGTATGCTGAGAAGTCATGGGGAACATATACTGTATTCGATGTGCAACCTGGATCCATGACTATTAAAGTTTCCATGCATATAGGTCAGAAAATGAGTTATCACTACCACGAATATCGTGAAGAAGTATGGACAGTTGTTTCAGGACAAGGAAAAGCAATTGTTGATGGTATGGAGCAAATTCTGAGAACGGGAGATGTTGTTACAATTGCTGCAGGATGTAGGCATACAATTGAAGCGATAACAAATTTGGATATTATAGAGGTACAGCTTGGAGAAAATATTAGTGTAACAGATAAATATAAATGTTCTCTAAATTAAGAAGTATAAAGAGGATTTATGTATGGAGATTATTAAACTTTATCCAGTGGGAAAAGATTATCTTTGGGGTGGGGAAAGGCTTAAGAAGGAATTTAAAAAAAAAATAGATTTATCACCATTGGCAGAAACTTGGGAGTGCTCAGTTCATCCAGATGGAATGAGTGTAGTAGTAAATGGAGTGTCAAAAGGGAAAACGCTACATGCAGTTTTGCAAGAACATCCAGAATTTTTAGGAACCAAAGTTGTGAATGGAGAACTTCCCATTCTGGTGAAGCTAATTGATGCACAAAAAAAATTATCAGTTCAAGTTCACCCTGATGATGATTATGCACAAAGAGTAGAGCATGAAAATGGTAAAACAGAAATGTGGTATGTGCTTGATGCAAAGTCAGGTGCCCATGTTGTTTTGGGATTCGAACATGATATTGATTCAAGGCAATTAAAAGATGCAATAGAATCAAACACTCTGATGAGACATTTGCATAAAGAAGTTGTACAGAAGGGGGATGTCATATTCGTGCCTGCAGGTACGGTGCATGGTATAGGAGAGGGCGTATTGATTGCTGAAATACAAGAAAGTTCTAATGTTACCTATCGTGTGTATGATTATAATCGTGAGGATAAAGCTGGAAAAAAACGAGAATTACATTTTGAAAAAGCTATTCAAGTTTTGAATATGAAAAAGATAGAATATTCAAAATCAAATCAAAGATTGATTCATTTTTATCCAGGGTGTTCACGAGAAATGTTATGTCGTTGTAAATATTTTGAAGCGGAACGAATTAAGGTTAAGACAGGATTTTCTTTTTCTGTAAAAAAAGAATCTTTCCAAGTATTGTTATGTCTATCTGGAAATGGTCAGGTAGAATCTGCAGATGGTGAAAAAAAGCCAGTACGTTTCACAAAAGGTGAGTGTTTATTTTTACCAGCTGGAATAGGACGGTGCTATGTATTAGGTGATGCAGAATTGTTGAAAATTAGATGTTAGGAGAAATATAATAATGTCGAGAGTGAAATTTATGAATACAGAGATTGACAATCTTAGTATGTCAGAGGCACTTCAGGAAATTGAAAAAAAAATTAGAGAAAATAAATGTGGTTATGTAGTTACGCCTAATGTAGATCATATTGTTAAATTGGAACATGGTGGGGAAATTTGTGATGTATATAAAAACGCAGCAATGATTTTGGCTGATGGAAAGCCACTGATTTGGATTTCTAAACTGTATCAGAGACCTATTAAAGAAAAAATTTCTGGATCTGATTTATTTCCATTGGTTTGTGAGATGGCAGCAGAAAAGGGATTCAAGATGTTTTTTTTAGGAGCAGCAGAGGGAGTAGCTGCAAAAGCGGCAGGAAATTTAATGGAAAAATATCCTGGTTTGCAAGTTGTAGGGACATATTCTCCACCAATTGGTTTTGAAAAATCAAAGGAGGAAATGGAAAAAATAGAAAAGCAGATTAAGAAAGTAAAACCAGATATTTTGATTGTAGGGTTGGGATGTCCTAAACAGGAAAAATTTATGTATCATAATAGTGAACGACTTGGAGTTCCACTTTCGTTTGGTTTGGGAGCTAGTTTGGATTTTGAAGCGGGTAATATAAAAAGGGCTCCTAGATGGATGGCAGACCACGGATTGGAGTGGTTGTTTAGAATCACACAAGACCCCAAGCGTTTGGCTAAAAGATATCTTGTGGATGATATTGCAATTCTCCCTTTGATTTTTAAATATTGGCCTAAAGGATAAATAAGATGATTAAAGTAAGTGTAATTGTTCCTGTTTACAATGTTGCAGGATATTTGGAAAAATGTTTAGAAACATTGGTGAATCAAACATTGCAAGAGATTGAAATTATTATAGTTAATGATGGTTCTACAGATTCTTCAGTTGACATTATTCGTAAATTTGCAGAAAATTATCCTAAGAAAATTATAGCATTGGATAAGAAAAATGGCGGTTTGTCAGACGCAAGAAACTATGGAATGTCCTATGCAAAAGGAAAGTATATAGGATACATAGACAGTGATGATTTTATAGATTTGGATATGATGGAATTACTTTATAATAAAGCTGAGGAAGAACAAGCAGATTATGTCGAATGTAATTTGCACCATACATATGTGGATTATGAAGATACGGAAAAGGGCGTTCATTATTATGATAAAGCGGAACTGATTATGTTTGGCCGTTCGGTAGTATGGAATAAGTTGTACAATCGAGAATGGTTACAAAGTACAGGCGTTAGCTTTGCAGTTGGGCTTTATCATGAAGATATTGATTTTTTTGTTAGGATTGTACCATATATAAGAAAAATTGCTTATATTGATCAAGCCTGTGTTCATTATGTACAGCGTGGAGATTCCATAAATAATTCCAAATCACGAAAATTGTTGGATATTCACAAAGTTTTGTCTGGACTTATAGAATATTATATTGAATGTGGGATTTATGAAAGTTATAAATCAGCGTTGGAATATTTATCTTTGCGTATATTAATGGGAAGTGCATTTGTTAGATTCAGCAAAATTGAAGATAAGACAATTAGAAATGAAATATTTAAGGAGAATTGGGAGTTTCTTAACGCGTATTTTCCAAATTGGAAAAGCAATCCAACATTAAAACAACAAAAAGGACTTAAAAACAGCTATATGCGTAGAATGAATCGAATTCTGTATGATGTTATGAGTAAGTTGATGCCTATTATTGTACGCTTTAGGAAAGTGTGATTGAATGATGAAAATTAGTTTTATTACTCCAGTATATAATGCAGAACGATATTTGACCAGATGTATAGAGTCTGTCCTTTCTGTCATGTCAGATGAAATCGAATTGATTTTAGTTAATGATGGCAGTACGGACGGTTCTATAGAAATCTGTAAAAAATATGTTGAGAAAGATAGTAGAGTGAAATTTATTACACAGAAAAATTTAGGGGTTTCTGTGGCTAGAAATGCAGGATTAAAGAATGCAAAAGGAAAGTACTGTTTTTTTTTAGATGCTGACGACTATCTTATGGATAAAAACGTTGTACCACTTATAAATGAAGCTGAAAGAGATTATGATATTGTTGGCTTTAATCATATTTGTTTATATGAAAATGGATTTAAAAAAGAAGAATTGTATTCAAAAAAAAATGAGCAAGAAAGTTCAAAGGATTTTTTCAATAGACAGCTTCTTACGACTCATATGTTACATACTTGTTGGGGTAAGTTATTTAAAAAAAGTATAATTGATCAACATAATGTAATATTTCCAGTTGATTTAAAAGTTGGAGAAGATTATATATTTGTTTTAGAATATTGTAAGTATATTGAAACTTATAAGTTAATTAATACACCCGTTTTGTATTATTGTGTGAATTCTGCAAGTGTCATGCAGAATTATAATAAAGATGCACGTTATGAAACGTGGGTTGAGTTGATGGTATATACAGAAAATTATTATAAAACAAGTGGATGTAGGTTTGACCATGAGTTTTACTTATATCAATTGAAAACATTTACTGCTATGTGTAGAAATATTTTTCTTTCTTGTACTAGGATAGAAATTAACGAGTATATGAATAGAATAAAGAGAGAGGAACGTATTCATGCAATAGTTAATTCTGTAGATTTGAATAGACTTGGAACATTTAAAAGAATTGAAGCAGAGTTGATAAAGAATAATAGATGGACGCTATTTAAGTGCTATTTTATAGGAAAGGCACTAATTCAAAGATTTAGGAGGGATGTATAGTATGAATGCATGTGTTTCAATAATTGTGCCGGTTTATAATGTTGAAATTTATTTGGAAAAATGTCTTCAGTCAATTATAAATCAATCCTATAAGAATATAGAGATTATTTTAGTAGATGATGGTTCTACAGATGTATCAGGACAGATTTGTGATGATTATGCAAAAAAAGATCATCGTATTAAAGTGATTCATCAAAAAAATAGTGGCTTATCAGCAGCACGTAACACAGGTACTGTAGCTGCAATAGGACAATATATTACTTACATTGATAGTGATGACTATATTTCGTGTGATTATATTGAAACGTTGTATTCATTGATAGAAAAAAAACATGCAGATATCTCGATTTGTAGGTTTAGATACGTATATGGTATTGATGAGGAGGATACAGATGGAAAAGATGCAACCTTTATTTATAATAAAGAGGAGGCATTAAAGGTATTGCTTTCAGAAAAAGAGTTTGGACATTATACGCACCAGAAGATGTTTAAAAAAGAGATTGTTCAAAAATATCCATTTCCAGAAGGGAAAATTTATGAGGATATTGCAACAACGTATTTGTATTTTAGTGAAGCGAATATGGTTGCGTATACACAAAGGCAATTGTATTTTTATCGTCAACGTCCTGGTAGTATAATTACTGGCGCATATGATAAAAAGAGTAAGTTTGATGTTTTGAACACTTTAGACAAGATGCAGTATTACTTTGATGTAAATTATCCAGATATTGCAGAATATGTTTTAGTACCTAAAATGTTTTATTATTTGCATACGTTTGCAAGACTTCCAGAAAATAAAACTTTATATCCAGAAGAGCGAAAACGTATTAAACAGTTTATTATCAATAATAGATTTAAGAGCTTGAGATTTAATGATATGCCTAAATCGACCAAGAAGAAGATACTGTTGTCTTTTATGGGAGAAAAAATATATAGAAAAGTATGGAGCATTCAGAAGTATCAATTAGAAAAAAGAATAAAAATAAATTAGTAAGAGGTAGGAGAATGGAGAACCTAAAGATTAATGAGGGAGATGATCCTCTTGTAAGTATAATCGTACCTATTTATAAAGTTGAGAAATATTTGTCTAAATGTATTGATAGTGTAATTTCTCAAACATATAAAAATATTGAAATTTTACTTATAGATGATGGATCGCCAGACAATTGTCCGGAAATATGCGATTTATATGCCCAAAAAGATAAACGAATAAAGGTATTTCATAAAGAAAATGGTGGACATTCTTCTGCACGTAATTTGGGATTAAGTGTAGCAAATGGATGGTGGATATGTTTCGTTGATAGTGATGATTATATTTGTGATGATTATGTTGAACATTTTGTAAATGTAGCATTACGAACTGGTGCAGAGATAGTATGTGCTGGATATGAAGAAATTGAAGAAGATACTAATGAATCCCTTGATTCTAATTCTATAAGTACTGATGTATCTATACTTGAACGGGAGGATGCGTTATATCTTTTATTGTGTGATAAGTTAAGAAGTTATCCATGGAATAAGATGTTTTTTAGAGGACTTTGGCAAGATGTTCGATGGAGAGAAGACTATAAAGTTTATGAAGATTGTTTGACATTGTATTTGGTCTTTGCAAAATCTAAAAAAGTTGCGATTAGTAATAAAGCAACATACAGATACTTGCAACGTTCTAGTAGTATTCTTCATGAGCAGAATCCAGATATTTTTTTGAAATTGTTTGATGTTCTTGATGAGCAACAGAAATATATAGAGAAAAGTAATTTGATTTTAAAAAAGAAAATACCCTTTGATCTTCTTAGAGTTGAATACTATCGTCGTTATGTTAATTACTGTATTTCAACTAATAAGAACATAACAAAACGTTTGTCTGATTTTGTTAAGAACACACATTGGTCTTTGATTTTTTCTCTGTTTCATTATCCAGAAGTATTAGATAGAAAATCTATTTTTTCAAATGTGGTTTTGTTAATAAGTGAACATATTTATATAATTTGGCGTAAGATGAGATAAAGAATTGATATACCTAATTAGGCGTATAAAATTTAAATAAATTTAAAAATATATTATGAAATGTCAAGTTAAAGAACAGAAATCATTAGTTAAGAATATTAGTCTAGTATATGAATGTGATTATTAAGCTATCGTTTTTTATATAGTGTTTATAATTGGGTTTGATAAATATGTAGATTGGAAAAAACAGCAGAAGGTGAGGAAAATTAGAAATGATTTTGGAAAGGATTGTTAGAAAAATAAAGAGAGAATATGAAGAGCATATTGTCAACAATTATTATATTATGAAAAATACTTGGCAAAAATCTAGGCTTGATAATCCAACAATTGTTGGCATTTCAGAGACACTTTGCTATATTCTTAAAAACAGGTGTTCAGTAAGCCGATATGGTGATGGAGAAATAAAATGGATTCTTGGAGTTAAACAGGATAGCTTTCAAAAAGAAAACAAAGAACTTGCAGATAGACTGGATAATGTGTTGAAGTCAAATGGAAAAAATCATATTGTATGCATTGCAAATGGATTTGGAGATCCTATGTTGTTTAATGTAGAAACAAGGAAATTTTGGGCTGCTCACATGGGGCGTTTTAGAAAAGATTGGCTATACCATATCAATCCTCAAAAGACTTATTATAGTACTGATATCAGTCGGTGCTATTTAAGCTATGAAAGCTCTAATATTGCTGAGGAGGCATTTAGTTTATGGCGCAAGATTTTTACTGATAGAGATTTATTGATTGTTGAGGGGGCTAAGACAAGATTAGGTGTCGGGAATGATTTACTGTCAAGTGCAAAAAGTATCCGACGAGTGCTTGTTCCAGCTGTTAATGCTTATGGTAAATATAACGAGATAAAGAAATATATAACAGCAAATGCAGATGGTGATGATTTAATTATATTAGCTATTGGGCCTACAGCAACAGTATTAGCTTTTGATTTGGCAGAACAAGGATATCAGGCAATCGACACAGGGCACTTAGATATAGAATATGAGTGGTATAAGATGAAAGCTACTAGTAAAGTTGCTATTGATGGTAAATATGTAAATGAGGCCGGATGGCTTGGTGGTCGTAATGTTCAAGAGAGCAAGAATAAAGAGTATTTATCTCAAATTATTTGTGATCTCTCAATTAATGAATAGTTAGGAGCTTTAATAGTATGAACAATAGTAGCAGTAAAATGGATGGGGTAATTCTTGCTAATTTACTATTAGTGGTTAAAATGATGTTATCCTCCTCCTCTTTAGTGACTCTGAATGAATGGGTTGGAACCGGATTTGATTTAATGATACTAATGTTGATATGTAGTAAATTGATGAAGCAAAAATATTCGAAAAAAGAATTCTTGTTTATTTCTATAGTAGGTGTGTTGTGTAGTTATTCGAGTATTGTAGTTGGAAATTTTTATTTACTGTTTGCTTTCTTATTTATCATTTCTATGAAGGGGGTAAATTTACAGTGTTTGTTATCATATAGGGTTCTTGTGAAAATTGGAATTATATCAATACACGTTCTTATGTTTGTCATAACTTATATTTTTTTTCCAAATAAGATATCCCCAGTCATTAGAAATGGTGTTATAAGATATGATTTTTTCCTAGGGCAACCTAATACATGTCAAATGTATGTATTGTGGACAAGTATAGAATTACTTTTCGTGATATATAATCGTTTGAAAGCAGGGCATTTGTGTTTAATTATGGGAGTAAATGTGTTGTTTTATCTAGTCACGAACTCGAATACATCTATATTACTCTGCTTTATAATAATGGCATTCATTTTGGGAGAAAAATACAATATAAAATGTATAAAAAGAATATATAATGGAATAGCATCTAAAGGCTTTGGAATTCTTGCTGTTATATTTGCTATTATTGCCTTATCGTATGGAAGTGTTTCGCCTTTTGTAAGAGTATTATATGCTGCGTTGGACAAAGTGCTCACTGGACGTATTGCATATGGTGGATATGCATATCATGTATATGGCTTTTCATTTTTAGGACAAAAAATTAGTTTTCCAGGATTAGCACAGTGGAATGGGCAATGGTTTGATGATTTGTATTTAGATAATGGATATTTGTGGCTATTATTAGGTTATGGTATCATACATATATTGATAATAGCCTGGTTACTTTTTAAATATACTAAATATATGACCGAATTTGAAAAAATATCTGTAGCAGCTATGGTTTTATTTGGAATTACAGAAGGATATATTTTAGATGTATCCAAATGTTTTTCTTTACTGATACTAGGATCTGTTTATTATTGCTTTTCCAGTAATAAGAGATGCATAGATGAGCAATAGTATTGCTTGCTATCTTTGTTGAGATGAATGCAAGAACTAGTAGATAAGAAACGTACAATGAAAATTGTAGAAAGTAGGGGAATAAATGCAGAATATTATTATTGTTACAATATATGATATATCTAATTATGGTAATAGACTTCAGAATCTTGCCACAACAATATTGTTGGAAGGAATGGGTTTCGAAGTAGTTACAATTGACTATGTAGATAGAGATTATTATTCTTGGAAATCAAGAATTAAAAGAGTTTTTCATTCAATGACAAATTATAAATTTACTAAAGATGCTAATTATTATATGTATCAATTGCCAAGAGAATTGAATAATGAAAAAACTGATAAGAGGAATATAAAAAAAATATATATATCCAATGTATCAGATATTCCAGAAGCAGATTATTATTTGCTTGGCTCTGATCAGGTATGGAATCCTACATGGTATGAAGACTATAAAATAAAAAAAGATCTGTTTTTTCTTACATTTGCGGATCCTGATAAAAGGGCGTTTTTTGCACCAAGCTTTGGAGTTGAACAAATACCTATAGAATGGGAATCTTTTTTTTCTAATGGGTTTAAGCAGTTTAATCAATTATCTGTTAGAGAAGATTCTGGTGCAGAGATTATTAGAAATTTAACGGGCAAAGAAGCCTTTGTTATGCTTGATCCAACGTTGATGGTTAATGCAGATACATGGAGAGAGTTTGAACAAAAACCAAAATGGATAGAGAATAATCCATATATTGTCACCTATTTTTTAGGAGGTTTGACAGAAAAAATAAATGAACTAATTAATGATTTGAATGCAGAGAGACAACACGAGGTATATCATTTAATGGAAAAGGTGAATCGTGAAGTATATGCATCAAATTACCTTGAATTTATTTATCTTATTGATCATGCAGATTTAGTATTAACAGATTCTTTTCATGCGTGCGTTTTTTCATTTCTGTTCAATAAGCCATTTGTAGTATTTGACCGTGCTGGAAATTTACCAAATATGAACTCAAGGATTGATACATTACTTACAACGTTTTCATTAGAAAGAAAGCATTTTAATAGGGAGTTACAAAATGAATTATATGAACATGATTACGAAGAAGGTTATATTGTTTTAGAAAGAAAAAGAAGGGAATCGTATGATTTTTTAAAGGATTCGTTAACAGTTGATGTAGAGAATGAGAGTGGTGGGTTATAATTCTTATGAAAATAGATGTCAGGGAAAGAGTAGCATATAAAATGACTAGAATATATAAAGTGAAATTTATAAAAAAATTTAATGATTAAGGGGAACATTATATGGCAAAGATTGAAAGAACAAAAAATGCCGGACGAAATATAGTGTTTGGTGTCATATTAAAAATATATCAAATAATTGTTCCATTTATAATGAGAACAGTTATGTTGTATTATTTAGGAGAGCAATATCTAGGCTTAAATTCATTGTTTACATCAATTCTTCAAGTTCTTAATCTCGCAGAATTGGGTGTGGGTTCAGCGATGGTATACAGTATGTACAAGCCTATTGCTGTAAATGATAGAGAAACAATTTGTTCGTTGATGAGTTTATATAGATTATATTATCGGTGTATCGGTGGCATCATAATGATAGTGGGAGTAATGTTAACACCTCTTATTCCTAATCTTATTAAAGATGGGGTACCAGATGGAATAAATGTGATTATTTTGTACTGGATGAATTTAGGTGCTACAGTCTTAACCTATTGGCTGTTCGCTTATAAAAATGCACTACTAAATGCACACCAGCGAGATGATGTAGCGAGTAAGGTTAGTATCATCATAACGACATTTCAGTATGCTATTCAGTTAATTGTACTTATTTTTCTAAAAGACTATTATTTATATGTTTTGATGATGTTGGTAACACAAGCAATCACCAATATTGTTACGGCAATAGTAGTAAATCGCATGTATCCGGATTATAAACCAGAGGGTAAGCTTTCTAGAGGTAAGATGAAACAAATTAATGGTAGAATTAAGGATTTATTTACAGCTAAACTTGGAGGAACATTAATATCATCAGGTGATTCGATTGTAATTTCAGCTTTTTTAGGATTAACGCCATTGGCTATTTACCAAAATTATAACTATATTATGAAGTCAGTTATATCTATTGTGTTGATTATTTTTGGGGCATGTACTGCTGGTATAGGAAATAGTTTAATCATTGAAAGTAAAGAGAAAAATTATCAAGATTTTAAGAAATTTAATCTTTTAATTGCATGGATATCAACAATAGCAATTAGTTGTTTTTTGTGTTTATTTCAACCATTTATAGTCTTATGGACAGGAGATGAAAAGTATTTATTATCGTTTGGATGCGTAGTGATTTTTTGTATATATTTTCATTTATTTATTTTACAACAGTTAAGTGCAACATACAAAGATGCTGGAGGACTGTGGCATAGTGATAGATTTCGACCGTTTTGTAGTGCACTTTTGAATCTTATATTAAATATTTTATTTATAAGATATATGGGGGTATATGCAGTCTTATTAGCTACAATTATTAGTTATTTATTTGTAGCAATGCCTTGGCTTACACATAATTTATTTACACTTATGTTTGAAAGATCTCCCAAAGAGTATATTATTGATAATATAAAATATGTGCTAGAAATAGCATTTTCAGCGAGCTTATGTTCGGTTGTGTCAATATTTACTCCAGAATATGGGATGGTGACTTTGATTGTTCGATTTATCATCTGCGTTACATTATCAAATTTGATATTTATTATGGTGTTCAGAAAAAAGAAAGAATTTATTTTATTAATAGAATTAATGGATAGATTAACACATAATCGACTAAAGAATATAACAAAATATTTACAGTGAAAGGATGATAAGTACTATGAGAACTATACAACTCAACAATAAAGTAGAAATGCCGGATATTTGTTTTGGGACAGGAATTACATATTTAAAAAATTCAGGATTTAAGGGCCTATTGAGCAAGACAAAGTATCAAATGAAAGTTATCTTGAATAAAGATAAGAAGAATGCATTGCAAAATTTGAATCTTCCTAAATTACTAGAACTTTCAATGGATAAAGGGTGTAACTGCTTCGATTCATCAAGAGCTTATGGTGCTAGTGAGTTTACGCTCGGTCAAACATTAAAAAAATTTCCTCGTGAGTCTTACTTTATTGTTACCAAACTAGGAAATAATGACCAGTATAATAGTAATGTAAGAGGGGGATTGGAAAATAGTCTTTCGGAAATGGGCTTGGATTATGTTGATCTATATCTTATGCATTGGCCTGTGGAAAATCATTTTATTGAAAGCTGGAAACAAATGGAGGAACTATATAAAGAAGGAAAATGTCGTGCAATTGGTGTGTGTAATTTTAATATTCATCATTTAGAAGAATTGAAAAGATATGCATCAATAACTCCTGCAGTTAATGAAATTGAGTGCCATCCGCTATTTACGCAAGAAGAACTACGACAATATTGCAACAAAGAAGGAATACAAATTCTGGCGTATACAGCTACTGCACGTATGGATGAGAGACTTAAGAAAACATGTCTTACAGAAATTGCAAGGAAATATAACAAAACAATTGCTCAAATTATTCTTAGATGGCATCAGCAGATCGGTAATATTCCTATTTTTGCATCTTCAGATAAAAAGCATTTAATAAATAATCTCGAGATAGATGATTTTAGCTTAGAACAGGATGAAATTGAAAGTATTTTAAAGATTAATATTAATAGCAGATTACGATATGATCCTGATAATTGTGATTTTAGACAATTATAATTTAATGGGTTTTCATATGCAGATTTGATCTTGAATGAAAGGAAATACGAAAGATATGAAGAATATACTACTTTTTTTATATGCAAAAATCATTAAAAACCTTTATAAAAAAAATATAAGTGGAGAGGGAAATCTTGTTATAGATCCTATTGATTGCATCAAATTAGAAAAAAATGCTAGAATATATCTTCAAAATGATTTTTGTCTAAACACTAATCGAAAAGGGAAAAATGGTAGATCATCAATTTTGCGTATGGATGAGAATTCTAGATTAGAGTGTTATGGTTTTAATTTTATGTATGGGGCAGATATTGTTATTTTTAAGAATGGAAATTTAGTTTTAGGTAATAATTCTTTTATTAATTCTGACTGTAAAATTCGGTGTCATGAAAAAATTACTATTGGTGAAGGCTGTGCAATTTCTCACGATGTCACAATTATGGATTCTGATGCACATGAGTTAAATGGCAATAGAAATACAAAACCGATACAAATTGGGAATCATGTGTGGATAGGGACTCGAGTAACGATTCTGAAGGGGGTTACAGTTGGAGATGGTGCAGTGATAGCAGCGGGATCGTTGGTTACAAAAGATGTTCCAGCAGGCTCACTTGTTGGAGGTGTTCCAGCGAGGGTATTAAAAGAACAAGTAGAATGGAGGCTATAAGATGGAAAGGTTTGTGAAACCTGATACATATGCGGTATGGTCCAATAATGAAAACACTAGATATATGAGTACTTCTGGTGGAGCTTTTACAGAATTTTCCAAGTATATTATTGCAAATGGTGGGAGTGTTGCAGGAGCACGCTATAATCCTGAATGCTTAGTGGAACATGCTCTAGTAAATGATATGAATGGTATTGAACAACTTAGGCAATCTAAGTATATGCAAAGTGATTTGAAAGATATATTTAAACAAATCAAAGATAAACTGAATGCGGGTAAGTTAGTTGGTTTTAGTGGAGCACCATGTCAAGTAGCGGGGCTATATGCTTATCTTGGAAATGATTATGATAATTTATTTACTATGGATTTTATATGTAGAGGAATGAACTCCCCAAAGGCATTTAAGGCATGGTTAAATGAAGAAGAGAATAAAGTGGGAAAGAAAGCTGTGAAAGTATGGTTTAAATACAAAGAGGGAGGGTGGAAAAGTTCACCAATGCGTACGAGAATAGATTTTTCGGGTGGAATTCATGAAATTTATGAAGGTGATAAAAATTTGTTTATGTATGGATATTTAAATTCAAATTTGTATATAAAACCATCCTGTGGTGATTGTCGATTTAAGGGTGTTCCAAGACAATCTGATGTAACTTTTGCGGATTTCTGGGGAATAGATCCTAAATTTGATGATGATAAAGGAACCTCTATGCTGTTAGTTAATTCAGAGAAGGGAAGAAATATGTTTTCTAAGATCCAAAATGAAATGCAAGTGCATAAAATGGATTTTGAAAGTATTTTTGCAGGGAATCCTATGTTTTCTACTTCAGTTATAGTTCCTGAAAATGCGTCTGTATTTTTAGAAGATCTTGATAACATGAGTTTTACAGATGCATTGAAAAAGAATGGTGGATATCCTTATCCAGTTCCACTATGGCGTAAAATTTTAAGAAAAATGAAACGTTTACTAAAGAATGGATCATAGCTAAAAGTATAGTTAGATTTTTGAAAAGAGACCAGCTATGAAAAGTCAAGCTTAAATTAGCTGGAAATTAATAAATTCTTTTCGTGGTAAAAATGGGTAACCTTAATAAGGCTCCCTGGTGGGCGCTTTTTAACAAATCTATGATGTAGGTATCCAGACCTCTTCTTAATCGAGGTTAAATTCCACGTTGTCAGTCATCATTTTCCAGATGATTCTGACGAGCTTGCCGGCACAGTGCCCAAGGGCATTATAGTGAGTCCGGCCTTCCGCCATCTTGGCTTCGTAGTAAGCCTTGAAGGTGGCATTGTTTTTAACAACATTGTGAGCTGCATTAACAAGTGCATATCTGAGGACTTTAGAGCCACGTTTGGACATTCTGGTTTTCTTAGCCTGAAAGTTTCCTGACTGATAGACAGAAGGATCTAAACCGGCATATGCAAGCAGCTTGTTGGGGCTGGAGAAACGGTGGATATCACCGATTTCGCCAAGTATCATTCCTCCATTGATATATCCGATACCAGGAATGGTCATAATGACAGAATCATTGAATTTCATGATTTCCGTCATTTCAGCTTCAACTCTTTCTAATTGGCTATCGAGTAACTCTATTTGTTGAAGTGTGTGAGTTACCTGGATAGATAGAGAACTGTCGCTGGCACCGACAGACTTCTGTGCGAGAACTCTTAACTGCTGAGCCATCTCTTTGTTAAAGCGTCCATGGGAGTTCACTTTGAGAAGATGAGCCAGATGAATCATATGCATAGAAGCGATAGCTTCCGGTGTTGGTGCTTCTTTTAGAAGCGCATAGACAGATTTTTGATGCAGACCTGATTTAAAGAAATACTGCAATTCAGGGAATATCTCGTCCACGTAAGAAGTCAGCTGAATCTTTAGGCGGGTTCGCTGCTTAATGGTTTTCTGACGGAATCGTCCAAGGGCTTTTAAGTCCATCAGATCAAGATCATAAAAGGTCACAAACCTGAGAGGTTCCTGCATCATAAGAGTTTTGCAAATGATGAATGTGTCGACTTTGTCAGTCTTCGTTTTGCGAATGTTGTTTTTACGCATAGTAGAAGTCTTAATGGGGTTCAACACACACACTTTGTAATTCTTAGCAACAAGATATCGAACAAGGTTGTCGCCGTAGTGTGCCGTCGATTCAAGACCAATGATGAGGCTGTCCTTGTCTAGAGGATCTAGCTTGGAAATCAGCAATTGGAAGCCATCATTGTCATTTGTAAATTTGAACGGCTTGATTAGTTCTTCACCATCAGAAGATATGGCTGAGGCAAAGTGATTGAGTTTGGCAATGTCAATACCTACGTAAATCATGAGGTTGTACCTCCCTTTCTAAAGTCTGATACCGTGATATCCACCAGCGATTATCATCGTAGACTTGATGGAAATAAGTACTCGGATTACTCCGGCAACATCCAGCTATAAACAATTCAGATAAAGGTAGCGGCAATACACTCCTTCGAGTAGTCAAAGCTACAGGGAAAAATCAAAAGTCCACAGTATCTGAATGTATTGAACCACGATATTAAAAGAAAGGAAACATGTGATAATTAACTTCCTAATTATCATACAAGGGATTGAATGAATAAAATAAATAAAGTACTTCCAGTATTGTTTGAAAATAAAATTGATTGTTGCAGTTGCAGTGCATGCATGTGTGTTTGCCCTGTTGGTGCAATCGTTATGAAAGAAGATAGTCAAGGGTTTATATACCCGATTATTGATGATAATAAATGTATTCGATGTTATATATGCATGAAGAAATGTCCGCTATCAGCAAAGTAATAATTTAAAGAATAAAGTATTATGAAATACACCTTTCATAATACAATGAGAAAAGAATATAAAGTATCTTTATGATTCAAAACGTATAGTAAGTACTTGTTCTGAGCTAATTGAAAATTGTTTAGAAATTGATTAAAGAAGAGAAATTATGTAGTGACTTGCAAAAGGAGATAGATAGTTCAAACATATGAAATAGTAATAATGGAAGGATAAAAAATGACATATAGAGAAGAATATAAGAGATGGTGTAACCATGCTACAGAGGATGGTCTCCAAGCGGTTTTAAATGATATGAATGAAACACAGGTGGAAGATGCGTTTTATCGCAATCTCGCATTTGGAACAGGTGGATTACGAGGAACAATTGGAGCTGGGACAAATAGGATGAATGTTTATACAGTTGCAAAAGCATCCCAAGGTTTGGCAAATTATCTGGTGAAAAAATATGGGGAGCAGGCTTCTGTGGTAATTGGCTATGACAGTCGTCTTAAATCTGATGCATTTGCCAGAACAGCAGCTAGTGTGTTTGCAGCCAATGGAGTTCGCGTATATATTTGGTCAAGACTGTTACCAGTACCAACTGTTTCCTATGCAGTACGTTATTTAGGTACATCTGCAGGTGTGATGATTACTGCAAGCCATAATCCAAGTAAATACAATGGGTATAAAGTATACGGTGAAGACGGCTGTCAGATTACAACAGAAATGGCTGCGGATATTTTAGAAGAAATTGAAGCTTTAGATATATTTTTGGATGTAAAGAAGATAGCATTTGAAACAGCTGTTTTGAAGGGCGTAATTTCTTATATTCAGGAAGAAGTACTAGATTGTTTTATCGAAGAAATCAAGAAACAGTCCGTCTTGTATGGGGAAGAAATAGACAAAAATGTGGCCATTGTCTATTCGCCGCTCAATGGAACTGGATTAGAACCGATTACTCGTATTTTAAGAGAGTTGGGGTACAAAAATATTACTATTGTAGAGGAACAGAAATTACCAGATGGCAATTTTCCAACTTGTCCTTATCCAAATCCAGAGATTAAAGAAGCACTTCAACTTGGATTGGAATATTGTCATAAGACAGGAGCAGACTTAATGCTGGCAACAGATCCCGATTGTGACCGCGTTGGTATTGCCGTAAAGGATTCAAGAGGAGATTATCAGCTTCTCAGCGGTAACGAAGTGGGAATGTTATTATTGGATTACATTTGTAGTCAGAGAAGAAAGCATGGAACAATGCCAGAGAATCCACTTTTGATTAAAACGATTGTTACGATTGATATGGCAGAGCGCATTGCCGCACATTATGGTTTAGAAACAATCAATGTCCTTACAGGATTTAAGTTTATCGGAGAACAGATTGGATTTCTGGAAGAAAAGGGAGAAGAAGAACGATATGTGTTCGGATTCGAAGAATCGTATGGCTATCTTACTGGCGGTTATGTAAGAGACAAGGATGCTGTAGATGGTGCTTATATGATTTGTGAGATGTTTAGCTATTACAAAACAAAAGGAATTAGTCTCATAGATAAGTTGAATGAACTATACGAAACATACGGCTATTGTCTTAATACACTTCATAGCTTTGAATTCGAGGGTTCTGCAGGAATGGAGAAAATGGAAGAGATAATGGAGATATTTCGTGACAATGTAGAAGTTGGCTGTGTGTTTGCAGGTAGAAAAGTGGAAAGAGTGGATGATTATAGTAAAGGTTTGAATGGACTTCCAAAATCTAATGTATTGAAGTATAGACTAGTAGGAAATTCTTCGATAGTTGTACGTCCTTCAGGAACAGAACCCAAAATGAAAGTTTATATATCTGTTTCTGCAGAATCAAAAAAAGATGCTTTGATACAGGAGACATATTTATATCAAAAGTTAAAAGTGTTTTTTATGATAAAATAATAGAATGAGTTGGTATGTTTAAGAAAAGGATATATAAAGGAGAAAGTGAATTATGAAAACAACATTAGTAATCATGGCAGCAGGAATAGGTTCTCGTTTTGGAGGTGGCATTAAACAGCTTGCTCCGGTAGGAGTAAATGGCGAAATTATCATGGATTATTCCATTCATGATGCCATAGAAGCGGGATTTAACAAAATTATTTTTATTATCCGCAAGGATATTGAAGAGGCTTTTAAAGAAGCCATTGGAAATCGCATCGAGAAGATTTGTGAGGAGCTGGGGGTAGAAATTGCATACGCTTACCAGGAACTTCAGAACCTTCCGGAGAAGGTAGAATTTCCTACAGAACGTACCAAGCCCTGGGGAACAGGTCATGCAGTTCTGGCTTGCAAGGAGGTGCTCCATGAGCCATTTGTAGTTATTAATGCAGATGATTATTATGGAAAAGAAGCTTTTGTGAAAATCCACGAATTTTTGGAAGATTATAAGCCGGAGAAATCCAATGAGTTCTGCATGGCAGGATTTATTTTGAAAAATACGTTAAGTGAAAATGGTTCTGTTACAAGAGGTATTTGTGAATTGAATGACTGCGGACAACTTACGGCTGTACACGAAACTTCTAATATTGTAAAGATATCAGATGGTGCTGCTGTCAGAGATGGAGATATATATTCTGCAGTAAACCCGGAAGCTTATGTTTCTATGAACATGTGGGGGCTGACACCGGAATTTGTGGGAATGCTGGAGACTGGATTTGGAGAATTTTTTGCAAATATGGGAGGGAAAGATGTGTTAAAGGCAGAATATTTACTCCCCATTTATATTGATGAACTTTTACAGTCTGGAAAGGTTTCTGTAAAGGTGTTGGATTCCCATGATAAATGGTTTGGTGTCACTTATAAGGAAGATAAGGAATATGTACAGCAGTCTTTTGCCAAGCTGATGAAAGATGGTGTATACAAAGAAAATCTGTTTGAAGATTTAAAAGCGTAAAATAGAATAATTTCGACTTTGCTTGGGTTATGAATAAGGATTATAATATTTTATCTGATAAGCATGTACATGACAAAGAAGCCAGTTGGTTGTTTTCATATCGTCGCAAGCTTCTACATATGCATAGCAACTGCAAGGCAGAACTGCGGCGAACAAATAAGAATCTGTAGCTTCGCCAGTTACACGATCGTAATAAGGAATGGTTGTACCAGCCCAATCGACCTGCATAGCATCTCCAGGTTTATGTGTGATACGCATCGTTGCTTTTGTGAGCCTTGCCCATTTGCGATATTTGTCACAAAACTGCGTGTACATGTATGGCGTCAGCTTAGATGCATAGCAATCGGAGCAGTATTCCGTCCATAATAGGGTGAGATTTACACCTGGCTTTGCTAATTCTTTGTGTATGTAGCTGTAATCAGGCTCCTTTCTGGGATTGACTGCTTCTAACTTATTAGGATAAAGCAGTGCATAAACCTTTTCATTGGTCAGTTGGTCATCCAACGGCCAACATAAGTTATTTTCAGCAGCCAGTTTTATGACCTCGCTGATTGTGTTGCGTGAGCTATGCACGCTTGCAGCGATTTGACGCTGCGTGTACTTAAGGCTATTAAGTCTTAAGATTTCTCGATAATCAACCATAATTATCGAACCTCCTATATGAATAGTCACACGTATTGTGTGCCAACTTCACTATAGGATAAATTTATATGAATGGCTCACCTTCCGTGAGGGTGGCTCTATTCATCCGTGAGAGTGGCTCTGAATCCCCGTGCAGATGGTTCTATGTCACCGGAATATACAAAGAGTAATAGCTAATTTATCTGAGGATGAAAGAATTGAACTACGAGCAGAATTAGAAGCAAGCAAAACACATTTTGGAAAATGGATGAATTCATTTATGGTCTTTTTTGCGGGAATTTTAGCAATATTGGCATTGAAACCTAATTGGGCTAATGAATATATAATAGCAATATTAATATTTTTTGATTTTGCGGCTCTGTTAGCACACTGTTGGAGGGAGTGCAAGAATGCTGAAAACGTGAGGGCATTGAGTATATTAAATGATTGTTTAAATTGAAATATCAGAGTAAGTAAAAGTGAAAATTTAGAAGATACAATCGTTGAAGAGCATGAGCAATTGAAAAAAGACAACTAGACGAATAACAAAAAGCTAGAAGATGGTGCTAGAGCCCTTTATGAGTATTGCAAACACCTTATCACTTGAAAGCAATATATAGATAGAGTAGAAACGCAAAAGAAAATACAATATCTTGTCAATGCTACACGGTGTTTACTTGCGGATTTTATTGATATAGCCACTTACTTTAGAATTTGCCATGCCGCTACCTATACACTGGATGAAGATTTGCAATTTTTGAAAACACATATAGAAAAAAAGTAATCTATCTTATGATACATATGAGCAGAGGCTGCTAACAGCAGGTTTTGAATATTCTTGTGCGGAAGAACCATTTGGGCACAGATTATTCATTTCTCTTTTGGAAAATGCGTTGACGTTGAAAAAAATGGACGATATAATCAAACTAGAAGGAGGTAGGGCTTATGGATACAAATGCATTAAACGAATTAGTAGAAGGAATTCTTGCTATTTTTAATAACCAGGTTATCCGGATTGTATTATATGGTTCCTATGCAAGAGGAAATAACACTTCTGAATCCGATGTAGACGTTGCTTTATTGTTAAATGGAAATCTGAATGAAAGTACGGAAGATAAGCTATCAGATTTGGTTGTAGATTTAAACTTAAAGTATGATAAGGTATTTTCTGTTATTGATATTGATTATGCAGTTTTCAAAAAATGGGAAAAAGTCACTCCATTTTATAAGAATGTGAATAAGGAGGGCATTGTTTTATGGAAGGCAGCATGATTGATTTATCAAAATACCGTTTCCAGTCGGCTAAAGAGGATTTGGAAACAGCACAGTTGCTTATGAAAGATGGGAGATTTAAAGCTTCTGTTAATCGCTCTTATTATGCTATTTTTCATGGGCTTCGTTCCGTCACAGCTCTGGCAGAATTTGATTCCAGTAAACATTCGGGAGTAATTGCCTTTTTAACAGAACCTATGTAAAAGAGGGAGTTTTTGATAAAAGTATTTCAAAACTGGTTGATACTGCATATCGCCTAAGAGAAAAAGCAGATTATCAGGACTTTATTATCATATCAAAGGACCAAGCTATGGAGCAAATTGAAAAGGCAGAAAAGGTACTTGGAATGATAGAACCTTATTTGGAAGAAAACTAGAACAGATAAAGATGAGAAAAGGCATTATCGTAAAGACGGTAGTGCTTTTTTCTCATAGGGATTAGAAAACATATTTTAACGTGTCGATATGTAAGGGATAAATTTGGAGGGACAGAGTTGGGTGAGAAAAGGCTCAGTGTTAGCAAAAGATGAAAGATTACAGAAAAATGAGGTAATAATATGATTGCACCAAGAAAGAAAAGTAAAATGAAAATATTGAATTTCGTACATTTTTAAAATGTAATGCAGATGAAAAAAGAAAGTGAAAACATATATGTAACCAAGCATCATCCATGCGATTAAAAAAAGAATATGGATTTCGTTATAGAAGATGTATTATTATAGATAGGGAGCAGAAATGTTATTAAGAAAATATTTGACAGAATATACAAAAGAAGAACTCTTAGATCAGGCAAGAAGTTTTGAAATCAGAAAGTGTTCAGGACTCCGAAAAGCTGATTTAATAGATACAATTGTTGATACTTTTTGTACAGAGGAAATGCTTAGAAGCAGATTAGCATGCCTTACAAAAGAACAGATGGACTTATTTCGGAAAGCTTGTATTTCTCCTACCGCTGTTTCTGTAAATGAAGTGGTAGATGCGATGCAGCTTTACCGATACTGGATCGGATATTTTGAAGAGCCTACGGACAGATTTTGTGTATTTGAAGATGTTGCTGTTGCCTTTTCCAAAGTAGATGATGAGTCATTTCGACGGAAGCAATGCAGAAAAGGCTGGATGGTAAAGTGCATACATTTTTTTATACAATATTATGGAATAGCACCGATCGAAGTTATCTATGAAATGTATAGGCAGAAAATGAAGTGCTCTATAGATGAAATGATAGAAATGCTTTGGGAAATGCCGGTTGATATTGTGGAATCATGTCTTTTTACAATGGACAGAATTGGGATGAAAGGATGGCCAAAAGAGAATCCATTATACTCAGAAAAAGGAATATTTGTGCATTTACAGCTGTTTGAGGATGAAGAATTTGATTATTTACTTCGACAACAAAAGGATAAAGATTTTTATATCCCCTCGGCACAGCAGATAGATGAGATATGTAGAATTGGATATGAGGCAAGTTCGTCTGAATATAAAAAACTGGAATCTTTTTTCATTAAAAAATTAAGGCTTCCTTATGAACAAGCAGTGACCTGGTGTCTGCAAGTATGGGCAAATAGTTATGAAGGAGAATCACCATTAAAGATTATCAATAAAATGACGGAAGCCAATATTGAATTTGAAGAAAAAATGATAAATGAATTGCTAGAGTTAGTTATGGCGGCACATAACAATACCCGGATGAAAGAGAACAGAGGGTACAAACCAAGTGAAATGGCAAGGAAAATGCCTATCGATAAAATGCCAACAATTGTTCCGGCAAGCTCTAAAGCAGCAGCAATTTTAATGGATGCTGCACCACAGTTGCAAGCTATGGGAGTGCCGGTTGATTTAAATGGAAATACAGACGTTATCCACACAACAATGTTTCCGAGAGGGCTGAGCGAGGAACCGATAAGAGTAGAAAAGAAAATATATCCAAATGATCCGTGCCCATGTGGATCAGGAAAGAAATATAAAAAATGCTGTGGAAAGAAGAATGGATGCTAAGAACTATATTTGAATGATATTATTGCAAGGTTAGGGAAATGAAATTGTGGTAGGAAGGAATAAGTGACAATATGAAATTAAGGTTGAATAATATCGGGAAAATTAGCAGTGCTATTGGCATGATTGCAGATATTTGTACAATGATATAAAAAATCTGTTACAATATAACTATCAAACCGTTATTAGAAAGGAAAATCAAAAATGCATCACACATTAGATGTTTATCCAATACCAAGAGAAAAGGAACCGATGTTTATTAATGAGCCATGGCTTATAGATAAAACTTTATTAGAGAGTTGCGAAGAAGAAGATCCGGATAAAGAGAAGGATAATATTCGTGTCTATGTTCCCTTAGACCTCAACCATAGTGCAATTTTAAGGCGTCTGGAAGCAGTGATTGACAGATACGGCGAAGCAAATGAAGAAAATGAAATGAATTTCAGTATAGATGTCGAAGGTATTCTTTCACAAGTGGAAATTTATGATCAGGTTTGGTATGTGCGTGAATATCAGGAAACTATGCGGCATAGCCAGAGGGCAGTGAGCCTTATAAAAGAAATAATAGTTCGCTTGGAAAATATTGTAGATGGCGGTGCAGAATGTTTTCCATTTGAAACCATAGAAGAGTTACGAAAAGAGTACTTGGAATAAAATATAAAGGCTTAAGTAAATGCTAATAGTATTAGCATGCTACAAAGTATAGCAAAAGGAGGTGCACCACAATGGGAATATTTGTTAATCCGGATAACAGTGCTTTTCAAAGAGCTTTAAATTCCAGAATTTATGTGGACAAAACAGGTTTGCTGGAAGAAATGAACAGTGTGCTTGATACGGAACAGTGTTGTATTTGCAATAGCCGCCCCCGTCGGTTTGGAAAATCAATTACGGCAAATATGCTGACTGCGTACTATAGCTGCGGCTGTGATTCCATAAAGCTTTTTGAAGGTACAAAAATCAGCAAATCAGAGCAGTTTCTGGAGCATCTGAACCGTTATGATGTAATACATTTGGATGTGCAATGGTGCAGCATGGAGGCAGGAAGTGCTGAAGGCACTGTTTCATATATCATAGAGAAAGTATTAGAAGAACTAAGAATAGAGTTTTCTCAAGTTCCGCTTCTAGAGCAAACGACTTTAAGTGGTGCTTTAGCTCAAATTACACAGGAGACAGGGCATAAGTTTGTTATCATTACAGATGAATGGGATGCATTGATTCGTGATGAAGCTTCCAATGTACGAGTGCAGGAAGAATACATTGATTTTCTAAGAGGGCTGTTTAAGGGGACAGAGCCTACAAAATTTTTGCACCTGGCATTTCTGACAGGAATTCTTCCTATAAAAAAAGTCAGAACACAGTCAGCATTAAATAATTTTGAAGAATTTACTATGCTGGAGCCTGATATGTTATCTCCGTACATTGGATTTACGGAAGAAGAAGTGCAGGATCTTTGTAAAGAGTATCAGAAGGATTTCAATGAAGTAAAACGATGGTATGATGGATATCTGTTAGGAGATTGCCATGTATATAATCCGAAAGCAGTAGTCAGCATTATGACAAGAGGTGTGTTTAGGAGTTATTGGTCACAAACAGGAACATATGAGTCCATTCTTCCACTTATTAGCATGGATTTTGATGGGCTTAGAACGGCAATCATCCAGATGCTCTCTGGAACATCAGTAGAAGTCAACGTAAATACATTTCAAAATGATATGGTTTCATTTAAAAATAAAGATGATGTGATTACTCTGTTGATTCATCTGGGATATCTTGCTTATGATTGGAAGAAGAAAGCAGCTTATATACCGAATGAAGAAATCAGGCAGGAATTTTTGGCGGCAACCCAAGAGCAAAAATGGAATGAATTCATTCGTTTCCAGCAGGATTCTAAAGCTTTATTAGAGGCGACCCTTGATATGGATAATGAAACAGTTGCCAAAGAAATTGAAAAGATTCATACACAGTTTGCTTCTTCCATTCAATATCATGATGAAAATTCTTTGAGTAGTGTTTTGACTATCGCATATCTATCGGCTATGCAATATTATTTCATGCCCATACGGGAAATGCCAACAGGAAGAGGGTTTGCAGATTATGTATTTTTGCCAAAACCAGAATACCGGGGAGATATGCCGGCACTGCTTGTAGAATTAAAGTGGAATAAAAAAGCAGAAACAGCATTGCAGCAGATAAAAGATAAAAAATATGTTCAGACAGTGTCTGATTATACAGGCAAGATTTTACTTGTAGCCATTGCATACGATAAAAAAAGTAAAGAACATGATTGTATTATAGAAGAATTTCGTAAGTAGAGGGAGGTGCGTTATCGCACCTCCCTCTATTTAGGTTCAATATTTTCCTGTCTCAGCTTCAGCGTGGATTCCCGGTAACCTTTTGGCGTTACCCCGCAGGTCTTTTTAAACACCCGTGTGAAATAATGGATGTCTTCGATTCCACATCTGGAAGCAATGGACTTAATAGGAATATTTGTATTTTCCAGTAATATTTTCGCATGGGAGATGCGGAGTGTATTCACATACTCTGTCAGGGACATGCCCATTTCTTTGGAAAATAGTGTGGATAGGTAACTGGCGTTTACCCCCAAATGTGCGGAAAGAGATTTTAAGGTAAGGTCAGCGCTTAAATCTGTCTCTGCATAGGCGAGTACTCTTCGGATAAGAGGAGAGTGGGATTTTTGCTGATGTTCCTTTACAATCTGGCAGTAACCCAGAACGATTTTTCGCTGTGCAGCTAAACATTGATCCACAGAGGTAAGTTTTTCCAGCATGGCGATGTTGCAGTTGGAATACGAATCAATGTGAATGGGATGAACGCCTGCACGTTCCGCTGCTTTTCGAAGAAGCGTATTTAGGGTAATGGTATAGTCTTTGACATCCCGCAGATTGTTGACCGTACGTTTTGGAAGAAAATGAGTACCAAATTGGCTGGCCATTTCCATAGCTTTACTTTCCTGACCTGAGGTAACAGCACGAATTAGGGAATTTTCTGATTCATAGCGTTTTTCAATCATATCAATATTAGAAAAGGGATGTTCTGTATCGCGTAAACAATTTTCATAAGCAGTATTCCAATGGTCGAAGAAGTCTGCATTGGAGTGAATAACTTCACAGGAAGGACCATAGAGACTTTTTCCTAACTCTAAAAATAGACTTTCAAACATCGGATAAGAAGCCTGATAGCAAAGCTGCTGGTAATAGATTTCTAAGGCATCGTGGTAAGTATCAGGGAGGTTCAGGCTTTGGAAAACTTCCTCAAAACGTTCATCCTGAATTTTTTCAAATAATACGGGGCCGCAGTGGAGCACTGTTTTTTCATCAGGAAGAAGCAGGAAAACAAAGGTACAGAGAAACTGGTCTGTAGTAATATAAATTTTTTCAGGTTTTAACTTTTCGAAGGCATTATTGAAAAACTCCACGCTGTTGCGAATACCTAAAAGGTAAGTGCGAAGTCCTAAATCCAGTTGTTCAGGATTGGTACATGGAAGGGTAAAACGGTACAATGGTATGTAATTTGCCCGTAAGATGTTTTCGATTAAATCAATACATTGGTCATTTTTCATAAGTTTTCCTCATACAATCTGAAAATAATACAAAAAAGAATAAAAATCATCACTATTATTTTACAAAAAAACTACATATAATATTATACAAAAGGACGTCTGAAAAATCCACGAAAACATAAAAAATACAAAGAAAAGGAGAAAAAAATATGCGCAATGTGATTAATTTGAACAAAGACTGGGCTTTTATTCAGCAGGATGCAGGACTTCCAGAAGTAATGCCTACTGATTGGACATGCGTAGACCTCCCTCATACATGGAATGCCATTGACGGTCATGACGGAAATGGAAGCTATGACAAAGGCAGATACTGGTATGCAAAAACTTTTGAAACACCGAAACAGCCTTTAGGTGGCGGTAAAGTGTTTGTAGAGTTTCTGGCAGCAGGACAGCAGGCTACGGTATATGTAAATGGAAAAGAAGTTGTATATCATGAAGGTGGATATTCTACTTTCCGTGCAGATATTACAGAAGTATGTAAAGAAGAAGGTGAAAACCTTCTGGTTGTTGCATGCAGCAATGAGAGAAAAGAAAGCGTATATCCTCAGTCAGCAGACTTTACTTTCTACGGTGGTCTGTACAGAGGTGTAAATCTCATTAGCGTACCAGATACACATTTTGATCTTGAATATTACGGAGGTCCTGGAATCCAGGTTACACCAAAGCCATGTGAATGTGGTGGAGCAACTTTTGACATTGTTTCTTATGTAAAAGAAGCTGACGAAAACTTTACAGTATTATATTCTATCTGTGATGCAGAAGGAAAAGAAGTTGCAAGTGCATGCCGTCCGGCAGACAGCACAGCAGTGACAATGTATGTTCCAGAAGTAACCAAATGGGAAATCGATGCACCGTATCTTTACACAGTAACAGCAAGACTGGAAAGAAGAAATGAAACATACGATGAAATTTCTGCACGTGTAGGTGTAAGAAGTTTCTCCTGTGATCCAAACAAAGGATTTATTATCAATGGAGTAGAGACTCCTCTTCGTGGTGTAAGCCGTCATCAGGATCAGTTATACAAAGGAAATGCCTTGACAAGAGAAGATCACTTTGAAGATGCGAGAATCATCAAAGAACTGGGTGCAAATACAATTCGTCTGGCTCATTATCAGCATTCACAGGATTTCTATGATGCATGTGATGAATTAGGATTTGTAGTATGGGCTGAAATTCCATTTATCAGTGTGATGAACAAGGATCCGGAAGCTCACAAAAACTGCATCAGCCAGTTAAAAGAGTTGATCATTCAGAACTACAATCATCCTTCTATTTGTTTCTGGGGAATTTCCAACGAAATCCTCATCGGTGGTATTTCCGAACAGTTAGTGGAAAATCATAAAGAATTAAATGCGCTGGCAAAAGAACTTGACCCAAGCCGTCTGACAACCATTGCTCATGTATCTATGACACCAATTGAAGGACCAATGCACTATATTACAGATACGGAAAGCTACAACCATTATTTCGGATGGTACGGCGGAAAGATGGAAGACAATGGCCCATGGCTTGACAACTTCCACAAGATTCATCCAAACATTTGCCTTGGTGTTTCTGAGTACGGATGTGAAGGTATTATTACTTATCACGGACCAAACCCTGCATGCAAGGACTACAGCGAAGAGTATCAGGCACTGTATCATGAACATATGGCAAAAGTATTAGATGAGCGTCCTTGGATCTGGTCCAGCCATGTATGGAACATGTTTGATTTTGGCTGTGCAGCACGTGATGAAGGTGGCGTAGCCGGAAGAAATAATAAAGGCCTTGTGACCATGGACAGAAAGATTAAAAAAGACAGCTACTATATCTACAAAGCATACTGGAATAAAGAACCAATGGTTCATCTGTGTGGAAAACGTTATGCACAGCGTGCCGGAGAAACTACAGAAATCCGTGTATATTCCAACCAGCCTTCTGTAACACTATTCTTAAACGGTGAAAAAGTAGAAGAGCAGACAGCTGATAAAGTATTCGTGTTTACTGTAGCTTTAAAAGATGGCTTCAACATCATTATTGCACAGGCAGGAGATCTGAAAGATACTATGACTCTGGAAAAAGTGGAAAAAGAACCTGCTATCTATGTGCTTCCAGAAGTAAATGAACGTGCAGAAGGTGTTGCAAACTGGTTCAGTACAGTTGGCGATATGGACTTAAAAGCTCCAATGGAATTCCCAGAAGGCATGTACAGCATCAAGGATACACTGGAAGAACTGGCAAAATGCCCGGAGGCAATTGGAATTGCAGCAAAAGCAATTAAATTGACCATGAATATGACAGTCGTTCCAGGAGAAGGCATGTGGGATATGATGAGAAGTATGTCCCTGGACAGAATCAGTGATCTGGCCGGAAGCCTTGCACCGGAGGGATTTGTAGAAAGTCTTAACGCAAAACTGATTCAGATTAAAAAGGTATGATAAAAAATACAATAATTCATAAAAAAAGGAGAAATAAAGATGGCGAAAACAAGTAATTCTTCTGTTCCGGCATTTGGAATGAAGGACAGACTGGGTTATATGTTTGGTGATTTCGGTAATGACTTTACCTTCATATTATCCTCTATGTTCATGATGAAATTTTATACTGACGTTATGGGATTATCTGCCGGAGTAGTAGGTATGCTTATGATGGCAGCGCGTTTTGTGGATGCGTTTACTGATGTTACAATGGGACAGATTGTAGACCGTTCCAAACCAACAAAAGATGGAAAATTCCGTCCATGGATTAAACGTATGTGCGGACCTGTAGCCATTGCCAGCTTCTTGATTTATCAGTCAGGGCTTGCAGATATGGCATATGGAGTGAAGGTTGCATACATGATTGTAACTTATTTGTTGTGGGGTTCTATTTTCTATACTTCCATTAATATTCCATATGGTTCTATGGCTTCTGCAATTTCAGCAGATCCAACAGACAGAGCTTCTTTATCAACCTGGCGTTCCGTAGGATCTTCTCTGGCCAGCCTTGTTATTGGTACAGGTACACCGTTAGTTGCTTATGTTACTGTAGATGGTAATCCAGTACTTTCTGGAAGTCGTATGACAATCATTGCAGGTGTATTTTCTGTATTAGCCGTAATCTGTTATTTGCTTTGCTATAACCTGGTTCGTGAACGTGTGCCAGTTCCGGCAAACAATCAGAAACTGGACCTTCTTGCACTTGGAAAGAGCCTTATTACTAACCGTGCTCTTCTTGGAATTGTTGCTGCCGCGCTTCTTCTGCTTCTGGCTATGCTGGGTATGCAGGGAATGTCAGCTTATGTGTTCCCAAATGTATACAGAAACACACAGGCACAGTCTGTAGTAGCATTGCTTAGTAATGTATCCATTATTGCTATTTGTGCTCCACTGGCAAGTAAACTGGCGGCAAAATTTGGTAAAAAAGAATTAGCAACCGTATCTTGTTTGTTTGGTGCAGCAAGTTATGTGATTTGCTTTATTCTACATCCAGATAATGTATGGGTTTATGTTATTTTCTATGTGGCTGCCTTTGTTGGACTTGGTTTCTTTAATACTATTATCTGGGCTATGATTACAGACGTTATTGACGATGCAGAAGTGAAAAATGGTATCCGTGAAGATGGTACCATTTATGCTGTTTATTCCTTTGCAAGAAAATTGGGACAGGCATTTTCTTCCGGTATGGTAGGTGCGCTTCTTTCTCTGGCCGGATATTCCACAGCAACTGCTTTTGACCCAGCTGTTACAGAAAGCATTTTCAAAATTTCCTGTATCGTACCAATTATTGGTTTGACTACAGTTGCGCTTGCTTTGATCTTTATTTATCCATTAAATAAGAAACGTGTAGAAGCAAATGTAGCAGAACTGGCACGTCGTCGTGGTGAAAACTAAAAAATAAGCTGTTTTTAACAGACAGAAAATCCGGTGAATGTATATGGGGACTCCTGTAGTTTGCCGGATTTTCTATATTACAAAAGCAAGAAAATAGAAAATAAAAAAGGAGATTCAATCATGAGACAAATTATGAATTTTAACACAAAATGGGCATTTTCTAAAGAAGCATCTTCTGTTCCGGAAAGCATGCCAGAGAGATGGTACTGGGTAAACTTACCTCATTGCTGGAATGATATTGACGGACAGGACG
>ENA-ORMO01000616-ORMO01000616.1-human-gut-metagenome-genome-assembly--contig:-NODE-616-length-48973-cov-5.095956_pt1 | contig 48973 bp, 46 predicted proteins | sample MGYA00242106_ERZ509001 | MGnify/ENA primary metagenome ERZ509001 (study PRJEB26280, sample SAMEA2338736) | human gut metagenome | biome: human gut; feature: human-associated habitat; material: faeces...
GGGCCGCCTCCAGGTAGATGTCCGGGGACGGCTTTCCGGCCGCCACCTCGCAGCCCGTAATCACACAGGAGAAAAAGTCCCGGATCTTTAACGCGCTTAACACGGCGTCCACCATCTCCCTGCCATTGCTGGTGCAGATGGCCATTTTAATGTCTCTTTCTGCCGCCTCCTCAAGAAACCGGCGGACTCCCGGCTTTAACGGCACTTCTGTCCTGTATTTTTCTATAGACATGGCCGTCCAGTCCGCCTTAATCTGCTCCAGGGAATCCGGCAGGGAAAACCGTTCCTTAAAGTAGACGGCCGTCTCCGTAAAGCTCATCCCCTCGATGGCCTTCTGCAGATCCTTCGGACAGGGAATCCCGAATTTTCCCAGATATTCGATATCAATGGCTCCCCACATCCACATGGAGTCCACCAGCGTTCCGTCCAGGTCAAAGAGATAGGCCCTTTTTCCGGAGAGAAGCCCTCTCTCATCCCCTGAGTCTCCTTCCCCCTGAAGCTTTGAAATCTCCTCCTCAGTCAGCCTGCGATAAGCTCCCGGAGCCAGACTCTCATCCAGTCTCAGGCTTCCCATGGACAGCCGCTTCAGATAGACTACGCGGCAGCCCACCGCCTCAAACATGCGCTTGACCTGATGGAATTTTCCCTCGTGAATGGTCAGCTCGATCTCGGAAAGGCTGCTGTCTGCTTTCCCATCATCCTCAGCAGTCCCTGATGCCTTCTGTATCACCAGCCTTGCAGGCAGGGTCCTTGTTCCGTCCTCCAGCGTGAGCCCCTCTTTAAACTGCTCGATTGCGTTCTCTGGAAGTCTCCCCTCTACCCTTGCAAAATATGTCTTGTCCACATGCTTTTTGGGCGAGAGAAGGCGGTGGGCCAGCTTCCCGTCATTGGTAATCAGCAGAAGGCCCTCTGTGTCTATATCCAGTCTTCCCACAGGAAAGAGGTCTCTCCTCTTTGCATCCTCAATCAGGCTCACCACGGTCTTATGGCGGCCGTCCTCTGTAGCCGACACCACGCCGGCCGGCTTGTTGAGCATAAAATATTCATAGGCAGCGTAGCCTACCTGCGTTCCGTCCAGGGACACCTCACTTGCAGAAGGCTGAATCTTTCTCTCCGCTTCCCGGCAGATTTCTCCATCCACGCTCACTCTTCCGCTTTTTATCATTTTCTTGACCTCGCTCCGGCTTCCCTTTTTCATCTCTACCAGATAGCGATCCAGGCGCATGGCCTTCTCCATCACTGCCACCTCCATCCGGGGTAATACTTATTTTTCAGGTTCAGACCTGCTTTTTTGGCCCAGCCCAGGGGGAACCCGTCTGTGCACACGAGAACCCAGGAGCCGTCCGGCCAGGAGGCTTCCTCCTCCCTCAGAGCCACCGTCTCTCCCTTCAGATACCGGATAACCCGCTCATCCTCTGCCTGGAAATCTGCAGTAAAGGGATATTCCTCTTTTCTGAGAGCCATGGCGAGGGCCTGGGACGGTTCAAAGCGTCCCCGCTTCAGTTCTCCCAGCAAAAGCCCGGTGCGAAGAAAACGGATTCCCTTTCCGGCGCCCTTCATATCCTGGAAATCCGGAGGAAGACAGTAGAGTTTCCCGTTTTTCTCTTCCACCTGTCCCGGCAGGCCATCTGTGCCGCCTCGTCTCAGATTCAGACAGCTCAGAAAGGCCAGAGCCTCGTCAGGAAGCTTCAAAGAAGCCCCTGACTGCGCTGTCCTGTCTTTCCTCCGGGGACGCTCCCCGGAGCCGGCCCGCTGTAGAAGAGCCACAAAATGTCCCTCCCCCTCTATCCGGTGGGGAAACAGGCGCACACACTCCGGCATCCCTATCCCATCTGCAAATCCGAACCTGTGGGGCAGACTGCAAAGGCTCATATCTGGATGCCTGTCTAATATATACCGAATTGTTCCCTCATTTTCCTCCCGGTCAAAGGTACAGGTAGAATAAAGCAGATAGCCGCCCGGCCGCAGCATCTTTACAGCCTCCTCCATAATTGCCCTTTGAATCGGCACATAGTCCTCCGGGCCCCGCTCCCTGTAGCTCTTTATCATATCCGGTTCCCTGCGAAACATTCCCTCTCCGGAGCAGGGCGCGTCCACCAGAATGCAGTCAAAAAATTCCGGCAGGAACTCTGAGAGCTTTTCCGGCGCCTCACTGGACACACAGATGTTTGGAATCCCGGCCATCTCCAGATTTTTCAGGAGAGCCTTTGCCCTAGAATTACTGATGTCATTGGAAAAAAGCAGTCCCTCTCCCCTTAACCTGGCGCCCAGCTCTGTACTTTTTCCGCCTGGGGCGGCGCAGATGTCAAGCACCCGGTCCCCCGGCTTAACTGGAAGCAGATTGGCGGGAGTCATGGCGCTTGGCTCCTGCAGATAGTAGAGTCCTGCGTAATAGTAGGGATGTCTGGACGGCCGACCTGAGCCTTCATCTGAAGCGTTGTAGTAAAAACCGTTTTCAATCCATGGAACCGGCTCTGTCTGAAAGGGCGAGAGACGGTTCCAGTCCTCTGCCGAGAGCTTCATGGTATTGACCCGAAGCCCGTTGTGACAGGGCTTTTCAAAGCTTTCCAGATACGCCTCGTACTCCTTCCCCAGAAGTTTTCTCATCTTTTCCCTGAAATCCTCAGGGAGAAGCTCTGCACGGCAGCCCGGGGCGTTTTCCGTCCGGATTTCTGTTTCTGCGCTGTCCCCGGTCTCCGGCCTGACTCCTCCCAGACTGCCTTGTGCCAGTCTGCTTTCCTCTGATCGGCTTTCTTTCAGTCCCTTTTCTTTCAGTCCCTTTGCTTCCAGGCTGCCCTTCTTTCCCTTTTTTCTGCTGCCCTTTTTCCTGCTGTCCTTCATCCTGTTTTTCATTCCATCCTTCCGTCTGCTCTCAGACTCATTTCTGTATTTCTGTTTGCTTTCTGCCTGTATTTCTGTTTGCTTTCCGTCTGTATCTCTCCCGGACAAAAGCCGCTTCCGGACACGGCCAGTTCCAAAATCTCAGTATTCACAGGAAATCCGCCTTTTTTCAAGATACCTGAGAATCCAGTAGGGATTTACGCTCAGCTCCTCATAGTGGGCTGTCCTGATATAAATTCCCACATGAAGGTGAACCGGGAATTGCCCCACCGTATTTTCTTCCTTTCCATAGCCGGAATCTCCCATGAAGCCTAAAAGCTGCCCGGCTTTCACCGTATCTCCCTCCTGCCATTTGCTGCTGTAGGAATACAGGTGGGCATAGTAGAGGTAGGCGCCCGACTCTGTCCGGATCCCGATTCGCCACCCTCCCTGCTCCAGCCAGCCGACCTTCTCAACGGTTCCGCTGCTCATGCTGACAACAGGGTAAAATCCCCGCTCTCCCTGTCCGCCCATGATATCACAGCCCTCGTGGCCCCGCTCCCCGCCGTAGGTGCGGGGCTGCTGCCAGCCGTCCTCGTAGGTCACATCCGGCGTTTCCGGATCTGTGCTCTCAGGGATTGGGAAATAGACCAGATCGGAAAATACCGTCCGGTACGCCTCAGAAAGCTCCCTGTACTCTGCCGGCTTTCCGGCGAGAAGTTTCTTATTATCATAAGACAGATCCTCACATTCTGTCAAATCGTAATCGTGCTTCACCATCAGAGCAGCCGTCTGATCCGGATCCAGCCATTCCAGGCCGGCCATGGCAGGCCCAAGCCTCATGGCGCGAAACTTTGCAGACTCACTGACATTGGGTTCCAGCCGGGACAGCAAGGCGGCTTCCTCCAGGGAGTGAACGGCCGTCATATTAAAGACCGCCAGAAGCAGAATAAAAATCAAGATCATAACAGAACCTTTTTCCTACATATAGTGTATAAACAATCATATTCGGTCTGCCATGAAAAAATCCATTCTCCGGCTTTTTGCCGTCAGCACTCTGTTTCTTCTGCTCCTGAACCCTTTCCTGTCCCTGGAGGGGGCGAAAAACGGCCTCCTTTTGTGGTTCAACACGGTTCTTCCCACGCTTCTTCCCTTCATGCTCTGCTCCAATGCCATCGTGGTGTCCGGAGCTGTGCCTGTGCTGACCGCTCCCTTTTTTCCGGTTCTCTCCCGCCTGGGACTGTCCAGGCAGGGAAGCTATGCCCTTCTTTCCGGCCTTCTGTGCGGCTATCCCATGGGGCCCAAAACCACGGCAGATCTGCTCCAAAGCCGAAGCATCTCTCTTTCGGAGGCAAAGCTTCTCCTAGCCGTCTCCGCCTGGCCCAGCCCCATGTTCCTGTCAGGGTATCTGCGGTCTTTTTTAGGGCCGTCTGTCTCCTTCCCCCTGGTGCTGGCATCAGTCTATCTGCCTCTTCTGCCCCTGTCTCTGGCAGCAGGCCGTCTCTATGGGGTTCGCAAAGCCTCAAAAATCTCAAAGAGGAGCTCCTGCCAAAAAGCTGACAGGGGTCTCTTGCGCACATCAGAACCCCTTTCACCGGCAGCCGGTTTTCCCGGCGACTCTGAGCGGTCGGAGGATACGCCCTCCTTTGACGGGCTGATGATGAACTGCCTGGAAATTATGGCAAAAATCGGGGTGTACCTGATGATCTTTTCTATTCTGGCCGTCTTTCTCGGCCATTTTTCCCCTCCGGGAAGCTTCCTTGGTCCCTGTCTTCTGGGGGCTGTGGAGATGACTACGGGAATCCGGGAGATCGCAGCCTCCATGACAGGCGTTCCGGCTGCAGCCGCCATGCTGGGCTCGGCTGTGTTCGGCGGCCTCTCCGGCATCTTTCAGGTTTCTGCCGTCATAGGGCCCCGAAAGCCCCATATCGAAAAAAATGCCGGACTCTCCATCCGGCATTATGTACTGTGGAAGCTCGCTCACCTCGTCCTGTCCACGGCTCTGTTTATTCTGCTGTCATCTCCTGGTTAGGCACCTCCGGCTGCTGCACCAGGCTTCCGGCCAGCTCATTGCGGTTTGAGGAGACAATGTCATAGCTGGACTGAAGGGAGGATGCAAAGGAATCAAAGCGGCTCTGAGCCTCATCCATGGAATGCTTGATAATCGTCTGGAGGCTTCTCAGCATATCATCCGTATACTGAACAGCTCCCTGGCGGATGCCGTTTGCCTCTCCCACTGCATTGTCCACAATAGCCTGGGCCTGAGCCTGGGCGTTCTGAATAATCCCCTCCGCCTCAGCGTAGGCTCTCTGCATAATCTCGTGCTCATTGACCAGTTCATTCGTCTGAGCGGTAGCCTTGGCCACCATGGCGTCAGCCTGAGAGCGGGCTTCCTGAAGAATCGCATCCTGGTTGCTGATAATCTTCTGATACTTTTTAATCTCCTCCGGGATACGAAGACGAAGCTCTACCAGAAGCTCCTCGATCTCCTCCTTATTTACAAGAATCTTCGTATTGGACAGAGGCTGGAATTTGCAGCTCTCAATATATTCTTCAATTTCGTTGATAATCTGTTCAATTCTGCTCATAGCACTCAATCTCCTTTACCCTTCTTACCGTTTCTGAATGACAGAACACTTTTTCTGCACTTCCCTCTCTACCGCCGGATCCAGAAATGCCGAGATATCTCCTCCATACATGGCGACCTCCTTGGCAATACTGGAACTTAAGTATGCGTATTTCAGGTTTGTAGTCAGAAACAGTGTGTCAATTTCCGGGGCGATCACGCGGTTCATCTGCGCCATCTGAAGCTCATACTCAAAATCTGTAACCGCACGCAGGCCTCTGACAATCACCTGCGCCTGATTTTCCCGTGCAAAGTCGATCAAAAGTCCGTCAAATGACTTAATCTCCACATTCGGAAGCTCCTTTGTCACGTCTTTTAACATCTTAACACGTTCTTCCACAGAAAACAATGGAGATTTTGCACTATTATTGAGAACCCCCACGATCAGTCTGTCGAAAATCTGGGAAGAGCGCTCAATAATGTCATAATGCCCCAGAGTTACCGGATCGAAGCTGCCCGGATATATGGCTGTTTTCATATACTGTTTTCTCCTTTAGTATTCAAGAATCCCCCAACCGCCTGGCAGGAGTAATAAATAAATGCTTGTTCGTCTTGTATTCCTTTACGCGGCTGATGCAAAATCCCAGAGACGGAATGTAGGATGTGTCCGTTTCCCTGGACGCCTCTGCAATGATCAGCGTATTCTCCTTTATAAGCGGTGAGCCTGACAGGCGTTCCAACACCTGTTTCTCGTAAAGGTGATTGTAGGGCGGATCCATGAAGATAAAATCAAAAGACATCCCTCTCTCCTCCAGACGGTTCAGAGCAGTCTGCACATCGCAGTTCATCACCATCGCCCTGTCCTCCAGATGGGTTGTCTTTAAATTGCTGCGGATCACCTCCACAGCCTTCGGGCTGTTCTCAACAAACACTGCCAGCTCGCCGCCCCGGCTCAGGGCTTCGATGCCGATTCCCCCGCTTCCGGAAAACAGGTCGAGAAAACGGCAGTGGTACAGCTCATCCTGAATCATATTAAATAAGGTTTCCTTTATCCGGTCTGTGGTGGGCCTGGTGTCCATCCCTTCCGGTGCCTTTAAAAGCAGCCTTCTCGCGCTGCCTGCTATTACTCTCATATCTTTGCCCTGCTGTTCTTTTTTGACAAAAGGCTTCCTGCCTGTTCGTCAAAGCATATTATAGTATGTAATTCTATTATATACAAGCCAAAATTTTACGAACAGACCATGTTTTTGGCTGTTGCAGCGTCCGAAGGCGTCGTTTTTTGCAGTTTCGGGAAGGTTCTGTTTCATTTCTTCATCTAATGAAAAAATATTTGCGCGTTCTTCTGCCGAACTCAGGCAGACACTGGAAATCTGCACAAAAGATGCCAGTGTATTATTGCGTTTTAAACACATAATAGGAGTGTAGCATAAAAAACAGCCCATGAAGACAAGACAAAATGAAATAGAGCATGGGCAAAAGTCAGATGAAAAGGAGGGTTTGTTATGTCTACAAATAACAACACAATGAATGTACCAGAGGCTAAGGAAGCAATGAACAGATTCAAGATGGAGGTTGCCAATGAGCTTGGTGTTCCGTTAAACAGCAACGGATACAACGGCAACTTAACTTCTGCTCAGAACGGTTCTGTAGGCGGATATATGGTTAAGAAGATGATCGAGGCTCAGGAAAGACAGATGGCCGGCAAATAAGCTGTTTCAGACACAGCGCACACAGCTTCAGAACACCTTGCATGACAGAGAGTGAAAGCTCTTTTCTGTAGGGCCACAGAGGCAAACAAAAAAGGAACTGCGGACAGAGACAATTCCTCTGGCCCAGTTCTTTTTTGCTGTTTATTCTGCCGTCCTGCCATGTTTCCTCCGCACCATGGAGCGCAGGCCGGAGCTGATGGAGGGTGCAGACCTCTATCTCAGGCTCAGAAAAGCGCAGAGGTTTCCCCGGCGCTCGGCGTTTCTTCTGTGTGAAAACAGAAGCTCGGGGTTGCAGTGGGTACAGATATTTGTCACAGAAATATTTGCCGGCCGGATTCCGGCCTCCAGAAGGACGATCCGGTTGGCCTCCCACAGGTCAAGGAGGTATTTGCCGTTTTCCTTTTTCCTCAGAATGCTTTCCCTGTGTTCTTTTCCAAAGCTGTCGGCAAAGACCTCGGCCACCTCGGGCCCCACCTCATAGCAGTCTGCGCAGATGCTTGGGCCCACGCAGGCGATCAGGTCCTCCGGCTCTGTCCCGAAAGCCTCCTTCATAGCCTCGGCTGTCTTCTGTCCCATCCGGTTTGCCGTGCCCCTCCAGCCGGAATGTGACAGCCCGATGGCCCGGCGGACCGGATCCAGAAAATAGAGGGGAACACAGTCGGCAAAGAAGGTCACAAGGGTGAGCCCGGGAATGTCCGTGATAAGTCCGTCCACATCCCTGTAATCTCTCTCCCTCACCACACCCTTTCCGGCGTCCTCCTCTGTGACGCGGCGCACGTTGGTCGTGTGGGTCTGATACGTCAGAACCATCTTTTCCCTCTCCACGCCGAGAGCTGCCGCCATCCTGCTGTAATTTTCCAGCACATCATCCAGGTTGTCCCCCCGGGTAAAGGAAAAATTCATCGTCGCAAAATCACCTTTGCTCACACCCCCTAGGCGGGTGGAAAAGGCATGGGCCACCAGTCCCGTTTCCTCAAGAGCCGGAAAGGACAGATAGGGGACTCCCCGGCTCTCCCGAAACCTTAAAACGGCCCTCTCGTCTTTTTTCTTAAAATGAATTTCCATTGGTTTTATTCTCCTGTTCTGTTGGGCAAAAGAGGTTCCGAGAGGCTGAATCTTTTACGGTCAGAAGGCATCCCGCAAAAGCCTGAAGTCACTTCCCAGAATCGCTACCACGTCAAAACGGCAGGGCTGTTCCGGGCAAAGCCCCCTGGCATAGAGGTAGAAGGCAGCGGCCTTCCGGATCTTTTCCTGCTTTCTCTCATTTACAGCCTCTGCCGGATCTCCGGCAGCCAGATCCTTTCTGTATTTTACCTCCACAAAGACCAGCGTGTCTCCCTCTCTCGCGATAATGTCAATCTCTCCGGTCCTGCAGAAAAAATTCTTTTCCAGAATCACATAGCCCTGTTTTTCCAGAAAGGCGGCAGCCAGCTCCTCATACCTGGCCCCTCTGGCCCTGGTACTCTTCCTGCCCGCCGGGCCCTTCCTTCGTTTTTCTTCCTGCATTTTCTATTCGCTTTCCTGCTCCTTTGCCTCCCGCTCCATAAATTTCTTCAGAAAGCTTCTCCTGTGAATCGGGCACATGCCGTGCTCCCTGACAGCGTCCAGATGAGCCTTCGTCCCGTACCCCTTGTGCTTGGCAAAGCCGTATTCCGGGTACAGCCGGTCGTATTCTTCCATCATGTGATCCCTGGTCACCTTGGCAAGAATACTGGCAGCCGCAATGGAAACGCTCTTTGCGTCGCCCTTTATAATCTTCACCTGCCTGCTCTCGTCAATGCCGGGAATCACCACCGCATCATTGAGAAACACGTCCGGCCTGACAGACAGCTTTTCCACTGCCTGGCGCATGGCCTCGTAGGTGGCCTGAAGGATATTTATCTCGTCAATGACAGCCGGGCTGACAATGCCCACACCAAAGGATACCGCCTTTTCCTGAATCTCCACAAACAGCTCCTCTCTGCGCTTTTCTGTCAGCTTTTTGGAGTCATTGAGATAGAGGAGCTCACAGTCCGTCGGGAGAATACAGGCCGCCGCCACCACTGGGCCGGCCAGGGGGCCACGTCCCGCCTCGTCGATCCCGCAGATAAAGCCGCAGGAGGCATATTTCCTTTCGTACTCCTTCATCCCCTCCAGGCGGAAAAGTTCCTTTTCCAGCTTTTCACCGCTCAGTGGCTTCATACCTGCGCTCCTTTGTCCTGCTCTCTGCCATCCGGAAATTCCAGGGTGATTCTTCCCAGCTTTCCGCTCCTGAAATCATCCAGAAACAGGTTGGCCGCCTTCTTCAGATCCAGCTCATTTCCCTTCAGAAGGCAGGAACGTACTCTGGCAATCTGCTCCAGCACCTGGTAGGGCTCGTACTTCTCCCCGGGCACCAGCTGGTAGCGGGCCTCCAGCATCTCCCGGTAATGAATCATCAAAAAGTCTGCCAGCTCCGCCGCCAGCTCTGTCTTGTCAATAATCTCGTCATTGATGGAGCCGATAAAGGCCAGATTCAGGCCGACTGTCTGATCTTCAAACTTGGGCCAGAGGATACCCGGCGTGTCTAACAGCTCCAGCGTCCTGTTCAGACGGATCCACTGGTTTCCCTTTGTCACGCCCGGCTTATTTCCCGTTTTGGCGCAGGCCTTTCCGGCGAAAGAATTGATAAAGGTGGATTTTCCCACATTGGGGATTCCCACTACCATGGCGCGGACCGGGCGGTTCTTGATTCCCCGCCTTCTGTCCCTCTCGATCTTCTCGTGGCAGGCCTCCTGAACCATGGGATGAATCTGTTTTAACCCCATTCCCGTCCGCGCATTGATTTTGATCACATGGAAGCCTCTCTCCTTAAACCAGGAGGTCCACTGTTCATTCATTCTCTCGTCTGCCAGATCCGCCTTATTGAGAAGAACCATCCGCCCTTTTCCCTTGGCCAGCTCGTCGATGTCAGGGTTTCGGCTCCCCAGAGGCATTCTCGCATCCACCAGCTCAATCACCAGATCGATGAGCTTGATGTCCTCCTTCATGGCTCGTTTGGCCTTTGTCATATGGCCCGGATACCACTGTATATTCATAAATTCGTTTCCTTTACTGACTTTTGTTTGTATGGTCTGCGGGAATTTTTCCTTTCCGCCGCAGTGCGATCCCCGCGGAGCGTTTTTATATAACAGGGAACGAAGTTTCCTGTGATATAAAAAACAGCCGGTTTGGACAGCAGACATGTTCTCAGATTTCCTGTCAAGGCATAACAGTATCCTCCGTATTTCCGTCTTTTTGTCCTCTCCGGCTGTCAGTGGGTTTTAAAATGGCGTTTTCCTGTTTTTTTCTGACGGCGTCATTGTTCTATCTATCCTCCCCGGGCCGGCCAAAGTCCAGGCTCATGTATCCCATGGATTTTTACCTCCTCCTTTCCTGATTCTCTTCCTCTTTCAGCTTATCCGGGCTTTCGCTCAGTCTTTATTCTGCGCCGCCCGTCCATTCCTTCTATCTGTGGTAAACCTTGTCGAAATGGATCTCCACCAGTTTTCCTGTTTCGTCAGTAATGTAATCGCCCATATAAAAGGCTCCATCCTCCCTGACTTCCACAATCTGCTCCAGCTCGCCTGGACCCGGCTCTTTTCCATCTACCAGCACGGTTACTCCCACACTCTGATATCTCCTGATTCCATCCAGATAGCGGCGCTTTTCCTCCTGTTCCCGCTTTTTCTTCTGTACTGTTCTCAAGCTTTTATCCCTCATGTTATATCTCCTGTCTGGAAAACGGTATGAAATCCCTCCAAGGAGGCTGTGTGATATATTATTTTACCATTTCCCTAATATTCCAGAAATTCCCCAAAGAAATCCATCGCCTCCCCCGTCACGGAGAGTGCATCCTCTGTTCTCGGAATACGTCTGATAACAATCCCAGGATACCGTTTCAGTTCTGTCTCGAGCTCCCTGCTTCCCGAGCAGGCAAAATATTCCCAAAGCCCTTCCGAGTGTTTTTTCCCCTCTATCAGCTCCAGGAACGCTGCCAGTTTCCATTCAGCCAGGGATCCTACGAGAAATTTTTTCCGGCAGAGCAGGAATTCCGGCCTGGCTGCATCGAAATTATTTCCAAAATCAACGACAACCGTATCGAAGTCTGAATTAGCAAGATCTGAAAATGCATGGGATCCGGCTCCCTTGATAAAGGAAATTTCCAGAATATTGAACGAACATCCATTTTTCTTTAATACAGGATGTGTCTCAAACACCTCCTCTATCCGGGCAAAATCCCCGCTGTCATTGCGCTCCAGCAGGGCAGTTTTCTTTCCCAGGACTCCAGACAGATAGGCGGCTGTCATGATGGAAAAATGCGTTGTTCCAACGCCGCGGCTGCTGCCGGCCACCCCTACCATAAGGGGTGCACCGTAGCTTTCGCCTGGCTCCGCTTTTTTCGGAGCCTTGTCTCTTCTGCCCATCAGATATATGTCCTTTCTCTCTTTTATCTTCGGTTTTGGCCTTTAATCAGCCTTAAAAGCCCTCTGATACGGTGTTTCCGTCCTTTCTGCTCTCTTTTGAGGAGCCACTTTGCGGCCTCTGTTCCTGAAAGGAGACTGTAAAATGCCTCCGTGGCTGTCTCCTCCTCTCCGGAAATAGGATCCTCAATCCAGGGCAGAAATCCTGCGGCACAGTCCCTGGCTTCCTCCGGAAGCAGAATATTGCCCGCAGACTCCCTGCGGTTTACAAGAATTTTTATCCTTGCTTTCTGTGACTCCCACGGCTCCTGGGACGTCTGTGATTCCCGAAACAGCTTCCCTGCCGCCCTCCGGCAGTCTGAAAGCTCCCACGGCCTGCCCCCGCAAACCAGAAGGAACAGCTGTGCCTGGAACGCCTCATGATCTTCCCGGGAAATCCCCTTCAGATTCTGGCTGTCCAGAGCTCCCATGTCCAGAACCCGGATTCGGAAGCTGTTCTCATCGGGATGAACATTTTTCCCAAAGAGAGGTTTGACAGGCACGATTCCCGCCTGAAAAATCCCTCTTCTGTCAGGCCGCTTTCCCATAGCTCGTCCCAGTGACGCCGCTGCCCCCGAAGAATTTCTCTCCTCGTAAAGGCAGGGGCCTGCATGAAGGTTCAAAAAGGCTGACAGAGCCAGGGCCGCAAGAGTAGTTCCCGTGCCCGGGCGGCTTCCGGCCACAGCAATCGTAAGAAGTGGCATTTGATTCTCAGTGAAAACTCCCGTTCTGAGGGCGCCAAGCGCCTCCAACAGTTCCTTTGCAGTCTGAAATCGCTTCTCTTTTTGCGGACTTAAACACTGCTCAATAACCGCTTCCAGCCTGCCGTCAAAGCCGGCATTCTCCACACAGTTTTCTCCCTCCGGGCTTCGCCCCGTCCCCATATAGAACAGAAGGGCACCAATGGCATAGATGTCTGCTCTCTCATCAGGAGCTTCGTTCCGATAAAGCTCAGGAGCCGCAAACCCGGGAGTCCCAAAGCGCAGAGCTCTGCCCTCATTTCCGGCAGAAAAGACAGCCTGGTCAAAATCAATTAGTTTCAGTGCGCCGCCGCAGATCATCAGATTCTTCGGCTGCAGATCCAAATGTAAAATAGGGTTTGGTTTCAGCGAATGCAGATAAACCAAGATCCGGCAAAGCTCGCTCCCATATGCTGCGATCTCTGCTCGGGTAAGACTGCCCCTCTCTTTCATCAGGGCAGATAAAGAATGACCTTCCAGATATTCTTCGATAATATAGAAATAGTTCTGATCCTCTTCCAGATCGTAGATAACCGGTATTCCCGGATCTCTCAGGCTTTTTAAAATCTCAGCCTCCCTCAGAAAGACGCCTGGCCGCTGCTCCTTCCTCACACGCTTAATGGCTCTGTATTCACGAAGCCCCAGGTGTACCGCCAGAAGGACGGTGCCGTTTCTTCCGGTTCCCAGCGTTCCGGTTATCTGGTATTTTCCAAACAGTACGGTGTCTTCTGTCTCCTGCACCTCCTTTCGGAACTACCACTTCTTAACCTGTATTCTAATATACGCCGCGGTGATTTACAACCATTTTCAGGCAAATTTCCTAAAATTTCTTTTAATTTTTTTACATAGGAATTGCCAATCTGTTATATTATATAGTATATTGGGTATATAGAACCCAAATTCAGGCTGTAATGAAAGGCGAGTGATCCGATGAAGATAGAACGTATCAATGAAAACCAGATTCGCTGCACTCTTACCAGCTTCGACTTAAGCATACGGAACCTGAATATCGGGGAGCTGGCCTATGGCAGCGAAAAGGCCAAAAAGCTGTTCCGCGAGATGATTAAGCAGGCTGAAGCCGAGGTTGGCTTTGACGCAGAGGACATACCGCTGATGGTTGAGGCAATTCCGCTCTCAGGAGAGAGCATCATGCTTGTCATCACGAAAATAGAAGATCCCGAGGAGCTGGACACGAGATTTTCCAGGTTCTCCCCAGCCTCAGAGGAGGAGGATTCCCCTCTCGGCTCTCTTCCCCAGGATCTGCTGGAGGGAGCAGACAGTCTTCTGGGGCTCTTTGCCTCCAGCCTTCCCGACGGGAAGGAAGGCTCCCAATCGGGACTGCTGTCCCGGCTGAACGCAGCTTCCGCCCCGGAGAGCAGTCCGCACGCCGCCGATAAACAGCGCGGAAGTCAGGGAAAATCTGATTCCTCCGTTTCCGGCGCTGGAAGTTCAGGAAACGTAGAAAACGGCAGAACCTATGCAGACACCCTGTCGCAGCGCATCTTCTGCTTTGACTCCCTGGACGCAGTAACCAGGGCAGCCCGCATCGGCGGACAGGCATTTGAGGGAGAAAGCCGCCTGTATAAAAACAGTCGGACTGGCAAGTATTACCTGGCCCTTCAGGAGCTCACTCCGGGATGCGAACATTTCATACGATTCTGCAATCTGCTGATTGAGTACGGAAGCAGCGTCCGGGCAGAGTATGCATCCCGCGCTTATTTCGATGAGCATTATGACTGCATCATAAAGGAGAATGCCGTAGCTGTCCTGAGCCGCCTGTAGCATTTTCGGCGGCAAGGCTGAAAATGCGGACTGCTTACGGCCCTGTCTGCATGAATCAAATACGCCGGAGTACCGGCAGCTGTCAAGCGCTGCCGGTACCCCGGCGTATCTTTCATTTCCCAGCTCTTATTACTTCTGAGCCAGGTATTCATTGATCGCATTTACTAATGTATCAACCTGTATTCCATGAACCATACTGGCCTCTTCCAGAGACTCCATCTGAGAAGCCGGTCAGCCTAAGCAGTGCATTCCAGCTCCCATAAGGATAGGTGCAATTCCGTCATCCAGACGAACCAGATCTCCGATTAACATTTCTTTATTAATCTGCATGTTTGTACCTCCTTCTGTTTTTATACCCATAATATAATACTTTTCGACTTCTATTGCAAGGCTTAATTTCGTCAGAAAAGTATGTAAATTTGCAAAAATTCTGAGCAGAATCCATCAAAATCCGTCTGTTCTGCCGCCCCTGTCTCTGTAACTTTGCAATTTTTTCCTTTGCTTCTATTTTAGAACAAGGATTTTTCTGGTACCATCTTGAATATTTCGCATTTTTAGTTTAAAATGTAGGAACAGATTAATTAAAGGAGGTAATTTATCATGGCATATGTAATTACAGATACATGCGTTAGCTGCGGAGCTTGCGCTGGCGGATGTCCAGTAGGCGCAATCAGCGAGGGAGACGGCAAGTACGAGATCGACGCAGCAGCTTGCATCGACTGCGGAGCTTGCGCTGGTACATGCCCAACAGGCGCAATCGAGGAGGCTTAATTTAAGCTGAGTGTTCTGCCGTAAAGGCAGGAGTCATGCGATTGCACAGGAGGGTAACGCCGGAGTTGTTTTTACACTCTGACGTTACCCTCTTATTTTTTTCCGGGTTTTACAGTACTATTTTCTGCAGGCATCCGCAAATTATACGCGGGCTGCCGATGCTTTCAAATCATTTTTTCTTTCTGCCGGTCATAATCCCTCTTCTTTTGGAATATCCTTTATACAATAAAACAGAATGCTCAGGCATCAGGGAGTGTAATCTTATCATGTATCACTTTCTTACAGCCGGTTTCAGAAATGAGCGCCCGGAGGGCAGACTTCCCCTTATCGGCCTCTCCCCGGGGCAGACTGACGACGGCAGCCTGTCCCTGCGCCGCTTTTATATGGACGCAGTAAAAAAAGCAGGAGGGCTTCCCGTCCTGCTTCCTTTCCTGTCAGACGCCTCTGAGGCAGTCCCCTTTGCCGACCGGCTGGACGGACTTCTTCTCACCGGAGGGCCGGATCCGCACCCCTCCCTCTTTGGCGAGGAGACCCGAACCGGCTGCGGCTTTGTTTCTCCTGTCCGCGATCAGACGGAGCTTTCTCTCCTGCACGCCTTTTTCAGGGTTCAGAAACCTGTATTCGGTATCTGCCGGGGCGCACAGATGATCAATGTCTGTTTTGGCGGAACACTGTGGCAGGATCTTCCCTCCGACTGCCCCGAAAGCCGTATCTGCCACAGCCAGCCCTATTCTCCCGACCTTCCCGCCCACAGGATTTCCATCCTTCCTGGAAGCCTTCTGCACCGGATCGTCGGAAAGGAGACGCTTTCCGTAAACAGCTGTCATCACCAGGCCGTCCGCGTTCCAGGGTCCTGCCTGACTATCTGCGCCCGCGCCTCTGACAAAGTTGCAGAGGCTGTGGAGCACAGAGAGCATCCCTTCCTGCTGGGTGTGCAGTGGCATCCTGAACGGCTCGGCAGAGATGAGGGGGAAGTGCTGTTTGAGGCCTTCTGCAGGGCCTGCCGGCAGAATCTCTGAAACAGCCGCCCAGAATCCTCTCTTTCCCTAAATCATGCCCATGGTCTTAAAGAACAGTACCCACAGGAAAATAGTTACAATAGAAACCGCTGTGCTGATAACCACGAACTGTCCTGCCAGCTCCCCGTCGCCGCCCATATTCTGGGCCATGGAGTAGGAAGCCGTCGCCACAGGAGTCGCATACATTGTAAAAAGCACGAAGCGTTCCAGATTTCCAAAGCCCATGGCTGTCGCCAGAGCTGTGATCACTGCCGGAAGAAACACCATTTTCACTGTCAGAGACGGTACCAGATATTTCAGGTTTCCTCTTACCGCGGAGAAGTGAAGGGTGCCTCCCAGAACGAAAAGCGCCAGCGGCGTTGTGAGATCGGCAAACTGTGCAGCCGTTTCGTCAATGCAGGCCGGGAGTTTAATCTGAAGCATGAAAAAAATAAATCCCACAAGCGCTCCTAAAATCAGAGGGTTCGTGCATACATTTTTTACGAGGACACGGATATCTGACTTGCCTCCGTGAAACAGCTCCAGGATAATCACTGCCGTTACATTGTAGATGGGAATGACGATGGCCACCATCATAGAAGCCAGGACAGAGCCTGTCTCTCCGAACAGGCTTGTGGTCAGGGGAATCGCAAACAGCACAAAATTGCTGCGGTAGATAGCCTGAATCACGACGCCTCTCTGGGGATTTCCCTTCACAAATTTCGGCACCAGAAAGACTAAGATGAGCTCCAGAAGGAGCACGCTCCCGACGCCCACAGCCACCAGACGTCCGTCCAGCGTAAAGCCCGGTTCTACCTTATACAGATTATTAAACATCAGAATCGGGAAAAACGCCCTGAAAATCAGCTTATTCAGCTTGTTCATAAAGGCCTCGTCCACCAGTCCGCTCATTCGGACTCCATATCCAAAGGATATATAAATCAGAAACGGCATAACTGCGTTGACGGCCACAAGAAAGCTCTCCATAATACCTGTTCCTCTCCTCTGCCAGAATTTTCAAGCGGCAGCCGCAGGTTCCAAAGCACCTGAAAAGCCTTGCGCCTTACCCTGCAGCACCTTACCAAAATAGAGCATCATGCACTCTATTATAAAAGTTCACAGAAGGTTATTCAACCAAAAGCAGCCATAATTTTTAATTTGAAACGATTATATACCAGGACAGCAAAACAGCGGACAGGGCCCATTGCAGGAAGCCTGTCTCTGTGCTATACTGTCCTTACGAAAGCATACATTCCCCATATCGGGCCTTTTCCACAGGCCCAGGCGTGATTTTCATTTCTCTCAGAACATCAGAAAATCTATGCTTTTCCCACTATCATACAAGAGCAGAAGGTTTTCTGGCTTCAGCAGATGCACATGCTTCTGAGCGCTTAAAGGCCTTCTGCGAAAGGAGGTTCTATGAGTGAACAGGAAATGAAACAAAAGAAGGCAGGAAGGGGCAGTCTCGCTCCCGTCCGGCCCAGGCGCGATTACAAGGATACCCTGTTTCGCATGCTTTTCAATGACAGGGAAGCTCTGCTCTCCCTCTACAATGCAGTAGGAAATACGGACTACCGGGATCCCTCCCTGCTCCAGATCGTTACCCTGGAAAATGCCGTCTACATGAATGTGAAAAACGATCTGGCATTTCTCCTGGGCTTTGAGCTGAATCTCTATGAGCATCAGTCCACCTGGAATCCGAACATGCCTCTTCGGGATCTGTTCTATGCTGCCAGAGAGTATGAGATGCTGATTCGGGATCAGTCCCTCTATTCCTCCCGGCTGATAAAACTGCCTGTTCCCAGGTTTATCGTTTTCTACAACGGCAGAGAGAAGCAGGAGGAGCGGTGCGTCTTAAAGCTCTCCGACGCCTTTGAAACGCCTGTGGAAGAATGTATCCATGAGGGGATCCTCAGAGATTTTTTATTGAAATATCGGGCGGAGGTGACCAATGTGAGTATTTTTGAGTACAACGAGGAGCGGGAAAAAGAATTGCTGAGGAAGGCCGAGTATGAATTCGGCAGAAAAGAGGGGATGGAACAGGGAATGGAGCAGGGGATCTGTGCCCTGATTCAGACCTGCCGGGAGCTGGGGGCCTCCAGGGAGACCGTTTCATCCGCCCTCATCAGGCGGTTTTCCATTTCCGGCGAGGAGGCTGAAGGGTATCTGGAGAGGTTCTGGGAATAACAGGAAACCGTTTTTAAAAGGGAACTTTCCAGAAGCCGCCATTTTGCAGCGGCGGCCATACGGACAGGGAGCACTGAAGGAGTATCTCACTGATCATTTTTCGGCGCTCCCCAAGCGTTTTGGCTCCGTCTTATGTAAAATCATTTCCCAGTATGATCCTGGAGATCCCTGCCGGCAAACAGATACAGGATTTTCGAGCCTGCCCTCCTGATTTTAGAGCCCGCCCAAACCGCCGATGACCTCAATAGATGGAAGAAGTCAAAGGAAGGATCAAATAAGTATCTCAGACTAAAATATAATAAAATAAAAACCGCCTCTGTAACACAGACATAAATACAGAGAACCGCATCGGAGGCGGCACAGAGCACAGTTTTTGCCGACAGCAGCACTATGCTTAAAATTGTATATGCAAGAATCTTTCCATGGCCTGAAACGCATAATTTCATCGTGCAAAACAGTATGGATATTTCTAGCAGCCACAAAAAATCGTCTCTTTTAAGCAATACAGTCATCATCGTTAAGAAGAAAATTCCCAATAAAAAAGATATATTCCACACATCAGACAGCTTTCCTTCCTCTCTCATAGGAAATAGAATATCTGTACTTACTGTGCATTCCCGATGTTGAGACATCTTTTCAATCAACGTATTGCAGTAAGATTTTGTGATTCGCTCCCCGCCCCTCTTTTGTGTGAAAGCTTCATGTGCCCAGGGAAGGACAGCAGAGAATTCTCCCAGACACATGTAGGAAAGAAATAAAAGAAAAAGGAGAATATTCATATTTGTGCTGCCTGCCGCCTCTGCCTTTCGATTCCAGAAATCCGGACAGGACGCCCAAAGGCCTGAGAAAAATCTGACCGGATAGCCGGGGCTTACCAAAAAGAACACCATTCGGTCCCATTTCTTCGTTCTTCCCGCCTCATACATAACAGAAATCACCAGAATCACCGACATACTCACCGCCAGCGGAACGGCAATCTCTCCGCCAAACTGAATAACTATAAACCCTGCGGCAATTATCCTGGTGAAAACGATGAAAAAAGCCGCTAGTCCTGCTCTCCTTTCCCCAAGACAGTGAACCGGCAGGCGCCCCTTCTCCCCTTTCCTGATATCGCCGATTCCTCTCACATCATTCCAGAGGTACCTGGCCTGATAGACAAGAAACTCAATTACAAAAAAAGAAAGGAAAAAAGGATTCCACATCTGCCAGGTCATATGAGCGTCATAAAACAAAAAAATACCTGTTGCAAAGCCGATGCCGATGATAAAGGATTTCTGAAAATCCTTCTTTTTCGGATAAAGATAATAAAGAAAAATTTGTATTTTGTCTTTTAATTGTAACTTTGTCTCTCCCCCCAGTACCCTTTTTCTCCTTCTCTCCCGCGACACGCGCGCTGCCCAGCAAAACATCTTCTGCGCTTTGACAGACATGATGACAAATGCACCGCAGTCAAGGACAGCTATGGCTCCTAAAACAAATATAACTGCTTTATCCACCATGTCATGAGGCTTAATACTGATATACTGGACATACTGGATCACCAGGCAAAAAGAAATCGCACATACCGTCGCTATCGCATAGGACAGATAATGAAAAATACTGTACCCATTCTTCAGATGAAGGGGATTTCTGGTTGTTATGGGAGAAGAGAAGCTCATCCAGTGCACCATATCATTCCGATTTATACAATATAGTCTGTCCTCCAAATCCCTGATATAATGAAACCGAAGTACATTTCTCATTCCCAGCGCGGTAATATAGGACAGTGTCAGGATCAGTACAAGCGAACTCAGGTAAAATAAATAATGACGCATCTGCGCCATCGAGGCATCTATCTCTTTCAAATATGAAGACACACCAAAAATAACGCTCAAAACTGTCCCGGCAGTAGAGATCACCTGGACAATCTGGTTCTGAGCGCTCCTCTCATCCTCCCGGCATTCACTGAGCTCCATCCGAAGCTCCTCTGCAGTTTCTTCCGAAACAGTCCCTTCCTTTTTGACTTCCAAAATTCCCCGCCCCCTATTTTGATATCGCTTTTACCATGCCACTGTAACATATCCTTCTGGTATGGCAGTCCCCGGCAGAATTTAGTGCCCGGCTTCTTCTGTCATCCTGATCTCCTCCGTCACCTTCGCCTGCACCACCCACCGGTGGGTGTAGCCGTTCCCCGTACAGGTGACCAGTGTCACCAGGTGATCGTCCGCCCCGGCCTCAGTCCCCGTATTATAGTAGGCCCTGGACTTCATCCGGCTGATGAATGCCAGCTTCTCCTCCTCCGTCTCAAAACGGGTGGGGAAATTTTCCTCTGCCGCCTCCTCCTGATGGCTTGACAGAACCGTGCAGCGCAGGATTCTTCCCGGCAGATACAAGTCAATCTCCGGGTGGCTCTTATAGAACTCCTCATCGGCATAATGGCTCAGGATTCCGAACATGGAGCCGTTTCTCATGTTGTGTCCATAGAGGATCGTATTGTCATCTGCGAGGGACGGATCGTTCCGGAAGTCCATGAAAACCGTCCCGGCAAAATTGTAGGAACCGTTCAGACTCCGTTTCAGGTAATAGTCATTGTCCGCCGCCTGGGCCACCGGGTAGCTGACAGAGGTGCCCGGAATGTCAATCCAGAGCACCACATTTTCTGAGATCTCCTGCAGGGCCCCGAAATCGATGGTGAGGGGCTCCCAGACTGCCTCTGCACCTTCCCCTTCTTCCCCCGTGTCCGTTCCCTCCTGCCGGGTGACAACGGCCTCCTCCAGCTCCTCATAGGCCTTCCCGGCCGAATAGTAGGAATACCATACTACTCCCAGATACCCCAGCGCTCCGAGAAAAATAAGAAGCGCCAGAATAAATACGACTTTTTTCAGCTTCATCACTCTATCCTCCTGCCTGTCTGATTTGATCAGCTGCAATAACCCCGGGATCAGCAGAAGGCCCTGAATTTCTCAGGGCCTTCCTGTTTCTGAAATCGGTCTTCGTTTCTTTTGCTTTGCTGATTTTCTTGATTGTTCCTGCCTGGTCTTTGCTTTCTCGTTCCTGTCCTAGCTTGGGCTCTCTGTCTCTTTCTTCTTTCTCAGGGAGCTTCCCAGCCACAGCAGGATAATTCCGCTTCCCAGTAAGGTCACCACTGCCGGGATAATCGGTGTCTCGTCACCGGTCTTTGGCAGGACGGCTAACGGTACCGGTTCGTCCAGGATGGTCTCGTCGGTAAGCGGTGGGGAAAGAGGCGTCTCATTGTCAGCGATGTCAATCCGTCTTCCGCCTCCGCCTCCGCTGCTTCCTCCGCCGTGGCTTCCGCCTCCGCCGCCATTGTCTCCATTTCCGCCTTCGGTCTTAACCTCAGTGACCATAAACTGCCAGTCGATCTTGGAAAGTACCCCTGCGTAGTGGTTGACCAGGCTGCTCTCTCCTTCTCCCGGAGTAAGGCTTGGATCTTCTTCCAGTACCAGATTCGGATCCAGAGTAAGCTCTACCCGGATATAACCGGTTTCCCCTGCATCGTAGTTTCCGATGTACACCGCACGCATTCCGTCGGCTCCGTCGGCGTTTCCTTCGTCTGTCAGGAAGGTGGAACCCATGGCAGTTCCCTCATAGAGCTTTGTCTCGTTCTCCATGTCCGGCGTCTTATACCACACGGTCATGGAAATCTTCTCGAGAAGCTCATCTTTGATGGCTTCCTGCTCTCTCGGAAGGGCCCTCATATAGAGGTTCCACTCTTTATTGCTGGCGTTTTCAATGTTTAACAGATCCTTGTACACACCGCCGGGAACCATGTCGGTAAAGCTCATGAACCAGTTGCCTTCCTCCACATTTCCGTTTCCGTCCCGGTAGGGCACATAGGTCATGGTTCCGTTGGTCTCGTCGAATTTCAGCGTCTTAACTTCCGCTGAGTGGTCGAAGACCGCCTCATCCGCCAGCTTTACCAGGTAATCCAGAGTCTGGCTGTCTGCATCCGTACCAGGATCTTCTTCTGCGTTTCCTGATCCGAAGATCTCCTCCACCGCTGCCTGGGTGGCCTGCACGGTGGTGGCGTTGATGGTCATCGTATAGCGGGCATTCTCATAGCCAGGAACCTCTCCCACCGTGTCGATGGTGATCTGTTTTACATTGCCCTTCTCATCCCTGGTGTAGACGGTGTCCTTTCCCGTCACACTTCTCGGGATGTCCGGGTTCATGGTCACGCTGTCCAGAAACTGCGGGGATTTCGCCCCTGCCTCGATGGTCCCCATGTAGTAGAGGGTGAAAGTTCCCTCCTCCCCCTGAGGCTCCTCGTTCATCAGCAACCACTTTCCCTCTGCCTGGCCAAGGGTTTCTGCTTCCTCAAGGCCCCAGCGGTTTCCCGGCTCTCCGTCCGCATCGGCGGATGCCAGAAGAACTACATTTTCCCTGCTGAATTCAGGAACTGCTGCATATTCCCTGCCATTTCCGGTATCAAACGTCAGAGGAAAGGATTCTCCTGCCAGTGGTTTTACTGGTACCTCCTCTGTTGCGTTTCCGTCACTGGCGAGCACAGTAGCCATTACATCCTCTGTCCGCACCCAGCTCTGACTGATTACAACCTTTGCCATGGCGTCCACTGTCCCGTCGTTGGCAACCCACACCGCTTTCTGTGTGGTGGTTCCCGGCTGCCAGTTGTCTGGAGATTCAAAGGTTTCGTCCAGAGAAGTATGATAGTCCCCGGTCATAAACTCATTTCCGGCTTTCAGTTCCTGAGTCCAGCTTGCCCATGTTGCGCCAATGGCAGCCACTGATGCGAGCGCTGCCAGGCCTAATACTGCATGTTTGCCTTTCCTCATATCGTTCTGTCTCCTGTCTTTTGCCCTTCCCCGGAAGCCGACAGGCGTCAGACGTCCGTCGGCTTCCGGGGAGGAGCGGGATTCATTCCTTTCCGGAATGATCAGCTATTTACTCATAATTGGCATTAATTGGCGTTGCTTGAAGTAGCCTCCAGGTATGCGTCGGCAATATCATCAGCATTTGCGGAAAGGAAACCATCCACATCTACGCCCTCATACTGGGAGAAGATCTCGCGGATTGCATCGCCTGTAGCCTGAACGGTGTTTACATGGATGTCCATGGTATACTGGGCGTCCTCATAGTTCACTTCCATCCATCCTTTTTCTTCCACCTGCTGCTCTCCGTTTTCGTCATAAAAATAATTCTTCTCTGATACCCATGATTCGATTTTGGAGTTTAATGTCACGGAATTCAGAAGTTCCGGTGTTTCCTCCCCAGCTGGAACGATGCCGTTGTAAACGAAGATCAGCTTGGAATAGTCATCGCTCACATCCACTAAAACCCACTTATCTTTCGCCTCGCTGTCCCCTAAACTGCTGACAGAGGCAGTGATTCCCATCTCCCTGGCTTCCTCCGCCACAGAGTCAATGGCTGTAATATCATGCATTGCTGTATTCTCGCCCCAGTTGATAACAGCTGCATTTTCGTATCCCCGAGTTATTGGAGAAGGATCCGGAGCTGCGAACCGAATCGGAAGGCTCTCTCCCTCCCGGTTCCACTCCTGCGTAATCTCTGCTACAAGGGCCATATCTACGTCGCCGCTGTTGGTAACCTTTACATTCTTTTCTGTGGTCACGCCAGGAAGCCACTCGCCCACTGCCGGAGGTGTAAACTGCTCCACAATATCAGAATCAAATTTTCCTGTCTCAAACTCATTGGTCGCTGTCAAATCCTGGCTCCAGTATGCCCAGGTTCCGCCAATCACTGCCACTGCTGCGATTCCCGCAAGGCCTAACGCCGCTTTCTTTTTCATCTCGATCTACCTCTCTTTTTTGCAATGTATCTGCCGGCCGGCTTATCAGCCGGTATTGATTCACTCTTGTGCAGATGGTTCTTTTTTCTTCTTTTCCTTATCCGGGAAAATCATGTCAAGAACAATATTTATAATGATGATTGCCGCCATCACGGCGATTGTTGTTATGTTTTTGCTGTAATTTACAAAATATCCTGCATAGGGTATGTTTATCTTCCATACCTTACCGAGTACATCGCTGTATTCAACGGGATTTGGATCCTCGGAAAGGTTCGCATCTCCTTTGGTTGTAAAGGTCTGGGAAAGCTCACTCTTTTCTGTTACCCGGTGAGTTACCATGCCATCCTCTCCTGCCCGGAAAGTGATAGCATCGCCGACATTAATATCTGCGAATTCCGCTTCTTTATAATAGATCACACTTCCAACATGAAAGGTAGGCTCCATACTGCCGCTGAGAACGACGACGGGATGGTATCCCGCCAGCATCGGAGCTGCGATCAGAAGATAGCAGGCGATGCAGGCGTATACCGCCCAGGACAGGATATTTACAAGTCCTTTGATTAGCCGCATGAATTATGTCACTCCTACAAGGATCTGTTTTGCACAGTTTCCATTATTCCTGTCCGCCCTCTGGAGCCTCTGTCGGAGCTACATAAACTCCATCTAAAAGGTTTCCTACTGTTCTCAGTGCACCTGCTCCCCAAGCATCTACTACAGCATCTTCTGTCGGCTGAACAAACTCGATTGTTATTGTAAGGCCATAGTTTGCATCTGCATATCCCATAGCGGTTTCATCAAGGCTTCTGCCTTTCTTTACATGGAAAGCTAATCCATCTGCCTTGGCCTGTTCACCAGCTTCAATTAAAGCCTCCTCGTTTGCTACCTCTGTCCACGTTACATCTGTCAAATCATCATCTTTATCTGCTGTTGTGCAGTATGCAAATGTGTCCTCATATTTTCCCATATCCAGATCATCCAGCAGCGTTACTGATTTTAAAAGGCTCTCGCTATCCTTATGGGCAGCTAAACGTGTCTTATAATACCAGTATCCATCCTCTCCCAGCGTCCAGTCAGTATTATTAATCTCTTTTTCTACTACGGTCTTATCTCCTTCAACCGTTCCATCTTCCGAATCTTTCTGGTAAGGGGATAAAAATTCACCCTGGCTGCTGTCAAAAACGTTTAAAAGCTCCAGATGTCCTTCAACCTGACGATTCCACTCTTCCTGCATCTTCACACGAACCAGAACATCGGCATCTCCTGTATTGCTGGCGATCACATCCTTATCAACTGTTACGCCTGGCTTCCACTCCTGGCCGTCTGCCGGGTTGAAGTGCTCGATTACGCTTGTCTCATATCCTCCCTCTGTATGGAACGGGTTCGTGATGGCTGCTGTCTGGTTAAAGTAAGCCCATGTTCCTCCTACCGCTGCTAATGCTGCAAGTCCTCCTAATGCCGCAATTTTTCTTTTCATAGATATTTCCTCCATTTCTTTGTTACTTTCTGCAGGGAAGCGGGCGCTATGATCGCTCCTGTCTCTGCTATGTTAAAGGGCTGCTGTACTGATAATTCTGATTTTTCCTCTGCTGCCCGTTCAGCCGCTCTTTATACCCTGATTTACCTTTTGACTCTTCGCTTTTCCGTTATTTTAGCTTCCAGTCCCAGCCGCTTGCTCTGGCGTAGTCTAATGCCTCCGATGAAAATACGCTTTCCACAGCTTCCTCCGTCGCCTGCACACTCTGAGCGGTAATCGTCAGACTGTAGCCCGCATCCGCGTAGCCGGTTGCGTTCTCATCCGAAACGATGTCCGTCCGCATATGATAGAGGGTCTTCCCCTCTTCCTTCAGCCTCTCTGCCAGCTCAGACACCGATATGTATGTCCCTGTATCCGCATCCTTCGGAAATTCCGTCCAGTCTGCCTCGGTCAGGTTGTCCCCGGCTACTGTGGAGTACTTCTGAACCAGGATACTTTTTCCCATATCCACATCTTCTGACAGCGTCACAGAGTCCAGAAGATTCGTCGTATTGGCATTGGGAGTCAGCGTCTTCTTATAGTAGTAATAGCCGTCTGCCGGATTGTACGCCCAGTCGTTTACGTCATCAATATGGAGCTTTTTCTCCACTACAGAATCATCTACCGTCTCATCTGCTTCGCCATCCTGGCTGTCTTTCTGATAAATGCTCTCGAATTTGTTTCTGGCGCTGTCTGTTCCCAGCTTTTCAGGCAGCTCTGAGGTATCGATCTCCACAAACGGAGTCTCTTCTCCCTCTCTGGTCCAGGTCTCCTCAAATTTCACCCGAACCAATGAATCGACCTCTCCTGTGTTGGTAACGGAATACTGCTTTTCTACGGTCTCCCCAGGCTTCCAGTCCTCTCCGTCCTTCGGATTAAATTTTTCCACAATGGTTGTGTCAAACTTCCCCGTTTTCAGGACATTGACTGCTTCCAGATTCTGATTGAAATATGCCAGGGAGCCGCCGACTGCAAACACTGCTGCCATTCCTGCAAGCGCAGCGATATGTTTTTTTCTCATTTCCTATCTCCTCCTGTCCCCTCCGCGCTGTCCGGCGCGGAGGATTTCATTGGCATTTTCTAGTTTCCTTCTGGAAGCAAATCCTTCCACTCAAGTTCTTCAGCTCCAGGAGTTTTCTGCGTCAGCTCCCACCCGGAACCTGCCACGGAATCTGCGTCCGCCGGAATGGCATCCGCCTTAAAATCTACAATAAACTGGCAGTTGCTGTAATCCTCGGCGTGGGCGTCGTTTGACACTTCCGTGCTTAACGCAAGGCTCTCCAGAAAGTCAGATGTCTGGCTTCCCGGCTCTCCCTGCCCTTTTAGTACTGAGCTGTAATAATAATAGCCATCTATTAGTATCCAGTTATCTTCAAAACCTTCCGGATAGTGAAGCGTCACCTCTCCCGGCTTCAGCGTTTCACTCTTCTTGCCTTCCTGGTCAACCCAATACGTCTCCATCTGCAGACGGAGCACCAGGTCTGCGCTTCCTGTATTGACAAAATACGGTTTTTTATCGACCGTCTCACCGGGAAGCATGGTTTCTGCCGGATTAAAATCCTCCACCATGTCAAGAGCGCTGTTGGTGGTGTGGAACGGGTTCACCACAGACTCCGTATCAGAATAGTAAGCCCAGGTAGAGCTGATTCCGATACTCAGGACGCAGCCGGCCAGGATGATGCCTAATTTGCCATATAATTTCATAATTAGTTCCCCCCTCCGGTTGTCCAGTCAATTTCAGCGGTACCTTTATTCTGCTCCCAGACCTCATCCGTCGTTATCTCCTGATGTTCTGGTGTATACGGAGTGAACTGCTTCTCAAACAATTCTTTCACCGCATCTATGCTTACCTGAAGTTCATCGCTGGCCTGCACAGCCTCTGTCTGAAAATGAAGCTCATAATCCGCCGCTTCATAAATCTCCGCCTGTTCTCCAGCTTTGTTTTGAACTTCAGAAAAATCCACTTTTGTCAGAACCTTATCCGTCGTTTCTTTCGCAGGAAGCACATGTCTGTAATAGTACCAGCCGTCTGAATAATACCAGTCGTCCTCCGGAAAGAGTTCAGGTTTGGAAGCAATATCGATTTGTTCTCCATTTCCGGTTAGCGCTTTCGTGTTGTTGGCTAAAAGCACACCGTCCTCCTCCCCCTCGCCTTTCCAGGTTTCTGCATAGGCAACACGGAGAAATACGTCTGCCTCGCCCTCGTTCTTAAACCACACTTCCTTCTGCTTCTGTCCTTGAGAGGGGTCTTGGTTTCCCAAATCCTCCTCAACCGTAACCTCCACAGTCGGAGTTTTGATTTTATTCGTCATTGTGATCTGATGGCGGATCACTGCCCCGGTGCTTCCAATTCCCACCGTGAGCGCTGCCAGGAGGGCGATTCCTGTCAGCTTGACTGCATTTTTTCTTTTTCTGCTTTTATACAAGTGGCTCACCCTCCTCCTCTTCAATCTCTACTTTCTTCTTTGCGCTTTCTGCCTTCGGCTGATCTTCTGCAGCCTGACGGCCTACGCGGTCACTTGTAAACGGAGTACTTGTATCTCCTGTCGTATAATTTGTCACCCGGTCGGCGCTGTGGAAATAGCCTTTGTGATTAAAGGTATTTACCACCTGTACTACCAGCTTATCGCCGGAGGCAACTGTCAGGGTATTTGTATCCCCGTTAAATTTCTCTGCAGTAACATCTGTTCCCTCTGCGTTTTCATCAATAACTCGAATCTCTTTAAACGCATATTCCATTGGAACAGCCTCAGTAATTTTGAACTGCTGTTCACCATCTACCTGGACAGCCGGTGACTTTTCTCCGTTTCCTACAAGGGCCACGGATGAGAACGGAACAGGAGCACCTCCTACTAACTGTTCAATGTTGATGATGAATTTCTGTCCATCTTCGCTGTCTGAACCTTCTATTACCTTCTGAACGGTAAAGCTGCCGGTCTGCGGTACCTGGAGTACAGGGTGGGGATACTCTTGTGTATTTTCCTTCCCCTCATATTCGTAGGTGAGATTTGCCTCTTCATTTGATGCAAATCCCGGCTGTCCAGAGCTGGTGCTGTTCCCTGGCGCGTCCGTTCCGTCGTCTCCCAGGTATTCTTCATCCTGTTTGACTCCTGTTTCGTTTCTGTAATAGCCTTCATCGGTTCTGTAATCTGTCAGAGCCTGATCCGATGGCTTGATCGTGAATGTGATGCTGTAAGTTGCATTCTGAACCAGCTCATAGTCGTCTTCGAAGTCAACTGTGATGGTCTTTGTCTGCGAATCATAGGTAATCCTGTAATCATCCTCGCTTAAAGCTCCCTCTGCATTGCAGGTCAGCCGAAGATCACTCACATCCGTCACCATATCAGCATAGATACTCAGCTTATCCTCAATGGTTACGTTTGTGACTCCTGAAGCTCCTCCCGACATACCCAGATAAATGTCATTCTTTATTTCATCGAATACTGTCTGAATGTCGCTTGCGCTTATTGCTGTTCTTAATTGCCCTGCTTCTGAGCCATTATGGAGATTCAGTCCATTTACATAGTCGACCACTCCCTGCATATAGCCGCCGTCGTCAGATGCACAGCGGATTGCATAAAAGGTAATGTCATCCGATTTGTCCAAATCCTTCAGCTCATTCTTGGAGTCTTGTAAAGCAGTGCTGTCTGATGGTTCTCCATCTGTCAGAAGGATGATATACTTCTTCGTTCCTCCTTCACTGGTTCTTCCTGAGCCTTCATTGATCGCCTTAACTCCTAAATCCAGCCCATCCTCAGGGTATGTCCCTCTGCCAAACAATGAATAAGGTATTTGGATGGAAAGCCTAGAATCAACATTTCCGTTTTTATTAGCTGCAGCCCACTTTCCTCCTAAAAGATTCTCTGCTGATACAAAAGTCTCTATTGGCCAGCCTTCTTTAGTTATGCCTGGGAACTCAATCGCGGTATACCTCACATCGCATCCCTGCTGTCCAAGCGAGCTGATCACCTGCCGCAGAGCCTGATTTACCACCTGCTGCCTTGTGCTGCCGCCTAAAGAATCCTCCATACTGCTGCTGCCATCCAGCACAAATACAATATCGGCAGGAAGCATTTCCGGCTTCCCTTCCTCTGACTTTACACCGGAAGTAACATCAAGCGTTAAATCATATGTTCCATCTCCATTATCCTTTATCACCTTAGAGTGATCCGGTACATACGGTGGTTTCTCCGGTGCTGGGATGATCGGATGCGGATATGGCTGAGGTCTTATTGTTCCATAAGAATATGTTGCGCTCTCATTCGTCCGCAGTCCTGTTTTGTCTGGTGAACTAATATCTGTTCCCTTATAGTTTGTATTTTCACCGCCTGGTACGATATCTGTATCAGGAATTTCACCAGCAAAAGCAGCCTCGTTTTTCTTAATATCAAACCTCAATTCATATGTTAAATCAGGATCCAATTCTGTATTCTCTCCAAATTTAACTTCTATTCCCCACGTTTCTCCCTCTGCTGCCGGTTCTATGAAACGTATATCAGCACCCTGATAAATCGTTTCATTTCCTCCTTTATCTATTGTCACTACCTCAGCATTGGTTAAATCTTCTGGATTTCCAGTTGTTCCATCTGTCATTTTAGTGGCCAAAAACTCAACGTATTTGCTCAAGGTATCCCGAATTACTACGTTTTTCATTTTCAGGCTTTCTGAAATATCCTGAAAAGCCTGATTTAAATCTTCTGAAGGATCGCTGGTGTTAGAACTTATTTCAATTACGTTATCAGGGGTCTCATCTGCCCCTGGGATTTTATAATTGCCATCCGCTCCTTTAACCCCGGCCATAGCTGATAGATACTGAATAGGCTTATAGTTCGTATAATTACCGCTGCCATTTGGTATAGAGTTTGGAACTCCAAAGCCAACTACATACATGTTTCCATTTAAGGCTTCCAGCTCAGCATTATAGCCTAAGGCCGCTGCCATAGTTCCTCTTGCTACGCTTTCATTTGGATAATCACTGTTGTAGCGGTTGTTATTTTTACCATAATCAAATTTGTCAATCTGAGATTGGTAGGCTGTGGGCAATCCATCCGTCAAAAATACAACAACCGGAATATTGTCAGATTCCCCTCTCTGTTTCAGAGTCTGTATTGCTCCCCACAGTCCTGCCTCATAGTTTGTATCTCCATATCCGGCATCCAATCTATCTACTGCCTTCAACACGCTGTCCTGAGAAGACGTCCATCCCTGTTCTCTTTTATATTCACCTCCATAAGTAACGATTGAAAACCGGCTTTGAGGATAGTTCTGTTTTATATTTCGGATAAAGCCCCCACTACTGTACGGACCGCTTCCTGTACCGTACAGAGCTTCTTTCAGGATATCCATTTTACTATCCCCATGGTAGCCACCGATACTTTTATCCATACTGCTAGATTCATCTACCACTAAAACAATATCGAATCCCTTTTTATCTCCTCCTCCGGCAAGTCCCAAATGGAGTCTGTAGTTTCCATTATCAAGCTCTTCAATCTGCTTATATGCACTGGTAACCGTAATTCCTGCCACATCGCTCAGCGCTGCCGTCCCAGCCATCACCACAGCCTCAGTCTCCACGCTTCTGCTCTTTTTAAACAGCCTTGCGATTCCGCTGGACTTTTCTGTCTTCTTCACCGTAGCGCTTACTGCCGGAAGCATGCTCATTCCAAGATAGGTCGTTCCGTCTTCATCCTCATAGGCCAGATCGGTCTCTTCTATGTAGTCCTCGTAGTCTTCCTCTTCTTCCTCCTCGGCCTCTTCCATCATCTCCTGCCACTCGTCGAAGCTGATGTCATCGCCGAATTCGTCGCTCTCAAACTCTGCGTTTGGATTCGGGCCCATAACAACAGGGACATCATAGCTGGATTTTGACAGCTTCGCTGTGTCAGAGCTTCCGCCCTTGTCGGAGCTGCTGCTTCCTTTGTCGGAAGAACTGCTGCCGCTGTCTCCCTTATCGGAATCTCCCTTTCCGGAGTCTCCCTTATCTGTGTTTCCTGAACCTGTGTTTCCTTCACTTCCGGAGCCACTGTTCTTGTCCCCTTCTGTTCCGGAGCCGCTGTTTCCTGTATCAGATCCATGGTCAGAACCGGAATTCTGGCCATCATCGGAATCATCCGGTTTCTGGCTTCCCGCATCGCCGGATCCCTCTGCTTTTCCGCTGTCAGTATCACCGGAACCTGTGTCGGAACCGGAACCTGACTGGGAACCATTTCCGTCCTCTGCGCTGTTTCCTGCATCCTGACCGCCGTTCTGGCCGTCATCGGAATCATCCGGCTTATCTGCATCTTCTGCGCCGTCAGAGCTGTCGGAGTTTCCTGCATCCTCGCTTCCCTGACCGGCTCCATCTGTGCTGTCCTCCGAGCCTCCATCTGTGCCTGACTCGGAACCCTGGCCGTCGCTAGAGCCGTCCGGCTTATCTGCGTCTTCTATTTCTTCCATATCCCCGGCGCTGTCGGAGCTTCCTGCGCTGCCGCTTCCGGAGCCGGAGCCGCCTGCGCTTCCTCCGTTCTCACTTCCGTCATCTGCCGGAAGTGTGGCCGGGTTATTGGCTTCTGATTCTTCCTTGCTTTCCTCTTCCTCTGCCTTCTGCTCCTCCCTAAGCTCACTGTAGCTTGGAACCACAATGTCATCTGCCTGGAGGTTTTCAATATTTAATGTGAAGGTTACGCTTCCGTCATCTGCATTGATGTAGAGGAATACTAACTCCTCGTCTCCCGTAAGCGTCCAGCTTCTCTCTGCCGCATCAGAGTCCGTGGCATTGGAATCCGTCGCTTTAGCGGCTCCTGCCTCCTCCTCAAATGCTTTATAGTCTTTCTCATCTACCTGAACAAGAATATAACCATAGGCATTGGGATTGTCCCCCTGGATGCGTCCGCCGTTTCCGTTGTCCGCAAACAGCACAAAGCTTCTGCGGCCCTTAAACAGCTCCTCATATCCCTCATCCTTTCCCTGGTCATCCTTCTTCACCTGAATCTCAGAGTCAAAATCAAACTCATTTCCCTCCGAGATTGCCCGCGCTGCCTCTGTGGCCAAATCCTCTCCGCTGATTACTTCCTCCGGCATCAGGATTTCCATGGCATCGCTGTCTGTTGCCTTTGCGTCGCTGGGAGTTGCCGCCATAAGAGCGTTGCTGGCAGTGGCAATCTCAGCCGCGAATGCTGCCGAGTTCATGTTCGCCATACACATGCAGAACACAAGCAGCCATGCAACTGCCCGACGGAGGCTTCTCTTCAAAGGCCTGTTACTTTTTCCACGCGATTTTCCTCTTCTGGAATCCATTCTTACTCCCGCCTTTCCTTCCATTTTTTCAACTCAACCTCCTCTTTTTCTATATCAAGGGCACTGTCCATCATCTTTAACAGTTCCAGCATACTTTTAAAGCACCTGAACGCTTTTTGTCTGCCCATATTGCCTGCCTATGCCAGGCGGCATCGCGGCGATACTTGATGTTAATTACGAAAGCTGCCTCCACTTTTCTGTTGTCTGATGCTTTCTGTATCAATACCTGCTCCCCTTTTTTTGTAAAAATATGTTTTGTTTATAAATTTTCTTAAAATTTTCTTAGGCTTTCTTATAGTGTATTAGAAGGGCAATCACAAAACCTATCACAAAAAATGATTTTTTTTGTTTTTCTTATTATTTTGAGGACATAGCTGAAACCGCAAAAGATTGTAAAAATTTGTTCTGAAGATGAAGGGAATTTTCCCCTCTGAGATGATGCCAGAAGATTTGTTTTAATGATTTCTTTGCCTCCCGGCTTTTCAGGTTTTTCGCCTGCCGCAGGCTGCTTCGTCGGTAAATTCTGACCTGATGTGTTCCCGCCAGGCAGGGCTTTTTGATTATAGGAGATTCGTAAGAATTTCCTATAATCAAAAAACCGGCCCTTTCTCCAAAGGCCGGTATAGACATATATTTTTTGTTTTTCTGTCAGAAAAGAGCCTGGCGTTCTCCGCCCTTTTCTCTGTACGCCTCTTAAAACCTGATTTCCTGTCCGGTCTGGTAAGCGGATACGGAGAAATTCACCTCCGCCCTCTTTCCGCACAGAGTCTTAAAATAACGGCTGATTCTGTTTCCAATAGAATGGCTGCTCTCCACGCTTACGCCTGTAAGAAGAATCAGGTACTGATATGCGCTGTACCTGGCATAGACGTCGCCTCTTCTCAGCACATGTCCGATAGCCTTTTTCAAAAGCTCAGAACGGGCCTTCTGCTTTTCCTGGTTCTGAATAATTTTCCCCTCATAATCTACCAGTGTACACAGCATCAGGCACATGGGCTGTCCGCTTCTCTCACTCCTTCTGGCCATAAGTCTGTAGATATCTATGAAACTTGGATAAGAGCAGTAATAGGCATTCTCCCCATCTGTGCCGTTTCTCTCACATAGTTCGGCCCTGATATTGTCCAGGCCGTCGGGACAGCTCACAAACTGCTGGCTCATCTTCCGGTAGCATTCCAGCATCTTGTCGGAAGGAGGCAGTCCCATCTCCTCGGAATATCTTCTGGCTGTCTGATCATAGAGGCGGAAAGCTTCCTTGTAATTGCCCCTAAATATCATGCTCTCAATCTGTCCGGTCTGCCAGCCGTCAAACGGATACACCTGAGCGGCCTGTCGGTAGAGCCGGTACATTCCCGGATAATCCTTCTGAACCTTCAGATAATCCCCCAGCCAGGAAACCGCCTTCTCATACATTCTCTTAAAACGCATGCTCTCCACAATCACCCAGTTTTCTGTGGAATTGGCGCTCAGAAGCTCTCCCTGATAGAGTTCCTCCGCCTGTCTGTAGCATTCATACGGATCCTCTCCCCGCTGCTCCATGCGTTCTCCTGCTTCTATAAGGTTCTCAAATTCTCTGGCATCCACCCACACCGGAATCTCCTGATCCCAGAAATAGACTCCGTCACGATTGATGACATACTGAGACTTGGGAAAACCTCCCAGCGGCAGGACATGGCGCAGGCGGTAAATGAGATTATTGAGGCTGTTGTTGAGACTGGACAGAGAATCCCTGTCATAGAGCATTCCCACCAGATCGTCTCTGCCGATCCCCTTCTCACCGGACAGCCACAGGATCTGGAGAAGCTGGGCGAGCTTAGAGGCGCTGTTTCTCCCCAGTGACAGAACCTCATCCCCATACTGAAGTGAAAAGCGTCCCAGCATATGAACTGTCAGTTTCTTCTTTCCCTCACCATTCACAGATCCGTCCCCCTTTCCGTCAAAACAGCAGCCATCCGCTGTCCCTCCGTACTTTCTCCGCCGTATTTTTTATCATACAACAAAGTGGAAGGTTCGTCCAGATTGATTGTGAAATATCGGCCTGAATTACGCAGCAGTAATGAAATATTTTTCCTCCTCTTTCTGATCCGCCGCAGTGCGATCCCCGCGGAGCGTTTTCATATAACAGGGAACGAAGTTTCCTGTTATATGAAAAAACACCGTCAAATGCCTCCCTGCCCGACTTTCATCGTCAGCCCTCCTCATTTGACAGTGTTTTATTTATCCGGCCTCTACTCCAGATGCCTTCCGCCAATCTTCTCTGCCAGCTCTGCTATCAGCTTTTCCTCTCCAAAGCCTCCTGATTTTGAGATAATGCTGTAGGTTCTCCCATCTATATCCACCTGGGAGAGCACTGTTCCCGGCGCCATCTCGCACACAGGCACAATCTCGTCACAGCCGATGTGCCTCATAAATCCCATAAGCGTATCTCCGCCTGTCAGAAGCATGGTGCTTTTCACGCCTGCTCTGACCAGGTGCTCCACCACCCGGCCGAGCGTATCTGCGATCCGCACTCTCAGCTCATCCAGCGAAAGCCCATGGCTTCCGGCATACTCGCAGGCAGCGCGGCAACCAGGCAGATCATTGGTATCAAAGATGCAGCACTCCTCCTCCAGTGCCGTCTTCGTCCACTCCTCTAAAGCCCTGTTTCCTTCCTCCGATTCCAGATAGTCCTTTTCCAGTTTCTGCTCTGGCGTCAGACGGATCCTCTTCATTCCGGCCCTCTCTGCATAATCCAGCTGTCTGACTGTGATTGGATTGACGCTTCCGCAGGCTACCAGAAACTTTTTATCCAGGGAAATCCTCTCACGCCTCTTTCCAGAGAGTCCAAGAAGCTGCGGAAGAACTGCTGCAAAGCCGGCGCAGCCGGCAGTCAGCCCAAGCTCTCCCTTTTCCTTCAAAAAGGAGCCTATACTCATCAGCTCCTCATCTGTGGATGCATCGTAAACCATAACGCCGTTCTGCCTCTCCCAGCCGTCCATACTCTCCACAACCGTTACGGGAACCTCTCCCCTTATCATATCCGGTATGTAGGAGCAGGTCACAGGCTCAAACGGATCCTTTCCAAACACACTCTCATGGACCGGACTTCCGTCAATATAGTGGATACCGTTTCTGGTCACCCGGTTCATTCTGGGAAATGCCGGCAGAAAGTGGAAAGTGTGCTTCCCCGCAGCATCGAGAACTGCTTTTAATTCACTTCCGATATTTCCCCTGAGCGCTGAGTCTGTCTTTTTATATAGATACGGGATCCCGCTCTCACAGGCTCTTTTGGCGATGCCGTAGACCATGCGGTAGGCCTCCTCCCACTTCACATGCCTTGTCTCTGCTACCAGCACCAGAACCTGAACCTCTCTTCCAGTCCGGCTGAAATCATACTCAATATTTGTAACTACTCTCGTCTCTGCTCCACTCGCCGCAAACTGTACTCCTGTATCAAGTGCGCCAGTGAAATCATCTGCAATAACCAATAATTTCACCATAGTCAATATTCCTTTCTGTGCTCCCCTCGAGCATCAGTCGCTTTTTTATTTATTCTACCTGAGATGTCCTGCTCACACAACCTTTTGCCTCTGCCTTTTTGTTTAATTTTGAAACGATAATTCGTTATAATTTCAGAAACCTTCATATTCACGAAAAATCGTTTCATATTGAAATCATTGAGGGCGCTGCACTCTTGAATGAACCGCCTCCATCAAAGGACAGGGCCTTCTCCAAGGCCATTTTACCGGAACCGGTTTTTCTGCTCTTGACACCCCGGATTGCCGATGATAGTATTTTTTGTAACAGCCTGCCATCAGGCGTCTGCAGCATAAAAAGAAAGAGGAGGACTTGGGTATGTATATTGTATGTTTGGATATGGAGGGAGTTCTGGTTCCTGAAATCTGGATTGAATTTGCAAAGGCCAGCAATATCCCGGAACTTACGCGCACTACACGGGATGAACCGGACTATAACCGTCTGATGCGGTGGAGACTTGACATTTTGAAGCAGCACGGGCTGGGCCTTGGGCAGATACAGGAGACCATCTCAACCATTGATCCGCTGCCGGGCGCAAAGGAATTTCTTGATGAGCTCCGCTCCTTTACCCAGGTAGTCGTCCTCAGCGATACCTTTGAGGAATTTGCCATGCCTTTGATGAAGAAGCTGGGCTACCCCACCCTTCTGTGCAACAGCCTGGAAGTGGCACCGGACGGCACGATCACGGATTTTAAGATGAGAGTGGAGCATTCCAAACTCACAACTGTGCGTGCACTTCAGTCCATCGGCTATAAAACCATTGCCAGCGGTGACAGCTACAATGATCTGGATATGATACGCGCAAGCCATGCCGGCTTCCTCTTCAGAAGCCCGGAAAGCATCCGCTCCTCCGTCCCGGAGATTCCGGCTTACGAGACCTTCGACGAGCTGCTGTCCGCTGTCAGGGAAGCTGTAAAGCAGAAAGACTAACCGTTTCAAAATTGGTTATGATTTCTTTAGTTTTCCGTAAGATTGATTTAGAAGTTTTTTAGAGAATAGACAAAAATTGGACACATTTATCCTTTATTATAATTCCTGTAAACAACAAGAGGCCAATGAATCCGGAACATGCGCGCATTGTTTCATTGGGCTCGCCTAACAACAATTTCCTTTATATAGATTTTCTGGAACCCTTTTCCTTTCCCCCCTTTTACGTTTCAGAAAAAACGGGAGCACTGCATGATACGGCGCAATCGCCTGGCAGTGCTCCTCTTTTTTGAGTGTTCCTCTTTTTTGTCCTCTTTTTTCCTGTTGTCTGCATTCTTCCGGCAGTTTATACCGTCCGTTTATTTCAGCAATTTATTCCAGATGAGCCCTTTCCATCCTGCTGCCGGCAGTTTCCCTACCAGCACAGAACCTCATGGCCATTTTCTGTCACAAGTACCATGATCTCCCACTGGGCAGACGGTTTCCCGTCCTCCGTATAGACGCCCCAGCCGTCATTGTCATCTACATAGACCTCGCTGCCGCCCATATTCACCATCGGTTCAATGGTAAAAACCATTCCCGGGGCCATCATCATTCCGGTTCCCCTGTCCCCGATATAGCCCACCCACGGCTCCTCATGGAATTCCAGGCCCACTCCATGTCCTCCGATCTCACGGACAACGCTGTAGCCGTTCTTTACCGCATGCTCATTGACCGCATGTGCCATATCTCCTAAAAATCCCCAGGGCTTCACCTCCTTAAGGCCAAGCTCCACACACTCTTTCACGACTTCCACCAGCCGTTTCTTCTCAGGGCTGACTTCACCGATGCAGAACATGCGGGAGGAGTCGGAATAATATCCATTATATATAGTAGAAACGTCCACATTGATGATATCTCCGTCCTTCAAGACTACCTCCTCAGAAGGGATCCCGTGGCATACCTGGTCGTCGATAGAAGTGCACACGCTTTTCGGAAATCCCTCATATCCAAGGGGGGCAGGAATCCCTCCCATCCGCGTGGTTTCATCATACACCCACTGATCAATCTCAGCTGTCGTTACGCCCGCCCTGATATGCTCGGCCACATAGTCCAGCACCGCAATATTGATTTTGCAGCTCTCTCTTATCTTCTCGATCTGCTCCGGCGTCTTAATCATATCGTGGGACGGAATGAAATGTCCCTCCCTGGCTGCCGCCTCCAGCTTTTCATCAAATGCCTCATGGCAGTGCTTATACTTTTTCCCGCTGCCGCACCAGCAGGCGTCATTTCTTCCCAGTTTTTTCATTTTCTGCTCTTCCCTTCTTTATTCATCATTTTATTCATGTTCTTCATGCTCAATCCATTTTCGTAATCCCGGCAGATACACAGGACAGCTTCCGTTTTCATCGATTTTTGCCCGTAAATCCATCCCAACATCAGAAGTCTATCACATAGGCCTGGAAAAATCAATTTTTCCCGGATCTTATCATATTTTTTACTTTATTTTTTACAGGAAACAGGTATAATGAACTCTAGGCTCAGCTGGCCGGAAAGCCTTACTGCTGCCCAAACCGCGCAACAGGAGAAATCATCAATGAAAAAATGCAAGAATAAACTGCTTCGTTTTCTGGAGTCGCAGACCAGGGTTTCCAATACCGTCATCATGCTGGTTCTGCTGTTTACGGCCACGGCAGTTTCCTTTTTCTTTTTTGCGAAAATGGAAGCTCCGTCATCCAGCATCAGTCTGTGCTATATTCTGGCTCTGTTCCTGACTGCCAGGTATACGTCCGGATATTTCTATGGAATCCTCTCAGCCCTGGTGGGAGTCGTATGTGTGAACTTCCTGTTTACCTACCCGTACTTCGAGCTGAACTTTACGCTGAGCGGATACCCCATTACCTTTATCGCCATGTTCACCATCTCCATTATCACAAGCGCCCTGACAACCAACATCAAGGAGCAGTCAAGGATTATCTCTGAAAGAGAAAAGATGCTCATGGAGGCGGAAAAGGAAAAGATGAGGGCAAACCTTCTGCGGGCGATCTCCCACGATATCCGGACGCCGCTTACGAGCATCATCGGTTCCAGTACCGTTTATCTGGAAAACGAGACATCCCTCAGTGATTCCGACAAAAGAGCGCTTGTGAGCCATATTTTAGAAGATTCCAACTGGCTTTTGAATATGGTGGAAAACCTTCTTTCCGTCACCCGAATCAACAATGAAACGGCAAAGGTAAGCACCTCTCTGGAACCAGTGGAGGAGGTGCTCGGCGAATCCATCAGCCGCCTTAAAAAGCGCCTTCCGGACGCGCAGGTGAAGGTGAGCGTCCCGGACGAGTTCCTGATGATACCCATGGATGCGATTCTCATTGAACAGGTATTAATCAATCTGATGGAAAACGCAATCGTGCACTCCAAAAGCACAAAACCCATTGAATGCTTTGTAGAGGCAGGCATCTCTTGCGTCACCTTCCATGTGCGGGACTACGGAATCGGAATCCCTCCGGAGAAGCTGAAAACCATTTTTGACGGCTCCTCCTCTACTACCAGCACGTCCACAGACGGACGAAAAGGAATGGGAATCGGGCTTTCCATCTGCAAGACCATTATCACCGCCCACGGCGGCACGCTGGCCGCTGTCAACCACGCTGACGGGGCGGAATTTTATTTTACACTTCCAAAGGGGGAACAAAACATTGGCACATAAAATTTCTATTTTATTAGTGGAGGACGAACCAAATATCTGCGGATTCATCACCGCTGCCCTGGCTTCCCATGACTACAAAATTACTCTGGCCCATACAGGAAAGGATGCTCTCTCCATCATCACTTCCCTCTGCCCGGATCTGATTCTTCTCGATCTGGGACTGCCGGACATAGACGGCATGGAGATTATCCGCCAGGTGAGGACATGGGCAAGTATCCCGATTATTGTTATCTCCGCGCGCACACAGGAGCAGGAAAAGGTGACTGCTCTGGATCTGGGAGCTGACGATTACCTGACCAAACCCATCGGAACCTCTGAGCTTCTCGCCCGCATTCGTACAGCTATGCGCCACAGCAACAAACTGAACACAGATTCTCTGCTGTACAAACGGCCTTTCCAGGCAAAGGATCTGATTATCGACTTTGAGAAGCACCTGGTGACTCTGAACGGCAACGAGATCCATCTGACACAGAATGAGTTTAAAATCATCTCCCTCCTGGCCAAAAATTCCGGCCGCGTCATGACCTATGACTCGATTATTGAGAATATCTGGGGACCCTACGCAGACGGGGACAACAGCATTCTGAGGGTAAATATGGCGCATATCAGAAGAAAGCTGGAAAAGAATCCGGCAGAACCAGAGTATATCTTTACGGAGATAGGTATCGGGTATCGGATGATTGAAGATGAGATGAATTAAATATATAAGATGGGAAGAGGGAGAAGTTTTCCTCCAAAGGCTCTGGCCGGAAAACTTCTCCCTCTTTCCTCTTCCCCTCCCTACAGTCTGTTGGACTGGTAAATATAAAAAGAACAGTTTTCACCGTTAAATATCTGGACTCCCACATACAGAGGCTCATTATCCTGGGTATATGTGACGCTCTTAATAAAAAGCAGAGGAGAGCTCTTGCTTACTCCTAACAACTTTGCTTCCGAAGCAGTAGTCCTGCAAAGTCCAATCCATTTTTCTGACGCTGAAACGGTTACTTTTGCCTTTTCATGAAGAAATGAAAATAATGAATTATTATCAAATGTTTCATCTAATAAAAACGCATATTTTATTGGAAAATAATTTTTTTCGATTGCTACAGGCTGTCCGTCTGCATATCTTAAACGTGAAATGGAAATAACCTGGCTGTCTTTCTCTAGTCCTAACAGTTTCCTGGTTTTCTCATCCGGAGATACAAGACAGTTTTCCAGCATCTTCCCCCCAGGCTCCATGCCCATATAGCGGCACATCTCCGTAAAGCTCTGAAGGTTTTTCATATCCTTGGTGAATTTAGGCTTGGAAACAAAGGTTCCCTTTCCCTGTTTTTTCTCCACCAGCCCCTTCTCTACTAAGCCGCTGACAGCACTTCTTACTGTGATAATGCTGACTCCAAAGGATTTTGCCATCTCGCTTTCAGACTGGAGTCTTTCACCCGGCTGATAAACGCCGCATCGTATTTTTTCTTCTATCTGATTCATCAACTGTACGTATAATGGGGTCACTGTCTTTCCATTCAGCATAACTATCGTTCCTCTATCTCTTTTTCAATATAATGTTGCCAACAAAACATATTAATATGTCTCACCAATAACATTATATCTCAATCTTCTGTAAAAGGCAAAGAGATTTCCCCTATTCTCCCAGTATTTGAACGGTATAGTGCCTGATTTTAAGGCCATCAAACTCTACGAAATAAATATCCTGGGCGCTCCCTCCCGCCATCTTTCCATCTGCAACCGGAAGAACGCAGTGGTTTCCGCACAGCATGGATTTTAAATGGCCCGGAGCATTGCCGCTGCAGGTTCCGTAGCTGGGCAGCATATGGGTATGGACATAGGGAGCGTCGGAAGGAATCAGGCGTTCTAAGGTAAATTCTATATCCTTTTCCACGCAGGGAAGGCTTTCATTAATCATAATTCCTGTAGTGGTGTGAAGTGAAATGACGAAAACAACTCCATTTTTCACTCCGCTTTCCTCTACATCCTTTTTTACCTGCTCTGTAATCTTCACCATATGGAATTCTTCCCTGCTGGCAATCTCATGAGTAAAGGACTTAATAAGCATAGTCTCTCACCTCCATTCCCAGGAAAACTTTTGCGTTTCCTCCCAAAATCCTGTCTAACACATCCTTTCGGATCGGCAGCTTCTCAAGCCCCTCCCTGCTTCTGACCTGTCTGAATCGTGGCAGGTTGGAGCCAAACATTACCTTATCCATCAAATTGTTCTGGAGCCATCCAGGCGCCATATTTTTCATAAAAATCTGATCGTAATAATTGGCCGGACTGTCCATAAATACAGTAGCTGTGTCTGTATACACGTTTGGATATTTAAGCAGCATCATGGACATCTCATCTATCCACGGCCACCCCAGATGGGCCAGGCAGAACCTGAGCGAAGGATATTCCACCGCAATATCCTCATACAGAATCGGCCTTCCGTACTTGGACGGTGAATCCGGTTCCCAGCTGAATCCACTGTGGAACATCACAGGCTTTTTATACTGCACGCACAGCTTTAACAATGGCTCCAGCCGCTTATCGTCAGGATACATCTGAAGATGGCTTAAATTCAGCTTCAGGCCTGAAAGCTTTAACTCTGAAAATGCCTGCTCCAGCTGCTCCTTGGCTCCGCAGTCCCTGGGATCCACGCTTGCAAATCCAATAAACCTATCCGGTTCCAAATTTACCAGCAGTTTTACCTCTTCATTGCTGATAATTGGCTGTCCCATCTCCGTCGAATAGTCTTCTGCCAGCAGCACCGCCTTGTCTACTCCCGCGTGATCCATCACAGCCATTACCTGGCTCATGGGAATGGAGGAGGATTTATAGAGGCCAAATTCCTGTTTCCTAAACTCCACTTTCTCTTTATCTTCACAAATCGGCCCGAACAGGATCGGGTGAACATGCATATCTATCACCATAATTATTCTCTTCCTTTCCTATGATAGGGTTCAAAAATGCTGACGATCTCAGCCGCTTTTCTGGCTCCCCGTTCCATACACGCTTCAATACTCTCTCCACGGATGATTCCGGCCATAAAACCGGATCCATAGGAATCCCCGGCTCCCACCGTATTCACCAGATGCTCGGAGGCCAGACATTCCTGACGGTAAAAGTTCGTTCCGTCATAGGCCAGGGAACCTTTTTCTCCAAAGGTTGCCAGAAGGATCTCTGCCCCTCTTTCACACCCCATTTTAAGCAGTTCCCTTACCTCCTCTGTTTCCTCTTCAAATGAGAAAATGCCATAGTGAATAGAGCTTAAAATCTTTGGTACATCCGGGTGCTGATACCGCTTGGAAAAATCAAAATATATCTTTGTTCCTCTCTTCTTAATCTCAGGAAGCAGATCAACCACATTCCAGGACAAATCCGTGTGGATATAATCCTGGCTGCATATGAAATCCATATCTTCCTTTGTGGGCCTGTAATCCGGCATGACGCCTCTGTCTGCAGAATGGTGAACCCTGTCCTTTCCATTTAACAGCATTTCTATCACAGCTGTCTTTCCTCCAGGAACCACCTGTACGTGAGAGGTATCCACCTGTCTGATTCTGCACTCCTCTAAAAGCTGCCTTCCATTTTCATCATCACCTACAGCTGTAACCACAGAGGGCTCTATTTCCTCCACCTGCTCCATCAGATTAAACAGCAGATCAATGCCGTTTCCAGTGGGATACTGAATTCCCAGATTTTTATAAATGTCAATACATGTAAATCCTACTGCTGCAAATTTCATACCATTTCCCTCTTTTCTCCTAAACTCCACTATTTAAGTCAGACAGCCGGTGGAGGCTTTCCTTATTATCCTCATAGAGCCTGCAGAATATCTCATAATACGGGCGGTACAGCTTCGTCCGCTTCTCATCAGGTGTATATATTTTCTTAATGTTTATAATACTCCTCAGCTCTTCAAATCCCTTAAAATGCCCGACTCCAATGGCTGCCATAAGGGCGTCTCCATAACATGCCCCGATGGTCTCTTCCCCGACTGCCGTCGGAATACCTGTAATATCCGCTGTCATCTGCATCCAGACAGGATTTTTCGTTCCTCCTCCGGCTGCTAAAATTCTGGTTGGTTCAATCCCCTTTTCCCTGAAAATTTCAATGTGCTGAAGAATGGAAAATACGATTCCCTCCAGGGCAGAACGGTATAAATGCTTTCTGGTGTGATTCAGGGTAAGGCCAAACACAATTCCCCTGGCAGCCGGATCGTTAATCGGCGTTCTCTCTCCTGCAAAATAGGGAAGTGTCACCAATCCCTCACTTCCTGGCTCGATTTCTTCGATTCCCTCCATCATCTGGGCGAAAGAACTTCCAGCCTCTGTCTCTTCTGCCTTCAAACAGTCTGAAAACAGAGTATCCCTGTACCAGTTCTGCAGGGTTCCCGCATTATTGGTGCCTGCCGCTATGCTGTACCTGCCTGGAATGACGAAGCTGTTTCCCCGAACACGCCCATCGGTTACCATACGATCTGTGCAGCAGTAAAAAAACAGGGAAGAACCAAACTGAACCATCAGATCTCCCGGTGACAGCACTCCTGTACTGATGGCCTCTGCCGCTGAATCTCCCGTTCCCACAATCACAGGAGTTCCCGGAGCAAGGCCGGTTTCTGCTGCCGCCGCTTCTGTCACGCAGCCGGCAATATCTGTTACTGCATGGCCCTCCGCCAGCTGTGAAGGACTGCAGATCGGATCGCACATCTCCTCCCGAATGGTTCCGTCCATCTGGTAGAAGGGGCGAAAGGACGCAATGCCTAAAAAACGATCTATGGTGTAATTACCTGTCAGCTTTGCAGTGACATAAGAGGAGCCTGTCAAAAATTTATAGGTTTTCTTATAGACTTCCGGTTCGTTTTTCTTTAACCAGAGAATCTTGGCCGCCACATCTCCGGAGCAGATTGGGCGTCCGAATAATTCCTGAACCCGCTCTTCCCCATAGTAGCTGGTCATCTCTTCCATTTCCTCTGTACATCTTGCATCGATTCCATACAGAATCGCCTTCCTGAGAGGCTTTCCCTCCTCATCCACGGGAAGGCAGTCTGCGCCCAGGGTGCTGGAGCCTACGGCTCCTATCTCTTCCGGAGAAATACCGCTTGTCTGAATCAGCTCCCTGGACAGCTTGCAGAAATCTCCCCACCAGATCTGTTCTGCATCCTGTTCAAAATAGCCGGGAGCCGGGTTTTCCATGGTATGGGGTACTGACGCCCGCGCCTTTACTCTTCCGTCCTCTCCCACAAGCACCCCTTTGCTGGAAAAGGTTCCTATATCAATCCCCAAAAAATACATCTTGTTCCCCCTCCCTGCTACAGGGTATTTCTGTACTCCTTTACTGCCTGCATGAATTCCTGTACTGTTTCTCTCTCTACAAAGTTTTCAAATTTTCCGTCCTTCTTAAATGCAGTTCCCACACAGGCTCCGTCGCTCTGTGCAAGCTTTTCTGCAATATTTTCTTTCGTACAGCCTGTGTTGCAGAAAACAGGAATATCCCCTGCCACGTTCTTCACGCGGGTTACCAGGCTGGAATCTGTCTCAGAACCTGCGCTGGCTCCTGACACGCATAAACCGTCCGGGAAACAGTGGAAAATCATGGATTTTGTAATTTTTTCCAGGCTTCTCTCTGCCATATAAACATCCGATTCCGGATTCACCTTAAACAGCAGCTTGAGATCGTGAAGGCCTAAGGCAGCCTTTCTTCTCAATGTCTCAGAAATATTAGTATCCGTAATTCCATTTTCTCCGATATAAGCTCCTGTAAAGGTGCTTCTCACAAAGTTTGCTCCTGTAGCTGCCGCTAAATCAATGGTTGCCAGCGGATTGGAGACAATATTTACGCCAAAGGGAACTTTGACATCCCTTGACAGCTCTCCCACGATTCGTCCCATGGCTGCCACTGTAACATGGGAGACCTTTTTTTCATAGGGCAGGCTGAACTCATTTGCAATCAGAATTCCGTCTACACCGCCTTCCTGAAGCGCATTCAACTCTTCTCTGGCCTTCTCGATGACAGCGTTCATAGAACCTCCAAATAATGGATCTCCCGGCAAAGCCCTCAGATGAAGCAGCGCAATAATCGGTTTCTCTACCTTAAACAGTTCTTTTGTCCACATAATTAATCCTCCATATACATTCTTAAATTCTGAACATTTTTCTTATCATAATAAAATGGATCCAGGTAGTAGGCAGGATCCGTCAGCTCCTGTGTAAAATACCCTTCATATCCATTCTTTACCATTACCTCTAAATCCTCTCTCAGATTCCTGGTTCCCTGTCCCCATATGTAATGGCCATAGGGGTTGCAGTCCTGAAAATGGGCATGGGCAATGTTTTCTGTTCCAAATACGTCAAACCAGTCCTGAATGCTCTCTCCGGCAACAGACATGGCCGTAAGGTCTACCATAACCTTGAAGTTCGGGTGATTGACTCCGTCAAACAGACGTTTCATCTGGGAAAGGCTGTATCCAATCCTGGACTCCTGAGGGCGCAGGGATTCCGCCACGATGGTAATATTGTTCTGTTCCGCCACCTCAGCCAGCATCTGGTGCATTTCGATGGCTCTTTTAAGTCCCTCCTCTTCCGGCTCATCCCAGTAACCCCAGCCTGAATTGGCTTCCATATACTTCGCACCCAGAGCGGCGGCTAATTTAATTCCATTGGAGAAAAATCCAAAGGTCTTTTTTCTAAGCTCCGGCTCCTTTACGCCAAACTGATAGCCGAATCTGCAGTTCTGCGGCGTAAATACTGGACAGTGCAGGTTTCGCGACTGAAGCTTCTTTAAAATCGGCTCCGGATCCTGGTACTCATTGGGATCCAGCCACATTCCCTGGTGCCCTCCTAACAGCTCCACATTTTTGATTCCCAGATCCACCATCCGATCCAGGAAGTAATCCAGGGAATACTGGAAATAATGCAGATTCAATACAGATAATCGTTCAAATGAAACCAGCTTCATACAAAATCCTCCATCTATTCAACAAACGCCTTCAGTGCCTTCCAGTTCTTTTCGTCTGCCTCCCTGGGGTTATCCAGGTATCTCGGATCGTTCACAGAAAGGCTTAGATACCCTGTATAGCCATACTGTTCGATCCAGCCAAGCTGGTCTTCCAGAGGTCTGAGCCCGTCTCCCCAGGCAAGCCTGCCGCCAGGCCTTCCATCTGTAAAGCGGATATGGCACACCTTGTCTCCTAAAAGCTCAAACCAGTCCCTCATGGTCTCTCCTGCTATGCCTGCCGCCGTCAGGTCGAGACATGCCTGCACGTTTTTGCTGTCCACAGCGTCCAGCAGGCGCTTCAGCTCTGTCAACGTATTAAAAGCAGGAGAATCACCCGGACACAGGGTCTCCACTGCAAGCAGAATGCCATGTTCAGAAGCTGTCTTTCCTAAGCAGGCAAGCCGATCTACAGCCCGTTCAAAGATCCGTTCCCTTTCCTCATCCCTGAGACCGCCGCAGCAGTTTACCACCATAAGCTTCGCCTCCGCCTGCTCTGCCGCCTCAACAGCCTTTTCAAAATAACCCATGGAATGTCTCGCCGCCGTCTCATCCTGAGCGCACAGGTTGTAGTTGTACACCGTACACTCCGGGGAAAATGCAGCCAGCTTCATTCCATAGGAATCAAGCTTTTCTCTCAGCTTTCCTATGTCCTCAAATCCATAATCATCCAGCAGAAAATGAGGTCTGGCACACCAGAACTCGATTGACTGGACTCCCAGCTCCTGCTGGCTCTTCAGAAAATAGTCAAGGGTTCTGAACTTGTAATGCATCCCCATTCCTGCGATCCGCTCTCTCTTTACAGGCTTCATAGCTTTTCCTCCTTCTACGGTTTAAGGCCGGTTCTGTAAGAATATTTACAGACCGGCCTTTTTACACTGCTTTTATTATTTACTTTCATCCCAGACTGCATGGGGGTGTTTGTGCCACCATTTAAAAATGACAGGAACAATAATCAAAGCGGCCAGGTAAATCAGAATAGGAGCAACTGCTGCAATCCAGTTTCCCTGTACGCAGGCTACCGGTACAGCTGCCAAAGCAAAAATCTCAATAATCGACTCAATCGGCGTTACGATAGCTGCATCGTCCAGTGTACAGCTCTTGTTCTCCGGATCCACGATTCTGAGAAGCGCCATTCCAATGGCTGTTACGCCAGTAGAATATCCGTATACGTAAATTCCTCTCTCAAACCACTCCTGCTTTAACAGCCGCGGAGCAATTACTGTAAAGTGGAATACAACCCATGCGATACCGAACAGCATCAAAAGTCCAAATGGTACTGCATACTCAATAATAACCGGAATTTTAATGGAGGCTACTCCAAAAAATACCAAGAAATCAGTTGCGCAGCTTCCCATACGGGAGATAATCCGGTTGTCCACATACTTATCTGCCTTGATTCCCTTTAACAGGAAATGGAACACAATGGCTACCAGGAAGCCTACGGAGAAGCTTGGAACTCCCAGGCCGGTTGCCGCCTGAATTGCATTGGTGAGAAGGTATCCAATTCCTGTCGGAATCAAAATCAGCATTAAATGCCATGCCAGAGGATCGAGCGCCATAGGAGAAACCGTTTCCTCGCCAAGTACTGGCCTCTTTCCTTCCTGAATCAGTCCTGTTCTCATATCATCAGGAAGCTGACTGAAATCCTTAACAAACTTTGTATAGTTTTTCTTTGTTCCGATTTTGATCAAAATAATTCCGCCGAAAATTCCGGTTAAAATTCCAACTGTGGCTGAAGTCATACCCAGGTCTGTGGCGTCTGCCCAGCCCAGAGAATCAAGAGTTGCTCCAAGAGCTGCCGCTGTACCGTGTCCTCCCTGGAAACCTGCCGGAATCAGCATTCCGAATGCCGGGTTTAATTCCGGCTCAATCACTTTCAGAACCAGCATGGAGAAGATAATCGGCACTGCATACTGGAATGCCCATCCGATATTTCTGAAGCAGTAATAGCTTCCGATTCTGTCAAAGTTAGTCTTCCATCCGCCGCTGCTGAAGTTAAATCCTCTCAATCCGATGGATACGAACACTGCGATAATTAAAAGTCCTGCATAGGAACCAAACTGTGAAGAAAAATTGATGATTCCAAATCCGTTCTGGCCCATGGCAAGTCCAATGAAACCTGCTAACAGGCTGACAGGAACGAATAAGCTCTGCAGTATCTTAATCTTCTCTCTCAATAATTTTGCTGCAAATAAGAATATTCCTGCCCACATAAAATCTATCAGCATTGAGTAAGCATTAAATTCCATGTTGTCTCTCCCTCTTAATTTTTATTTTCCTT